>CETG01150577.1_pt1 | contig 28046 bp, 30 predicted proteins | sample 361471 | NCBI WGS metagenome assembly CETG01 (sample SAMEA2622696, study PRJEB7988) | marine metagenome | isolation source: saline water (ENVO:00002010), including | reverse complement strand
ATCGATCAAATTTACTTGGATTTGAAGAAGAGGTTGGTTCTGCTCAAATCAGCCATCATCATCATGTCGAAGGAGTAAATGCTAATTGCCCTATTTGTGGGAGAGGAAATTTGTGTGATTGCAATATAGATGCCGATCAATTTCCTCATGAGCATCTTCATCATCCTGTTTATCCAAATTCAGAACACCCTTTGGGACCTGTGACACTTCAGTCTTAAAAGAAAGACAAAGGTAAAAAAATTATGATGAAAAACATCTGCTCACTAGTCTCTTCTTGCTGTGACTCATTGGACTCTCGAAATATAAGTAGTACTTATTTGTTTTTTTGAAATGTTTTTCCACAGTTTTTTCCCACAGTTTTTTAAGGCTTTTCCACGTTGATACTTTTGATTGCAAGGTAATTAGTAGAGGCTGTGAAAACATTGAATTTCGCATTGTTATTTTTAACATTTGAATTAATGTCTTTTTTTCTTAACGCCTTTAGATTTTGTTTTCTTAACCTTCCTTATAAGGGCCTGCTATTAAATGAGTCTTGTTTTGTCTCGTAAAACGTCTTTAAATTTTATTTATCTTTGACTCTTGAGCGAACCTGGTAGACCCTTGTGTCTAGAACAAATACCTAATGGAAAGTTGAATGGATTTACCTCAATTAGAAAACAACGTTGAAACTAAGAATGTTTCTTCTTTTAATTCAGTTTCAAATTCATATATAACCTTAGAAACTGAAATCCCTGAGGTTTTATACAATGGGCTAAAGGAATTCATTGGTGCGAACCCTAAATTGGACCAATATGAAGTAATGAGTTCGGCATTGGCTAATTTTCTTTATCAGAACGGTTGCGAAGATAGGGCTGTTACTGAGAAATATTTAAATGACTTGTTTACGATTTCTGGTCCTCAATAGCTTTTAAACAGGCTCTCCTGGTTATTGCCATCATTGTTAAGGTGGGACTTTGCCAAGCTGAAGTTGGCCAACAAGCACCATCAACTACTAGGACATTTTTGCAATTCCATAATCTGTTCCATCTATCAACAACGCTTGTTTCTTTAGTAAATCCCATTGGTGCACCCCCTACTTCATGGATGTAGTAACCAGGAGGAGGACATTCACTTCTAGTTGCGATTGCGTTATCAAGAACTGTATTTATAAAGGGCAAGTTTATAAGCTCTTTAATAGGTTTTATCTCGCCCTGAGCACAGTTAATTGCTTTTTCTATTGTTGAATTCATATGCTTTACCATTTTTTTTTCGTTTTCACCCCAAATAAAATTGATATGTGGGATAGCTACTCCCCATTTATCTTTTTCTTTTGTGAGTGTAATTTTATTGTCTTTACAAGGGAGTACTTCTCCATGACCAATCAGAAATCCAATCTCAGAATCTGGGTCTTTTTTTAAATATTTTGGGATGTCGAATCTATCAATTCCTCCCCAGATTCCATACCCTCTAATAAAATCAACTTTTTCATAATTACTAGTTTTATTACCTAAAGGAATAAAGAAACTACCAGCCCCTGAGAGAGTTTTTTTATCTTTAGAAATATTTACATCCCTAGCAGTTTTAAATTTTGGTAACTTAAAAAATCTACAGGTAGAAACATGATCCATTAAATTACAACCTAAAATGTTAGATGAATCTATAAAGCCTTTTTCTATATTATTTTCTTCTGAACTCAGAAGAATTCTTAAGCTTTGTATTGTTGAAGCACATAAAATTATTAAATTGCTTTTAAATAGCTCTTTATTTCCATTCTTTTTATTTACCGAAATAATACCTCTGGCTTTGTCCTGAGATTTATTTAGAATAATTCTCTCGACTAAATGTTCTGAAATTAATTCGACTAGTCCCGTATTTAGAGCATTTTTTAGAGTACTTCCAGGGCTGCTTGACCTAGGCCAATCTTTTTTAATATTGGAATTGCTAGGGCCAAAACCTCTAGAATGAATTAATGGATACCCCAAGGTATTTTGCACTTTATTTGAGAAATATTTTTCACTATCAGTAAAAGGATAATACTCTAAGTAATTACCGTCAGGTAATTGATCTAGTCCATCTTTGTGTCCATGAACTCCAAAGTAATTTTCTAAGAATGAATAGTGTGATGCAAGATCGGAGTATTGTATGGGCCATGATTGACCATGACCATCGTGCTTTGCCGCAAGCAAATCATAATCTGAAAGTCTTAAAGTTATCCCCCCCCAAGTAAGGCTCCTACCTCCAACTTGTCTACCTTGTGTCAATAAAAATGGCCTGTTCTTTGGATATAAATAAATATTTTCTTTTTCGTTTGCATATAAGAGAGGGTTAGCTTTCCAAAATCCAGGATGTTGAGATTGATTCTTGTATTCTCCTTTGATAATCCCATCTAACCTTCTATATGTATTACATGGTTCTGAGCCTATTGCTTTGCCTGCAGAGAAATTTGTTCCAGAGTCTATTACTAGAACATTTATTCCAGCATTAGCAAGTGTTAGAGCCGCTACCCCACCAGTAGCACCTGATCCTACAACTATTGCTTCATAAGTCTTTTGTGACACAGTAATGTAAATCTTGTTTTGTTAATCTAAACTTTTAGATCAATATATATCTAGATTATTTGTAGATAAATAAAAAAAGTTGTATTAATAGTGAATGATCATCTTTAAAAATTGATCATATTAATTTTTTATTTAGTTAACTTCTTCCTAGCCAAGAGGGAGCGCCCTTAAACCAATCACCTAAATCTTCCTGATCTGGATTGAAAGCCGATTCTGGGTCAGAAGATCCCAGGTCAAGCTGATTAATTAAACTATCAATAGAGTCATTCACTGTGATTTTTTGTTGAATACGTCTTGCCCTTTTTAACCAAGATGAAACTGACTGATCTCTTTCTGCATGCTTTTTGACATAGATTCTTTCCGAAAGGCTTACTTCCTCCCCTCTGGCTAGTCTTTTTAAAATAGCTTGAATTTTAAGACGAGAAGAAGTTGAGAGCATCATTATTTAATTGCTTATTCCTTTTTCTAGCTATAAAAATAGTCAGGGTAAATACTCTGCTACAAAGTTTTGCAAGTTCTTTAATACCTTTTACAACTCTTACTTCTTTAAATTTCTAATAGAGTAAAATCTTATCGGTATATGAAATGAGTTTCTTTCATACTTTCTTCGCCATGATTATTCGTTTTATTAACCTATTGTTTGCTTTTATTATTTTTTTACCAGGTCTACCTTGTCATGCTTCTATGGATTATGGCAAACAGTCTCTTATAGGATCTGACTTTTCTAACAGTGATCTTCGCGGGGCTACTTTTTATTTAACAGATTTACAAAATGCAAATTTATCAGGCAGTAACTTGCAAGGTGCTAATTTATTTGGGGTTAAATTAGAAGATGCTGATTTAAGTAATGCAAATCTTACCGATGTTACTTTGGATTCCGCTGTATTAGATCGTACTGATCTGACTAATACTGTTCTTGAAAATGCTTTTGCTTTTAATGCTAGATTTATTGATGTAAAAATAAATGGAGCAGATTTTACAAATGTTCCTCTAAGAAAGGATGTCTTGAAACAGCTTTGTCCTATTGCCCAAGGCGTTAATCCAATTACATTACGTAATACAGAGGACACTTTAGAGTGCAATTAGTTATTAGCTTTTATTTATATCTCTTTTGATATTTCTTGAATTTACCAATTGGCCATCCTAAAATATTTAAGTGATTTATTAACTCTTTAGAAAAATTATAAATGCCTGTCGAATTATTATCTTCATGACCTAGTTCCAACAATGTTTTCTTTAGCAAATCAGATTCTCTTTTTGTCCCTGATCTTTTTTCTATGAACATATAACCGTTTTCTTTATAGAGTATTGTAGGTATTTCACTTGATTGAATAAAACCTATTAACATCTTATTCTTTAATACGTTAAAATAAGTATATATATAGCCAATTTCTAAGTCTTCTTTCAGTTTATAATAAGGTACAATCTCATTCTTAACTTCGAATCTTAAATCTGAAAGAGATTTTTGGAATTTTTTTAAATGCATACAACTTATACTTTTTGATTGAAAATTAGTTCATTATGTTTTTCCCAGGTATTACTAAGTTCAGCTAGTGCGATTCTTTTTTCGCAGGCATTATCATATTTTTGAATTGCAGATTTTGGAATTGAACCTTTACTTTTCATATCCCTTAGGCCTGCCTCTAAGCATTGAAATGCAACACTAGAAAGATCTCTACCTTCAGCTGCAGCCCACGCTTTCATAAGGTAATTAAGGTTAGATGGAATTGAAACTTGTAGCTTGTATGAGTTAGATGATCCTAGAGTTATGTCATCAATACTGTTTTCCTTGGATGATATTTCCTTCCTAATATTTTTTTGCAGTCCGTTTAAGTAATTACTTGCTTGTTCTCTTGAGCCGACTTGTGAGGAAATATCTTCACAAATGTCTTCCAACTCTTGAATCTCGTTTTCATACTTATCAATGGATTCAATTGCCCACGAGTAAACCTCTCTAGAAATGCCGACCCTGGCCAGCATCGATTCTCTTGCTTCTGACCAAGACTGCTTCATAATGCGACCTTTGTAATTCAATCTTAACGGAATCTTTATAGATTGTAAATAGAATCTAAATTCAATTCTAAAGGAATCTCTTGTTTTATATTTCTGGCTCTTGGCCAGCCCTTTCTTTGCTTAGTTCTTGCTCGTCTTGGCTAATTAATCGTTTTTGGAGTCTCTGTAGAAAAACTTTATTAGATTTTGATGCCTTCAAAAAAATATTATTAGGATTTCTCCTTTGAAAAAGACTTAAGAGAGTAGGATTTATTTATTAAATAGGGGACCAGGGTCAAATCTTTTTCTAATCAAATGACGTAAAGCAAGTTAAAGGCGATACGCTTCTCTGTTATTTACTTGACTGACTACTACCCAATAAGGAAGAAATTTATTATCTTTATTGAAAGGTAAATATTTAAATGATTCTAAACAAGCAAATAATACCTTTAATCAAATCTATTTTTGATTCAAAGAGGTTTGAGAATTTTGCCTTGTATGCCTTTATAGCAATATTTTTAATTTTCCTGGCAGCACTTCTTACTAATCTTTTGCCTCTTATTGCTTTGGGGTTGTTATTGGCCTTTATTTGGAGGCAATCTAACAATGTTATTTTTCATCGAGGCTAGCAAATACACTTACTAAGATATCTTTGAATATTGAGTAGGTCTTTAGGGAATGAGGCTTGCAAAATTTCTTAACGAAGGCAATGAAATAGTTCTTATTTTCTTGGCATGGCTTGTTTGCTTTGTTATTGATACGTTTTGGATCCTTGCTCACAAGTTGCCTCCCGCATGGGACCAGTCAACTCATTTGAGTAGCGCATTCGAAATAAGTTACCTAATTAATTCATTTAATTTATTTGACTCTCAATGGTGGCAGGAGCTCTGGAGTAAAGCACCTACTTATAGAGGCCCATTTACTTATTTAATCACTGTCCCAATCCTTAAATTATGGGGATTAAGTTATAAAGCAGCTATTTTTGTTAATCAAATTTTTAATGGAATATTATTTTTTAGTACCTATTACTTAGCCAAATTTATACATAGTCGCCAGGCTGGATTATGGGCTGTATTTTTTTGCGCAGTTTCTCCAGTATTCCTTGACCAAAGAATTGATTATTTAATTGATTTTCCTCTTACAGCTCTTATTACAACTAGTTGGTTGCTCTTTAGTTATCTGCGTTGGAAGAAAGATATTAATAAATGGTTAATCGCTTTCTTTTTCGGTTCCTCTTTGGGAATGATTTTCCTTACAAGACCAACTGGATTAATTTTCTTTTTCATTCCTTTTTTATTAATAACTTTCACCATTATTGGTGATATTTTCCGCAGTAAATATACACAATTTTTTCAAATCTCATTTTCGTTGTTTTTGGGTTTATTGATTTCTTGGCCATGGTTTAGCTTGAATTGGCTTACAATCCTTACTTCTATAAATAAGGCTAGACAGTGGGGAGTTTTATATCAAGATGGCCTAGAAGTTAACTCATTAGGAGCTTGGCTTTTTTATCCATTAAAGATTCCAACAATAATAGGTTCATTTTTATTTGGATTGATAATTGTAGGAATTTTTATCGAACTTATTCAAAAACTAAATACGAACAAATTTTCTGCTAAAAAAAATATATTTATTAGGCCTTTAATTTGGTGGCTTAGTTTTCCTTTGGGAGGATTAATTACTTGTATTCTAATGAGTTCTAAGGATATTAGATTTGTTCTACCTTTGCTACCTCAGTTATTTATTTTATTAGGCGTTATTATATCTATAATACAAAGAAGATGGAGCTTTATTTGGAAATTAAGCATTATATTGGTTGGAGTTTGCTCAGTAATATGGAATCAATTTGGTTTAGGAGTTAACTTAACAGGTAGAGAGCCTAATATCCCTAATGTTTCAGAGGAGTGGCCTATAGCTCAAATAATTAAATACATTAAAGAAGATAACCCTAATTATCTTTCGAATTTAGCTGTTCTTCCTGATTCTAAGTATCTAAATGCATTTAATCTTGATGCAGAAGGAAAGAAGCAAGGGAATATTGTTTCTGCTAGGCAAACTGTTAGTCAATTAAAATATGTTCATCAGGAATTAAGTAATTTCGATTGGTTTTTGATTAAATCAGGCGATCAGGGGATAATGTCTAACGAGAGGCAAGAGGAAATTAAAAGGTTATTGCAGATTTCACCATATTTTACTAAGGAGAAAGAATGGGAGTTGCCAGATAAAAGTAAATCTTTCCTATTTAAAAGAATAACACCAACTTTTGAGATTGAAGAAACTAAATGCACTAAATATATTCCTAATGTTAGAGTCAATTCTATTGAAGGTGGATTAGAAATAAATGTTTCCGCCTATGTAGATCAATTGATTGGTTCCAAACTTTTAGTAGATCTTAATTCTGATGATAAAAATATTAGAGCAGATCAATCTATTGCTCAGGGTTTTATGCGAATTCAAGAAGAAGATAAGCATAAATGTATTAATGCTATTCAAAGATTATCAATTCAAATTGATAAAAATGATATAGATAAACTTTTTTTACCTTCTATTAGTTTGTTGAAAAGTAATGGTACCTTAACTGAATTAAATATTATAAATAATCGTTTAATCTCTCTAAAATTAAAAAATAATGATTTAGGAAGTATTGCAAGTAATAGAATTGATTTACTTCTAAATATGTCATCAGATTTGAGGGAAGGAAAATTTGATGATCTTTTCAATAAGGTTGGACAAGTAAATCAGAGCGATCCAGAACAAATCTATCTTAAGGATTCTGAGGCAATATTAATTGCAAGACTAGTTAAAGAACCCGAGAATTTAGATTACCTATATGCTTTAGCTTTGTCTCAAACCCTTCAGAGAAAAGCATTAAATGCCAACCAAACCTTTAACAAAATCATTTCTTTAGACACAAATAACCAATATGCTTACTTGGCTAAATCAGTTGTAGAGATTTATCGATTCAAAACTGATAAAGCAAAACAATCTATAATTAGAGCAGAATATTTAAATACGGATGAAAATATCACTGAAATTATAAAAACAATAGAAAAAGTAATAACCATATTAAATTTAAATTTCACTGCTAATAATAATTAAAGTGATTTATAAATTATTTACCACATATCTTTTTGTGCTTTAGATTTTTCTTGTTTTCTATTCTCTAGAATTTCAATTCTTTTCTCTAACTCGTCTTTTTCAGGAGTCTTTATATTTTCAATTGGACTATTTTTTTTAACACTCTCTTTGATCTTTGAGGCAAATTCATCTTGAAAATGCTCTTTCATCTCTTTCCAAGCTTCTCTTTCCTCTTCATTCCCAACAGTCTCTTTTATTTGATCAGTAATTATAGTTCTTACAAATAATTTAAGATCATCCTCGCTCATTTTAAATACTCTGCTTTCTATATATAGGTCTTTCAAGTAATCTAATTGCTTCTTTGTTAGATCCTTGTAGTTAATTTCTTCGTTTGACATTGCTATTAGGGAGGCTAGATAAATTTCTTCTCAGGAACTAGATGAAGAACTTTATTTATAAGTTTAATTTTGAGCTTTGTTTTGTACGGAGGGGGTGGGATTCGAACCCACGGAAGCTCTCACTTCGCTGGTTTTCAAGACCAGAGCCATCAACCACTCGACCACCCCTCCAGATAGTTGTCCGATAAAACCAGACAGAAACTATTTTAGCAACCTCTTTACCTAGGATATGCCAAACTCAATCGCTATAACTAATAGATCATTTGCGGTGAGCTTATTTCAATATTTATCATGAGCTATGGGCTTGCTGGGTATTTAGTAAAAGTAAATGTCAAAAGTTGATCATTTTTATTCATTTGTAATCCAAAATTAGAGTAAGAAGTATTAGCTTTCCTTATTAGATTAATGCTTTTCATTCAGCACTGGAAGTTCAAGACTGGATTCCATGAACAAGCAGCAAAGAAATTCCTGGCTACTCAAGCCCCATACCAAAGGGCAAAAATGATTGGTCGTTATCATGGTCCAGGTTCTTTAGAAGGCTGGATATTGGTTGAGACTGAAGATCCGACTGCTTTATATGAGCATGCTGCTGAATGGGGGGAGTTTATGGATTGGACAACAACGCCTGTATTTACTGATGAACAAGCTGGCCCGATTGTGGCAAAAATTTATGGTTAAATCAACTACTAGAATTAGGAACTTATGAACTTTAATGATATAAATAGAATAGGTTGATTTCAATTCTTTATATATAAAGAATTGAAATCAATTTTTTAAGGATAAGAATTCATTTGATGGAATAAATTATTGATGGAGTCTTTAGAAAGGATGAAATCAACAGCATCATTCAGTAGTTGTAAATACTATCGATGGAGCCTCACTAGATATATCAACGACTCAAAAAATGAACTTATTTTTATGGGATTAAATCCATCCTTGGCTAATTCTAGAGATAATGATCCAACTCTAACAAGACTTGTTGATTTCGCAGAACTATGGGGATATGGATCTCTAGTTGTCATCAATCTCTTTGCAAGGGTTTCTAAGTCTCCAAAATTACTTGCTTTTTGTGATGATCCAGTGGGATGGAAAAATGATTTTGAATTACAAAAAAGGATTGAGTATTGGTCAAGAAATGATGCATGTGATTTATGGATTGGTTGGGGAGTTAATGGGACCTTTATGAATAGAAACGAACGACTTTTGAAAAGGATTAAAAAATCATCAAAAAATCCATGTGTTATTGGCTTAACAAAAGATGGTCATCCTAAGCACCCCTTATATATTGCCAGAAATAAAACCTTGTCTGATCTATCTTTGTAGGCCCTTTAAAATTCAGTCAAAATATAGACCCTGAAAATAATGGCTTTGATTTTTTAATGAAGATTTTAATATCAAGATCAATAAAATACATCAGAATGCAAAACCATATGTTCTAATATAATAAAAGAAATCACCTCTCTATTAAGTAAAGCCTGTATTAGCGATTTATTTAATAGTTATATTTACTTTCTCTACCTGAAAAATCAAGTTCTTTCACTATTATTTTGAGCCTAATTAAAATAAAATATCTTCTTGTTTGAAAATGAAAATATACCTTTTAAGTCATATATTACAAAGCTTCCTATAATTAAATAATAATTAGCTATTTTTCAGCCTCTTTAATGAGAGAATTAGTCTTAACATAAAGAGTTATCCCTATGGGAGAAGCTAAAAGGAGAAAAGACCAAGGATTGGCTCCAAAGACTCAAAAGAAATCAAGACCGGACTCTTCGAATTTGTTTTCAAGATATCCAATGATGCCTTATTTTCTGATTGCTAGCTTTATTATTTTTCTAATTGTAGATTTAGTTAAATACTATGGTTCTTAGCTCTTTTCCTTTTTAATCTTTTTGAAACAGCTGGTAACAATAATTAGATCTTTGATTTCATTTTGATCATATGAAGACAAGGATTTACCATAGACACCACTCCCTTCTTCTAGACCTTCTGATTTCATCTTCTCCCTAATTAAAGCTTTTCACTCCTCACTTGACATTGCTTTGAAGAGTTTTTTTCTTGCTTGGGATGTTTCTTTCTTACGCATTTTTTGACTTTGATAAGAGAAAATAGGTAGTTATTTAAGGCTGAAAAATAATTCTATTAGTTCATCTCTTTTTTATAACCTCATTGTATTTGATTTAAATTTAAGATATTACTCTGATGAGTACAGTCCTAGATTAATAGTAAAAGAAAAAATCATATTCGATTAAATCATTATTCAAATTTTATGTACTAATTTTGTTAACTGCCTCAAGAGACTTATAAAGGATCTCACCTTTTAGAGGACCAAAACCAATAGAGGAAGCTTTTCCTGAACTTGCTTGCTTAATAAGTAGCCAATAGATTTTCGAATCGCTGAGGTGTTTTTACCATTTCCTGTTTTGTAAGCAAGTATCCAAGTTAATCTTGTTATTGGGTAGGCCCACGTGCTGTTGGATTGGGGTTTATGCCAGCGAGGTTTGCATCTAATTTGATGTTATCAAGTGTCTTTTCAACTGAACTTGATGAAAGTTTTTTATATTCACACGCAAGGTTTCCTAAATCCGCAGTTTTTTTTACGTCCTCTATTGAATAATTTTGCAGGATACTATTGCTCAATTTCTAGCATTTTAGATTGTTTCCCTTTAGTAAAAATTCAATACTACCAATTCCTTGAGAGACTAACGAAAATACATCAGTCAGTTTCTAATAGAGCTACTTGCCTAAATTTTATGCGATAATCGATAATTAACAATTGTTGTCCCTTATGAGCCCCTCAAAGAGCGAACAGTCACGGTTTTTGGGTGATCTGCCAATGCAAGGTGAAATTAGCGAGAAAGAAAAAATTCGCTATATCTCCCATTTAATGTTTTTCATAGGATGTGGCCTTCTTTCATTTGGTGTATGGGCTTTATCTGGTTTTAATGCTGCTGGTGGCTCTGGTGGCCCTTTCCCCTTATAAAAAAATAAGGGTTTTATATAAATAAAAAAATATCTTCAAGCTTAATTTTATTTAGGCTCGAAATAATTATTACTAGAGTAAAAAGCCAATTTTTTTGGTTAATTCCTTTTGATTTTATTTTCCTTGTCACTTAAAAGAGTGGATAGCCATTTTGCTGCCAACCCTCTTGAAATAGATCTAGTACGTAGCAATTCACAAATAAGATCATGAAGTGGGCCCGTTTTGGCCTTTGCATTAAACCAATTTTCAAATTCTAAAATCTCATTAGATGTTGTACATGCTCTCAATTGGTCAATAAGTGCATCATTAGCACTTTTGCTGATTAAAGCATTTGATCCAGGATGGAGTGTTGTCATTAGATATTTTGGATAAATGGCCTTCTCCCTCTTCCACACATAGCCAATTAATAGTGACTTAGGCAAATTTTGTTTTCAGTTTTTAAAAAAGTATTTGTATATTTATTGTTTTGTAAGCTTAAATTAAAGTTCCATAGAAGCTTGAAAAGTCTCTTCCTTACTTGTTTCTGCTGAACATATAAAACCTTTTAACTCTTTTTAGGGCTCGCAAGAGGAAGTAAACACTTGTCTGAATCGCATCCTGCTGGACCTGCTTCATTCAGCTCTCCTTTGTCATACCTAACGAGCGCTTCAAAGAAGTCTTCGCTAGTCCTTCTTTTCAGTACATTCGATTGTAACTGTTTATATATATCGGCATTAATTGGCTCGAACGGGAGTCTTGGGAACGTTGCATTTGCATCGAACCTTGCAAGTAAAGCTGCCGAAATATAACCTTCATTTTTCTCTATGGCATCATGCAAGACTCTGGATAAAGGTTCAATTTCTTTCTCTCTGAACTCGATTGTTGCAGAAGTGTTATGAGCTGTGTAATGGGTTTGAACTTGCATATAAAAGTCAAACTGAGCAAGTGCTGAGAAATTGTTTATATCAATTTCATCTGCACCAGGGATATTGGCCCAACTAACTTCTGTTGGTATTTCAACTAGCCATTCTGTACATCTATCGTCAAATGGATTGTCAAGTAAACATCCATTTTCATCTTTGTCGGATTGAGATGGGACTACTGTGTATCCATAATCCATACAGGCCATAGCTACTGGATCATTTTTACGGAAAGTAATTCTCCTTATAAAACGTTGGGCTTTTGGTGGGTGCCAACCTGGAGATGCACCAGTTAATAGACTTTTAGTTCCTGCTGGTTGCACAGTTGTACAACGACTAGGTCTGCGAAGACCATGGTTGTCACAATATTCCCAAACTGTTTGAGTAACAATTTCTTTCCAGCTAGATAAATATTCAGCTTCTTTTTTCTTGAAATCTTCACCTTGATCATTCAGAGGTCTTCCTGCTTCCCACCACTTAAGCCAGGGAGTACCAAACGCATGAACAAAAAAATCAAAGAGTCCTGTAAAACTTACACCAACAATGGGGTCCCATTGTCTGCTTTGCCTGTAACGCTCGACTTCAAAATCATGATTTAGGAGACATGCAACAGATAGAGCTGCTGCTTTGAATGCATTTTTTTGTTCTTCTTTGTCAAGAGGATCTATTTGATTTAGATGTACTTCAGCTAAGTTGCAATGGAAGTCTGCTCCTAGTATTTCTCCACAAGGATTTAATCCATAACGACTAAGACGGTGATTTAACTCTTTTGAAGAAATAGGTCCGTGATTTTTTGTTAACCATCTTCCTGCTTCTTCCTTCCCTTGATCACAGTAAATATTCACAAATTCTTTTCGAAGTTCTGAGGTATGTAAAAGATCAGCATTTGACCGAGCGATTGCTTCAGGAGCAAATTGAATAGCACCTTCTCCAGAATGGAATTGTTTCCTTACAGCTTCTTCAACAACTTTAAGGTTAGGTTTTGTGTGATAAACGAGAGTATGGTTAGCCATTCGAAGCGCATCTTTTTCAGGATCTATTCGCCAATTGCCTTGAGAATCTTGTTCCCATAAGTTTTCTTTCGCTCCTGACGCACTTAGATCTTCTGAACAAAATTGACGCATTCCAGCACTACGTCGGATATTACCTGCAACAATAGTTACAGCAGCCTCGTCAATAAGAAGGCAGCATTCAATTGAAGTTAACCTTCTACCATTTGCCTTATTTATAAGCTTTGCAACTCGTGCATAAAGATCTTTGAGCTTGACTGGATTGGCCATCCCCCCAAATCCCTTAAGAGATTCTCCTGCAGGTCTTACATCTTTTAAGTCAATTGAGATATTGATTGAACATCCTTTAAATCTAATGTCAGAACTTAACTCTAGAAGTTTTTGATAGCTATCAACCCATCCTCTTCTGCTATCACCCACTTTGATGATTACGTGATCTTGTTCAATCTCGTAACTAGTTTTTTGTTGACGGAGATTAGAAGGAGTCAATCCTATTTCAGAAACATTTTTAATGTTTAGAGTATTTGTGATAATTGGTAGATGAGATATGAGATGGGGTTCGATAATTGCACCTGTGCCACAGCCCATCATGGCAAGATCCATCATTAACCCAAAAGCTTCCCAGTCAATAAGATTGGTCGAAGTACAGTTATAAGCACCAGAGAAATTCTGTCGTTTTTCTATCCAAGGTGTACCTCCAATCCACAGCCAACGACCTGATGGCAGAGCTTTTTTTTCAGCCTGCATTCTTGCCATTAGATTTATTTCTTTTTCATTAAGGTTTCCAAGGTTGCTTAATCCTCCAAGGTTCCTTTCCCCTACTTCACTCCAGCTTTCTCTGCCGGAGATAGTTTTTCTGCTATAAGTCCTATAAAAAACAGGGTTTGCCGCTGGGGCTGTCAAGGGGAAATCTGACTCAGAATCCTTGTTGATAAGGCTTTTGGTTTCAATGTCAGGTCTGCTAGTTGAAATGGTCAAGATTTCCTCTTAGTCATTACGTCTTAGCAGACTAACGCCACTTATAGGGGCTGCAAGTATTTTTTACACCATCTGCAGTGTATGGAAGAGAATATTAAAAAAAAAATCCCATTTTATTTTGGAACGCTTTAAAGAACCTGAGCTGATGATTTGCCCTGAGCAGGTCAAAGCCTATGCAGAGGCTGACTTTTCTTCTAGTGATTCAAACTTAATTAAAAGTATTGATCATTATATTTCCGAGATAGAAAAAAATATCGATAACAAAAGTTTGATTGTTGATATTGGTTGTGGGTCTGGAAATATTACAGAATTGTTAGCAAGACGATGGCCTAGCTCAAAAATTATTGGTATCGATGGATCAGAAGAAATGCTTAGTTCAGCAAAGGCAAAGGCCCAAAATGTTACTTCCTTAAAAAATATTAAATACATAAAAGAAGAACTGGCTTCTTTTTCGGATGGGAAAAATTTTATAGAGGGTTCTGCTGATTTAATAGTAAGTAATAGTCTTCTCCACCATATTCATGATCCAAGTCAATTCTGGCTGGCTTTAGTAAGTATTGGATCTAAAGGGGCTGTAATTTTTCAGAGAGATCTCAGGCGGCCTAATTCAAAAGAACATGCAGTTACTCTTTTAAAAAAACATTTGCCATCAGCACCTTCTATTTTGAAAAGAGATTATTTAGCTTCTTTACATGCTGCCTTTACCATTGATGAGGTTAAATCTCAGTTAGAGAAGGCAGGACTGTGTCAATTAAAAGTATTTGAAGTTGATGATCGTTATCTTGATGTAATTGGGGTTCTTTAAAAGACCTTTTTATCTTTAGATTTTTAATTTAATGGATTACCCCTCTGAGATAAAAAAAGAATCCTCAGCGAATATTCAAGAAAGTGTTGAGGGAGTTCAAGCAAGGGCAGTTGCTAGGAGAAAGAATTTTGCGATTATTTCTCATCCAGACGCAGGGAAGACAACACTTACAGAAAAATTACTTCTATATGGTGGAGCCATTCAGCAAGCAGGAGCTGTTAAGGCACGAGGGGAACAAAGAAAAGTAACCTCTGACTGGATGGAACTAGAAAAACAAAGAGGAATATCAATTACATCAACGGTTTTACAATTTGATTACAATGAAAACATTATTAACTTGTTAGATACTCCTGGCCATCAGGATTTCTCGGAGGATACTTATAGGACTCTTGCAGCAGCAGATAATGCGGTAATGCTTGAAGATGCGGCGAAAGGGCTAGAGCCTCAAACTAGAAAGTTATTTGAAGTATGCAGGATGAGGTCTATACCTATTTTTACTTTTATAAACAAAATGGATAGGCCTGGACAGGAACCTTTGGCTTTGTTAGATGAGATTGAGGCTGAGCTCGGATTATTAACATGCGCTGTTAATTGGCCTATTGGTAGTGGTGAAACTTTTCGTGGAGTTATTGATCGAGTTAGTAAGGAAGTTGTTCTTTTTACGCGTGCAGAAAGAGGCAAACAATCGAAGGAAAAAATTTTAAAATTAGAAGATCCTTTGCTTTTAGATTTTGTTGAGCAAGAACTTTTAGACAAAGCATTAGAAGAAATTGAGCTTCTTGAAGAAGCAGGTTCTTCTTTAGATGAAGAGCTTATTCAGGCTGGAGAGTTGACACCAGTTTTCTTTGGTTCAGCCATGACTAATTTTGGTGTTCGCCCCTTTCTTGATAGTTTTTTGAATATGGCCCAGGGACCAGCTGCAAGAAATAGTAGTGATGGTCCAGTAGATCCTTTAAAAGAAAGTTTTAGTGGATTTGTGTTTAAATTACAAGCAAATATGGACCCTAGGCATAGAGACAGAGTCGCATTTGTTCGTGTATGTAGCGGTCGTTTTGAAAAAGATATGTCTGTTAGTCATGCTAGAACTGGAAAAACTATTCGACTATCTAGACCTCAGAAAATTTTTGGACAAGATCGATCAGTTGTTGATGATGCATATCCAGGAGACATAATTGGTTTAAACAATCCTGGTATGTTTGCCATCGGGGATACTTTATATGTTGGTAAACGAATCGAATATGAGGGTATTCCTTGTTTTAGTCCTGAAATATTTAGTTGGTTACGTAATCCAAATCCTTCAGCTTTTAAGAATTTTCGCAAAGGGGTCAATCAGCTTCGAGAAGAAGGTGCTGTTCAAATTCTTTATGATATAGATCAAAGTAAAAGAGATCCAATCTTGGCGGCAGTAGGTCAACTTCAATTAGAAGTTGTTCAACATCGCTTAGAAAATGAATATGGTGTTCAGACAAAACTTGAGCCTTTGGAATTTCAAGTTGCTAGGTGGGTCAATGGTGGATGGCCTGCTTTGGAAGAAGTTGGGCGAATATTTAATTGCAAAACGGTTCAAGATGCATGGTTTAGGCCAGTATTGCTTTTTAAAAACAAGTGGAACCTTAATCAATTAAATGAAGACCATCCATCTTTGGACTTAAGTACGGTTGCACCAGTGGTAAGCGGAGTTGATCCAATCAGCCTTTAAATGTAATACCACTATCTTTTTCAAATTATGAGAGATAATATTGCTTGAATAAATTCATCTCTTGATAGTTTTGAAACAAGACCCGACTAACAACTCAGGCGCTGAAGATCCTTATTTAACTCTTGGTCTGAAAATTGGAGCAAGTTTTGAGGATATCCAGAGAGCTAAACAAATAAAACTTTCTGAAGCAGGAGATAATCCTATCCAAAAGGCAAAAGTAGAAGCTGCATATGATTCTTTGCTTATGGTCAGCCTGAAGGAAAGACAACTTGGCAAAGTAAGTAATGCAGCGGTTTCGGCTTCTCAAAGAGAAGAAATTAATAAAAGTGATAAGGGAGGAGTGTCTAGTCTATTGCTTACTCGATTTAAGAGACTTAATTCATTAGGTGATCAGTCCTCTACTCAAGGATTTTTCCCTGGCTTTAAGCTTCCAGTTGCCCAAGGTTTAACTATTAGAATAGCTACATCTATTCTGGTTTTAGTACTATTACTAATTTCTCCAGATGAAACCGTTCAGTTGATTTTATCTCTTTCAGTTATTGGTTTATTTGTGAGTCAAATCCGGAGAGGTAGAAAATTTTTACCATCTTTGCTTTGGAGTTTTGCCCTTCTTTCCATGGGTTTGATTGTGGGAGGTCTTCTTGTCAGTGGAACTGTTGAAAATGCGGCCACTATACATTCTCTTTCTTCAATAAAGATAGAGTCATTACCGGCATTTATTTTGATGTTTTTAGGATCACTTTTTTTAGAGTAATAAATCATAAATTTATGGCTTTTATGAATTTATAAGAGTATTTAATTCCTGTTCCTTTATAAGGTAGATATTTCGACAAAATTGACAAACAAGTTCAGCTTTTTTGTCTTTTTTTATGATGTCTTTTAGCTCAACTTCCCCTAAGAGTTTTAGAGCAGAGATGCTTCTTTTTCTAGAACAACGACATTCGAATTTTACATTTTGAGTAATATTAATATTTTCTGAGTTCATGTTATCAAGTTCAGGAAAAATTTGTTCAATTAGCTTTAAGAGATTATTTTGGCAATCCTCTAGCCTTTCACTAAATGAAGAAATATTTTTACATCTTTCATCGAGAAGTGCAATTAGTTTTGGATCATTTTCTCTTTTAGGCATAACTTGAGCAATTAAACCTCCATTGCAACTAAAAACACTGTTTTGTATTTTTTCTCCAACAAATACTGCTGATGGAGTTTGTTCGGATTGGAGAAGATATGATGCTATATCTTCTCCAATCCCTCCATTTATTAATTCCACTGTGCTACTAAAAGGTTGACCTTTCCCTTCGTCTCTTAACACATGTAAATAACCTGTTCCAGTTGCAGCAGCGAAATTAAAAGCATATTTATTTCTTTCATCTTTAATTAAATCTAATTCTAGGCTTGGTTCTCCAACGTAGCCTCGGACAGTTCCATCTCTACCAGCATCTACTACAAGGCCTTTTAAAGGACCATCTGCTCGAATCTTTACGGTAACTCTTCCATGCTTAACCTTCATTGAACTTGCTAGTAGAAGGCCTGCGCTCATAGCTCGACCAAGTAAAACTGTCGTTAGATAAGAAAGGTGATGTCTTTTCCTTGCTTCATGAGTGCTTTGCGTTGTTGAAACAGCGACAAGTCTTATTCCACCATTTGCGGCAGTCGCTCTAACGAGATGGTCTCCCAACTTTTCCTTATGTTACTCCCGTTAATTTAATGACTTTTGAGAGTTCTCCCTCTTTAAGTTGATATATTGAATTTGAAATTTTTTTGAATAATTCTGTTTCATGTGTAACTACTATCAATAATCGCTCTTTAGATAAACTTGTTAAGAGTTCCAATATTTCTTCTCTTACATGCCAGTCAAGTCCAGCTGTAGGCTCATCTAGTAAAAGTATTTTAGGATTCCTAAGTAATTGGACTGCCACTGAAAGGCGACGTTGTTGTCCGCCACTTAAATTTTCAGGCTTCTGCAAAAGATTGATTTTTGAAAGGCCAACTTTTTTTAGTGCTTTAATTTGATCTTCACTACTTATTCTTAGATGACCAAGCTTTAACTCTTGTGAAATTGTTAAACCTAAAAAATGTCTTTCTGGGAATTGAAAAACAACTCCACAAAGCCATTTCCTTTGTCGACTTTCAACAGCTTTTTGGTTCCATTCTATAACCCCTTTGAGTGGATTAGATAACCCACTGATGACCTCTATTAAACTTGTTTTTCCACTACCACTTGGGCCTGAAATTATAGTAGGAGAACCCATCTCGGTACTGAAACTAATGTCTTTCAATATGGCTTTTTCAGCTGTTGCTGGATGTAGGCAGACTCCTTTTAGGGTAAGCATGTCAATTTTAAAGATTTTTTTGATTGAAAAAACTTTTTATCTTGACTATGGGTAGATGTTCCGATAAATATCATTATGCTTACAAAACAGCTGGTTTCATAATATTCAATTCCTATGTTAGTGCGATTTCGTGAAGTTGATCCATTTAATTGCTGGATTTGGATTCATTTTGCAAATGTTCCAGGTCAAGGTGAGCAGAATTATATTGATGGTGTCTTCGATAGCTGGTATGTGATTGGTAGGCTGGGAGGTTTTAATGCTGAAAGTCTTCAAGTTCAAGAAGAAGGTTCAGAGTTGAGTTGGATGTCTTATGACTCTGAAGAATCAGGATCAGTTATACCAGCATTAATGCATAATGTTGGTCAGCTTGAATATCAAGGAGAATGGGCAAGATGTTGGGTTGATTTGGGGACTAGTGATGCCTTGGCAATTGATGTATTGATAAACACTTTGAATCAAATAGATAAAGATCTTGTTCAAATTGAAGAATTGTTGATTGGTGGTGTTAACGATGATTGGCAAGTTGAGGAACACCCTGATGCCATTTTTACTGATTAACTTTAACTATTTCTGTGAAAGAGTTAAGAAGATTGTTCATTGACGAGGTACGACTACAAAATTCATGTAGTAAAAATGAACTTGTTCAACTTAATCGAAAAGAATCACACTATTTAAATAGAGTTTTGAGATTGAAGAACAATGATGCGATTAATGTTGTTGATGGTTGCGGTAATCTTTGGGAAGCACAACTTCATCAACACGACCTCTTGTGTCTTTGTTCTAAATTCGATAGTCCTTTATTAAAAGAAGATAGACCAAAACCTTTGATATGCCTCGCAGTGGTAATTCCGAAAAAGGGCTTTGAGGATATTTTAAGAATGAGTTGTGAAATGGGTGTAGATATTCTTCAACCTTTAATTTCTGAGAGACGCATATTTAATAATGATAAAGATTATAAGTTTATAAGGTGGCATGAAATTTTACGTCAATCTGTAGAGCAATCAGAAAGGCTTTGGATCCCTAAGTTGTTAAAAACAGTTAAAATAGAAAATTGGCTAAAAAACTCTTTCTTAAGTACCTCTACTTCTCTAGCTACTGCCATGGCAACTACCAGGAGAAATAATGCTATGGAATTGCAGGTATGGTTGTCTAACTTGCCTGAGCGGCTTGATCAAGTATGGGTTTTGATTGGACCTGAGGGAGGCTGGACTAATGAGGAAATTGACTTATCGAATAAAGAAGGGTGTTCCGAGGTTAAGTTTGGTGAACATATTTTGAGAACATCTACAGCTTCTATCGCTGCAAGTCAATTAATGTCCTCTTGGCGCAGAATAAAAACCACTTCTTCCAATTAAAATTAATTGCTATTTTTATTATGATTATCTATTTTTTATAGACATTTTAAAGAATGCTTATTTCTAATTTTTTTCAAAATAATTGGCTGTTCGCTTTTTGTTTACACCTGTGCCTAATCTCTTTTGCTCAAAGGTTTTCATTGTTAACAAAAAATGGATGGGTCCATGCTGGAATCCTTGGAACTATCCTTTGGGGATCTCTTGGCTGGGAAGGCTGGCTTTCTGTTGTCTTCTATCTTTTGATGGGCTCCTTAGTTACAAAGATAGGCTTTGCAGAAAAAGAATTACGAGGTATCTCAGAAGGTCGCGGAGGGATGCGAGGACCTGAGAATGTTTGGGGATCTGCTGCAACAGGGACATTTTTTGCGCTGTTGACACAATTTGATCTTTGGTCAAAACAGCTTTTGCTTATTGGCTTCGCTGCTAGTTTTGTGGCAAAGTTAGGTGATACTTTTGGAAGTGAGATTGGGAAAAGATGGGGACGTAAAACATTTTTAATTACATCATTACGACCTGTAAGTGCAGGAACTGACGGTGGTATAAGTTTTGAGGGGACTATTTCAAGTTTTTTTGGAAGTATATTGATGGCTTTCATTATGCTAAAACTTTCGCTTATCCCTGGAGGCATGGTTTTCTATATAGTTACTTTCAGTGCATTTGTTGCAACATTACTAGAAAGTTTTATAGGTGCTTTATATCAGAAGAAATTTTCTTTTCTTACCAATGAAGTTGTCAATTTTCTTCAAACCTTTTTGGCAGCATTAATTGCAATATTTTTAACATTATTCATGGGGATACTTATTTAATTTTTGACCATTCATTTAGTGATTGCCAATGAATTAATTTGTCGAATATCCAATGATGTCCATTTGTATTTAAATGAATTCCATCAGGTTCAATCCAATTAACCCAAGAAGGTTCTTTTAACATCATTCTGTGAGTTGGTAGGAATGGAATATCAAGATCTATACAAGTTTGCTCTATTTCGCGCTCGTAAATAGAACATGATTTATTCGAATACCATAAGCACTCAGAAAAAGGCATTGCGCTTTCCTTTACAGGAGTAAGTCCCATGACCATTACATAAGTATTTCTTTTTATTTCTGACAGTAGGCGCTCTAGGCCAAATTGAAATGCATCTGCAGAGAGTTGAGGCCTTCCATCTTGTCTCCCTATATTAGCGGTGTCATTTAGGCCAATTGTCAAAAGGAGCCCATCTGGAACTTTTCTCCTCATTTCCCCTCTGCCTTCCCATTCATGCTTCCATCTTTTGGCAACCTTCTCAAGCCCATCTCCTCGTATGCCTAGTGGGTAGATAATTGGTCTCTCTGGAATGTTCATCCAGTGACGCCGAAGACGTTCACACCACCCTCCTTCCTTGTCTCCCCAACCATAGACACTGCTATCTCCTATTACTATTAATTGTCTGGGTGCTCTGGCCATCTTATTATTGTTTTTTACTCTTAGGCTTGTGTCGAGATCTGAAGTGAGTCATCTGTTGTCGTTCTAATCCAATATGCATGAGCTTGATCACTAATGAATTCTCCAAATAAAGTGATGATTGTGAAAGAGGCTGTTATTACAGCTACTTGTGACCAATCAAATGAGCTGAGGGATTCTTTTAACTGCCATCCTAGCCCAATCCCTCCAGCAACTCCTATAACTGCAGTTTCTCTCAAAATAACATCTGTTCTATAAGCGGCAAAAGCTAGATAAATTTTACTAGTTGGTGCTAATTTCCCATAAAGCCATGCAGCTTGATCTGAGGCTCCACAGGATTTGATTGCATTAAAAACATCATCATTTTTTTTTATATTTTCTTTTAATAATCTTCCCATTACACCCATGTTATTCACCCCAAGAGAAAGAGATGCGATTGAAATGCTTGGAGTGCTAAATAGTAAAAAAAGAAGTACTACCAAAGGTGCTGGAATGAGTCTAAAAAATACCCATATATAATCTAGTATTTCTCTTCCTAAATGATTTGGCGACAAGATAAGGGCAAGAGGAGGTGTCCCAATCGCCATACCTGCAGAGAGTAACGTTATTAGAAGTGTGTCAAGAATTAGTTTCCTTAATGGGAGTTCAAATAAAGCGTTTTTTATTTCTATTGGTTGAGGCCAAGTGATTGTATTAAGATTAATTTTTTCAAATAAGTTTATATCTAATAAATGTAGCCATATAAGGCTTATGCCTATTGTCGAAAAGATTATAAAAATAATATTCTGAATAGAGCCTAGACTGTTTGCAAACGTTAAATTTGAATTTCTTAGCCAATTTAAGCTTCTTTCTAATAAGATCATCAAAACAGCTAGCATCCATAAAGCTGTCCACATTTCATTAAATTGAAGTGATTGAAGTGTAAGTTGAAGCTCTGTCCCAATTCCTCCTAGGCCAAATATACCAAGAATAGTTGCTCCTCTGAGTGTACATTCAAGCCTATAGCCATAATATGAACTAAGGATAGGAAGTGATTTTGGTAATAGTGACGTTATTAATGCAGAGGATGGTTTAGCACCTACTTGTATAACCGCGACTAACTCTCGATTATCGATTGTATCTAACTGATCTGCGACCACTCTTGCCATAAGAGATGAATATGGGATAACAAGTGAAATAACTGCCACCCAGGGTGTTAATCCAAGTATTTGCAGAAGAAGAAGTCCCCATATAACTTCGTGGATAGCTCTTGGTACGAATAATAATCTGCGTATGAATATACTTGCCCACGAGAAATTCCCAAATGCTTTCCATACTGTGTTTGAACTAATTATGCCCAAAACAGTCCCTAATAAAATAGATAAAGTCCAGCTAAGTAATGCGGTTGCTACCGTAACCTGTAATCCATGTAAACTACTTTTTATAACTATTGGCGCTATAGATGGAGTGAAAGCAGCTAGAACAAATTTGCTAAATGTAGTTAATCCACCTAAATGAGCGTTCTCTATTAACTCTTTGCTAACAGGTAAGAAGGCTAATATAGGTAAAATAGTAATTAGTGTAGGAGTAGGTATGGCTAGCTTCATTAGACATTATATAGACCATTGATATCAGATGATTTAATTGCTTCAGTTGGTTGATCTATAGATATTTCACCATTTTGTATTCCAATTACTCGAGAGAAATGTTTTATTAATTCTGGGCGATGAACACTTATTAAATAGGTTTCGGGTATATGTACTGGGTAATTGCTTTTTTCATATAAAAAAAGCCGGAGAATTTTTTGTGCAATTGATGGGTCAAGACCTGAGAATGGCTCGTCAGCAAGTATTAACTCAGCACTTTGTCGAAGAAGACGAGCTATAGCAACACGTTGTCTCTGCCCACCAGATAGTTTACTTACTTGAGAATTAAGTGCGTCTTCGGATAAGCCTGCTACTTTAACGTGAGCAATACAATTTTCTCTATCAATTACTCCCATTAAATTCCTTATTGCCCAGAGCAGATTTTTGCGTCCCAAGGCTCCAATATTAACGTTTTGAGCAACATTAAGTTCTTCTATTAGTCGGAGGTCTTGCCATAAAGTTGCTATCTTCTTGAATTTTGATTGAGATAAGCTTTTTATATCTCTCCCTTCCCATTTTACTACTCCTTTGCTTGGAAGAAGTGAGCCGTTGGCTAGGGATATAAGACTTGTCTTACCTGAACCACTTTTTCCTAGTAATGCAATCTTTTCTCCTTGATAGATTGATATGTCAATATTCTTTAGACGATATTGAGATTTACTTATTACATCAACTCCTTTTATCTGAAGTAATTTCTTCACTTAATTTTGCCCAATTGACGTCCTATTTGTTCAATCTCTTTGTATTGGTCGATTTGGGCTGGAATGAATTTCTTGGCTCCGAATAACTCTAGTATCTTTCTTTGCCTTGGTGATTTATCGCTAAAACTAAAGAAGCTTTTCTTAAGTCCTTCGCTAAAAGATTTTCCAAAGCGCTTATCAATGTTTGGTTGAGCAAGCCAGTGATAATCAGCATAAGGAGGTGTTTCCCATATTACTTTTAGTTTTGATGAATCAACTCTTCCTTGTTTTACGTTGGCTAACCAAACTTGTTTATTTAGTGATCCGACTTCATAAGAACCACTTTGAACTAATGCTATGGTTGCATCATGACTTCCGCTAAATCCTGCTTGACCACCTTTTAAGTCAGTTAATTTTACCCCTGCTTTTTGTAAATAATACTGAGGCATAAGACGACCTGATGTTGAGCTCTCAGAACCAAAAGTAAAGCGACGTCCCTTAATTACTTTTAAATCCATAATATTTTTTATTGGTTTAATGCCGCTTTTGGTATTGGCAATAAATACACTCTGGAATTTTGCATCTATATCTCTTTGAGCAATAATTTGAGCACCTTTTTTTTGATGTCTTGCTTGTACCCCTGTTAAGCCCCCAAACCAAACTAAATCAAGATCACCAGTTCTAAATGCGGTTACAGCAGCAGAATAATTTGTTACATGTTTGTATCTAACTCGAACGTCAAGACTTTCACTAAGTTCAGAAGATAAGAGTTTATAAAGACGGTTTAATTTTTCCGGATTTTGGTCTGGTATAGCTCCAATGGATAATTGGTCTTGTGCAAGTTTTGACTTCTTGATTACTAGTACACTTCCTATTGCAAAAAAGAATGCAATATATAAGAGTTTGATTATTCTTAAGCGTTTCATTTGCTATATCTATGGCTAATTTACAATCGATATTAATTTTTTTAAGCGTTGCAAACCATCAATAATTGTGTTTTCCGAAACAGAGCAAGAAACCCTTACACAATTATCTTCTCCGAAGGCAATCCCTGGGACCATTGCTAAACCAACTTTATCTAATGCTAATTTACAGAAATCTACAGAAGTAGTGTTTCCCTTTTCTATTTTTGGAAAAGCATAAAAAGCACCTTGAGGTTTGGTTATTGATACTCCTTCCATTTCAATTAATCCTTTGGTAATCAAATCTCTTCTGAAATTATAGGATTTAACCATTTTTTTTACACAATCTTTCGAGCCTTGAAGTGCTGCTAATGCACCACGTTGAGCAAAACTACAGACATTGCTTGTGCTCTGGCTTTGTAGTGCAATTGCTTTCTTGATTACATCAGTTTGACCTATTAGATAACCAACCCTCCAACCTGTCATAGCCCAACCTTTTGCAAATCCATTAACAGTAAAAACCCTATCAATAAGATCTGGAGCAATTGCTCCAAAGCTGTAATGAGTTTGTCCTTCGGCAATTAATAGTTCGTATATTTCATCACTCATTATTAATATTTTAGGATGTCTTCTTAGAAAATCTGCAATATCTTGCAGTTCTTTCAATGACATAACAATACCTGTTGGATTATTTGGTGAATTAAGTATTAATAATCTCGTTTTCTGAGTTACGCTAGTCTCTAATTTTTTCATATCCAATTTAAAGCCATTCTCTGGATTTCCTTTGATTATTATAGGATTAGCTCCTGCTAGATAAACGATTTCTGGATAACTTAACCAATACGGAGAAGGTAGTAATACTTCATCCCCAGGATTAAGAATTACTTGAAAAAGATTGAATATTGCTTGCTTGCCACCATTTGTTACTAGAACATTGTCGATATTTGTGGGAACCTGATTTATTTGTGTTTGCTTTAATGCTATTGCTTCACGAAGCTCTGGATCTCCTGCTGCGGGACCATAACGAGTAATGCCGTCTTTTAAAGCTTTTATGGAGGCATCAATAATGAATCCTGGAGTATTAAAATCAGGTTCTCCAGCGCTGAGGCTACAAATATCTTTTCCTTCTTGTATAAGTGCCTTTGCTTTGGCACTTATCTCCAAGGTCAAAGATGGTTTTAGGGCTTTGGCCCTTTGGGATATTAATGAAGAGTTTTGCATTTTTTAAATGATTCTTTCGTAAGCTCTTCTTTTTTTTAGGAATAACCGCCTCACTGATTTTGTCTCATAAAAAGACCTTTTGGGAAAACATTGTGGACCTTTCAATTGAAGTTAGTTTTGCGATCGCTTCAAATTCTCCCAGAGAACTAGCTGGATTCTATGGGAACTTAAATCATGCTGAGATTTTTCAAGGTTTAAATAATAATCATTGGTTTATTTTGATTCGAGATAGCTCTAAAATCGAGTTTTATCGTCCTTCTAAAGATTTGCTTTGCCCTAAAGAAGGAAATTCTTGTGCACTTTGTTTTAAGCAGCAAGCAACTGATGAACCCTTAAAAATTTTGACTGACTGGACAAATTATTTGTGTGAATTAGGTGGAAAGGTAATTACTCAGGCCAGAGTTGAATTTTTTGGGGCTGAGATTTGGGTGGCAGATCCAGAGGATAATGAATTTTTACTTGTAGTTACAAATATGGATCGATAATAATTAATTCATAGAAGAATGGAGAATTAATTTTGACTATAGATTTATCAAAAGATGAATTATGCATGTCTTGTGGACAGGTTCTTAGCCTTCCTAAACTTGTTATTAGTCGAGGCAGCCCTTTCTCTAGATTAATGATAATAGGAGAGGCTCCTGGAGCAAAAGAAGAAGAATTAGGTAAACCTTTCGTTGGTAGATCAGGGAAACTATTAGATAAAATGCTTAGATCAGTTGGAATCGAACCAGAAAAAGATGCTTATATTTGTAATGTTGTTAAATGTAGACCGCCAAAGAATAGACGACCAACTAAGAACGAAGTGTTAGAAAATTTCCCTTGGCTAAAGCAACAAATTATTTTGGTTAATCCTTTAGTGATTATTTTGGTTGGCTCTACCGCTTTGGAGGCTGTTTTATCTATTAATGATCAGATCAGTAAAGTAAGGGGGACATGGCAGAATTGGGAGGGAAGAACTGTTATGCCTATCTTTCATCCTTCCTATCTTCTTAGAAATCCTTCTAAAGAAGAGGGCTTTCCGATCCACTTAACTCGTTTAGATCTTCTTAAGGTGAGTGAAAAACTTCAAGAATTTGGATTATTGTCAGAAGTGTCATCTTCGGCAATTTCAAGGGGTAACTCATAATGACTGCCACTTTGACATCAGACCCGGAAAAAACTTTATTGGCTAGCCGCTATAGCACCCAAATTCATCGGAGAAAAACTCGAGAAGTAATGGTTGGTGACATAGGAATTGGTGGAGATAATCCTGTAAGGGTTCAGTCAATGATTAATGAAGATACAATGGATATTGAAGGTTCAACTGAAGCAATTAGACGATTACATGAAATAGGTTGTGAAATAGTTCGTCTTACAGTTCCTACTCTCGCAAGTGCTAAAGCTGTTGGAGAAATTAAGCAACGTCTATTAAAAACATATAAAAATGTGCCATTAGTTGCTGATGTTCATCATAATGGAATGAAAATTGCGCTTGAAGTATCTAAGCACGTAGATAAAGTTCGAATTAATCCAGGACTTTTTGTTTTTGAAAGACCAGATCCAAATAGAACTGAGTTTTCCAAAGAAGAAATTAAAGCAATTCAAGAAAAAATTATTCAGAAATTCGAACCTATTGTTAATACACTTAAGCAGCAAAATAAAGCACTGAGAATAGGTGTTAATCATGGATCATTAGCCGAAAGAATGCTTTTTGCTTTTGGAGATACTCCTCTAGGAATGGTCGAATCTGCCATGGAATTTGTAAGAATATGTGATTCTCTTGATTTTCATAACATAGTAATTTCAATGAAGGCTTCAAGACCACCAGTAATGCTCGCTGCTTATAGAATGATGGCTGACACAATGGATAAAGAAGGTTTTAATTATCCTCTACATCTTGGAGTAACAGAGGCAGGGGACGGAGATTATGGACGCATTAAAAGTACTGCTGGTATAGCAACGCTTTTATCAGAAGGAGTTGGAGATACGATTAGGGTTTCTCTTACAGAGTCCCCTGAAAAAGAGATCCCAGTTTGTTACTCAATCCTTCAAGCTGTTGGTTTGAGAAAAACAATGGTTGAATACATTAGTTGTCCAAGTTGTGGAAGAACTTTATTTAACTTAGAAGAAGT
>CETG01430883.1_pt1 | contig 28158 bp, 28 predicted proteins | sample 361471 | NCBI WGS metagenome assembly CETG01 (sample SAMEA2622696, study PRJEB7988) | marine metagenome | isolation source: saline water (ENVO:00002010), including | reverse complement strand
GGAATGGGAGGCATGCCAGGAATGGGAGGCATGCCAGGAATGGGAGGTATGCCAGGAATGGGGCAAACTAAAAAGAAAAAATCAACCAAGAAAAAGAAAGGCTTTGCTGATCTATAAAATTAATTAGTTGATTGGGATGTTAGAATATAAACTAATTTAAATATAATTTAAGATGATTAAGATCCGCCTTAAGCGGTTTGGAAAAAAGAGAGAAGCAAGTTTTCGTCTAGTAGCTTGTAATAGTACCTCTAGAAGAGATGGACGACCTCTTGAAGAATTAGGCTTTTATAACCCTAGGACAAAAGAAACTAGATTAGATACAGAAGCCTTAAGAGTAAGACTTAATCAAGGAGCACAACCTACTGATGCAGTAAGAAGTCTTCTTGAAAAAGGCGGACTTATTGAGAAGAAAGAAAGACCTTCAGTGATTATTGGGAAAGCTAAATTGAAAGATAAAAAAGAAAATCTGAAAACTGATAAAAATAAAGAGAACTCACAAGATACTGAAAAAAATTGATTAGTATTTTATTTGTAGTTTATTTGACTTCTTGATGCCTGAAGTCAATCCTTCTAATTTCTTTTGTCTCGATTTACCAAACACTGATGCTGCCGTAGCATTATCTAGTGGGGGACATATTGTCTTGAGGAATTTAGAAAAGCTTACTGGTGTAACAATTAATTTAAGAGGTTTGCAACTTGAAATGACAGGCGAACAATCTCAGCTAGAAAGAGCTTCTTCAATTGTTGAACTTACAAGATATATTTGGGAAAATGGTCAATCAGTCTCTGAAATAGATTTAATCTCAGCGATGAAATCTTTAGATAAAGGATTAAGTTCCTCACACGCTGCCTTAGGAGATAAAGTTTTAGCAAGATCTCAGAGTGGCTATCCTTTATGGCCTAGAACTCTGGGACAAAAAAAATTAGTTGAAGCAATTGAGCAGAATGATTTAACTTTTGCTATTGGACCAGCAGGAACTGGTAAAACTTTTTTAGCAACAATAGTTGCTTCTAAAATGTTAAATCAAAGACTTATAAATAAAATTATTTTAACAAGACCTGCTGTTGAAGCTGGCGAAAGATTAGGATTTTTGCCAGGAGATCTTCAACAAAAAGTTGATCCATACTTGAGACCTCTATATGATTGTTTTCATAATATTTATGGTTTAGAAAAAACTAATAATTTAATAGATAAAGGAATAATTGAAATAGCCCCTTTAGCTTTTATGAGAGGAAGAACATTAGAAAATGCTTTTATAATTTTAGATGAAGCACAAAATACTTCCACAGCTCAAATGAAGATGTTCTTAACAAGATTTGGAGAGAAGTCTAAGATGGTAATTAATGGAGATATTACTCAAATTGATTTACCTAATGGAGAATCTAGTGGATTAGAAGAGGCTACAAAAATACTTCAATTTATCCCTGGGATAGCAACATGTCATCTTTCTTCTGAAGATGTTGTCAGACATAAAATTGTTCAGAAAGTTATAGATGCATATACAAATTTTTGCGAAGAATGAGGTCATCCGCACAAAAAGTCTCACTATTTTTAAGATTTTCTGTCAGAGTATAAAAAGAATTTAAATTGTTTATGCCTGCAAGTAGCAATTTTCAACAGGCTATTCGTGAAGCTCAATCAAGCTCACTAATAGGTCCTAATGTCGTTCAAAAAGCTTTGCCATATGTTGGCGGAGGAATGGTTTTAACATCCATTGGTGTTTTAGGGGGTGTTTCTCTCCTTTTCTCTAATCCAACTTTATTTAGACCATTATCTTTTGTTGCCTTAATAGCTGAATTAGTATTATTCTTTATGGCTACTTCAGCGGCAAAAAATGCAAACAATGCAAAGGCTTTACCTTTACTCTCAGGATTTAGTTTGTTAACTGGATTTACCTTGAGTGGGATAGTAGCACTTGCTGCTGTTCAAATAGGAATTGGTTCAGTTGCTACAGCCGCTTTGGCAACAGGTGTTACTTTTGTCGTTGCCTCATATACTGGACAGAGGATGAGTGATAGTGTTGGCCAGGCTTTAAGTGGCGTGGTTGGGTTAGGTTTGGTAGGTCTTATTATTGCAATGGTTGTTCAGTTAATAGGAGGTTTCTTTGCGCCTAATATGTTCGGAGGTACAGGTCTTGAGTTATTAATAGCTGGATTTGGAACCATTTTATTTATAGGTATGGCATTTGTTGATTTTTATACAATGCCAAGAGTTTATACTGATGAGCAGTATTTGGCAGGAGCTTTAGGTATGTATTTAACCTATATAAATTTGTTCGTTTTTATTCTTAGGCTTATGATAGCTCTCAATGGAGGAGGGAGAAGAGATTAGGACCTTTATTAATCTGTTCCCTTTGAAGGGGCATTAGCCCCTTTTTCTTTTGCAATCAAGAATAACTTTTTTTTAATTCCAACTTTCTGGTATTCTTTATATCCATTTTTCTCTAAAAAAACTGCATATTGGCCAATTCCTTTTAGTCCATCTCTAAGAGAATCTGCAGATCTTTTTACCATTGAAGTATCTAAATTCCTCATTAATTCAATACACCTGAATGAGATTTGATCAGATTTATTCATTTTCTGAATATCATTATTTTGCTTATGATATTCTGTCATCGCTGAACTCATCGCTAAATTTTTAACAATTAAATCAATAAAAGATTCTCCTGCTAGATTAAATTTTAAAAGTAATTGTTCAGGTAATCTATCAAGTAATGGACCATCAGAAGTTAATGCGGCCACTAAGAAAGCTCTAGCACCATTAAAATATTTTATTAATTCAAAAATTCTATCAGCTAAAATTTCCTCACTTAATTCGCCTTTTTCCCATTCTTTTATCCATTTTAAGGAGAGATTGATAGATTGTTCAAAATTTGGTTCCATAAATTAAATGGTTTTTTTTTATTTTTTTTATCAGAATTTAATAGTAATCTAAATTTTGGAGGTATTAAATTATAGTTCAACATAAGTCTGGTTTTGTTGCAGTTATTGGCAGGCCTAATGTTGGCAAGTCAACTTTAATTAATGCTTTTTTAGGGGAAAAAGTAGCAATTACCTCCTCAACAGCCCAAACAACAAGAAATAGATTAAAAGCTATCCTTTCAAGAAAAAATAGTCAGATTATATTTATTGATACACCAGGAATTCATAAACCCCATCATTTATTAGGTGAAAGATTAGTTCGAAATTCTAAAAGAACACTCAAGGATGTTGATTTGATACTCTTTATTTTAGATATTAGTAATAATCCTGGTAATGGAGATTTGTTTATTTCCAAATTATTTATTAATCAAAAGACACCTATAATAGCTGTTTTAAATAAGACAGACTTGATTGATAAAGAAATAATTTCTAAAAGGATTAATTCTTATAAAGAAACTTTAGATGGTCAATATATGGATTTTCATTTATGTAGTGCTGCTAATCAATGTGGCTGTGAGGAATTAGTTAATTTAATTATAAATAATTTACCATCTGGACCCAAATATTATCCAGATAATATTAAGTCAGATCAACCGCAGTATTTGTTAATTTCAGAATTAATACGAGAACAAGTTTTAAGGAATACCAGAGAAGAAATACCACATAGTGTTGCAGTTTCGGTTGATAAGATTGAGGAAGTAAAAGAAGGGAAATCCAATTCTTCTAGAAAGAAATTAACAGCAATTCGGGCTACCATTATTGTCGAGAAAAAAAGTCAGAAAGGGATTTTAATTGGTAAGGGTGGAAATATGATCAAAACAATAGGCGTTTCATCTAGACAACAAATACAGTTGATATTAGATAATTCAATTCATTTAGAATTATTTGTCAAAGTAGTACCTAACTGGAGGAGTAAAGCCTCTAAATTAAATGAATTTGGTTATATGAAAGATTGATATATGGAATCATTTAAATTTGATCTTATTACTCTTCACCCCAAGGTCTTTGATGCAATAGAAGAAATGGGGATAATAGGTAAAGCTATTCTTTCTAAAAAAATAACTATTAATCGACATGATTTAAGAAATTTTGGAATTGGTAATTATCGACAAGTTGATGACCAACCTTATGGAGGCGGCTCTGGAATGGTGCTTAAACCAGAACCTATCTATTCCGCAATTAATTCGATAAAAAAAGAGAATAAGTGCCAAGTGATTTTAATGACTCCTCAAGGTAAAAATCTTAAACAAAATGATTTTTATAGATGGGCAAAAGAATTTAAGCATCTTATTATAGTTTCTGGTCAATATGAAGGGTTTGATGAAAGAGTTAGAGATTTTGTTGATGAGGAAATATCAGTTGGCGATTATGTTTTAACTGGAGGAGAAATACCAGCTATGATTATAATTAATGGAGTTATAAGAGTCTTACCAGGAACTGTAGGTGATCCAGAATCTTTAAAGAATGAAAGTCATAATGATAACCTTTTGGAATATCCCCATTACACCAGACCATCTGTTTTTAGAGGATTGAGGGTTCCTGAAATTTTAAGGAGTGGTAATCACAAAGAAATAGAATTATGGAGATCTCAACAAATGATAAATCGTACAGAGATAAGAAGAAAAGATTTATTTCAAGACAGATTTAACCAAAATTCCCCAAAACATAAGAGAATAATAAACAATAGCGATGAAACTTTGGACTTTAGGATAGGGAATGGTTATGACATTCACAGATTAGTTAAAGGAAGAAATTTGATTTTAGGTGGAATAAAAATCAAGCATCCTGAGGGATTAGGTCTTGAAGGACATAGTGATGCAGATGTCTTAGCGCATTCAATAATGGATGCAATGTTAGGTGCTTTATCTATGGGGGATATAGGTAAATATTTTCCTCCTGAGAATATGGAATGGAAAAATTCGGATAGTATGAAACTACTATCGAAAGTTGTTAATATGATTCACCAGAGAGGCTGGAAAGTGAATAATTTGGATTCTGTTATTGTTGCTGAAAGACCTAAAGTAAAACCTTATATAGAACTTATAAGAGAAAATATTGCTGGAACCATTGGTATATCGAAAGAATTAATTGGTGTTAAAGCTACTACTAATGAGAAGCTTGGACCAGAAGGGAGAGAAGAAGGTATTAGCAGTCATGTAGTAGTTCTATTAGAAAGGAATGCATAAAGTATCTAACAATATTATATTTAATAAATCAACTTTATTTTCACTGCTCGTTCTAATATGCTTATCTATTAGTTTCAAATATATTACTCCAGTGAATGCAATATCAAATGATGATTCTTTAAATAAAAAATCAATTGTCATTGAAGAAATAAAATTAAAAGTCCCTAAAAATTATAAGGATGAGTGGTTGCAAGCAGAAAAATTAAGTTGGGAACCATGGTTGAAATCAAAAGATGGTTTTATTGAACGTAAATTATATTGGGATCCTATCAAAGAAGAATCTACGCTTTTAATTTCATGGGAAAACAGGCAAATATGGAAATCAATTCCTAAATTAGAGATAGAACAAATTCAATTAATGTTTGAGGAAAAGACCAAAGATCTTGTTGGAAAGAATTTTGATAAAAATCCTTTCACTATAATTTCAGAAGGAGAGTTAATTCCTCAACAATGAGTAATAAACAATATAGGTTTGATTTTGATAGATATAACCGAATTGGAATGATAGAAGCTATTTGGGGCGAACATAAATCTGTTGATCAGCTAGAGGAGATAATAGTTTCTCTGCAAGCAAAAAATCAGATAGCTTTTATTACAAGATTATCTAAGGAAAAAGCTGGAATTTTAAGTAAGAAATTTCCTTTAGCAGAATATTTAAATTTAGCTGAATGTTTTGTCTTAGGAGATTATCAAAGGACAAAATCCATTTGTTCTCCAAGAGTTGCGATACTGGGAGGAGGAACAAGTGATTATAAAGTGGTTGCAGAAGCTGAAATATCCTTGAAAATTCATGGAATTAACACTGAAATATTTTTGGATATTGGCGTTGCCGGATTACATCGTTTGATGGACATTCTTGAATTAATAAAGGGCAATGATGTTGTTATTGCTTGTGCAGGTATGGAAGGAGCTCTTCCTACCATAGTTGCAGGACTAATCCCACAGCCTGTAATTGGAGTACCTGTTTCAGTTGGCTATGGTGTTAGTTCTGGAGGTCTATCTGCATTAAATGGAATGCTATCAAGTTGTGCCCCAGGATTATTCGTTATGAATATTGATAATGGATATGGAGCTGCTATGGGAGCTTTAAGAATTCTCAGAGGTTTGAGTAATCAAGACTATCAAAATACGCTAAATTAAACTGGATGGATCTTCTTTTATCTCTAGTAAATTTTTCAACCAAAGAGCCATATTCTTAGATATAAATCCACTTTCATAATTATCTAAAGCCTTAGTTATGACAGGAGTATTAACCCACTCTGGATATTTTTTCATATTTATCAATTAAATTATTTTAATTAAAACGTTAATTATTTTATTTAGCTAGACAAATTAAATAAAATTTACTTATTAATGTTTGATTTAGCACCTAGTCTAGAAAGTTCGTCACCATTAGACTCAGTTTCCGCATCAATAAGTCTATTAATTAAATCGGATAAATCTTTATGAGCAAGCTCTCCATTCTGCTCCCATTTCATCACTCTTGGGTGTTGGTTTGAATTAGCTGACACTTTTAAATAACAATGTGGATATGAAAACAATAATGCCAAATAGCTGGAAATGAAGACATTGTTTCAGTTATTAGGTGAAGAAATTATGAAGATTTTACTAATACACTTTATTTATTAAAAAAACAAGCATCAAAATAAATAAAACAAGATTTCTAACCGCCACCAACAATAGTTACAATTTCCAAATTGTCTCCCTCTTTAATGATTTGATTGTCCCAAGTCTCTGGACCTATAATTATTCCGTTATATTCAATGACGATTGTCTTTGGATGATATTTAAGTTGCTTAATTAAGCTTGTTAATGTTTTTGAATTGTATTCAGAATCAATAACGGCTTGTTCACCATTAATTTGAATATTCATGATTCATTAATTCAATTAGTTTTTTTGAATCTTCTAAAGGATCTGAAGAATCCATTATTGTTGAGACAATAGCTACTTTTTTAACTCCTGCATTTTTTAGTTCATTTATATTATTAAAATCAATTCCTCCAATAACAAATATTGGAGTAGATATATTATTTATATTTTTTATGGCAGATATCCCGATAGGTTGCTTATTCTTTGTTCTAGATTGATAAATTGGTCCAAGTCCAAAATAATCTATCCATTCATTTTTATAATTTTTCATCTGATTTATGTTTTCGGTGCTTAATCCAATGATTTTAGATTTGCCAAGAATATTTCTTGCATCTTTAACTTTCATATCTTGTTGACCTAAGTGTACCCCATCCGCATCAACCAATAAGGCTATATCAACTCTGTCATTAATAATGAATAATGCATTATTCTCTTTGCATAGTTTAGATATCTCTTTGGCTTGATCAATATCTTTCTGCAAGATATTGTCTTTGATTCTGAGTTGAATTATTTTTATTCCTGCTGAAAGACTTTTTTGAATGATTTCAATAAGATTATCTTTGGGAGATGTAATTACGTAAACATTTGCTTCCTCTAAGATTTTTTTTCTTTTAAATTTCTCATCAGCACTAATAATATCTATTTCTAACTTATATATTTTATATCTTATCTCAGAGGCAAGATCACTTAAATTTTTATCCAGTATTAAGGCATACTCTTCAATTACTCTTAGTGATTCTTGGACTCTGGATGAGTTGGCACAAATTAAGTCATAAGGAGATTGTTTTAAATTTTGGGCTGGATGAGTAAGTTGAGGAGTCGGATCTTGAGAAGTAAATCTCGAAATCTTGTATCTCTTTAAATGCTTTTGACCAAGTTTTTGCCTACAGTCTTTGATCTCGACAACAAGATCTTCTCTAGACAATCCAAATCGACACCAATCTTCTAAAACTCTCAACCCCTCTCTAGCTCTATCAAGATTGGCATCTATGATTTGAGCAATAATATTTTCTTGGTTACGGATGACAACCATTAAATTCGTGTCAAGCTATGCACATTTACTACTAAGATAAATGATAGTAAACAAAAAATCAGACTTTCCTTTGAATTTCCTTATTTGGGCTGTCATTCTGTTGGGGGGTATAACATGTTTTGTCTTTTGGGGAATAAAGCATGCTTATCCTGTAGCTTAGAAAATTAATTATTTACTTAAATAAAATTTCCCTTGCTCTAATTGAATCTTGATTAATCTCTTTACTAAGACTTTCTAGGGAATCAAATTTTTTTTGAGATCTAATTCTTTTTATTGGCTCTACTTTTAAAATCATATCTTTTAGGTTTATTTCTCTATTTAGTATATGAACCTCTACTGCTGAGGGAGAATCAGGATGTATAGTTGGTTGCGGACCTAAATTCATTATTGAAGGCAATCTTATAGATGAGTTACCAACATATACCCAACAAGCATAAACTCCTAGTCCAGGCAGAAACTTTCTACCATCAATCTGGAGATTAGCTGTTGGCCATCCAATCTTTTTGCCAATCCCTTTCCCTTGGACGACTTTCCCTGTAAATGTATATGCTCTATTAAGTAATTTTTTTGCAGATATTAAATCCCCCTCAGATAAATAACTTCTAATTCTACTGCTACTGACTCTACCAAGCTGATCATTGAAAATAGGTTGGATATTTATATCTATATCCAAATCTTTTAGAATTTCTTTAAGGATATGAATATCCCCTTTTCTCTGATGACCAAATTGAAAATTTTCTCCAACTGATATTCTTTTGGGATTTAATTTCTTAAGAATAATTTCTTTTAGAAAATCTTCAGCACTCATTCTTGAAAGATTTATATCAAAAGGAATCAAGACTAATTGCTTAACTCCAATTTCTTCAAGTAAAAATTTTTTTTCATCTGGTAGATCAAGTCTTAATCTGGATTCTTTGTACAGAATTTCTCTGGGATGAGGCCAAAAACTTGCTACAGTAGGGATTTCTTTATGATTAACAATTGCTTTGATTACGGATCGATGACCTGCATGCAAACCATCAAAACTCCCTAAGGCTAAGGATGTTGGCGTGGATGCTTGATGTGGCGAAATGACAGGAATCAAATTAAACGTGCAATTTTCTCTCTTTGATGGCAAGTTTGAATTAAATAATCATTGAATTAGATGTCAGAGCAGATTGATTTTCAGTTGCTTTCATTCACTATAAAACGACTGGGATGGATTAGATTTTGGGTTCAATTAGTCCTTGGAGTCGTAGTTATTGCGGTCTTGGTTTTCACAAGAATTGGTAGCAGTTTAGGCAATGATACTCAAAAAGCACTCGGACTTGCTCCAGGGCTTTCTTTAACTACTTTGGCATTTTTCTTGCTTTTGTACAGCCTTTGGCAGGGATGGCTGATAGTGAGGGCTGGTAGAGCTGTAGGTAGCAAGGCAAGACCATCAAGAGGTCAGACTAGCCGTCTTATAAAAAGAGGGCTTGTAGTCGATTTAATTGGGATGATTTTCTCTCTAATTGGATATCAGGCGTTGATGGGACCATTGTTTATTCAAGCATCTATGCAAACGCCAGGTATATCTATTGGTTCAAGTGCTCGTGCAATGCAGAATTATCCAATAACATCTCTTGAAATTTTATCTGTTCTTAGTAATACTCAAGTACTAACTGGTCATTTTATTGGACTATGCATGTCATTATGGCTTCTGAGAAGAATTTATAAAAATTAAATAGAAGGTAATTCTTTGATAGGCTTTCTCCAAAACAAGTCTGGTTCTAAAGGTGAGACAGAAGGGATATTCTTTGAAATCAAAGATACATCGCTAGGCCAATCTTGAGGACCATATCCTTTTAAATCATTATCAATCATTGGTTCTCCGGCCAGCCAAAAATATGTATTACCTCTAGGGTCTTTTCTTCTTGAGAATTGGTTATTATATGTTCTAACGGATAAACGACTCCAAGTTGGTTCTCCTATTAAATCTTCTTTGCAAGCTGGAATATTTATATTTAAAAGTAGATTGTTAGGCCATTTTGATTTGATAGAATTTTCGGCAATATCTATTGCTAATTTACTGGCATACTCAAATTTATTCCAATTAAAACTTGCAACACTTATTGCTATAGAAGGAATATTCTCTAGCGTTCCTTCTAAGGCTGCTGCAACAGTTCCAGAGCAAAATACATCTGTACCTAGGTTTGGTCCATGATTAACACCTGATAAGATCAAGTCAGGTTTACATGGTAATAATTCATTTAAAGCTAATTTCACGCAATCAGCTGGGGTGCCGCTGCATCCCCAAGCCAAAACTGCTTTAGGGAATAACTTGTCAGCTTTCTCAACTTTTATTGGAGATTGAATAGTTAGAGCATGCCCTGTAGCAGATCTTTCTTGATCTGGGCAAACAATAAAAACATTATGCCCTCTCAAAGCTACATGCTTAGCTAGAGTCTTAATCCCATTCGCTAGTATTCCATCATCATTGCTTATTAATATTTTTAGTGGTTTCATATATATAATTATTTGGAATGTTTACTTTTAACTATTAGAGTAAGAAGGATTGTGTTTTTTTGCAGTGAATAAATCTGATTTCTTAGAAAAGATCAAAAATGATCTCGATCTTTTAAAAAAAATTGCTGATGCAGATATCAGTTCTACTAAAAACGAAGAAGAACTTGAAAAAATAAGACTTAAATTATTAGGGAAAAAAGGAAAATTATCAATCATTCTAGGTGGAATGGGGAATTTAGAATCTGAAGATAGACCTTTAATTGGAGAAAAAGCCAATATTTTAAAAAATCAAATATCTCAATTAATATCTAATAGGCAAAATGAGATAAATAATGAATTTTTAAAAAAACAAATTGGGAAAGAAACAATTGATATCACACTTCCTCCTATTGGTATTCCTTTTGGTAATCAACATCCTTTAATATCAACCTCAGAAGACATAGTAGATCTTTTTTGTGGACTAGGTTATTCAGTAGTAGATGGACCAGAAATAGAAAATGATTTTTATAATTTTGAAGCTCTTAATATACCAAATAATCATCCTGCTAGAGATATGCAAGATACATTTTATTTGGGGGAAAATTTACTTTTAAGGACCCATACTTCTCCTGTTCAAGTTAGGTATATGGAAAACAATCCACCTCCATTGAGAATAATTGCACCTGGTAGAGTCTTTAGAAGGGATGCCTCAGATGCAACGCATTCGCCTGTATTTCACCAAATAGAAGTTTTATGTATTGATGAAGCATTAAATTTCAGTCATTTAAGAGGAACAGTGATGACATTCTTGAAATCATTCTTTGGCGACTTACCTATAAGATTTCGTGCTAGTTATTTTCCCTTTACTGAACCTTCCGCTGAAGTGGATGTTCAATGGAGAGGTAAGTGGTTGGAAGTAATGGGCTGCGGAATGGTTGATCCTGCTGTGTTGGAGGGAATGAATATTGATCCAGAAAGATGGACTGGTTTTGCGGCAGGCTTAGGAGTCGAGAGGTTTTGTATGGTTAGGCATGAAATAGATGATATAAGAAGGCTTTACACAAGTGATTTAAGATTTCTTGAGCAGTTTTAATTCATTTTAAATTATTTAAAATATCTATTTATTTAATTTTATAACTGCTTTGGTTTAATATATATATGATCTTTATGAGTTTCGATCGGTGCCATCTGCTGGACTGATCGTGAACGACGGAAAACCTCTCGCCGTTCAGACAGCAATTACAGTTCAAAAAAAGTTGGAAGAATCCAACTTTGAAGTAATTAGAGTAAGTAGTTCTGGAGGATTAGTAGGCTTTGCTAATCCTGATCAACATATGCGCCCTCTTGGATATACAGCTTGCGTCCCAGAAGGATTTAATTCCTCAATTTCTTTCGCAATTGTATTAGGTGGTGATGGGACAGTACTTTCAGCCGCAAGACAAACTGCACCAGTAGATATTCCTATACTTAGCATTAATACTGGACACCTTGGCTTTTTAGCAGAGGCTTATTTGTCAAATATTCAGCAGGCTCTAGATGCTGTAATCAAAGGTGAATGGGAAATAGAAGAAAGAGCAAGCATTGTTGTAAGTGTTATGAGGAATGAACAGAGAAGATGGGAGTCTTTATGTCTAAATGAGATGGCTCTTCATCGGGAACCTTTAACTAGTATGTGTCATTTTGAGGTTTCTATTGGAAGCCATGCGCCTGTAGATATTTCAGCTGATGGTGTAATCCTTTCTACTCCCACAGGATCAACTGCTTACTCCCTAAGCGCAGGAGGACCTGTAATTACTCCAGATTGTCCTGTAATGCAATTAATTCCAATTGCCCCTCATTCATTAGCTTCAAGAGCTTTGGTCTTTAGTGATTCTGAACCGGTCACAGTCTTCCCTGCAACCCCTGAAAGATTGATTATGGTTGTTGATGGAAGTGCAGGATGTTATGTTTGGCCTGAAGATAGAGTTTTAATTAGGAAGAGCGATCATCCAGTAAAATTTATTAGATTAATAAATCATGAATTTTTTAAGGTTTTAAGAAATAAATTAGGTTGGGGGTTGCCTCATGTCGCTAAACCAAATAGATAAAAATTTAGATTTTTTTTGCTTTTAAAATGTAAACTGGATTATATGGATTTAACCTTGTACCATCTCCAAGTGATATGCCTTGATAGGTTTGTAATAGATTCAATGCTATTTCCCATCCAAGATTATTAAATAATTCGTTTAATTCTTTTATAATTTCTATTTTAACTATTGGAATAACAATTATTGCTGAACCCTTAATAAAATTAATTGCACTATTAATAATTTTCACTTTATTATCACCTCCTCCAATAATTATTCTATCTGGGCTGCCAAGATTATATTTTGATTGGAATTTAACAATTTCTAGGAAATCTTCCTCGATTATTTTGTGTGGCTTAACATTTAATCTTTTGGCGTTTTCTAAAATGAGATTTTTACTGCCTAGCCTTTTTTCAAATATGATTAGTTTTAGATCAGGTCTTAATCTCAATGCCTCTAATCCAATTGACCCTACTCCAGCGCCAATATCCCAAATAATTCCTTTTTCTGGGAGTTCTAAATCTGATAATATTTGAATTCTTATATGCTTCTTTGTTATTAAGCCTGGTCTATCTTCGTAGCATTTGTATAAAGAATCTTCTATACCAAATAGTGGCATTATTTTTAAATTATTAGACGGAGTTTCTTTTTTTAGCAAGATAATAATATGTAATTGATCAATATCTTCTGGGGGCATTTCATTTTGATTTATCTTTCTTATTCTTTCTTTATTAGTATTTAGATTTTCAAATAGCCATAATTCATATATAGATGCAATTTGCATTGACTTCAGATAATTTAATACTTCTAAAACGCCTTCTTTTGAAGGGTTTGTTAATACAGTTAATATTTTAGGTCTTTTATTTAATTTTTCTCCAAGTGTACAATTCTCTCTACCATGAATACTAATGGATTCTGATTTTTGCCAAGGTATACCTAGTTTGGCAAATGCTAATTGCATAGATGTAGGAGAAGGATAGAAATTTAATTCATTATCAGGGAAATTATTTGCCAATAAACGTCCTATGCCATACCATAACGGGTCTCCATGAGAAAAAACTATAATTTCACCCGTTTTTGTTTTTATCCATTTGATTAGTTCCTGAATATCTGTTATTTCGTAAAAATCACAAGCTATTTTGCTCGTATTGCCTTGATATACATCAATGGTTTCTTTGAATAGAATTCTCGGGGAAGCAATATAATCAGCATTTTTTATGATTCCTAAAATTTCTTTTGAAATCTTTTCTTCTTTCAAAGAATGAACTCCTACAACATTAATTTGTCTTTTATTATGATTAGAAGAATTGTTTAACATCATATTTTAAAGATTTAGTTGATTTGTTCTAAATTTATTATTATCTTTTTTTGTGAAGCCGTAAATCATCTAAAATAGAACATCAAACTGATAGAAGAAGGCGATTGCATGAATTGTTAATCGCTTTAATCGCTCTTCAAAGTGATTTTGAGTTGCTTGATGATAGTGACACAAGTTTTTCAATGGGTTTTAAAGAGAATGAAGAAACTTTAGATCCAGCTAGTTTGATAAAAAGAAATAAGAGAATTTTAAGAAGCTACCAATCTTTGATCCGATCAGCTGTTACTCTAGATGGTCTTATGGATTCTGAAAATGGTGGGAAATCAAAATTATAGAAAGAATATTTTGTTAAGAGGTTTGATTGCCTTAAATTTATTTGTTCTTCTTTTATTTTCTCAGCCCAACAAAACTTTTGCTGAAATTATCACAACAGAAATTAATGGTCAGGATATTAAAGGGAGCGTAGAGTTCCTAAGAGATCTTGATTTTGAGACATGGCAATTAGTCACTTATAAGGATATTAATAATGAAAACCTTATTATCTTAAGGGTTATTGGTTATCCAGGCAGTTTGAGAATTGATCATCCAACTGAATTAAAAGTTGATTCAGGAAGAAAATATTGGGAATTAAAGGATATAACATTAAAAAATAATTTACTAGTTAGTGATCCTAGACAAGCTGCCGCTGAATTTAACTTGACTAAGCTTATTGATCAAATAGATAAAAATCGTCCTTTAAGACTTAGTCTTGATGGAGTTTTCTCCGAACTACCTGTACCGCCTTATTTAGTTAGTGAATGGCGTTCATTTAATGATTAACTAAAATTTAGTAATAAAATAATATTCGATTCAATGGTGAAATCTATTGAGGATAATGAATCCATAATTAATTTTATGGATAGGGCTATACATCTGGCTTCTTTAGCAGAAGGTTGTACAAGCCCTAATCCGCTCGTTGGCGCTGTAGTAACAGATAAGAATAGAAAATTAATTGGTGAAGGATTTCACCCTAAAACAGGAATGCCTCATGCTGAAGTCTTTGCTCTGAATCAAGCTGGGGAGAAGGCAAAAGGAGGATCATTATTTGTAAATCTAGAACCTTGCTGCCATTATGGGAGAACACCTCCTTGCGTCGAAAAAATCATTAGTTCTGGTATAAAAAATGTTTATGTAGCAATGAAGGACCCTGATCCAAGAGTATCTGGTAAAGGAATTAAAAAATTAAGAGACGCAGGCTTAAATGTTTTTGAGGGTATTTTAGATAAAAAATCGAAAATATTAAATAGAGCTTTTATTTATAGAGTTACGAATGGGAAATCCTATGGGGTTTTGAAGTGGGCTATGACTATAGATGGCAGAATTTCTTTACCTAATGGAAAAAGTAAATGGATTACTTGTGAGGATTCTAGAAATTATGTACATAATTTAAGATCTAAATTTGATGCAATAGTAATTGGAGGTGAAACTTTGAGATCTGATAATCCTTTGTTGACTACTAGAAACAATAAAGACAAAGAACCTCTGAGAGTTGTCTTCACTAGATCTTGTGACCTTCCAAATAATTCACAAGTTTGGGATTGCAATCTTGCAGAAACAATTATTGTTTTTCCAGAATCATCTGACTATAGAAAACTTGAATCAATTCCTAAGTCTGTAGAGAAATTTAAATTAAAATCGGATAATCCTCATGAATTATCAATTTTTTTAGCTGAGAAAGGAATAAATCAAATTCTGTGGGAATGTGGACCAGAATTGTCAACATCAGCAATGAAATCAGGGTGTATTCAAGAGATAAAAACTTTTATTGCTCCAAAAATAATAGGAGGCAATTCGGCTAGAACACCATTTTGCAACTTTGGTTTTAAGGAAATAGATAATTCTTATGAATTTTTAATTGATTCATTCTCAATCCATCAAAAAGATTTACTTGTCGAGATGGCTCAGCAAATAAATAACTAATAGTTCAAAGCTAACGTTCGGTTCTTACCCAAAAGAAAGTCTTCGGAATTTTAAGTTATTACTTAAACTAAGGTATCCATCAAAAAGGTTATTATGCCAATTCGTCAAGATGAGAATCAGCCGAATAGGAGATTTGGGATAATCAATATCATTCTTATTTCTGTGGGCGCTTTACTTTTATTTAGCAGTTTTTTCCCGAACCAAAATATGCAGGTACCTAGAGTACCTTACTCTCTTTTTATTGATCAAGTTAACGATGGACAAGTGAAAAGGGCTTATATTACTCAAGAACAAATTAGATATGAATTAGGTTCTCCAGAGGAAGGATCCCCATCAGTTCTAGCAACAACTCCAATCTTTGATATGGATTTACCTCAAAGGTTAGAGAATAAAGGTGTTGAATTTGCTGCAGCGCCTCCTAAGAAACCAAATATTATAACTACTATCCTAAGTTGGGTTGTACCACCTTTGATTTTTATTCTGGTACTTCAATTTTTTGCAAGGAGAAGTATGGGTGGAGGAGGAGCTCAAGGTGCACTTAGTTTTACTAAAAGCAAAGCTAAGGTTTACGTACCTGATGAGGAGTCAAGAGTTACTTTTGATGATGTGGCAGGGGTAGATGAGGCTAAGGATGAACTTACAGAAATCGTGGATTTTTTAAAGAAACCAGAAAGATATGTTGATATTGGAGCAAGAATTCCCAAAGGTGTTTTGCTGGTAGGTCCTCCAGGGACAGGTAAAACTTTACTTTCTAAAGCCGTTGCTGGAGAAGCTGAAGTTCCTTTCTTTATAATCTCTGGTTCAGAGTTTGTTGAATTATTTGTTGGTGCAGGTGCAGCTAGGGTAAGAGATCTTTTTGAACAAGCAAAAAAGAAAGCACCTTGCATAATTTTTATCGATGAATTAGATGCTATTGGTAAAAGTAGATCAGGCTCAATGGGTGTTGTAGGTGGGAATGATGAAAGAGAACAGACGCTGAACCAGCTTCTTACTGAAATGGATGGTTTTGCTTCGACCGATAAGCCAGTAATTGTTCTAGCCGCGACTAATCAACCAGAAGTACTCGATGCTGCTTTATTAAGACCAGGTAGATTTGATAGGCAAGTTCTTGTAGATCGTCCAGATCTCTCAGGGAGAAAAACAATTCTAGAGATATATACTAAGAAAGTGAAATTAGCAGAAGAGATTGATCTTGATTCTATTGCTCAAGCTACAAGTGGTTTCGCTGGAGCAGATTTAGCAAATATGGTGAATGAGGCTGCATTGCTTGCCGCTAGAAATAAAAGAAAATCAGTTGAGCAGCAGGATCTTAGTGAGGCAATAGAAAGAGTGGTAGCTGGTCTAGAAAAGAAAAGTAGAGTATTACAAGATGATGAGAAAAAGGTAGTTGCTTATCATGAAGTGGGACATGCAATTGTTGGTCATTTAATGCCAGGGGGATCTAAAGTAGCGAAAATCTCTATAGTACCAAGAGGTATGAGTGCATTAGGATATACATTGCAATTGCCTACAGAAGAAAGATTCTTGAATTCAAAAGAAGAATTAGAAGGACAGATAGCTACTCTTCTCGGTGGAAGATCTGCTGAAGAAATAGTTTTTGGTAAAATCACAACAGGAGCTTCTAATGATCTTCAAAGAGCAACGGATATAGCAGAACAAATGGTTGGAACATATGGAATGAGCGATATACTTGGACCTCTTGCTTATGATAAGCAAGGTGGAGGTAATTTCTTAGGCAATAATAATAACCCTAGAAGGGCAGTTAGTGATGCCACAGCTCAAGCTATAGATAAAGAAGTAAGAGATTTAGTTGATAATGCTCATAAAAATGCTTTAAATATTTTAAGAAGTAATCTTTCTTTATTAGAATCAATTTCTCAAAAAATATTAGAAGAAGAAGTTATTGAAGGGGATGATCTAAAGAATTTATTAGAGGATACTAAGCTTCCTGAAGGAATCGGTTAACTTAAACTTTTTATCAATTGAATTATTTAATCCCTGAAGAGTTGAAAAAGTTAAGTGGATTTAATTTTTTATCCATTTCAGATCTTAATTTTCAAGAAATATCTTCATTAATAGATCTTGCATCAAAAATCAAGAATAATTTGATTGAATTTAATACTTCTAAGAAAGTTCTTGGATTGATTTTTGACAAAGCCTCTACCAGAACCAGAGTTAGTTTTCAAGTAGCAATGTATAGATTAGGTGGAACTACGATTGATATAAATCCTTTAACTTCTCAAATTGGTAGAGGTGAACCCATAAAAGATACTGTAAGAGTGCTAAGTAATTATGTTGATGCTTTAGCTATAAGAACTTATAAGCAACAGACATTAGAGGAATACGTAAGATGGGGCTCTATCCCCGTAGTAAATGCATTAACAGATATGGAGCATCCTTGCCAAATATTGGCAGATTTTTTGACTATTAAAGAAGAATTTGGATCATTTGATGACGTTGTTATTACTTACATCGGTGATGGAAATAATGTCGCAAATTCTTTATTGCTTTGTGGATCAATAATGGGCGTTCAGGTGAAAATAGGTTGCCCTGATCGATTTAGACCTAATCCCTTGATAATAAAGAAAGCAGACAATCTTAGTCCTCAAAGTAAGAAGCCTTTTATTACTAATGACCCCAATAAGGCGGTAGATGGAGCAAATGTTATTTATACAGACGTTTGGGCTTCTATGGGGCAAGAAGATGAATCTGCTAAAAGAGATAAGATTTTCGAGGGTTTTTGTGTTAATAAAAAGCTCCTTTCCCGAGCAAAGGGAGATGCTATTGTTCTTCATTGTTTACCAGCTTATAGAGAGAAGGAAATTTCAGATGAAACTTTTGAATGCGATTCAAGTAGAGTATTTTCTCAAGCTGAAAATCGCCTACATGCTCAACAAGCCTTACTCGCCTGCCTACTCTCATAGCGCTCTATTTGCGAGAGGATTAATATTATGGTACTAATGTATTAGAAAGAGTTGTTTGCTTTGGAAAAATCTTTAACCGAAGCTCAGAAAGAGCTTTATGACTGGATACATGATTATATTGCTAATCACCATCATAGTCCTAGCATAAGGCAGATGATGCAAGGTATGGGATTAAAATCTCCTGCTCCAATTCAAAGCAGATTAAAGCATTTGCAGCAGAAAGGCTGGATTTCTTGGCAAGAGGGCAAGGCGAGGACATTAGCATTGGTAGGTGATATGTTTGGGAAGATTCCAATAATGGGAGCTGTTGCAGCCGGGGGGCTGATAGAGTCTTTTAATGATTGCCAAGAGGAATTAGATATAAATTCAGTATTGGAAAATAAAAATGTATTTGCTCTTTCCGTTAATGGTGATTCTATGATAGATGCTTATATTGCCCATGGAGATTTGGTCTTAATGGAGCCAATAAAAGAACCCTCTTCTTTGAGAAATGGAACAATTGTAAGTGCCATGGTGCCAGGTTCAGGCACTACGTTGAAATACTTCAACAGAAAAGGTAACGAGATTATACTAGAAGCAGCAAATTCTTCCTATGAACCTATAGTCTTAGATATTAATCAAGTCTCTATACAAGGAAAACTATTAGCTGTTTGGAGAAAAGCTTAGTCTGGTAAATAATTTTTTGTTTTTATAGCTTATTTATAATATTGTTTTATACTTTAATAAGTTTTTTGATTAAGAAAATTAAATTTAAGTTATTATTGTTAATTTTTAGTAGTTCCTTTGTCTTTGGCTCAAGACCTTCTTTTGGTTTATGTGCTGATAGTCTTTGTGATTTGATTACTTCTGGAATTGTTTTTAAAGATATTGATTATTTCTCTGATGAATCAGATCAATACTTGCAATATAAAATTAATTTAAATCATTCATCCAATAGATTCATTGAAGACTATTTAAATATCATTTTAGAAAGTGATAATAAAAATATATTAAATCTTTTAGCTCAAAGTTCAGAACCAAATTCATCAGTTAATCAAAAACGATCAATTAATATTGAAGCTGATATCCAATATCAAGAAGAAGATAAGTTTTATGCTGAAGGTAATGTAATAACTTATATAGGTGATATAGAATTAAAAGCAGATAAAATAATATTTGATCAGAAAGAAAATACCTATTCTGCAATAGGAAATATACTATTTAAGAAAGGCAATCAATATTTTCAGGCAGCTAAAATAGTATACAATTTTTCAGATAATAAAGGATTTATTGAGGATATTTATGGAGTAATTAATCTGGACACCTTTTCTAAAGATCTTGATTTATCTTCTGTTAGTGAAGAAGAAATAGAAGAATTGCAAAAGGTTTCTAACCAATATAATAATGAGGTCTTCAGACCTTCAAGTTTAGGAATTACTAATTATACTAGTTTTATAAATCTTGAATTTAAAATAGAAAATATTCAGCAATGGAGATTTAAATCTAAAAAACTTTATTTTACTTCTAATTCTTTGGATTCAGATCAGGTTATATTTACAAATGATTTATATAATAAACCACAACTTGTTTTACAAAGTAATAAATTCAAAGGAGATTTAGAATCAAACAAGTTAAAGTTTACTTCTTCAAACAGCTTCTTGATATTTGATGATAAATTGAAGATACCTATAGGTAGAAAAACCATTAATACTAGAGATTACGATGATAATTGGGGAATAGGTTATGAGAAGACAGATAAAGATGGTTTATTTATATTTAGGAATTATGCTCCTATAAATATCGGTAAGTATTTGAAATTAGATCTTACTCCTTATTTCTTAATTCAAAGAGCTATAGAAGGTAAAACCAATTCTTTTACTGCAGTTAACTCTTCTATTACAAGTGATAAAGTATCTTCAGAAATAGAAACCCTTGATTATTTTGCTTTAGATTCTAATCTTTATGGTGATGTTTTTAACTGGAAATTTAATCTAAGAACTACATCTAATTCTTTAAGTTCAGATAGAATAGCTAGAGGATCCAGAATTAATTTAGAGTTCAAAAAATCCTATGATCTTTTAAATAATTATGACGATTTAAGTAAAGATATGTCTATCTCTAAAGATATTGATAAGCATAATAAACGAAAAATAGATTTCACTTTATTTGGAGCATATAGAGAGAAAATTCCAACAAATTTCTCCGGATGGAAGGAACTTTATTCAGCATATGGTTCACAAGCTATATATACAGATTTTATTACAACTGAAAAAAATATTAAACGAAATTTACTATTTGCTTTTGACATAGGTCAATATCAAGGTGAAAAAAGAAATAGCAAGGATTTAATTGATCTTTCAAGATATACTTTTAGTAGTTCTTTAAAATATTCTTTCCCTATTTGGAATTTTAATAGTGGGTTAAATGAATTTAATCAAAGTTATGTTTTTACACCACGAATAATAGATCAGGACTTATTATTTATCACCGAAATTTCTTCAACTTTCTTCTCTTACAGTGATTCCTCAACTCAAGAAGTAGTTAATATTAGCTTGGGACCAGAGATTACTTTTGGCGAATTAAGAAAACCCTTTTTAGATTTTACTCAAGCAAGTATAAAGTATGGATATGTTTTTAAGAGTGGTGAGAGTCCCTTTAAGTTTGATAACATTGAAAACTCTGCAAGAATTAGCTTTGACTTAAAGCAGCAAGTTTATGGAGCATTATTATTTGGGTTTAAATCCAATATTAATCTAAATAGTGAATCTACAAATTACGGAAAGTTCCTAAATACTATATATTCTTTGGATATAAAAAGAAGAGCTTATTCTATAGGAGCCTTTTATGATTCTCATGAAGAATCTATAGGAATTAACTTTGAAATTTATAATTTTGGTTCAGAGAATATATCACCTAAGTTCTAATTAATTTAAAAATAATAAAGCTTTTTAATTAAAGTTTTCTCTAAAATTGATTATTTTTATCAACACATTGCTAAATATTTATAAAAATAATTTCATTAAATTAATGGAGCCAAGCGGATTTGAACCGCTGACCCCCTGCGTGCCACGCAGGTGCTCTACCAACTGAGCTATGGCCCCATGAGCTGTAATAGCAGTCATATTAAGTAATTCTACGAGCTCTTTAGTAACTGCCGTAATTCTTATAGTACTTTATAGCGTTTGATTAATCAATTCCGCACTTTTAAACCAATAAAGTTTTCCTATAAATTGTTTAATGCAAATAACTTTAAAGAAGTCTTCAAATTAACGCCATATTATAACTCTGGACTTTCCTAAATAGAAAATTTAATAGATAATAAATTAGGTCTTTCTATGTATAAATAAAAATGTGCGGCATTACAGGTTGTTATCTAAATAATAATAATAATGTAAAAGTAAACGAAGACCCTGAGAAATATTATTCTATTTTGAAGTCTTCTTTAAACCTTATTAATCATAGAGGACCTGATGATAAAGGTATGTTCTTAGATCATCAATCAGGAATTGCCCTGGCTCATTCTAGACTTTCAATTATAGATCCCACCAAAGATGGACATCAACCTTTTTTTAATGATAAAAAGACTATAAATTTAATATTTAATGGTGAAATATATAATTTTAAAGAATTGAGAAAACACCTTGATTCTATTCAGCAAATTTCGTGGGTAAGTAATTCTGATACAGAAGTGATAATGAGATTATATGAGTATTATTCATTGAATAATTTATCGCTAGAAAAATTATTCTCTTCTTTAAATGGAATCTTTTCTATTGCAATTTGGGATTCCCTCAAAAATAATCTTATAATTGCTAGAGATGGATTTGGTGTGAAACCCCTTTATTATTCTGAGAATAACTCAGGATTTTTTTTTGCTAGTGAATTAAAAGCAATATTACCTTTTCTAATTAATTTAAATGATAAAGCCGAAGTTGATTTCGCACATAATCTTGATCTAGAAGCTCTTGAGAGATATCTTACTTTTCTTTGGTGTCCTGGAGAAGCTACACCTTCTTCACAAATTAAGAAATTAGAACCAGGGACATTCCTTTCAATAAAACAAGGCGAAATTAAGAAAAATTCCAAATGGTATTATTTGCCCTCAGTAAAGTTCTCTTATCAGTCAAATGATTATTTAAATAAAAAACAATCAATATTAGGAACCCAGAAATATTTAAAAGAAGCAGTAAAGAAGCAAATGATTTCAGATGTCCCTTTAGGAGCCTTTTTGTCCGGCGGATTAGATTCAAGTGCTATTGTGGCCTTTGCCAAGAAATTTAATCCTGATATTAATTGTTTTACTATTAATACAGGTAAGACAAAAAATAAAAATGATCTTGATTTTGCTAAGATCGTTGCTAATTATTTAGAGGTTTCTCTATCTGTTGTAGATGTTAGTCCTTTTCAATTTATAAATAGCCTGGAGAATATGATTTGGCAGTTAGATGAACCACTAGCTGATCCTGCATGTCTAAATGTTTATTTTATTAGCGCCTTTGCAAAAGAGCAGGGGATAAAAGTACTCTTATCTGGAGTGGGTGGAGATGATATCTTCGCTGGATATAGAAGACACAGTGCTATTAGCAATGAATTTGTTTGGCAATGGTTACCATCTTTTTCTCTTTCTTTATTAAATAGAAATGCAAAATATATTCCTGTTAATAATAATTTTTTAAGAAGAATTAGGAAACTTTTCTCTGGAGCTAATTTAAGTGGTGATAAAAGATTAGTTAATTATTTTAGATGGATGCAGAGAAATGATCTATCAAGTCTTTACTCGAAGGAGTTTTCTCTGGCATTAAAAGATTCAGAGAAAGATAATGAAATGTTAGATTTTTTGAAACTACTTCCAGCAAAATCAAATCAACTTGAAAGGACACTTGCTCTTGAGCAAAGATTTTTCTTAACAGATCATAACTTGAATTATACAGATAAGATGTCAATGCAGGCAGGAGTAGAAGTAAGAGTTCCTTTTTTGGATAAGGACTTGGTCAAATTTAGTGCCAAGATCCCTTCTCGTTTTAAACAAAGAGGTTTACAGAGTAAATGGGTTCTCAAAAAAGCAATGGAACCTTATTTACCAAAAGAGATAATATATAGATCTAAATTAGGTTTTGGTGCGCCATTAAGAGAATGGTTGAATCTTGAATTAAGAGAATGGATTAATGATAATCTTTCAGAAGATAGGATTAAATCACGAGGACTTTTTAATCCTATTTCTGTTTCTAAATTATTAGAAGATAATTTTCAAGGAAATATTGATGCATCTTATACCTTATTATCTTTGGTTTGTATTGAAATATGGTGTAAAAATTTTCTAGATAATCCTAGAGACTCTATAAAAAAATTCTCTAAATAAAAATGTTAAAATAGTTAAATTAAAGGTGAGTATATCTATTGATGAAGAAGCTTTTTCAATTTTTTGATTCAGGGGAGACAAAATTAATTGATTTACCTAGTCCTATCCCTAAAAGAGGCGAAGTTTTAATTGCTACAAAATGTTCTTTGGTTTCATCTGGAACTGAAAAGACTCTGATTGATTTCGGTAAGGCAAATTTAATTGAAAAGGCTAAACAGCAACCGGACAAATTAGCTGAGGCAATAAGCAAATTTAAAACAGATGGATTAATGAACACTGTTGAAGCAATTCGTTCTAAGTTAGATCAACCTATACCGCTAGGGTATTGCAATGCAGGAGTAGTAAAAGCTATAGGAGATGAAGTTAAGAATTTCAAAGTTGGAGATAGGGTTGCTTCTAATGGACCACATGCTGAATTAGTAACTGTACCTGAAAATTTGTGTGCTCATATTCCAGATAATGTAAGTTTTGAAGAAGCATCTTTTACAATTGTTTCTTCTATAGGATTGCAGGGTGTCAGACTTTTAAATCCAACAATTGGTGAAACTTATGTTGTTAGCGGACTTGGATTAATAGGATTAATAACTTGTCAAATCTTATTGGCTAATGGATGTATTGTTTTGGGCTTGGATCCTAATAAAAAGAGATGCGATTTAGCTGAATCTTTAGGTGTGAAATCCTTATGTCTTTCAGACGGAGTTGATCCAGTTCAATGGTGCGTAAATGAAACAAAGGGTATAGGAGTTGATGGATTTCTTATAACAGCTTCAACTGCATCAAATGATCCTATTGTAGTGGCAGCAAAGTCTTGTAGAAAAAGAGGAAGAATAATTCTAATAGGAGTAACTGGATTACAACTGAGAAGGGACCTCTTTTATGAGAAGGAATTGACTTTTCAAGTTAGTTGCTCCTATGGTCCTGGAAGATATGATAAGCAATATGAAGAAGATAATATTGATTATCCTATAGGATTTGTTAGATGGACGGAGCAAAGGAATTTTCAAAGTATTTTAAAGCTAATTGAAACTAAATCATTAAATGTCAAAAAACTTATAAGCCATCAGTTTGTTTTCGATAATTCTTTAGATGCATATGAATTACTTTTATCTAGAGAAGAATCTCTTGGAATAGTTCTTAATTATTCTGAATTAGTTGATATTAATAATAAGAAAGTAAATCTAAAAAATGATATTTGTCTAACCAATTATTCAGGGGAACCTATAATTGGTTTTATTGGTTCTGGAAATTATGCATCTAGAACATTAATTCCAGCCTTTGCAAAAGCCGGAGCAAATCTACATATGATTTGTTCTCCTAGTGCATCTAATACAGTTCATATTGGAACAAAATTTTCTTTTAATCATGCAATATCAGATATAGATGAATTGTTATTAAATTCAGAATGTAACACTATTGTAGTTGCATCACGACATGATAGTCATGCAGATTTAGTTATAAAGTCTTTGAAAGCAGGGAAAAATGTTTTTGTGGAGAAACCATTGTGCCTCACAAAAGAACAATTGAACTCTATTAAAGAAACTTATTTTTCATTAACGATAGGACCTAATAAAACTATAAATTATTCTCCACTTTTGATGGTTGGGTTTAATAGAAGATTCTCACCTTTATTGATTGAGATGAAGAATCAAATTCTTAAATTAAATGGTCCTTTGTCTTTTGTATATACCTGTAATGCAGGCTACTTATCAAAGTCGCATTGGCTTAATGATCCTCATGTTGGCGGAGGTAGATTTATTGGAGAGGCTTGCCATTTTGTTGATCTCTTAAGGTTCTTATCAGATCAAGAGATAAATGATATTAAAGTTTTTGATTTGAAAGAAGGTAATTTCCCTTCCGAAACTTTTTCTATACATTTAAGTTTTAAGGATGGTTCAATTGGAACCATTCATTATTTAGCTAAAGGCAATAAATCTTTTCCAAAAGAACGAATTGAAGTATTTGCTAGTGGATCAGTAATTCAACTTGATAATTTTAGAAAATTAAAAGCCTGGGGAATATCAAGCTTTAGAAGTAAAAGTCATTTCAAACAGGATAAAGGTCAATTTAATTGTGCCTTAGCTTTTTTAGATTCAATTAGAAAAGGTGAATCATCCCCAATTCCTATTGATGAAATATTTGAAGTACAGCATTACTTGCTTAATAGTTCAAATAACTAAACAGTATTTAGGGATAGAAAAATATCTAAGAAAATATTTGAATATTTTATTGAAATTAAATTAAATAATTATATTAATTTCATAAATTCATTCTATTTATAATTGGCTGCTAAAATTTTATAAATCATTGCATAAAATTAGAATTAATCATTTAAAATGATAAATCAAATTAAAAAGATATGTTGTATTGGTGCTGGTTATGTGGGAGGACCAAGCATGGCAGTAATTGCCTATCACTGCCCTCATATTCAGATAAATGTTGTTGATATGAATAAAGAAAGAATTAAAGCATGGAATAATAACGATTTAGATAAGTTACCAGTTTTTGAACCTGGATTGCCTGAGTTGATTAAGGAATGTCGAAATAAGAATTTGTTTTTTTCTACTGAAGTCGAAACAAATATATCTAAAGCAGATATGATTTTTATTTCTGTTAATACTCCAACAAAAACAAAAGGGATAGGAGCAGGACAAGCAAGTGATTTGAAATGGATAGAATCTTGCGCTCGTCAAATTGGAACTTTTTCAAACGGATTAACTATAGTTGTAGAGAAAAGCACTTTACCTGTTAAAACAGCACAAACTATTCAATCAATTTTGGAGGCTTTCTCAATTTCAGATAATAATGAAGATATTAATAAAAAAAGATTTTTAATTTTATCTAATCCAGAATTTCTATCAGAAGGCACTGCTATTAATGATTTAGAGAGTCCTGATAGGATTTTAATCGGTGGAGATAATAATCATGCAATTAATTCTCTTAGAGATATATATTTAAATTGGGTGGATAAAGAGAAAATATTAACTACAGATTTATGGAGTTCTGAATTATCAAAATTAATAGCAAATGCTTTTTTAGCTCAAAGGATTAGTTCTATTAATTCAGTTTCAGCATTATGTGAAGTTACCGGAGCAAATATAAATAATGTTGCTAAAGCTATAGGAACTGATTCAAGAATAGGTACAAAATTTTTACATTCAGGTCCAGGATTTGGAGGTAGTTGTTTTAAAAAAGATATTTCTAATCTTATTTATATATGTAATCATTATGGTCTTAAAGAAGTTGCATCTTATTGGGAAAAGGTTATTGCTATTAATGGATGGCAACAAAATCGAATAACTACAATTATTGTCGATAAATTATTTGGTACAATTTCTGGAAAAAAAATATGTGTTTTAGGGTTCTCTTTTAAAGCCAATACAAATGATACTAGAGAATCTCCAGCAATTAATATATGTAATGACTTACTAGAAGAAGGTTGTTCTTTATTTATTTATGATCCCAAAGTTGATAAAAAACAAATATCTATTGATTTGGCTAAATATAAAAACATAGAAACTTCTTCAGAATTAAAAGACTCCTGTTGGTGCATATCTAATTCGGCATATGAAGCAGCAGATAATTCAGATGCATTAGTTATTCTTACCGATTGGGATGAATTTTTTAATCTTGACCTACAAAGGCTTTTTGAAATCATGAGAAAACCATGCTGGATATTTGATACAAGAAGTGTTATTAATCCAATTAAAGCAAAATCATATGGATTTAATGTTTGGAAACTAGGAGATGGATCCTTTGATTCCTGTCGATGAGTCTTTTTTATTAGATTGATAGATTCAATTTTTAATTACTAAACTTAATTAATACTGATAGTAATTTTTAAACCAATTTAGGAATTTTTGCAGCCCATCATCTAAAGAAGTTGATGGTTGAAAGTTAATCCATTCTTTTAAAGCGGAAGTATCAGCTTCAGTAGCTATTACATCCCCCTCTGGTAAAGGACACATTTTCATACTTGCTTCTCTTCCAAGATGTTTTTCAAAGATCTGGATGAATTCAAGTAAATTGATTGATTGGTTATTGCCAATATTAAAGATACGATGAGGAGCAGTTGAAGT
>CETG01127854.1_pt1 | contig 28247 bp, 31 predicted proteins | sample 361471 | NCBI WGS metagenome assembly CETG01 (sample SAMEA2622696, study PRJEB7988) | marine metagenome | isolation source: saline water (ENVO:00002010), including | reverse complement strand
TAATGCAATTAAATTTTATAAAGTTGAAGAAGCATAGGAGGAAAAAATGGCATATAACAAAATTCTTGAAAAAGTTAATTCTAACGAGTCCGCAGTAGGATTAAATTTAGCTATAAATTCTCCACACTTAGTTGAGTTTTTTGGTTCTTTGGGATTTGATTGGGTATTTATTGATTGTGAACATGGATCTATGACAGATTCCGAAGCAGAAAATATGATTAGAGCAGCAGAATTATATGGAATGGCTCCAGTCGTAAGAGTTCCAGGAAATGAACCTCATATTATTTTAAAAATGCTAGATGCTGGAGCTAAAGGTATAGTTGTTCCTCATATTGATAATGTTGAAGATGCAATTAAAGCCAGGGATGCAGCCAAATATCCTCCATTAGGTAAAAGAGGATCAAATTATGGCACTGGTAGAAATAATAACTACGGAGAATTAATAAAAGATACACAAGAATATTATGAATTTGCAAATAACAACACAATCTTATTTGCGCTAATAGAAAGTAAAGAATCTGTAGAAAATATTGATGATATACTTGAAGTAGAGGGAATAGATGCCACCTGGCTTGGTCCCTCAGATATGGCCCTTTCGATGGGTCTTCCTGGCAAGGATCATGTAAAAGAGCACTTAGATTTAGTTGTTCAAAAAACAATACAAAAAAATAAAATTGCAGCTGCAACACATTCTGGGCCAGATCAGTTTGATGAATATGAACATTTTCATAGTTTAGGTGCAAGGGTTTTATCAATAACATCTTTATCTTTGCTCAAAGATTCAGCAGTCAATTGGCAGAAAAAAATAAGACAAATTAGATAAATGTCTAAAATTAAAGAAATTATCACTGTAAGTGATTTAGTTAAAATTTATGATGGCTTTACCGCAGTAAATGGTATAGATTTCAAGGTATCAGAAGGTGAGATTTTTGGTTTACTTGGCCCAAATGGCGCAGGTAAAACTACAACTGTTGAGATATTAGAAGGGTTGCGTAAACCTTCATCTGGATTTGCTGAAATAGACGGTATAGATATTGAAAAAAATACTAAAGCTGTAAAAAAAATTATCGGTGTTCAACTTCAGGAATGCTCTTTTTTTGACAAATTAACTTTATTTGAAATTATTGAAATGTTTTCAGTTTTTTATTCATCTAAACCAGATATTGAAAATATTCTTGAAAAAGTAGGTTTGCTTGAAAAGAGAAAGTCATATTACAAAACTCTTTCAGGCGGCCAAAAACAAAGATTATCAATTGCAGTTGCCTTAGTTAACGATCCTAAAGTTTTATTTCTAGACGAACCTACAACTGGATTAGATCCTCAAGCTAGAAGAAATATGTGGGACTTAATTGAAAATATTAGAAATAGTGGGAAAACAATAATAATAACAACTCATTATATGGAAGAAGCTGAAAAATTATGTGACCGTGTAGCAATAATTGATACAGGACAAATAGTAACAATTGATACCCCAAAAGCACTAATTAAAAAACTTTTAGACTCTGGATTTGAAGTTGAAGAAAAATTACAAAATGCAACATTAGAAGATGTTTTTATAAACTTGACTGGAAAAAGTTTGAGAGAAAACTAATGAGTATCTACCTAATTATTGCAAAGTCTACAATCAAAATGTACTTCAGAAGAACCCAATCTTTATTTTGGACACTTTTTTTTCCAATTGTTATGATGCTAGGAATTGGATTTTTTGGATTTGGACAGTTTACTCCTCCAAAATTAGGAATTATAAATTATTCAAATAGTTATGAATCTGATCTTTTTCTAGAAGAATTAAATAAAAAAGAATACGTTGAAATAAAAATAATATCTGAGAATGAAATTGAAAAATCAATTCTTGAAGGAAAAATAGATTCTGTAATGACAATTTCGGAAGAATTTAAACTAGAATCACCAAATCTAGAAATATCATACGAAAATTCAAAAGAAAAAATTGCCCAAGAATTTTATGATCTGAGTGAGATCATAATCTTTGATTTATTAAATGAGAATCAAGGAGAAAAAAGTATTATCTTAAAGGAGAAGATATTTGAAAACCAATATCAAGGATATAAAGGCTTTTTAGTACCTGGAATTGTTGCTTTATCGATTATGCAAAGTGGGATTTTAGGGGTTGTATTTACTTTGATTAGTTATAAAACTCAAGGAGTGCTAAAAAGGTTGCAAGCAACTCCTATTGATCCTTCTCATTTTCTTATAGGTCAAATGATAAGTAGATTGTTAATAATTGTTATACAAACTTTTGTTTTATTTTTGATTGGAACTCTCATATTAAATATTGATATAGCATTAGGAAGTATTTTTGCATGGATCAATATAATTATCTTCTCGGTACTTGGATCAGTTTTGTTTTTATTTATTGGATTGGCAGTTTCAGGAGCTTCTCCAAATGAAGATTATGCAGCTCCAATTGCAAACTTAATAACTTTTCCTATGATGTTTTTGTCTGGTGTTTTTTTTGATACAGATGTATTTCCTAATTGGTTAAGTATTATTACAAATAATCTCCCTCTTTCTCCGTTAGTGAACTCATTAAGAGAATCAGCACTTTATGGAACTCATACTTTCGAATTATTACCTGAATTAGGTGTAATGCTTGTTTGGATTATTTTGGCATTTATTATTGGAATAAAGACCTTTAAGTGGGAATAAAATTATTCAATTTTTTTTCATATCCTCTTCCGTGATATGAGGCTTAATTAAATCAATTATTTTTTCTAGAGTTTGAGAAGGATTATCTTTTGATGTATCTACCTCAAGTTTAGGGCCAATACTACTTTTATCAACAAAATGTGCATAATCTTTCATAACATCTTCAATATCATTTTTTTGTAGTGGGCTTTTGGAATGCTCAGGGGTATTCATATTTTTTTCCATTCTCTGTTCTATGATCGATTTATCCGCAAACATATGAATAATAATTATTGGATCTGAAGTAATTTGTTTTATTCGATTTTCAATTCTGTCAAAAACTATATTTTCTCTATCAAAAGACTCACCATCTAATCCATAGCCAAAATATTTTCTTGCTAAAACTGCTTCTTCAATATGAAAACCTACAGTTAAGTCATCTCTTTGGAAGTAGTGATGTAAATGATAATACATATGATACCTATGATACATTTCCATTAATTTAGGAGATAAATTTAATATTTGTTGTTGCTCCTCAAGAGTAGTGTCGTCTGGATGGCCTGAAGTATGAGGTATCTTCATATGATCATGCATTAAGCCATCATAAAATGGAGTTCCTGTATATTCCAATTTCCAGTCCTTAAGCTTATTTGCTATAGTCGTAGTTCCAACATATTCTATGCCTGCTAATATAATTTTCATGGTGCTTCCTAACTTTTTTTCTTAACCTATTTTTTCTAACTTATTCTCATCTAATTCAAAACCTAAGCCTGGCTTTGAATTTAAATGAATATGACCATCCTTAATCAAATATGGTTCCTCTAGCAGATTATTATGTTCTGGAATGAAAGCATGTGAATGCTCAAGTTTATAAAAATTAGGAACTGAACTCACAACATGAGCTGCTGCTATCAGTTCTAATGGACCTCCAGGTATAACATGAGGTGCAATAGGAATATAATATGCCTCAGCCATTGTAGCAATTTTTTTAATTTCAGAAATACCACCTGTCCATATGGTATCTGGCATAATAAAGTCAGCTAAATTATTTTCTAATATAGGAATAAAATCAGCTCTTGTATACAGTCTTTCTCCCACACAAATAGGGGCGTTTGTATTTTGTTTTACTTGCTTTAAAGCATTAATTCCTTCTGGAGGAACAGGTTCTTCAAACCATGCAATATTAAATCTTTCAAAAAGATTATTTGAAATTCGAACAGCATTTGGTACATTGTAATGACCATGAGCATCTATTAATATTTCTATTTCTGGACCTACTGTTTCTCTTACAGCAGAAACAATATCATATCCTAGTTGTTCACCATCTTCTGAAATAAATCCATCTTGATACATAGTATGGTATTGTGTCATCTCAAGAAATGGATCTAACTTACAAGCAGTATGACCATTTTCTAAAACATTTTTTTTTGCAGCACTTGCATACTCTTCAGGAGTATAGCATCCATTAAACCATGCATTACAGTAAAGCCTTACTGGATCTCTGTACCTTCCTCCAAGTAAATCATAAACAGGAAGGCTTGATACCTTACCCTTAATATCCCATAAAGCTATATCGAAACCTGCAGTTAGCGAGGTAGTGAAACCTCTAGACCCCATATACGAAAACATTCTAAATAATTTATTCCATAATCTATCAATATCCATTGGATTTTCACCTATCAATTGAGGTGATACTTCTCTTATAGCGGTTGCCATAAAATTTTCAGATACATTAACGGAAGAACCTACTTCACCCCATCCATGAATTCCTTCATCGGTTTCCATTTTAAGAAAAACCCATTTTTTATTCGTAGGACTTTTAGAAGTTTGAGCATATTCAGCAGCATAGATTTTTATATCCGTAATTTTCATTTATTTCTCTCAATTGATAATTTAGTTTTATCTGAGTATATAAACGAGACTAAAAATGTCAATAAAAGAATTAATTCTTTTCTAACCAAGCAGAATATTCTTTTTCAGTTTCTTTAGACCAAGCATTTCTTGGGTAAAACTCACTTAACTCTCCACCTTCAGAAAGTTTTTTACGTGCAAAAACTTCCCATTCTGCATGACCTGTTGCGATTTCAGCAAGTTGATCTGCTAATGTAATTGGAACGACTACTGCACCATCATCGTCAGCAATAATAATGTCTCCGGGGTTGACCAGAACTCCACCACATGAAATAGGTATATTTACAGCATTTGGGAAAATAGAAACTTGAGTATGATAATTAGGTGTTACTCCCTTAAGCCACATTCCTAAATCTAATTCTTTTGCATGAGTAAAATCTCGAATTGCTCCATCAACTATTATCCCTTCACCTCCCTTGCCTTGAAAATAAGTTAGCATCATCTCTCCAAATACCCCGCTTCTTAAGTCTCCCCTAGCATCAACAACAACTATATCTCCTTTTTCAGCAATATAAAGTGCGTGCCTATGAAGCTGAACTTCTGGATCCATCTCTTGATCATCTAAATAAACATCTTCTCTTTTTGGTAAAAATTGTAGAGTTATTGCTGGTCCCGCAATTGTTTTTCCGGGAGAATAAGTCACTGGCCCTTGAATGAAAGGATCATTTATTCCTAATTTATTTAATTCTCCAGATGCAGTTGCCGTTCCGATAGATTTTAATTTTTCTACTAATTCTTTTTTTGGTCTTTCTATTTTATTAATCTTCATTAAGGTTTCCTTTTATTATTTGAAAGAATTTCATATGAGGTTAACATTAACAATTAATACAATAAATTCCAATATGAACAATAAAAAAAATATCTTAATTTCAAATTCCGGTAACAAAATTTCAAAAAAATTAGAAAATTGTCTAAGTTCTCATAATATTAAGTTTATTGATAAAAAGGAACTAGATTATAAAGATCCCAGTGACTTAGATAAATTATTTGTTAATACAGATATTTATATTCATATAGCATATCAGGGCATCACACTTTCAAATGATTATGAAATGATTGATTATCATACAAGAAAAACATATGATTTGTTATTCGCTGCGGGTAAACAAAATATTTCAAGAGTATTTTGTATTTCAACCTTAAAGCTGTTTTCTGAAATTGAATCTAACTTAACTGTTACAGAAAATTGGGAAATAAAATTTGCAGTTGATAATATTGAGCTTCTGTGCTCAAATCTATCCGAAAAAGTTTGTAAAGAATTTGCTAGAGATGGAGTTTTTGAGGTAATAAATTTACGGTTGGGTGAAATTAATGAAGATAATGATATTAGACTATCTGAAAAAAAATTATCTGATTGTCTAAATAAATTTATAGAAATCGATTTTACAGATGAGGAAATAAAGTTATCGAAAAACCCTTTCAATTCTGCTAGAAAAAAAGGTCCAAATTGGATTAACTTTCATCTTCAAGATACTTTTGATGGTCAAAGATATCTTACAGATAAAATAGATAAATTTATTGGAGAATAATTATGAAAATACTAATTTTAGGTGGTACAGGTATGCTAGGTCCATGGGTTGTAAAAGCACTTAAAAACAAGCATGAAATCTTACTTACAGATATAAACACTCCTCCAAAAAATTATGATGGTGAGTTTGAAAAATTAAGTGTTGATGACATTGATGGAGTCGCTAGAGCTTCTGAAGGAAAAGATTGTATTATTAATTTATCAGTATTAAGGCATGATAGGAAACTTGCATTTGATGTATCTACATTAGGTAATTATGCAATGATGAATGCAGCAAAAATCAATAATATTAAGAGAGTAATTAATACTGGGCCTCATTTTCAGTTAGTCGGAACATCTTATGAAGAATGGGACAACAATTTAAATCCAGAAATGCCTCCACAACCTGGAACTAGGCTTTACGCATTAAGCAAATATTTAGGTCAAGAAATATGTAAAAATTTTTCTGATTATTACGATATAAAAGTTATTACACTGCTCTACTTAAATATGAGACATCACTATGATCTAACAACCCCAGATTTTGAGCCCGCAAAACTTCATAAAGATATGACTCCTTTTACCACTTCTTGGATTGATTGCGGTGAAGCTGTGAGATGTGCGGTAGATTTGGATTTAAATAAACTAAGCGGGAATATAGAAACTTTTTTTATTTCTCCGAAGATACCTCATGGGAAATTTAACAGTGACAAATCATATAAATTGTTAGGTTGGCATCCCAAATATACGTTAGAATCATTATGGACTAAAGATTTAATCAAGTCAGATAATCACAAAGAGGATTCTTATTAGATTTCTTTAACTATTTGCACTAATCTTCCAACAATTCTAATTTTTTCAACTTCTAATAAAAATTTGTTATTTGAAAAAGATAATTTATCATCTTTGAAATTTGATTTAACAATATTAAATCCATCTGAACACAAACATGAATATTCATCATCAAAACTAGGTTGCTTAAAGTTTTCTTGCCTTCCGCCACAATTTTTACAAATCAACATAGAAAATCTCTTAGTTGATTCTGGTAATTTCTCTATTAGCCAAAAAGTATCATCTCTAAAATTTTTAATTATTTTTTCCTCATTAGCAATATTATTTAGCAGAATGCCTTCATGCCAATTTTTATTTACATAAACTCTATCACCTATATTTATATATGGTGAATTAGAATCATCCTCTATAAATAATCCTAAAATATTATTACTAGATAAAACATTAGGATCCCAGTAAGCATATAAAGTAGGTTCAATCAAATCATTAGATCTCAATATTCGTTCGACTTCACTCATTTTATAAACTGCTACTTCATTTGGAAGAGAAGAAACAACATTTTGCAAAATTGTTTTATAAGAATTTGTCTTAGTCTGAACCTCAAGTAATTGGTTAATATCTATTTTGAGTATATTGCATAACATAACTAAATCATTAACTTTAATTTCTCTCTGGTCTCTTTCGATTTTTGACAACCATACTGGAGTTTTCTTCATCAATCGAGATAATTCTGTTTGAGACATGTTTCGATTTTGTCTATGGATTTTAATTTTTTCTCCAGTAGACAATTTAGTAGATATTTCTGAATCTATTATAGCCATATGTTTAAATATTATCCTTTAAGCTAATATTATTATTATATTTTTTCCAAAAAAGATATATCTGATTAAACACTAAGTTTTTCATTTTGACAAGCAAAGCTATAATAAATTTAGGAATAATTGAAAAGGTTTCTGTAATGAATGAATTCAAAAAAGCTATAATTTCTGGTCTAGAAGAGTATTTAAGTGGATTAAATAAAGCTATCAAAGGATTATCTAAAGCTGAATTAAATTGGCAACCATCATTAGAATCAAATAGCATTATTTATCTTATTTGGCATATGGCCAGAGTAGAAGATAATTGGATAAACAAAGTAATAGGTGGAAATGAGACTGTTTGGATAAAAAATGGATGGAATAAGAAATTTCCTTTTGAAGAAAATGATTATGGAAAAGGTTACAACAAGCAAGATCTAGCAAATTTCCCTTCTATTGATAAAGATTTAGTCATGGAATTTTATAATGAACAAAGAGTCGAAATACTCAAAGTAATTAAGGATTTAAGCAACGAAGATCTGGATAAAGATTACAAAAGATTAACAGGAGAACTAAAAAAAGGTTATTGGATTTTAGGTCATGTATTAGTCGAAGAATCTCAGCATTTGGGACAAGTGGCTTATATTAGAGGAATGATAAAAGGGCTTGATAATTAATCTTCTAATGTCTTAAATTTCAAACCATAATATGTATCAAACACTAAGAGAAATAAACCTTGAACAACTACTCCAAAACCATGACCTACAGCTGATTCTCCTTGAAAAAAAATTTGTAAAACCAAAAGAATACCCACTATCAGATAAATAACATCTAGAAATGAATTTATTAATAAAATCTTATAAAGCCTTTTGCGGTTAGGTACTGAATTCCTTATTAGAGGAAAAATTCCTAACAAAAAATTTACCGCCCCCCAAATCAAAAATTGAATAGATAGAGATCTTAAAAACTCTACATCAAAAAACAACAAGGTTACTCCCATCACTATTGATGTAAGACCCCAACTTGTAAGAATTATCGCTAATTGTCTATGTAAAAAAGATATTTCTATAGTATTTTTACTCATAACTAAAATATAATATCATCTAATTATAACTAGAAACTAAACTTATTTTATGAAAAAAAATTGGCCAAATGTTTATAAAGATTTAGGAATAAAGCCTGTAATAAATGCTAAAAGCTGGGTAACTATTTATGGCGGAAGCATTATGAGACCCGAGGTTATTAAGTCAATTCAGGAAGCAAGTAGCGTATTTGTTGATCTTGAAGAATTACATGATGTAGCTGGTGAGTTTGTAAGTAAAGTATGTGGATCTGAAATGTCTATTGTAACAAGCGGATGTGCGACCTCTATTGTCTTAATGGCAGCAGCTTCTATAACAGGAAAAGATAAGGATAAAATTTCAAAAATCCCCCATACTCAAGGAATGAAAAATGAAATATTAATTCATAAAGGACAAAGAAATAATTATGATAAAGCATTTGAAATCCCTGGTGGTATATTAGTTGAATATGATAATGATAATTTGCAAGAAAAGATTAATGATAAGACATGTGCAATTGCGTACGTAATTGCACCTTTTTTTGATGAAGGAATTGGATTATCTGAAACTATTGAAATAGCACATAAGAATAAACTGCCACTTCTACTAGACGCTGCAGCTGAACTTCCTCCTAGAGAAAACTTAACAAAATTTATTTCAATGGGAGTAGATGCTGTAGGTTTTAGTGGCGGAAAAGGTATAGGAGGACCTCAATCTACAGGAATACTAACTGGTAAAAAAGAATTAATTGAAGCAGCCAAATTACATAGTTTTCAAAACTTACATACAACAAAAGCTGCAATAGGAAGACCTATGAAAGTCACAAAAGAAAATATTGTGGGTTTTGTGACTGCTTTGAAATTATTTATTGAGGATGATGAGGTATTGGAGAAAGATCTTTGGTACAGAAAAGCAGAACTACTCAAAAGAAAAATAGAAGTTAAACAAGGTCTAACAGTATTTATAGATGACGTTTATCCCAATAGGCAGGGACCTACAGTTGTAATAGGCTTTAAATCAGGATACAAGGGTCCAAAATCAGAAAAAATCATGGAAGAGTTATCCAAAAATGATCCCAAAATTTACGTTGGAGGTGGTCTAAATGATGGCCATGCATATAGGGATGAAATTTCTATCACAGTTCATAGCTTGGATGACGTAGATATAGATATAATTGCAAAAAAATTAAATGAAGTAATTATCGATTAAATTTTTCATAAAGTTTTTCAGAATCATTTAACATACCCACATATTTTTCGTAGATTTTTCCCTTTTTATAGTAGATAAAAGTTGGTGTAACTGTAACCATATTTTCTGAAATAATATTTGAATATCGACTATCCGAAACGTTTAGTTTAATTACTTTGAACTCATTCGAGTAATTATTAATAAACTCATTTATAGCAGTTTGGCTCAAAACACAGCCCATACAATTAGGTGAAAAAAATTCAATTACAACATTTTCTTCATTATCAATTATTTCTATTAATTCAACCTGCGTAAGATCATTATTTGATTTAGGTTGAAAAAAAATTTTTACTGAAACAAATAAAAGAGTAATTAATATAAATGAGACTATTATTATCAATTTATTTTTGGTTACATAAAAGAATAATAATGAACTAAATAAGATTGGAAAAAGGAATATTAATATATATAAAGAATTATGGTTAATCCAGGTATACATTAATAACTTTTACTCCATTTTTGATCCAACGAACTTAGAAATTGCTCTTGCCGTTGGGTCAGTATGAACATTAACTATTGCGGGAAGCCCTGAATCAATCGCTCTAGTTATTGCAGGTTTAATTTCATTGGGATCTTCAACCATTTCTCCATATCCTCCAAGAGATTCTGCTATTAAGTCAAACCTTGTGAATCCAAGTTCTCTTCCTGGCTTTCTAATACCCTCTACTCTCGCAGTCCAACCTTCATTATTTGAAACAACCACAATAATTGGTAATTTATATCTTACAGCTGTATCAAAATCCTGAATATTCATACCTAAAGATCCATCTCCATGAAGAGAAAAAACCGTATTATTTGGTTTAGCTATCTTAGCTCCAATTGCATATGGCAAACCCACTCCCATACAACCTGTTGGGCCTGAGTTAATTGAGTGACCTGGTAAATAAGCTGGAATACTCTGCCTCCCATAATGAAGTATTTCATTTCCATCAATGGAAATAATAGAATTTTCATCCATTATTTCTCTTAATTCTTTACATAACCTAAGAGGATGAATAGGAACTTGATTTGAATTTTCTAAAGGTTCTACCCTTTCTAATCTTGTTTTTTCTAAATCAGATAAATTTTGCCTCCAAGATTCCCATTTTTCAGACTTGAGATTTTGCTTTTTAAATTCATTTGTTAGTTGATTTATTACTTTTTTACAATCACCAACAATTCCTAAACTTACATCTCTATTATGGGCAATTTCTTCTTCTAAAATATCAACCTGTATGATTTTAGCTTCAGGATTAATTCTATTTCCATATGTCATAATCCAATTAAATCTAGTTCCTAAAACTATAACTAAATCAGTTTCTCTGAAGGCGCTAGATCTTGCAGCAGGAAAGGAATATTCATGTTTATCAGAAACAACTCCTCTTGACATTGGAGTTGTATAGAAAGGGATTCCAGCAATATCAACAAATTCTTTCAATTCCTTTGAAGCATCAGACCAAAATGTACCTCCTCCAGCAAAAATAATTGGGGAATTAGAATTAGATAACAATTTAATAGTCTTTTTTACCAAATCGTTATCACCTGATGGTCCAGAACTTTCTTTTGAACGGGTTGCTCTTGAAGTATCTTTTTCGTTAATCTTTTCATATAAAACATCCTCGTTACAATCAATGTATACAGGTCCTGGCCTTCCAGTTGTGGATATTCTAAAAGCATGAGATACGACCTGAGGATATTGAGACGCAGAAGTAGGTCTAAAAGTTGCTTTTGAAACTTTTTCAAATATAGAAACTTGATCAATTTCTTGAAAGCCACCCCTGTAAAAATCCTTAATTGGACCTGCACCTCCCAAGGTTATCATTGGAGCACAATCAATAAATGCATTATATTGTCCTGTAAGGAGATTCAATGTTCCTGGTCCAGATGCGGCGGTAGTAACTCCAGGTTTCCTAGTTACTCTAGAATATCCATGAGCTGCCATAGCTGCAGCTTGTTCGTGCCTAAAATCAAATGTCTTAATTCCCAAATCCTCAGAGTTATTTATTATTTCGTAGTTTGGACCTCCCATTAGATAAAATAGACACTCTGTATTTTCTTCCTTTAAAGTTCTCGCAACTAAATATGAACCATCAACTTCTGACATTATATCTCCTAACTTTTTTCTAATCTTTTTGCATCAGTAGGAATGTCAATCACACTCTTATAATAGTCATCATTATTTACTATACTTAAATTTCCTACTTCTATCATGATATCTAAAGCATTTTGATAATCTGTGATACTGATTCTTTCAGATTCAACCTTCCCTTCAGGATTTGCATTGTGCCAATTAATTAAGGGAAGAGAAATACCTGTTGCTTTGTAACCAAAAGCAGCAAAAGCAGTAGCTTCACAACCTCCTAAACTCATCAATTGTCTTTGAAACAAAAAATTATCATTTTGCGCAACCAGTTGTTTTACAGATGATAATAAAATTATTTCTCCTGAATTATCAAATGTTGTAGCTCTATCTCCTGCCCTTATTATTGGTCCTGCACCAGAAACAGCTCCTGGTAATTCACTACTAGTCTCAACCGATACTATTATTGAATCTTTAGAAACTCTTCCAGTTTTGGCTATTATTCTTGCACCTAACAATCCTACTTCTTCAGCTCTTGAGAAAATTGCTCTTATTGAATAATTAGTATTCACATTTTTTAATTTGATCAAGGTTTCTAATATTAAGGAACATCCAGCTAGATCATCAGCGACAGGTGTTACAACTTGGTCATTATTAATTATTGGATTAGGTAAATCAAAAACAGCAGGTATAGGATAATCTTTGTCATCAATATCTGTTTCTATAAACACATACTCTTTATTTAACCATCTTTCAGAATTAAAGCTGGGTCTTGAAATTTTAGACTTAAACTCACTAGAATTATCTTCCTCATATGGAATAAGGTTGCCTTTTATTACATTATTACCATTGATTATTTTAAGGTCAGTATTTTCGACATCACAAAGTTTAGGCAACCCTCCTAACGTTTTAGCTTTGTATAGGTTATTTTGAACCTTTTCAACAATTTCAAATCCTGGATGATCCATGTGAGATATATAAACTATTTCTTTATTTGTCTCACCTGCTAATAAAACTTCAATATTTCCCCAATTATCCTGAGAAAAATCAATTTCATATTCGTTTAATTTTTTTTTAATATAATCTGAAACTAAATTTTCATGAAATGAAGTTGTAGGTATGCTGGAAAGTTCTAAAAATATAGACAAATCTGAATTTTTCATATGACTTAAATTTTATAAAAAGATAAAAACTCTATAAATTTCTTCTTAATTATGATTTCTTTTTTTTGATTATTTTATATGATAACGCAAAATATGAAGAAAATTTGATTATGAATAGAATATTTTTTGAAAGGAAATTTTAATGGCTAAGTATAAAGTGGTCTTTTTAGGACCAGAAGATGACAAACTAGAGTATGAGCAAGCTGAGATGGCTGACCTTGATGTAGAGTTCGTGAAAGCAAATCCTAAATCTGAAGGAGAAGCTATGGAAGTAGTAAAAGATGCTGATGCAATCTTAAATCGAGCTGGTTGGGGTAGCGAACAATTTATTAAAGCAACAAATCACTGTAAAGTATTGGCAGTTTATTCCCATGGATTTAACCATATTGATGCAGAAGCTGCCACTGAACATGGAATGATGATAACGAATGGTGCTGGAATGTGTGCAGAAGAAGTTTCTAACCAAGCTGTTGCATTCACACTCGCATTAAATCGTCAGGTAGTTCAATACACCTTACAATTGAGAGATGGTGGAAAATGGGATGGGAGTGAGTTCAGCCCAATTGCACCTTTAGATGAACAAACAGTTGGGATAATAGGATTTGGAAATATTGGTCGACAAATAGCAAGGAAGCTAGGAGGATGGAGAATGGATACCCTAGTATATGATCCATATTGTCCGCCTTGGTTGATTAAAGAATATGGCGTTGAGCAAGTATGGGAGTTAAACGATATCTTTACAAAATCTGATTACGTTATAACAATAGTACCTTTAAACCCTGAAACTCATCATATGATTGGAAAAGAGCAATTTGATTTAATGAAAAAAGATGCATTTTTTATAAATGTTTGCAGAGGTGCAGTAGTAAAAGAAAAAGATCTAATAGACGCATTGAAAAATAAAAAGTTTAGAGGTGCTGGATTAGATGTTTTTGAACAAGAACCTGCTGACCCAAAGAACCCTCTGTTCAGTATGCCTAACGTAATAGTTGCTCCACATATAGCTGGGCAATCAACAAGATCAGCATGGTTATCAAGAAGAAGAGCATCACAACAAGTAGCTGCAGTGCTTAGAGGAGAAAGGCCTTCTGCTCTTCAAAATCCAGCAGTTACATCAAAACTAGAAATGATGACTTCTATGCCTGCTTCAAAACCTAAGCTTTAGGAGACATTTTGAAAAGTATAGTAATTGAAAAAATAACTACACTGCGAAACCCAAACTATCCAAAAATAGTTTGGGTTTTGATTAAGACAAATGATGGAATTGAAGGAATTGGAGAAACATCTTATGATCCAGATACAGTGGAAGCATTTATTTTAGGAGAAGCTTCTGATTACTTAATTGGTAAAAATCCATCACAAATAGATTTGCATTGGGAAAAACTTTCAAAAGTTGGATCACATATCAAACTCGGCAATTCTGGTGAAATGCGTGGATTATCAGCAATAGATATGGCATTATGGGACTTAAAAGCTAGAAGATTAGGTATACCAATATATGAGCTTTTAGGGGGATTATCAAGAGATAAAATAAAAGTTTATAACACATGTGCTGGTTACTCATACGGAGTTAATAGACAAGGATCAAAACTACCAGGTGATATTGATTATAAGGTAGATCAACCATATGAGGATCAATTTGCATTTATAAATGATCCAGTTGGATTAGCAGAAAGCTTATTAGAAGAAGGTTATTCTGCGATGAAAATTTGGCCATTTGACCAGTTTGTTCCAAATAACGATGGAAATATGATAGATTTAGATGAATTAAGCCAAGGAGCTGAACCATTTAGACTAATAAGAGAAAAGCTCAAGAATAAGATGGAAATAATGTTAGAATTACACTCATTTTGGAATTTACCTTCTGCTGTTAGAATAGCAAAATCTGTTGAAAATTATAATCCTTTTTGGATTGAAGATCCAATGCCTATGGATAACTTTGACACTTTAGCACAATTTAAGTCATCAACTAGTATCCCAACAACAGCTTCTGAAACAGTTACAACAAGATGGCAGTTTAGAGAAATGTTTGAAAAAAGAGCTGTATCTATTTGTATGTTTGATATTTCTTGGGTTGGTGGATTATCTGAAGCAAAAAAAGTATCTACTATGGCAGAATCATATAATTTACCTATTGCAACTCATGACTGTGTAGGACCAGTTACACTAGCATTTTCTGTACAACTTTCACTAAACGCCCCCAATACTATAATCCAAGAAACAGTAAGAGCATTTAATAATACCTGGTATAAGGAAATTGCTAGTAATTTACCAGATATAAGAAATGGTTATGCTCATGCAACAGCTGAGTTAGGGTGTGGAATCAAACTTTCAAATTTGTTTTTAGAAAATAAAGAGACTATTAAAAAAATAAGATCATTGTAAAAATCAGGGAGTATAAAATGACAAAGATAGCAGATGCAATTCAATTATTCAATTGTCCAGGACCTAAACCAAATGGACTCCAAGCAACTGAAGAAGGATTATGGGTAATTGATCAAGGTAATAACTATGCATACTTACTTGATTGGGATAGTGGTAGCACAATCAAATCTTTCGAAACAGAAACACACAAATCTTCTGGAATAACTATTGATGACTTAGGAAATCTTTGGATTGCTTCTACCTATAATTGTAAAATATATAAAATTGATTCAAGTACAGGAAACACAATAGAAATTTTTGAATCACCAGGACAGGGAATGAATGCTCCAAGAGAGCATGAAGCTGAAAAATATCAAAATACTGGGGATCATGGACTAGAATGGAGGGATGGAAAATTATATGTTGCTTCTCCTCCATCTCAATATATTCATGTAATGGATCCTGTAAATTGGGTTGAAAAAAATAGAACAAAAGTACCCGGTTACAGAGTACATGGTATAGCTTGGGCTGAAGAAAAAGATAAAATTTGGGTAGCTGACACAGCTATGGGAGTCGTATCCAAAATCAGGCTGTCAGATGGAAGGGTTTATGATGCCTTTAGAGTACCTCATCCGGTTCAAGTACACGGTATGACTATCAGAAATAATGTTCTATGGTACTGTGATGATAGGCGTCCCATAGGAATATTAAACGTAAGCATGGAACCTGATTTTTAATATGAAAGATAATAAAGGAAAAGTTATGACGGTTACTGGTCTTATTGAACCGTCAGAAGTTGGGAATACATCTACTCATGATCACGTCATAATTGATTTTAATGCTATTTTGACTGAACCAATCAATAAAGAAGAAATACATTTAATGGATGAAAAAATAAACATAAATAATATAGGTTGGGTTAGGTTTAATTGGGCATCTTCAAAAGATAATTTAATTTATTCGGATGTAAATATTGCTTGTGAAGAACTTAATTATTATAAAAAATCTGGAGGAAACACAATTGTAGATGTAACAAATATTGGACTTGGAAGAGATCCAGAAAAGTTACGAAAAATTAGTAAAAAAACTGGTGTGAATATAGTGATGGGTTCAAGTTTTTATGTTGAACTAGCTCAGAAAAAAAATTATACAAAAGACGGAATTGAATCTTTGTTTGAAATAATTATGAAAGATATTAATTTTGGTGTGGATAAAACAGATGTTAAATCAGGAATAATTGGAGAGGTTGGTTGTTCTTGGCCTTGGACTGATAATGAAAAAAAATCGATGGAAGCATCCGTATCTGCACATAAAACTACAGGACTACCGTTATTAATACATCCTGGAAGAAATGAGTATGCACCATTAGAAATAATAAATTATATTGACAAATTAGGTGCAGATCTTGAAAACGTAGTAATGGGACATGTTGATAGAACAATCTTCAACTATGATATTTTGTTAGAAACTGCCAAAACAGGTGTTTATATTAATTTAGATTTATGGGGACATGATAGTCCTTACTATCCTTTAGCACCTGAGACTTACATGCCTGGAGATCATGAAAGAATAAAAATGGTTGAATATTTAATTGATAATAATTTCGAAGACAAAATCTTATTAGCACAAGATATTTGTACAAAGCACAGATTGAAAAAATTTGGTGGTCACGGATTCGATCATTTATTAACAAGAGTAGTCCCTTGGATGAAAATGAGAAGCTTCAATGATGAAATAATTAACAAATTAATGATAAATAATCCAACCAAAATGCTTACAATTAAGTAATGAAAAAAAAATTTTTTATTATAATTCTATTAATGATTTTTGGATGTTCCAATGAATCAGAAAAAATTGAAAACAAGAACTTAATATCATTATTTATAATTACAGAAGATCTAGAACTAGGAAATAATAGAATAGTTTTGTCTGTATTAGACAACAAAGGGCAAACAATAACAGATAATCTAAGATTCTCATTCAAAAAATTAGGTAGTAATAAAACTAATGAAATAAAAGAGATAGCTGTTTCATTCTGGCCACCAAAAAGAAATGTATTTGTCACTAATATCAATTTTAACAAAACTGGATATTGGGAATTTATAGTAAATAGAGAAAATGAAACTGCTAAAGCAACAGTGAATGTGTTAGAAAATTCAGAGACTTTATCAGTTGGAGACACTGTTGAACCCATATATACCCCATCTTTAAGTGATTTTGAAATTAGTAACATTACAACAGATATTAACCCTGAAAAAAAATTATATCTTTTCAATCTTGAACATGCGCTTAACCAGAAAAAACCAATTCTTTTATCCTTTTCAACTCCAGGTTTATGTGTAACAGGAGCTTGCGCTCCTCAATTAGAAGAATTAAAGAAAATTTCTAGTTTAAATAATGATGTAATTATAATTCATGTTGAGATTTGGAAGAATTTTGATGAAGTCATGAAAAAAGGAGATTTATCAGTTGGAGTATTAAATGAATCAGTACGAAAATTTAATATTAAAACAGAACCCTGGACATTCTTAATAAATGCTGAAGGAATAGTAAAAAATAGATATCAAGGTTACGTTGAATCAAATGAGATAATCCTAGAATTAAGCAGATTACAAAGTAACTAATGAGTATGTTCTAAAAATCTAAAATCCTTAATCATTTTTTTCGAATTCTTTATTTCATAAACTATCTCAACTTTTTCACCTTCTAACATATGAGATCTAATATGAGAATATGTAAAATGAATATTTATATTCTCAAGTCTATTATTGTTATCGACATAAAATTCATTTTTATCAAACCGATTTTCAAGAATAATAATTTCAACTGACCTTATTCCATTTAAATCAATCGACTGAATATCAATAATTTTACCTTCGAATATATTTTGAGAAGTACATGATAAAAAAAACAATCCCATAATGAGTATAAATTTCTTAATTTCTAACATCTTCCAAAATTTTATTAGCTTTATCAATAATTGATTGATTTCTAGGATTTTTTGATATTTCAATCGCTTCAAGTAAATCTATTTCTGCTTTTTCAAGATCTCCAAATGTGTAATAAAGCAATCCTCTCTCAATAAAATAGGCAGGGGCAGATCTATCCATACTTATGGCTGTATTGATAAGATTCATTGATTGATTTAAATCTATTTCAAATTCTCTAAAACTTTTGGCCTTCCAATAATAAATTGATGAATCTTCAGGTTCTAAACTAATTGCAGATTCAAAAAGTTCATTTGATTGATCCAACAAACCTTTCTGAGCCTTAACTGCTGCGGAAACTATTATTGCTCTCACATCATTATTATCAATATCAAGAGCATAATTTGCAAATCTTTCAGAAGGGTCATACTCATCAAGATAGTAAAGTATTAAAGCTTTTTTTGAATAATGAGATGCAATGGAGGGGTTAATTTCTATAGCTTTTTCTATATGATTCTTTGCTTGAGAAAGATCTGATTGAAGTAAAGAACTATCAGCTAGACCTTCCCAAGCTTTAGAAAATTCTGGATCTATAATTATTAATTTTTCATAAGTTTTTTGTGCTTCCTTATATTTACCTTGTTCAATAAATCTATGTCCTTGAACATATAGATCCAGAGATGCTTGAGGAGAATATTCATAAGTAATCTCTTCAGATATAATAGAATTTTCCTGTTCAGAACACGATAAGATCATTAAAATACTAAGAGTAATTATTATTATTTTCATAATATATGAACTAGTTGCCTTAATATCTCTTTTTCAGACTTATCACCTATTTTAATTCCGATATCCAATTTTAATAGATTTTTAAGCATTGATCTCATTCGAATAGAAGAAAATTTTTGAGCTTGATTATGAATTTTATTAAATGCGAAATTGGATTTTATTTGAATTTTATTTTGTATTTCTTTATTGCTATACCCTCCCAAAAGGTCCTGAACTATTATGATCAACCTTAATTGTCTCGCCAACATTTGTTCTATATTAAAAAAACTTTGACCATTATCTATAAATTCATTTATAAGTTTATTTGATCTATAGATATTCTTTTCTAGTAAGGCATCTATAAGTTCAAAAATAGATGATTCTTTGATCCCAGAAACCATGATCTCAACATCAGATTGTTCAATTCTTTCTTCTGGTTTGAAATTACTTAACTTAATTAATTCATTATCAATATATCGATAGTTATTTCCTATCAGTTCTATAAGTTTGTTAACAGCATCGTTACTTAATTGAATTTGATGAATATTTTGTCTATTCAATATCCAATTTCTGATCTTATCCCAAGAACCTCTACCAGTTGGTAAATTATTTAAGTGAACTTCAGCTAATTCCATAAATTTCTTTATTTTATTTGAACCAACATTTATCTCATTTGATTCAAAAAAAATCAGTTCATTCATTGATGGCTTATTTATACATATCTCATTAAATTCTTTCCATTGTTCATTTTTAGAAGAAATAACTTTTGTTAAAAGATCGATAAAAATCAACTTTCTATTTTCACCAAAAAGAGACATGGTATTTACCAATTCATTGAAACTAGATTCATTTAATGAATTTGAGTAGATAATATTTATATCTGATTCTATTTTAGTTTTATCACCAGTAAATTTATTTAATATTTCTTTTGATGAGAATTCGTCATCACCATGTATAAGTTTAATCAAGACTTGATAATAATATTGTTGCTATTATTTAAATATGAAATTTAATATTTATACTATTACAATTCTATGAAAAATTTTATGTCATTAATACCAAGAATAATTTTTTTTCTATATAAGATATTTATTAGTCTTTTTGATCCCAGAGTGCCTACTAAAGTAAAATTATTTTTTTTAATCTCAATACTCTATGTTATTTTCCCATTTGACATTATTAAAGACATGCTACCAATTTTAGGTCAATTGGATGATTTATTAGTTATACTAATAGCTATTTTGGTTTATAAATTTCAAGAATTCAAGAAAAATCTCAAGGATAGAAAAGATGAAAAAATTATTGATGGAGAGTTCAGGAATATAGATTCAGATGAAAATGAAAAATAAATTAATTAAATGATTATGAAAAACTATTGAAATTGAAAAGGATAGATTCTAATGGGATTTAAGTGTGGAATAGTTGGACTACCTAATGTTGGAAAATCTACATTATTTAACGCCCTAACTCAAACAAGTAATGCTCAAGCAGAAAATTACCCTTTCTGCACGATAGATCCTAATATAGGAGAGGTTGCTATACCAGATGAAAGATTGACCACATTAGCAAACTTAAGTGATTCTAAATCAATTATTCCTACAAAAATGTCATTTGTAGATATTGCAGGATTAGTAAAAGGAGCCTCTAAAGGTGAAGGTTTAGGCAATAAATTTCTTGCAAATATTAGAGAAATGGATGCTATAGCATATGTTATTAGATGCTTCGAAGACTCAGACATAGTTCATGTAAATGGAAGAATTAACCCGGTAGAGGATAGTGAAATAGTTGAAACTGAATTAATGCTATCTGATTTACAAAGTATTGAATCAAGAATTCCTATAATGGAAAAAAAAGCTAAATCTGGAGATCGAGATGCAAATGAATTATTATCTATATTAAATGATGTTCATGATTTATTAAGTGTTGGAAAACCAGCTAGATTATTAAGAATATCTGAAGGAGAAAAACCTTTATTAAAAAACTTACAGTTACTAACAAGTAAACCAGTACTATACGTATGTAACGTTTCAGAGAAAGATGCTGCCAATGGAAATAAACACTCAAAATTAATACAAGACATAGCAAATGAAGAAGATGCTATATCAATCATAATTTCCGCAAAAATAGAATCTGAAATTTCTCAACTGCAACCAGAAGAAAAGAATGAGTACTTATCTGAATTAGGATTAAAGCAATCGGGACTAGAGCAAGTAATCCAATCAGGTTATAAACTCTTAAACTTAATAACTTATTTCACATCAGGCATCCAAGAATCAAGAGCTTGGACTGTACCAAAAGGATCTAATGCTCCAAGAGCTGCAAGAGAAATACACACTGATTTTGAAAAAGGATTTATAAGAGCAGAGGTGGTAAGTTATGAAGATTATGTAAATTTAGGTGGTGAAAAAAAATCTAAAGAGGCAGGAAAAATGAGAGTTGAGGGAAAAGATTATTTAGTTGAAGACGGAGATGTCATATATTTCAGATTTAATATTTAGATCTTCTTACAATATACTTTTTTTATCTCATTAGTTGCTAGAATAAATTCAGAAGTTTAAAATTCATAATAGATCAGAACTAATAAATTATGATGAAATTAATATAAATAAAGCAAAAATATGAAGCTTCAATTTTTTACCAATAAAAATAAAAATATACTAATTTCATCTTTTGGATCTTTTTTATGTATGTTTTTTATAGCATATATAAATTCGCTTGATTCAAGTAATATTTGGCTAATACCTCCATTTGGTGCAAGTTTAGTTCTTGTAATGGCTGTTCACAACAGTCCATTAGCACAACCGAGAAACGTTTTTTTTGGACATGTTTTTTCAGCATTATCAGGTGTGATAATTTTTTATTTTCTTGGAGGATCTCCTCTATCAATTTCTTTAGGAATGGCTCTTGCAATCTTGACTATGATGATAACAAAAACAATCCATCCGCCGGCTGGTGCTAATCCAGTAATAGCAATTTTGGGAGCAAAAACTTTTGAGTTCGTTATAATTCCAGTAGCTATTGGGGCTTTATTTATTGTTATTTTTGCTTATGTATATAACAAGATATGGAAAAGAACTTAAAAGTTTTTATTATAATAAGTGAATTGATTCATACCAAAACAAAAAATAATTAGTTATGGTTAAATTTATGGAAAAAATCACATCTTATAGAAATTTATAAATCAAGGTAAACTTAAATAAGAAAGTTAAGAAAATATTGTTTCAAATGAAAATACTTAAAGGAAAATCAAATGAGTGATGAAATTGGAAAAATAGATAAACCAGATTCGAAAGAAATTATAGGTAAAAGAAAAGCATTTGTCTGTGTTTTGCTACAAGCACCGCCTGAAGCATCGAAGGACTTACATGAGCTAGTACAAAAATATTGGGACGCAGTGGACAAAAATATTTCTAACTTAGAAGAAAAAACAGGTGTAGTAAAAAGAATTTTTGTTGAAGGGATTCCAGGTAAGGGAGAAGATGTTTCAGTAAGTCTAAAAGATGCAAGTCTTGGAGCTTGGAATATGCTACAAGAAAGAGTTAATTCTGGAGCTGAATTTGAAGAGTTTGAAAATTTAGAAATTTTGCAAAAAGTTATTGACTGGTCAAAATGCTTGAATTCAGGATTAAGTAATAGAAGTGTTGCTGAAAAAATTGCTGAGGAATTAAAAAAAGAATCTGAATCAAGATTAGAATTTATAAATAACTCGATTGATTCAAATCTTAATGATGGTGAATCCTGCATTATTTTCAGTGGAAACCAAGAAACTAATCTCCCAGAAGACATAGAAAAATTTATAATTTCTCCTCCAGAACTTGACATGGTAGCACAGTGGGTTAAGAATGCTCAGGCTGCTATGGAAGCGCAGATGAGAGAACAGTTTGAAGCTCAGCAAAACGCTTCAACTAGTAGTACTGAGCAGGAAGCACCCCAGGATAAGCCTGATAGTGGTATATGGACACCAAACTAGAAAATTATGATTTAGGATTATACGTACATATTCCTTTTTGTCATACTAAATGTACGTACTGCGATTTTAATACTTATTCAGGTATTGAAAACCTAATTCTAGATTTTCAAACAGCAATTTGTTCTGAAATAAAATTTTGGCAATCTGAAAAACCATATTTACTAAGTTCAATTTTTATAGGTGGTGGTACTCCCTCATATTTGGATATAAACATATTAGAAAAAATTATTTCTACTATAAAAAATACATTTATTATTAGTGATAAAGCCGAGATAACTCTTGAGATAAATCCTGAAGATGTTACTGATGAAAAATCCTCTTCTTGGAAAAATATAGGAATTAATAGATGTTCAGTTGGCATTCAATCATTACAAGATAATGAGTTGAAAATAATTAATAGAAGACACGATTCTGATAAAGCTATTAAGTCCTTAAGAATCTTACAGAATTATTTTGAAAATATTTCTGTTGATTTAATATACGGGCTACCAAAACAAAATCTTAAGTCCTACATTAATACCTTAGAAAATATTATTGAGATTAATCCCAATCATATATCCTCATACTCCTTACAAGTTGAAAAAGGTACTTTTTTAGACCAACAGGTTTCTCAAAAAAAAATTACTGTTGCTGACGATGATATTTCTGCTGCAATGTATAAAACAACTCAAAATTTATTGAGTGAAAAAAGATTTAAACAGTATGAAATATCTAATTGGTCAAGGGATGGATTTAATTCTGAACATAACTTGAAATATTGGCAACTTAAACCATATATTGGAGTAGGACCAGGAGCTCATTCATACTTAAATAAGGAAAGATTTAGTATTATCAAATCTCCAAAGAAATATATTAAGACTTCAAAATTATTGAAACAAAATAACGAAGTCAACTTTAAAGAAAAAATAAATTTCTTGAGAAGTATTTCATTCCTTGATGTGTATGAAAATTATAACAAACAGAATGAAATACTAGAATTTTTGATGCTTTCATTAAGGCTAGAAGAAGGAATAAATATTTTAGATTTTAATAAAAAATTTAATTTGGACTTTAATACTTTATATTTGGATGATTTGAAGGAGTATCTTAAAGATAATATTCTCATAAAAAATAAAGATTGTTATAAGCTTTCGAACAAAGGTAAATTATTTGCAAATGAAGTGGCAAGTAAGTTTGTAAAATAATGTTTAGTTATTTTGGATCGACTAGATGAAAAAACTATTATAAATAGAACACAAGATTAGTTTATTTTCTAAGCCCATACTTCCAAGTCAAAAGTAAATTAGATGCGACAAAAATAGAACTATAGGTACCAATAATTACACCCAATAGTAAAACAATCAGAAAATCTCTAAGTGATTGTCCTCCAAATAATAGCATGGACAAAATAACTATTGAGGTAGTAACAGATGTTCCAATAGATCTAGTCACAGATTCTCTAACTGACATATTAACAACATTTATAAATTCTGTAGATTTATTAACAATTAAGTTCTCTCTAATTCTGTCAAAAATCACAATAGTATCATTTACTGAGTAACCTATAACCGTCAAAATACCAACTATAAAAATTGAATTAACAACAGAACCAACAAAAAGACTAATCAATATAAATAATCCCATCACTACAAGGACATCGTGAACTAAAGTAATTATTGCTGATATAGCATATACGTATGCCTGTTCAACGTTTCTAAATGCATAAATAATATAAAGCATTACAAATAATGAAGCAATGAAAACTGCGATAATAGAATTTCTAATAGTATTCTCGGCAACAGATGATCCGACAGTGTTAACATCTAAAGTTGAAGGCACTTCTCCTATTGCATTTTTTAATTGATCATCAATTTTTTCTTTGCCATTCAATCCTAAATCAGAAGTTCTAATGAAAAATTCTTTATTCCCCATTGATTGAATAATAGCTGTCTCAAATCCTGCATTTTGCATACTTTCATTTATTTGATCTTGAGTAGGATTCTTATCATCCCATCTATAAGTAATTGTTGAACCAGAAGTAAAATCAATTCCTAATGGTAATCCAGGAACTACTAAAAGTAATACTGAAATAACTATTGCAATTATAGAAAAATAAAATAAATATATTCTTTTTGACAATAAATTCATACTAGTTGTCTCCTGACTTGTTTTTCTTGGAAATTGGAATAAATAAGTTACTTTGATTAACAAGATTATTGTTAGTAATCAATCTAACCAAAATTCTATTAACTTGAAAACTGGTTATCATGCTTAATAAAACTCCAAGTCCCAAAGTTAATGCAAATCCTTGCATCACAGATGTGGAGAAGTTAGATCCAAACCAATACAGAACTACAGCAGTTATAATAGTAGAGAAATTACCATCTCTGATAGATGGCCATGCACGGTCAAATCCTACTGTTATTGAGTTGAGTAGATTTCTTCCAGCAAGTAATTCTTCCTTAATTCTTTCTGAAATTAAAATATTTGCATCAACTGCAAAACCAATAGATAGAATTAGAGCAGCGGCTCCAGAAAGTGTAAGTGTTACTGGTAAAATCTTGAAAATTGAAACAACAAAAAGTAGGTAAATTACCAAGGTCAAAGAGGCAATAATTCCAGGAATCTTGTAATAAGCTATCATAAAAATTAGGACGAGTACGAAACCTATAACTCCAGCAGTTAGGCTTTTAGAAAGAGATTCGGAACCCAAAACTGCATCAACATTTCTTTCTTGTATTAAGTCAAGTTTAGCTGGTAATGCTCCTGATCTAAGCTGGATTGCTATCTCTCTTGCTCTTTCTGCGTCAATATCCTTACCATAGATGTAAGCTCTCCCACCTGATATAGCTTTGTCAGCACCAGGACTTACTAGTTCTTCATTATCAAGATAAATAGCAAGCAAGTCTCCCGTCCGAGAAATTCTATCAGTTACTTCATAAAAAATGTCAGAACCATCATCATCAAAAACAATATTAACAACAGGTTGAGCTAGCTCTGGTACTGTTCCAGGGGAAGCATCGGTTAAGTTTTTTGATTCAATACCTGTGGCAATTTCGTTATAGTACTGAGGATCAAAGCATTTTACTAAATCCCAAACATTTTGATCAAGATCTTCCGGTTTATCTCTTCCACATTCTCGAACTCTAAATTCCAATTGAGCGGTTGATCCTATTAACCTTTTTGCAGATTGAATACCTCCACTAGCAACGAACGTATTAAGTTCACCTTTTGGTTGTAAGTTAACGAGATTATACTTTGTTTCAGAAAGAGCCATCATAATTTGCTCTGATAAATTCTCATCTCCATAACCAAAATTAGTAAGAATTATCTCCCAAGCGCCAAATTCTTTATTATTAAGCTCATCGTATTTAATATTTGATTTTTCAAGCAAAGGTTGTATATCTTCGATATTAGGAAATTCTAAATCTTCACCTTCTTTTTTTCCTTCTAGTCTGATTGGTGAAAAATTAATCATTACTTTTACAGGGAATGTGTTTGCTAAATTATTCCTTATAGACTCTATAGTATTTTGGTCAACCAAATCACCATATTCAATAATATATTGATCTTCTATTTTTTCAATTTGAAATTCTTCTAATCCTGCTAATGAAATTTGATCTTTAATCTGTTCTAAATCTGGATCTTCACTCGAATATGAAAAAGCAATTTGATCTCCTGATTGTGAAGGGATTTGAACTAAAATTTTATTTGGGGGTGTTCCCAATAATTGAACATTGGCTTCGCTAACACCAAACTCATTTACTCTTTTATCAATTATTTGCCTTACACCTTCTGCATCATCAACAGTAGGTTCTTCTCCTGTATTTGATGTGATTGAATAGACAAGATGGGTACCTCCTCTTAAGTCGAGGCCTAGAACCATACCTAGAAAATTATCGTTATTACCTCTTTCCCAAGATCCTAATTTTATTGGATTTATAAAAATTGCTAGTAAAGAAATTACTAAACATATTGATAGAATTATTATTCCTTTAAATCTCAATTTTTTTCCTTTCTTCTAAATTTCCAATGAAGCATCATCTAAAGAACTATCAGATTTGATTTTAGAAAGTTCTATTTTTTTTTCAATGACTTCTTCAATAATTAAATCATTATTTAAGGCGTGTTTTTTAATAATATGAATTTTATATCCTACATCATGCCAATGAGCTTCATTTGGTGTAATTCCAGTCTTATGAAGTTCTTGATGAGATTTAAGATGATCAAGGTACATTATTCCATTTAGATGATCAATTTCATGCTCAATTGCTTGAGCTAATAATTCTTCTGCAGAAAGTTGAATTTTATTCTTATTTTCATCTAAATATTCGGCATCAATTTTTAAGGATCTTTCTACAATACCTGTAAATCCTGGAACACTCAAGCATCCTTCTTGCACTCTCCTTCTTCCTTCTTGATTAATCAAATTTGGATTAATCATAATCATAGGAGTTTTTTCTGGGACTTGAATAGTAATCATTCTTATAAGTTTTCCAACCTGTGGTGCTGCAAGTCCTACTCCTTTTGCAGATTGCATAGTTTCTAGCATACTATGTCCAAAATTAACAATTTCTTTATCGATTTCGGTAATTTCTTTTGATTTTTTCCTTAAAATAGGATCTGGAAATATTCTAATAGGTAATATTGACAATATTCTCTACCTATCTTGCTTCTTTAATTCTGGCCTTTTTTCCAGTCAAATCTCTAAGATAATATAGATTAGACTGCTTAACCTTTCCTCTTCGTACAACTTTGAGAGAATCTATACTTGGAGAACTAATTGGGAGAGTTCTTTCAACTCCTACCCCAGAAGCTATTCTTCGAACTGTGAATGATTTTCCTGGTAATATCTGAGAACCATTTTTGTGACTTCCTTTTATAACATTACCTTGAAATGCTTGGATTCTTTGTCTGTCACCTTCTCTAATTAGTATGTTGACGACTACCGTATCTCCACTCTTAAAAGTCTCAATTTTCTCATTACTTTGAAGTTTGTCTAAGTAGTTTACAGGTTCTTCTGCTACAGGTTCTTCTGCTACAGGTTCTTCTGCT
>CETG01008220.1_pt1 | contig 28301 bp, 42 predicted proteins | sample 361471 | NCBI WGS metagenome assembly CETG01 (sample SAMEA2622696, study PRJEB7988) | marine metagenome | isolation source: saline water (ENVO:00002010), including | reverse complement strand
TTCTTGGCCTCAGCTAAATTCTTCGCTGCCACTGATAATCCAAACAAATATCTGCTTATTCAAGCATCCTTGATGTAAGAGTGATCGCTAAAAGAGATACGTTGAAATCAACTAGTAATTAATTCATCGACTTTGATGAAACCCAACTCAAAGTTAGGGAATTTTAATAGGATCATCTAACTTCTTTAGAAGTGAAAAATTTTTAAAGTTACAACTAATAGAACGGAGAGGGAGGGATTCGAACCCTCGACAGGAGTTACCTCCTGTAACTCCTTAGCAGGGAGCCGCTTTCAACCACTCAGCCACCTCTCCAGAAGTTCTACTAGCCTATCAAAGGAATATTTTTTAAAAAGTAATTGTGCATATTTTTAGAATTTTAAACTACAACTCTAGGTAATCTGTTTTTAAATCCACAAAGTACTTCCCAAGGAATTGACCCCATTGACTTACTCCATTGATGAATTTCAATAGATTGATATCCATCATGACCTAGTAAAGTAACAATATCTCCTATCTTTAGATCAGAATGATCCGTTATATCTAAAACCAACTGGTCCATTGCAATGGAACCAACTTGGGGCAATAAATTACCTTTATATAAAGCAGAAATTTTACCTGAAAGCAATCTACTAACTCCATCAGCATAGCCAATACCAATTACAGCAAGAGAAGTTTTTCTTGTAGTTATAAAAGTGTGCCCATAACCAACCCCAGTTCCTGAAGGAACAGTCCTCAATAAAGTTACACGTGCCTTAACTGACATTGCTGGCTGAAAATTATAATTTAACTTTGAAGAATTCAAAGGATTATGACCATATAATGCCAAACCCACTCTCACCATGTTGTAATGCAGCCTTGAGTTACGCAAAGTTCCCGCTGAGTTAGCTAAATGAAAACACAAAGATTTTTTATTACATGACAAACTTTTAATAGCTTCTTCAAATCTTTTTTGCTGCAATGAAGTCACTATTTCTCCTTTGCCTTTTAGATCTCCATCAGCCAAAGCTAAATGACTATAAACACCCTGTAAGTTGAGATTTATAAGAGAATTAATTGCCTCAACTATTTCCTTAACATCACTTAAATTACAGCCAAGTCTTGTCATGCCAGTATCAATTTTTAATTGAACATTAAAAATTCTTCCAGTACCTTCAGCAAGATTCTGACAAAGAAGAGCCTCCCTAATACTGCTTAAAGTTGGAATTAGGTTCCAATGCAAGCAATAAGAAAATTCATTCGCATTCGTCAAATTACCAAGCAATAGTATGGGACAATTCAAGCCTGCTTTTCGTAATTCAATTCCTTCTTGAATTGTTGCCACGCCTAATTCCTTGGCACCTGCCTGCAAAGCTGCTTTGGAAACTGTTACTGCTCCATGGCCATATCCATCGGCTTTAACTACTGCCATGAGATTGCAATCACTCCCAATTAAATCTTTCAAGAGACGCGTATTTGCTTCTATGGCTTTTGAATCAACTTCTAACCAGGCTCGTTGCCTGGGATCAGACCTTGAAAGCAAATATTGTTGATTCAAACCAAAATTTTTAAACTGTTTACCAGTCATAAATTCTTGAATACAAACTTATTTAAGCTCTATTTAAGAGAACTGCATCTAATTTGTATTCCAATTAATATGTCAGAAAATCTCCTTCTGGCATGGTCCAGGTTCTTGTCTTAAATGCATCATATGAGCCTTTAAATATAACCACCTGGCGAAGAGCTACGGTGCTAATGCTTAAAGGCAAAGCCGAAAGCCTGGAGGAAAATCCAGACTTCAAAATTAGACCTGACAAAAATCTACCCACTGTTATTCGATTAAGAAATTTTATTAGAGTTCCTTATCGAGACATCCCATTAACTCGAAAGAATATTCTTCAAAGAGATAATAACTGCTGTCAATACTGCGGATATAAAGGTCCCAAACTTTCAATTGATCACATTCTTCCTAGAAGTAAAGGTGGGTCTGACGAATGGGAGAATGTAACAACTGCATGCTTAAACTGCAATGTCATGAAAGGGAATAGAACACCGGAAGAAGCAAATATGCCTTTAAAACAAAAGCCGCATAAACCATTAAATAATCTAAGTTTTGAAGCCACCCGACAAATTAACTCAGGGAAGCACAAAGAGTGGAGCAAGTATGTTATTGGTTGAATAGAATCAAATTTTCATCAATCAGATTGAGCTAATTCTTCCATTTTGCGTCGCTGCTCTTCGGCAATACATGCATCAATCAACGTTTCTAACTGTCCAGTTAGAATAGGATCTAAAGGGAAATTAGAACCCAATCTATGATCTGTTGTTCGGTTATCTTTGTAATTATATGTGCGAATCTTTTCGCTTCTATCTCCTGTCCCTACCTGAGCTAATCTAGCCGATCTTTCTTTAGCATTAGCTTCAGCTATTTCGATTTCTAATAATTTGGCTCGTAAAATCTCAAAAGCTCTCTCACGATTCTGTAACTGAGAACGTTCCTGAGTACAAAAGACTCTTATTCCAGTCGGCTTATGAAATAAATCAATAGCTGTCTCAACTTTATTTACATTTTGTCCTCCAGCTCCTCCAGAACGAGCAGAACTTACATCAATATCATTAGGATCAATTTGAACTTCAACAGGATCTGCTTCTGGCATTACTGCAACAGTAGCTGTAGAAGTGTGAACCCTGCCTTGAGACTCGGTAGCAGGAACACGTTGAACCCGATGAACTCCTGCCTCAAATTTCAGTTGACTAAAAACAGAATTTCCTTTTACAGATATTATTAATTCTCTAAAACCACCCATATCAGCCTCTGTTGAACTAATTGGTTTAACGGTCCATCCAACTCTTTGTCCATACCTCTCATACATTCTTGCTAAATCTCCCGCCCAAATACATGCCTCATCTCCACCTGCACCAGCCCTAATCTCAAGCATTACGCTTTTTTCATCTCGGGGATCTTTTGGAAGAAGTGCAAGGGTAAGTTTTTGGACTAATTGTATTTTCAAAGTATCTAATCGACTCATTTCCTCTTGAGCTAAAGCTTCCATATCTTTATCGTCTTTACTTTCTTTATATAATATTTTTGCCTCAGCAAACTCTGTTTCCAAATCCTGCAGAGCCTCATAATCTATAACTAGAGGTTCTAACCTAGATCTTTCTCTTGCAATACTTTCTAATTTTTTAGGATCAGAAGCTACATCTGGATCAGCCAATTGCAACTCCAAATTTCTAAAACTGCTTTTAGCTGTCTCCAGCCTTGATATCAAGGTCGAAGTATCCATCCCCATTCAATAAAACTAATCATGTGAATCTAATCAGAACCATCAGATTTTGTTTTATCTATTTCCTTTTTGGAATCATTTTTGTCACTCTTTTTTGAATCATTATCCCCAGTTGCCATTCCATATTTACGCATAAAACGATCAACTCTTCCTTCTGTATCAAGAATCTTTTGTGTGCCAGTAAAGAATGGATGGTTACCACTCCAGACATCTACATGAAGTTCTTCTTGCGTAGATCCAGTCGTCATAACAACTTCTCCATTGCAAATAACTTTTGCTTCTGGATACCATTTCGGATGAATGTCAGACTTAGGCATTTTTAAAAAAATAAATTAAAGAGTGAGCAAAATTAAAAGAATTATATTTAACGCTTGGAGAATTGAGGGGCTTTTCGAGCTTTCTTTAAACCATATTTTCTACGTTCTTTAGCTCTTGGATCACGGCTTAAGTGACCTTCTATTTTTAAAGGCTTTCGATTATCTAAAGATAATTCGCATAAAGCCCTTGCCGCTCCTTGTTTAATAGCATCAGCTTGGCCTGTAAGGCCTCCACCATAAACATTCACTAATACATCATATTCATTTGCTAACCCTAGAGTTTCTAGAGGGGACTTCACTGCTGATAAATAAGCAGGATTAAAATTGAGATAGTGATCGCCAGGACGACCATTAATAGTGATAGTTCCTTTACCAGGAACTAATCTCACTCTTGCTACAGATGTTTTTCTTCTTCCAGTACCCCAATAGACTGCTTGTTTTGAGAGAGAACTATTCATTGAGATACTCCAATTGAATCAAACTTAAGAAGTTCAGGCTTTTGAGCAGAGTGAGGATGATCTGAACCTCGATAGACTTTTAGTTTACGAAATAATTGCCTGCCAAGTGAATTATGGGGAAGCATCCCTTTAATTGCTGTCTCAACAATCCTTTCAGGAATACGCCCCTGCAATGCATTAAAAGTCTCAACTTTCATTCCTCCAGGTCGTCCGGAATGTCTCCTATAAAGCTTTTTCTCAGCCTTGTTACCTGTTACCTGAATCTTTTCTGCATTGATGACAATAACGAAATCTCCTGTATCTAAATGAGGTGTAAAAACTGGCTTATTCTTACCTCGAAGGACAGAGGCTACATTTGTAGCAAGTCTTCCAAGAGTTTGGTTCTCAGCGTCCACGACATACCACTGACGATTAATTGATTCTAAGGAAGGAATAGTTGTCTTGTTCATCACCCCACCAGGGTTAATTAAAATGACCTATCTATTAAGAATAGGATTGTGTATAAATCTCACCAGCCATTTATCTGGTCAGAAAGATTCAAAAGATAATTTTACACTTTTGTCTGACCTTTTATCATTAATTATTGAATTTTTTTATAGCGGTGGGGCGATTGGGGGATCAGTTAACCCTAAAGAATATTGAGGGAAAGTGTCATACCAAGCTGATTTAGTAAAAATAAATTCTTTATACCCTGCTCGAATCAAACATAAACCATGAGCAGGAGCTGCCTCCCTTATTTGATCCCTATCAGTCTGCAGCCACCTTTTTTTAAATTCATCAAGGTTCAATTTGTGTTCGCCAACAGCGACTAATTGCCCTACCAACAATCTGACCATGCCATATAAAAAACCACTCGCCTGAATTTCTATATTTATCAAATCACCATTTCTTTCTAATTTGACATCTTGCACAGTCGTCCATGAACTTGATCTTTGACTCCCAGCTTTTTGAAAAGCAGCAAAATCATGAAACCCAATTAACTCATTCAAAGCTGATTTCATTAATTTCTCATCTAGAAAGAATCTATAGCGATGCCAACTCCAAGGCGCTAAAAAAAGATTAGGGGTGCATCCGTTATAAATCGTATATCGATAACGTCGATATATTGCAGAATGGCAAGCATGCCAATCATTTGGACGAAGCACAGATTCTCTAATCCTTATTGATTTTGGGAGCCTTCCATTTAAAGCACTAGCCCAACTTTTAGGAGGAATATAACCAGAGCAATCAAAATGAACTACTTGACCAGCAGCATGAACACCAGCATCAGTTCTTCCAGCGGCAATAGCATTGACAGGTCTAAAAGGGTCTAGTTCTTCAATAGCCTCCTGAATACAGCTTTGTACACTGACTCCTATTTTTTGTTTTTGCCATCCACAAAATTTTGATCCATCATATTGAAGCGATATCCCAACTCTCTTTACTAAAGACTTATCAATTATCAAACTAATTCAATAATTGCCATCTCTGCATTATCTCCTCTTCTTGGAACTGTACGAACTATGCGTGTATAGCCTCCTTTTCTATCTCCGTATCGATCCTGAGCTTTATCAAAAAGAGCATGTACTAATTGCTTGTCATAGATATAACCAATTGCTTTTCTTCTTGCAGGAAGGGTTCCTTCCTTTGCCAAAGTAATCATTCTTTCTACTTCATCACGAATTGCCTTTGCTTTCGCTTTAGTTGTTGTAACTCTTCCTTCTCGGATTAATTGAGTTGTTAGGCCACGCAGCAAGGCTTTTCTTTGATCAGCTGGACGACCTAATTTGGGAACTCGAAGTTGATGTCTCATCGTTTTTAAAACCTTTAAGGGCTAATGAAATTAGATTTCATGCAGAAGTTCTACTTTGAGGAATGGTAATACCTATCCTTTCTAAAGCTTCAATAACTTCATCTGCAGATTTGGAACCGAAGTTTTTAATTTCCAAAAGGTCCTCATAGCTAAAGCCCATCAAATCAGAAACAGAGTTTACTTGAGCACGCTTCAAGCAATTATAAGCTCTTACGGATAAATTCAATTCCTCTAAAGGTATTTGAGCTTCTGCGGAAGGTTCTGGCTCTTGGGGAACTTCCTCAACCATCGTCACCGTTGCTAAAGGTTGAAAAAGTTCAATTAATTGATTAGCAGCTTCTGCCAATGCATCATCAGGAGTGGTGGAACCATCTGTAACTATCTCCATTCTTAATCTTTCTCTAGTAGATCCTCCTTCAGCAACTGCAGTTTCATCAATAGTGAAATTTACCCTTTGGATAGGCATAAAGACAGCATCTATTTGAAGTAAGTCAATTGCAGATGTCTCTTCGTTATGTCGATCTACTGGACGATAACCAATTCCTCTCTCAACATGTAATTCAAGCTCTAAATTATGACCATCATTGACTGTCGCAATTGGTCTTTCTCCATCAACCACTTCTACCTGAGATGAAAATTGAATATCTTTAGCCTTAATATTTGCTGGTCCAGAAACTACAATTCGACCTATCTCTAAATCTTCACTGCGGCTATTGACTGAAAGCTGTTTACAATTCAAAAGTATATCTAAAACATCCTCTCTTACTCCAGGAATAGTTGCATATTCATGATTAATTCCTGCTATGCGAACAGCAGTAACTGCGCTGCCTTCAAGTCCACCCATCAGGACTCTTCTCAATGAATTCCCAAGAGTTGTGGCTTGACCACGTTCAAGTGGACCTATAAGAAAAACACCTGTTTGGGAGCGATCTTCTGAGACTTGATGCTCAATTCGGTCAATCTGGTATGGCAACGGTCTAAAAAATAGTAAAAAAGGACAAAAAATTCACTTAGAAAAGTGAATGTGAATTAAACGCGTCGGCGTTTTGGTCGCCTACAACCGTTATGAGGCAAAGGCGTAACATCACGAATTAATGTGATCTCAAGACCGGCCACCTGTAAAGCTCTAATGGCTGTTTCACGACCTGAACCTGGACCACGAACAAGAACTTCTATTTGGCGCATTCCTTGCTCAAGTGCTCTCCTGGCGGCAGCTTCAGCAGCAGTTTGAGCTGCAAAAGGCGTCCCTTTTCTTGCTCCTTTGAAGCCACTAGCTCCAGCAGAAGACCAAGAAATTACTGCTCCTGAGGTATCAGTAATTGAAACGATCGTGTTATTAAAGGTGCTTTGAATATGCACAACTCCATTAGGAACATTGCGCTTACTCTTTTTAGAACCAGTTTTCTTTGTTGGTGTGGCCATATTGTGTGGGCCTTTTTAAATAAAGATTGGTGAATTAAAGCTGAGGAAATAAAAGAATTATTTCTTTCTTCCTGCCACAGTTTTTCGAGATCCCCTTCGAGTGCGAGCGTTAGTTCGAGTTCGTTGTCCTCTAACTGGAAGACTCATGCGATGGCGCCTGCCCCTCAGGCATCCAATATCTTGCAATCTTTTAAGAGCCATTCCTTCCTGTCTGCGTAAATCTCCTTCAAGAGTGAACGCTTCCGAAGCTGCCCTTAGTTTCTGAACATCCCCATCATCTAAATCCTTTACTCGAATATCAGGATTTACTCCTGTTTTCTCTAGGATTGATTTGGCTCTAGTTAAGCCAATTCCATAGATGTAGGTGAGGGCAACTTCAACTCGCTTTTCGCGAGGGATGTCGATGCCTGCAATCCGTGCCACTTAAATTGTTTAATGGTGAAAGAAAGAGATCTAAAAATCCACCTGGATTTAATTCAGATGAATCTCTGAATACCAATAATTAGTAACCTAATCATTAGTTTCTCAGAGGATTGCCAGAGTTTATCCCTGGCGCTGTTTGTGCTTTTGGGTTGAGGTGCAAATGACCATGACCCTAACGTGACGGCGAATTTACCCGACACTTGTCACACATTTTCTTGACTGAGGCTCGCACCTTCATAATGGTGAGGCTCTATTGAATACCAAACAATCACTTTACTACATCATTCAATTTAAAGCTTCTTGTATCAGATTAGCCACAATATTTATCTCATCATTTCCTTTAACAGATTTCAGAAGACCCTTAGAATCGTAATAGTTAATCAATGGAGCTGTTTGCGCTCTATAAATCTGCAAGCGATTTCTTATAACCTCTTCATTATCATCAGTTCTTCCTCTTTCAAGAAGTCTTTGTATTAATACATCATCATTAGTTTCTATTAAAACAACCGCCTGTATAGGTTGATTTATCTCCTCAAGCAAAGGTTCCAATGATTGAGCTTGAGTAAGATTTCTTGGAAATCCATCTAATAGCCAACCTTGACTTTTACCAGATAATTTTTTCTGAACAATAGACAACACAATTGAATCACTCACCAATTCCCCTTTATCCATTATTAAGCCTGCTTTCTTACCTAAATCAGTCCCTGCTGAAACTTCTGCACGTAATAAATCTCCTGTAGATAAATGCAAAAGATCATTTCTTTGGGACAGAATTGACGATTGTGTTCCTTTTCCTGCTCCAGGAGGTCCAAGAAAAATAAGACGTTTGTTCATATAAATCTTTATTATTGAAAAGAAATAAAAGCTTAAAATATTTATTGCCGGACAAGACCTTCATATCTTTGCGATATGACATAGGTCTGAACCTGTTTTGCGGTATCAATAGCGACGCCAACTAAAATCAATAATGAAGTAGCTCCTAATCCCTGGAATGTTTGAACATTTGTTGCCCTCTCAACAGCAGCAGGAATAATTGCAACAGATCCAAGGAACAAACCACCAAGCAAAGTAAGACGATTCTGAACTCCTGAAAGATAATTCGCTGTTGCACTACCTGGTCTAACTCCAGGAATGGCGACACCTCCACGCTTCAAATTTGCCGAAATATCTACTGGATTAATCGTCAAAGACGCATAAAAATAAGCAAATCCTAAAATCAAAGCGAAGAAAGTTAATGCATAAGGCCAAGGATTTGAAGCACTTGGATTTAAAGAACTAGCAGCTCTAATTAGAATTGGGTTTTTAGTTATATTTGCGATCGTAATTGGTAAGAAAATTAAAGCTGAAGCAAAAATAATTGGCATTACGCCGCCTGCATTAAGCTTCAATGGGAGATAACTTTGCCTGCTTGGTAATAATGCAGTACCTCCTATTTGCCTCTTTGCACTAACAATAGGAATTCTTCTAGCACCTTCTTGAACAAAAATAATTCCTACAATTGTAATTAAAAAGACTAAAAGTAACACTATTATTCCGACTACATCATTCCTATCTCCCGTTTGAGCTTTCTCAATTGTTGAACTAAGAGCTTTAGGCAAAGTCGCAACAATATTCAAAAATATTACTAAAGAAGCTCCTTGCCCTATTCCTTTGTCGGTAATTATTTCACTTAACCACATCACTATCATTGATCCAGTCACTAAAGCAAGTGAAGTCTGAACAACAAAAGTCAATTCACTCAAGTTTTCAATAGCATAATTTCGCAAAATCAATGAAAAAACTATGCTCTGTGTTAAACCCCAACCAAGAGCAACATATCTAGTGATTTGAGAAATTTTCCTTCTTCCAGCTTCACCTTCATTTTTTTGTAAATCCTCCAGTTGAGGTAAAGCTGCTGTTAATAATTGAATAATAATTGAAGCATTAATAAATGGAAGAATTCCAAGAGCAAAAATCCCTAACGTAGAGATACCCCCACCTGTAAAGATGTCCAGAAATCCTATTAACTGTCCACCTTGCTCAATAAAATCCTTAAAGGCTTCTCTATCTATTCCAGGAAGCGGTATATAAATCCCAAGTCTGACTAAAAGAAGTAAAGCTAGTGTTGTTAATACCCTTCCTCTTAATTCCTCGTTTAGTAATAACTGAGTTATTACTTCACCTGCACTTGGGTTACGACCTCTACTAACAAGCATATATAAAAAACTAAATGGTTTTTATAGCAAAGAAACTATGCCAATATAATTGTATATTATTTATCAAAAAGATATTAAAAAATTTCACAAGTGCCGCCTACTTCTTCTATTTTTCTTTTTGCCGAAGATGTAAACGCAGATGCTTGAACTGTAAGTTTAACTTTTATATTTCCATTACCAAGAATCTTCAATGGATACTTTGGACTGGTAATAAGCTTAGCTTTAACAAGTGAGTCAATATTCACGAGGGTTCCTTCTTTTAAATCATTCAAAGCAGATACATTAATTACAGTAAATAACTTTTGATTAATGATTTCAAAATGTTTTTGCTTGGGAACTCTTCTATAAAGTGGCATCTGCCCGCCCTCAAACCCTGGCCTTGTAGGACGACCAGATCGTGATTTTTGACCACGCATTCCAAATCCGCAACTAGCTCCTTGACCTGCTGCTATCCCGCGACCCTTTCGTAGCTTGGATCTACGAGAACCGGTATTAGATTTAAGAGAATTGAGAGAAAGTTTCATAGGTTTTAAGAATAAATCTGTTCTAAAGAAATGCCTCTTTCCTTGGCAGTTGCCTTATGAGTTCTCAGCTCTGACAATGCGACCATAGCAGCTCTAGCATTATTTAATGGAGTTTTACTGCCTAATCTTTTTGCCAAGACATTTTTTATCCCGGCAAGTTCTAAAACTGTTCTAATAGAACCACCAGCAATAACACCGGTACCTGGTGCCGCAGGTCGAATTAAAACGCTAGCAGCGCCATCACGACCATTAGAAACTGTTGGAATAGAACTATTTCTAGTTAAAGGAACTCTAACTAAATGTTTCTTTCCGTCGGCGACACCTTTTCTTACTGCACCTATTACATCTCCTGCTTTGCCAACTCCAACCCCAACTTGACCTTTTTCATTGCCTACAACAATAATTGCTCTAAAGCTCATCTTTTTTCCTCCCTTAACCGTTTTAGAAACTCTTCTAATTTGGACAACTCTTTCTTGCCATTCGGAGTCTCTTTCTTGTCCCCGTCGATCACGTCGACCACCACGGCGATCCCCTTTACTTCGACGATTCTCCTTTTGGCCGTCTGAAGACCTAGAAGAATTACCCTCAGATGAAGAATTTGTATTTTTAGATTTTGTTTTAGTGTCAGTCATGATGAATAAAAAAATTTAGAATTTAAGGCCTGCTTTTCGAGCAGCTTCAGCGAGAGCCTTAACCCTACCGTGATAAATATTACCTCCTCTATCAAACACTACTTGTTGAATCCCTTTTGCCAAAGCTCTTTGAGCAACTAATTCTCCTACTGCAGTAGAAGCATCACAGCTACTTGCATCAACTTTAAGATTTGCTCTCAAGTCTTTGTCAATAGTTGAAGCTGCACAAAGAGTGCTTTGTGCTTCATCATCAATCAATTGAGCATAAATATGATTATTAGATCGGAACACAGCAAGACGAGGGCGATCATTTGTCCCAGATAAATTTCTGCGAAGCCTCTTGTGTCTTTTTTGTGTTTGTTGTTTTCTAGAAAGAGTTGACATGTTAAAAAAAGTAGAAAATTAAATCAAGGCTATTTCTTGCCGGATTTACCAGCCTTCCGAATAATTCTTTCTCCCTCAAATTTTATCCCTTTACCTTTATAAGGCTCTGGTGGACGAATAGCGCGTATTTTTGCAGCTTCATTGCCAACTAATTCTTTATCAATCCCCGTAACCGTAACATTAGTATTATTTTCAACTGCAAAGGTAATTCCCTTTGGTGGAACTACTTCAACTGGATGACTATAACCAGCACTGACAACTAACTTTCCACCTTTCACTTGAGCTCTAGAACCTACACCAACAATTTCTAATTTTCTGGAATAACCATTCGTAACACCTTCAACCATATTCGAGAGCAAACTGCGACAAAGTCCATGTCTCTCACGTGATTTTCTCTTGTCAGATACAGGAGAAATCAAGATTGAATTTGCATCTTGACTTACCGTGACACCCTGAGGAAGGATTCTGCTTAATTCTCCTTTGGGGCCTTTTATAGTTACTGAAAGGCCGTCAATAGTAACAGCTACTTTTTCAGGGAGGGCAATAGGTTTTTTACCAATTCGTGACATAATTCAATCTCCTATTTAATAGACATAACAGAGGACTTCGCCCCCTACTCCTTGCTTACGTGCATCACGATCACTCATGACACCTTTAGAAGTTGACACAATAGCAACTCCTAGACCCCCAAGAATTCTGGGTAAACCTCTAGTGTTTTTATATATTCTCAAACCAGGTCTACTTACTCTTTGCATTGATCTAATAAGTGGGTGCTTATGTTTACCGCTATATTTCAATCCAAGCACAAGATGTTTAGTAATACCTTCACCTTCCTCAGTTATATCAGCAATAAAGCCCTCTTTTTGAAGTACCTTTGCAATACTGTGAGACATCCGGGAGGCAGGAATTTTTGTGTTTTCATGCCTCTTTTGACTCGCATTACGAATACGAGTAAGCATGTCTGAAATGGGATCGTGATTAGCCATAGCTTATAAGTATTAGGTCAGTTATTACGAAAGGGCATGCCCATTTCAGAGAGAAGAGCCTTCCCTTCTTCATCTGAACCAGCACTCGTAACAATGGTGATATCCATTCCTCGTATTGAATCAACTTTATCAAAGGAAACCTCAGGGAAAATTAATTGTTCTTTGACTCCAATAGTGTAGTTGCCTCTCCCATCGAAACTCTTAGGACTAACTCCTCTAAAATCTCTTATTCTAGGTAATGCAAGATTAATAAATCGTTCTAGGAAGGCATACATTCGATCTCCTCTCAGAGTGACAGCACATCCAATTGGCATCCCTTCACGAATTTTAAACCCAGCGATAGCTTTTTTAGCTCTAGTAACCAATGCTTTTTGACCAGTTATAACTGCCATTTCTGATAAAGAAGCTTCCAAAGACTTTGAATTAGAAGCGGCTTCACCCAAACCTCTATTAACAGTAATTTTCTTGACTTCTGGGACCTGATGAACATTTGAAAGTCCCAAATCCTTTAGAAGTTTTGGTCTAATTGTCTCGCGATAGCGTTTTTTAAGTGACATGATTTTAGAGGAAGTTAAGTCTTAGCTAAATCAAATTTTAAAAAGGGAAAATGGTTTTAAAAGATTCGAATGAAAAAGCATGTGAATTAATCAATTAATTCACCTGTTTTCTTTAATCGTCGTTTCTTTGTTCCATCTTTATCTATAAAAATCTCAACTCTACTAGCTACTTTTTTTGAACTTGAGTAAATCATCACATTAGATGCATGTAATGAAGCCTCTTCGGTAACAATCCTTCCGTTTTCTCCTTCTTGAGAAGGTTTTATGTGCTTGGTTCTAAGGTTGATTCCTTTGACTATCACTCTATTTTCAATTGGAATAGTTTTAAGAACTTCTCCTGTTTTACCTTTATCTTTTCCCTTGATAACTTTTACTGTATCTCCTTTTCGGATACGCATCTTAAGAGGCTTATCCATTTTATTAGGCTTTGCTTTCTGAGGTGTGTTCAACATTTAAATGACCTCCGGAGCTAAAGAAACAATTTTCGTAAAGTTTCTATCTCGTAATTCACGGGCAACAGGGCCAAAAACTCTTGTACCTCTGGGGTTCTTATCTTCATTAATTAAAACAGCAGCATTATCATCAAAACGAATTGAATTTCCAGTTTCACGCCTCATAGTCGCCTTAGTCCGAACTACAACTGCCTTTACAACATCTGATTTCTTTACCCCCATATTTGGCATCGCATCTTTAACAGCAGCAACTATTACATCTCCAACATGGGCATAGCGTCTATTGGAGCCCAAAACACGAATACATTGCAATCTTTTAGCACCACTGTTATCTGCAACAGTGAGATAAGTCTCTTGTTGAATCATTTTTCAATCTCCCTTGATTTCATGCCTTTGTTGATAATTGCAGAAACCTTCCAACGTTTCTGAGCACTTAATGGGCGAGTCTCTTGAATCCTCACCCTGTCTCCAAGCATGCAGGTATTGTCTGCATCATGAACCTTGTATCTTGTAGTTCGGCTGATAATTTTCTGATAGACAGGATGAGGAAAACGATTCTCAACAGCGACAACAACTGTCTTGTCCATTTTGTCGCTAACTACTGTTCCTATACGTTCTTTAAGTGCCATGGTTCCTAAAAATTAATCAAGATGAAGATGAGCGACTTCGCTCAGATTTAACCGTTAAAAGTTGGGCTAACTCAATGCGAGCCTCTTTAAAACGATGCGTTTTATTTAGCTGCCTAGTGGCTTGCTGAAAACGAAGATCAAAGAGTTCTTTACGAATTCCATCAATCTTTTCAATGATTTCAGCATCGGTTAGATTGCGCACCTCGGCGGTTTTTGATTTAGCCATGATCAAGACTCCAAGGTGGCTTTTGATGCACTAGAAATATCAGATCCTGTGTTTTTCACAGGAGGATCTTCCAATGCTAAAAAAGTTGTTTTTATAGGTAATTTGTATTGAGCAAGTCGCATAGCTTCTTTTGCTATTGATTCTGTAATTTCTTCTCCACCCATCTCAAATAAAATACGTCCTGGCTTAACAACAGCTACCCAAAATTCTGGGTTACCTTTACCTGAACCCATTCTTGTTTCAGCTGCTCTCATAGTCACTGGTTTATCTGGGAAAATCCTTATCCATATTTGACCTCCCCTCTTGACATAACGAGTCATAGCTCGTCTACTTGCTTCTATTTGACGGGACGTAATCCAGCCACATTCTTGTGCTTGCAAAGCAAATTGCCCAAAAGCAATTTTGTTTCCTCGTGTGGCTACTCCACGCATGCGACCGCGTTGTTGCTTACGAAATTTTGTACGTTTTGGACTAAGCATGATTTAAACCTCCTTATTTTCCATCATTAGAACGATCCTCAAATTGTTGAGGACGTCTATTACCTCGTCGCCGAGGGGTTGAACCAACAGGCAAAGGTTGTTCTTCTTTTGGCAAGACTTCACCTTTGAAAACCCATACTTTAATTCCTAAAACACCATAAGTTGTGCTTGCGACTTTTGTCGCATAATCAATCTCTGCTCTCAATGTATGTAAAGGTACGCGACCTTCTCTAGTCCACTCGGATCTAGCTATTTCAGCACCATTAAGCCTTCCTCCAACTTGAATCTTGAGACCAAGTACACCTGCTCTTTGTGCCCGTTGGACAGCCATTCGAATAGTTCTTCTAAAAGCAACCCTTTTTTCTAATTGTTGAGCTATATATTCCGCCAACAAATGTGCATCTGCATCAACTCGATCAACTTCAACAACATTAATGCGTATTTGTCTATCTCTATCTCCAATAGTCTTTTGAATACCGGACCTTAAATCTTCAATACCACTTCCTTGTCTTCCAACAATTACTCCTGGACGAGCTGTCTTTAGTTCTACTTCTAGCTGATGAGCTTTCCTAGCTATCAAAACTTCACTAATTCCAGCAGAGGAATACTTCTTATCTATAAATCGACGAATACGATCATCTTCTTGCAGTAAAGCTGGATAATTTTTAGCTGAAGCATACCAACGTGATCGATGCTCTTGAGTGATTCCTAAACGGATTCCAGTTGGATGAATTTTGTGTCCCATCAGTCTTGCACCTCATTTTTAGGCGAATTAGTTGGAGCTGCCACAGATATACTGATATGACAGGTCTGTTTTTTAATTCCAAAAGCTCTTCCTTGAGCTCTTGGTCTAAAACGTTTCATTGTAGGACCACTATCAGCATTTGCACTAGCAATAATCAATTTAGAAGGATCAAGACCCATATTATGCTCTGCATTGGCTACAGCTGAACGTAGTACCTTAGTAATAGGTCCCGTAGATCTATAAGGCATAAATTCAAGCATTATCAAGGCATCTCGATAAGAGCGACCTCTTATTTGATCAAGGACTCGACGAACCTTTGAAGCCGACCCTCTAACAAATCGACCATGCGCCTTAGCCACATTTGAAGTAGTTGCTGAATTAGTCATTTTTATCTGCCTCCTTTTTTATCTCTAATATGACCTTTATAGGTTCTAGTAGGAGCAAACTCTCCTAATTTATGGCCAACCATCTGTTCAGTAATAAAAATAGGGATATGGCTTTTACCATTGTGCACAGCAATAGTGTGACCAATCATTATTGGAAGAATAGTTGAAGCTCTAGACCACGTTTTGATGACTGATTTGTCATCATTTTCGTTTTGCTTCTCAAGCTTACGAAGCAAGCTATCAGCAATAAAAGGGCCTTTTTTAAGTGAACGTCCCATAGGAGATTAGAAAAGAGTCAGAGTGATGATCGCCATTAGGAATCTCGTCCTCCTCGGCTCCTCTTGGAGACGCGACGACGTTTCCTAAGAACAAACCGATTACTTGGCTTATTCTTTTTGCGAGTCTTAAGGCCCAGGGCTGCTTTACCCCATGGAGTAACAGGACCAGCTCGACCTATAGGTGCTCGCCCCTCGCCACCTCCATGAGGGTGATCACAGGGGTTCATTACACTACCTCGAACTTGTGGTCTTCTCCCAAGCCAACGTCTTCTCCCTGCCTTGCCAAGACTTGTATTTCTAATCTCCGAGTTACCCACCTCTCCAAGAGTGGCATAGCATTCTTTGCGCACCAGACGAACCTCAGTAGAAGGTAACTTCAATGCAACATAATCACCTTCTTTAGCAACAACTTGCGCACTGGCACCAGCAGTACGAACCATTTGGCCACCTCGACCAGGATATAACTCTACGCAATGAACACTAGATCCTAAAGGGATTGAGGATAGAGGCATTGCATTCCCAACTTCTATAGGAGAATCTTTCCCAGAGATAACTTGTTGTCCTATGGCTATACCAGCAGGTGCAAGTATGTATCTTTTTTCTCCATCAGAATAGAAAAGCAATGCTAATCTTGCATTCCTATGAGGGTCATAGTGAATAGCTGCTACTTTAGCTGAAACTCCATATTTATTCCTGCGAAAATCAACAATTCTATAAAGTTGCTTATGTCCACCACCTCTATGTCTACATGTAATAACTCCTCGGTTATTCCTACCTTTGCGTCGATGTTTTGAGACAATAAGCGAACGTTCAGGTTTACTATCGGTGATCTCGTTAAAATCAGTTACTACTCTGGTTCTGGTGCCAGGTGTATAAGGACGGAAGGTTCTAATAGCCATAATAATTAATCTCTATTTATGAATCTGGAAAGAGCTGAATTGAATTGCCCTCTGCTAATCGAACTATGGCTTTTTTAACCTGAGTTCGTTTACCTGCAAAGCGACCAACTCGCCTGCTCTTACGCGGAGGATTCATAGTACTAATCCCAACAACTTTTACATCAAACATTTCTTCTATTGCAGCTTTAATTTCGGGTTTAGCTGCACGATGATCCACCTCAAAGGAGTACTGATTTAATTCAATTCCCCGAGTAGCTTTTTCAGTAATTAGCGGTCGCCGAATGACATCAGCCAACCTTCCCTTGAAAGTCTCAGTCATTTCCATAGACCTCCTGAATAGTCGCTAATGCCTCTTCACCGATTATCAATGAATTTGCATTAAGCAGGTCAAAAACATTGAGTTGATCTGCCTTAATTAGCTTTACCTGAGATAGGTTTCTTATCGAGCGTCTAATAATATCCGAGGGATTTGTTAAAACAATGAGTACCTTCGAATTAGGGGTAATCCCAAACCTATTCAATGCATTCACTATTTCCTTAGTCTTAGGAGAAGTAAGACTTATCCCAAAATCTTTTACTATAAATAGATCATCAATACGAGCCATAAGAGCAGTTCTCAAAGCTAAACGACGTTCTTTACGATTCATCATTAAGCTATATGTGCGAGGCTTGGGGCCAAATACAATTCCACCTCCTGGACGCAAAGGAGTACGAATAGAACCTTGCCTAGCTCTACCAGTGCCTTTCTGCTTATAGGGCTTCCTACCCCCACCACGAACCTCTGATCTAGTAAGTGTGCTTGCAGTGCCTTGGCGACTATGTGCCTGCTGACGTAAAACGGCTCTATGCATTAAATCTAGAGCCGTTGTCTCTTTAGCAACTTTCAAATCAAGACTGGTTTTACCAGCCTCTTTACCTTGCCAATCGCGAATTATACAATTAGCCATTATTTATCTCCTCCATTATTAGCTAGAGAATTAAAACGTTTAGCAGGTCGTATATTCAAAATAGAGCCTGGTTTCCCTGGAACAGAACCTTTTACAACTAAAAGATTGCGATCGCCATCAACTTTCAAGATTGTTAGGCCTTTAGTAGTGATCGTTTTACCTCCATACCGTCCAGCCATGCGTTTACCGGGATATATACGTCCAGGTGTTGTCCCTGCTCCGGTTGATCCAGGCAAGCGATGGTTCTTTGAGCCATGGCTCATTGGTCCTCGACTAAAACCATGTCTTTTTTGATAGCCAGCAAATCCTCTACCCATTGTGTCGCCACTAACATCGACCTTCTGCCCAGCTTCAAAATTTCCAACTGTTATTGAATCGCCAAGTTCAAATTTACTTGCATCATCTACACGATATTCCCGCAGGTATCGCAAAAGATCATTTCCAGATTTAGCAAGATGTCCTTTAGACGATTTGTTTACTAGCTTCTCACGAGCAGTTCCAAACCCAACTTGAACGGCCATATAGCCGTCAGTTTCATGACTCTTTAATTGTGTGATCCGACATGGGCCTGCCTCAATCAAAGTGACCGGGACGGCTCTGCCTTGATCATCGAAGAATTGAGACATACCCAATTTCTTCCCAAGGATGCCAATAGACATGAGATTTAATAGCGCTAGCATCAAAATCCCCAAAGGAGACTTATTTTTAATTGCTGACAAGTAAACGCTTATTTACCTAAGTAATCTGTCCCAATTAAACAGAACCAGAAACTTGGTATAGAGCTAGCGAGCTAATCAGCAGGCTGAGACTTAATCCAACAAAGTTCTGTTTGAATCAGTTTCTCGACAGATCGGAAAACCTCTCTGTTCTGGCCTAAAAAGACTTAACGCAAACGTTAAATCTGCATTACTTTCTGGAGGCCCAGCTAGCGGAAGGGCATAGAAAAGCTTCTGCAATATAAAAGCCTACACCACCGTGGCACCTTTATAGATTCTCTTTAAAGTGAAATTTGATTGGATTTATTAATGCCTCTTTTACTCTCAGGCCAAAAATTTCGCCGAGATCTTGAGGATGCTGGTTGTCTTGCAATATTTACACCATTAGAAGGAGGAGCTGAAACTAGACTCTTACGTCGCCTAAGGACATTTGGATATAAGACTCAAATCACTTCAGTGCGAGGTTTGGGAGATCCAGAAGTTTTCCTTCTGCAACTTCATGGAATTAGACCTCCCCATCTGGGTCACCAAAATATTGGAAGGAATGGTGCTGTCGGAGAAGTTCAACAAGTTATCCCCCAAATTAATGAGTTTTTACTTGATAATTCACCTGTAGTCCTATGGTTACTTGAAGGTCAAGTTTTATCTCAATCTGAGCTGCTTACTCTAAATAATATCTGCAAAAGAGAACCACGGCTAAAAATCATAATCGAGATGGGAGGGTCAAGAAGTCTTAAATGGCAATCAATAACTGAGTTAATTAAGTCTTAATTAAGTTTTAATAAATAAAAATAATTTGAACAAAAATCACCTCCCTAGCGAATCAGCTCTTACTCGGGGAAATTGGGTGAAATTAATTTGTGGTGCAAGTAATCAAGATTTGGAATCAATTACTGATCTATGTGCCATATATGCAGCAGCTGGAGTGAATTGCATTGATGTTGCCGCAGATGTGGCTGTAGTGAATGCTGCGCAGAAAGGCCTTGATTGGGTTGAACATTCTTTAGGTAAGCGCCGTCCTTGGCTAATGATCAGTGTGAGTGACGGAGAAGATGCACACTTTCGTAAAGCATACTTTGATCCAAATCGATGTCCAAAAGACTGTTCTCGTCCTTGTGAAAAAGTATGCCCAGCAGAAGCAATTACAAAAGAACTTGGAATTCTTAAAAGTCGATGTTATGGATGCGGACGCTGTCTACCCACTTGCCCGCTTGGATTAATTCAAGAAAAAAAACATGCTTTAGGTATAAATGATTTTGGAAAATTAATTTCACAAGTTCATCCTGATGCCGTTGAAATTCATACGGCTCCTGGGAGATCAGAGGTTTTTGAACAAGCAGTTCAGTCAATACTTACATCGAAAGTTCCTTTAAAACGAATTGCTGTTAGTTGTGGCTTACATGGTCATTCCATAAATGAAGAGGAACTGGCTAACGAGTTGTGGCAAAGACATGAATGCTTATGCCGTTACAAGCAAAAGCCCTTATGGCAACTTGATGGACGCCCAATGAGCGGAGATTTGGGGAAAGGAACAGGGAAATTCTCAATTTCACTATGGAAAAAGATACGTCCGATAGCACCACCTGGACCTCTTCAACTTGCTGGAGGTACAAATGCAGAGACTATTAATTACTTATCTAAAGATGAGTCTCCTGCAGGAATAGCATTTGGTGGAATGGCAAGGAAACTCGTGCAACCTTTGTTAATCGAAGCGCAAAAAAGAAACGTGAAACTCACCGAATGGCCCTATGGCTGGAATCAAGCACTTGCAAAAGCACAGGCATTAATTAATCCATGGTTATTGCGCTGAAATGAAAGAAAGTCCGTGATCAAAGTCCGGCATTCATTCAATTAATCTTAAGAAAAAACTTCAAAAACATTCTCTATAGCTGACGAATTTCCCTAGTAGAAGCCAATATGTGCAATTATTTTATTAGAGCAACGTTTTAGTGACTTTGATCTAATCAATGGGGCGTCGCCAAGTGGTAAGGCAGCGGGTTTTGGTCTCGCCATTCGTGGGTTCGAATCCTACCGCCCCAGTTTTTAAGAGTAATTGGTGAAAACAAAACCCCTTTTAATTTTTGATCTTGATGGTGTAATTATCGATGGTATGGATGAATACTGGCATAGCTCTCGACAAGCCTGTATAAATCTTCTAGGAGGAGAACTAAATAATTATCTTACTAATGAAATTCCAGAAGCTTTTAAATATTTAAGACCATGGGTTCAACATGGCTGGGAAATGGTCCTTATCACTGCAGAATTAACAAGACCTGAAAGTTATTTAATCTCAGAAGGTTGGAAAAAATTCGCTAAGCATTATAGCGAAAGATGTAAAGAAGCTCTAGAGATATGGCAATGGCATCCTCGGCAAATTCAACAAGTTCTAGATAAAGTCCGCACTGATCAGATTAATAAGAATTTAAACGCCTGGCTCGCTAAACATGAATGCTTTTCTGGTATTCCTGATCGAATAAATGAACTCCAAAAGGAGGAAAATGATATAGCAATTTTAACAACTAAAGGTGCTGAGTTTACAGGGCGTCTTCTTAAATTATTCCAAATAAAAAGTAACCTTTTATATGGTCATGAATCTGGCAGCAAGATTGATGTCTTAACTCAAATATCTCAAGATCGCACGATTTTAGGTTTCATTGAAGACAGAAGAGCAACACTTGAAAAAGTTTTAAAAACACCGGGACTAAATTCCATACCTTGTTTCCTAGCAAGCTGGGGTTATCTAAAACCTAATGATTCAAAAAATCTTCCTCAAGGTATTTACCTTCTTGAACAAAAAACTTTCACAAGACCCTTGGCGAACTGGAATTGATTAGCTAGCGTACGCTTGTACTAATCAGCGTATTGCGAATTGGGCGATTGTTTCGTCGAATTCATCAATATAAACCAATTAAAATTTAAATTATTATGCCAATTGACGTAAAAAACAATCAATCAACCAATCCTGGAACCTCTAGTAGTAATAATCGATCAAGCGAAAAAGATAAAGCTCTGAATCTTGTTCTAGGTCAAATAGAGCGTAATTTTGGCAAAGGTTCAATCATGCGTCTTGGTGATGCCTCAAGAATGCGTGTAGAGACAATCTCAACAGGAGCTCTAACACTAGATCTTGCCTTAGGAGGAGGTTATCCAAAAGGACGAGTAGTTGAAGTCTACGGACCAGAAAGTTCAGGAAAAACGACTTTAACCTTACATGCGATAGCAGAAGTTCAACGCAATGGTGGGGTTGCTGCCTTTGTCGATGCAGAACATGCTTTAGATCCCGTTTATGCTGCTGCTCTGGGTGTAGATGTAGAAAATCTTCTTGTTTCACAACCAGATACTGGTGAGATGGCCTTAGAGATTGTCGATCAACTAGTTAGGTCAGCGGCTGTTGATCTAGTGGTTGTGGACTCTGTCGCAGCACTCACACCAAGATCAGAAATTGAAGGGGAGATGGGAGACCACGCAGTAGGTAGTCAAGCTCGATTAATGAGTCAAGCAATGAGAAAAATAACTGGAAACATTGGGAAGTCAGGCTGCACAGTAATTTTCCTCAATCAGTTACGTCTGAAAATCGGTGTCACTTATGGCAATCCAGAAACAACTACAGGAGGAAATGCCCTGAAATTTTATGCATCAGTAAGACTTGATATCCGTCGTATTCAAACCTTAAAAAGAGGGACTGAAGAATATGGAATTCGTGCAAAAGTTAAAGTTGCTAAAAACAAAGTTGCTCCACCATTTCGTATTGCAGAGTTTGATATCCTTTTTGGAAAAGGTATCAGCACAGTCGGATGCTTACTAGATCTAGCTGAAGAAACTAATGTGGTTACCAGAAAAGGTGCCTGGTATAGCTATAAAGGAGACAACATTGGTCAAGGTCGTGATAATACAATTATTTGGCTAGAAGAGAATTCCGAATCAAAACAACAAATTGAAGTATTAGTTAAACAAAAATTAATCGAAGGTTCAGAAGTGAGCTCTAATTCAATGAAGCCACTATCCACAGCCGCCCGATCGGTAAATACACAAGCTTCAAACAATAAAATAGGCACAGCTACTGCTGCATAATAAATTTAATTTTGAATAAAGTCAGGCTTCTATTAGTTATAAATCAGCTGGCACCCACCAACCCAATGCTGGCCCAAGTAATCTGACAACAACCCATAAAAGAACTAACAATCCTATACCTATCCAAGAACCTTTTATGGTTGTCTGAATAAAAGATTTTTCTTGTTCTTCAGTAATTGGCAACCAATCAAAAATTCTCGAAGAAGGGTCTTTTTGTTTGTTTTGATGCCTTTTAATTTGGCTTAATCCTTTGTCTTTGCGACGCCTAGCTTCTCCCATAAACCTCCTTAAAAACTTTCTTAGCTAAGATTATCAACATTAATTTGGTAATAATCTTTCGAGAGGTGTCCAAGGCTCAAAAGCCCTAAATACTAGTTCCCCCCAACTGCGAGAGCGTAAGCGTCCGTCGAGAACAGCAACTCGACCTTCTTTTCCTCTGATTGGTTGGAGAACACAAGGCAAAATATTCAAAACATCAGGCAAAAGCAAATCACGAAACCAATCACGACCTCGCTTTTTATATTCATTAACTTGAGCGGCAAGTAAAGGCGATTCCAAACTTGCAAAAGGGAGCATAGCAACAATTAATTGATGTGGAGTTGGTAATTGCTCATAATTCTTGATCCACCAAGAGCAAGTACAACAAATCACACCATTAGATTGTGGAGATGTTAATTGATGAATAACTCTCACTCCAAATTCAGCTGCTAACTGACTAGTTAATTGCCTTCTGAGTTGATCGTCCTCCAACAAAATAATCGTCAAACCTTGAATCCCAAGTATTAATCTTCTACATTGTTCTAACAAATAATCTGCAAAATATTCTGTATTAGGCAATGGCTGCCGAAAAGGAACAAATAATTGAATCGGATCTAGATCAATCATGTCTTCCAAAGAGACAGATACATCAACTGAGCAATTAATTGCTTCCAAATCTTCCAGCAATAAACAATTGCTCGATGAACTGGTGAGCATCAAGAACGGAGATCGAGTTAAAAGATTTTGAATATCTTTTAAAGGCTCTATAGGTTGCAAGTGCCCAATCCAATCAAGTGATTTATGATTCAAATGTCCCCAAGCAGCCCATCCTTGATTGATTGCATTAAGTGTTTCTAGCCAAGGATTTGGCGCAACATCCAACAAACTCAACAAATCTCTTAGAGGAAAAAGTTCGGATTGAGAAATCGACAGTTTGGCGTCCTCACGTGTTGACTGAACAAAAAGACGCCTTGTAAGCGATTGGTAAATTTCTAAGAACGCAGCATCAAAAGAAGGGTAAGCTCTTCGTAAATGCTCCCAATCTGATTGAAAAATTTCAATTGACATTACCTCCCGTAACCTCCTAGATAAAAGTTCCGCCTCAGGGAAAATTAATTGCTTTGATAACAAATAACCATTTTTAAATGCAGAGAAAAAGCTGGGATAGCTGAGGAGCCAAATTTCTGATTTAGGAGGAGGTGTTACCTCCTCCCAAATAGGCAAGCTAAGTCCTACTTCGGTTAATCGAGGCAACTCTTCATTTAACAAACGATGCTTCTGTCCTGGAGAAAGGACTAATACGATATCTGATACATCTAAAGTCAAAGGAATCAACAGGCCAGGCCACCAAAAATCTTGAACCCCAATAGGCAATCGAATTAAGGATTTATCTTTACGTCGCAAACTTCTCGCTATTAAACGACTCAAAGTTAAATTTTGAGGCCAAATTGAAGCCTGGCTTCGCAGCAAGATTTTCAGTTGATCATGAGCTTGAGCCTCCAACATCGAAACAATCTAAAATTTTAAAAACATCGCTATCTATATTGATCTATAGATCAATATTTCGAACAAAATAATTATATGAAAATACAACTAACACCATCAAGCAAAATTGGCATTGTTGGATTAGGACTAATTGGAGGATCTCTAGGATTAAGCCTTCAAAAACTTGGTTTCGAAGTTCATGGTGTCACACATAAACAAATTTCTGCTGACAGAGCTCAAGAAAGAGGCTTAGCAAATTTGATTAGTACAGATCTCAATATTCTCAAAGACTGTAAAGTTATTTTCATTGCATTACCTCTAGAAAAACTTTTAAGCCCTGATCAAGATTTAATAAAAGCCTTACCAGTTAATGCAGTTATTACAGATGTTGGTTCCGTTAAAGCACCTGTTCTAAAAGTTTGGCAAAACTTACATCCATACTTTGTTCCAAGTCATCCAATGGCGGGCACAAATAATTCGGGAGTAGAAGCAGGCACCGCAAGCTTATTTCACAACAAACTTTGGGTCTCAACTCCTAATGCCACAACAAACCATGAAGCACTAGAGATTGTCAAAAACATAGCCATATCACTGGGTTGTAAATGGATAACAGCCGATGCAATGTCACATGATCAAGCGGTAGCACTTATTTCTCATTTACCGGTCCTTGTAAGTGCTGCACTTATAAGTACAGCATCAAATCAAGGAGAAGAATTCATCCTAAGCCTATGTAAATCTCTTGCTTCAAGTGGCTTTGAAGATACCAGTCGTGTCGGTGGAGGAAACCCAGAACTTGGAATGTCTATGGTGAAACATAATTACTCTGCAGTAATTAATTCACTCAATTCTTATCAAAAGGTTTTAAATAAATTCCAAGACTTGATTCTCTCCAAGGAATGGGAATCTTTACATGAAGAATTAAAGAAGACGAATATTCAGCGTCCTGATTTCATCAATCACTAACCAGGTAAATTCAATGCTTTTCCTCCTCTAGTTGCAATTAATTGTTTACAAGCCATCAAAGCAGATTGACTGACTCCAGCGGTACCTTCACCAGGGTAAATGGAATCTCCACATAACCAAAAGCCTTTCATGGGAGTTCTACTGGGTAATCCAAATAGTCCAAAATTATATGGATTTTGCCCTAAGCCTCCCACAATGCCATTTGGGCGACCAGTCCACTTAAGAAAGCTTCTAGGAGTAGATAATTCTTGGTGCAGCCAATCCTGAGGGGCAAAATCAAAATATGCATTTAATTCATGAAGAATTATTCCAAATATTTTTTTCTTCTTCAATTTATAATCTTGTGGATTCAATCCACTCCAATCATCAATATCTGCAAAAACACTCGCTATTAAAGTTGCTTTACCTAAAGGAGCTCTTCCATCTCCATCGAGACTAATAGATATAAATATAGATCCTAATATCCTTGAGTTTATTTGAAAATGAGAAGATGATTTATCTCCAAGAGAATTTCGATTAATTACGCCATATAACACTATTGCCCCAGTAGGCTTAGGTAAATTTTCTAATTTTTTTCTATATCTATTGGGCATTCCACCATTCTCAGGAATTAATGAATTTAAGCTTTGAGGCGGAAGAGAAGAAATGATATCAGGTGATTGAAAAATCAATGTTTTTCCTTCCTGATCTAAAGCTTCTACTTCCCACAACTTGTCTTTTGTAAGAAATTTCAAACGAACTACTCTATGCCTTAATAATAATTTGCCCTTATCACGCAAAATACACGATTCCAATTGATCGCTTAATTTTTGCATTGATCCGTCAAGATGCCATAACCCAATCGGTGCTTGGGCCATGTGTAATACAGTGGCTCCATACAGAGCTGCTGTATTCTCTATATTTTCCTGAGAATAGAGCCTCAATTGTAAGTCCAAAAATTGTCTTAAACGTTTATCTTGCCAACAACCACATATCTTCAAAAGATCGGCTACTGAGATTGTGCTAAAAAAAGTTGGCGGAACATTATTTAATCGAATTGCTTTAAGTAGTTGTATTAAATCCCAATGATTCCTTATTGGTAAAACAGGATCCCTAGAAGCAATTGACCAATTACTTTGATGCAAGAAAGAACAAAATTTCCAAAAATATTGAGTCTTGGGAAATTGCTTAATTCTTTCTTTTTCCCATTTCTTTGGATCATGCCACAATTTGATTGGTTGCGAACCATCCAAAAGATCAACTACACAAGCAGGATCCAAAAGGTTTGCTTTTGGGATTGTACAGTTCAAATATCTAAATATGCGGTCATGAATACCACCAGGTTCAAATCCTGCTACCTGAGTTGCGCCAACATCAAAAATATACTTATCACGATGAAAAGTTCCTGCACATCCTCCTGTCTGATGATGAGCTTCTAATAAAGTAATGGGTACTCTCTCGTGCGCAAGTAATGCAGCAGCCGTTAAACCTGCTATACCTCCACCAACAACAATGACTGAATCACCTAATGCCATTAGATCAATTTCGGCTTCTCAACACAAGAATAGATGAGTGATTTTATCAATGATGACTTCAATAATCTCGAAGAAATTTTTCAAGCTGAAGAATTAAAAAGAGTAGTACCTGTTTCAGGAGGATGTATTCATAAAGCTTGGTGCCTTGAACTATTGGATGGAAAAAAGTTTTTTGCCAAAACAGCTTCTAATGAAAACATCTCCATGTTTGCCTTTGAAGCAAACTGCTTAAACAGTCTTCAAGAATTTAATGATGAACAATATATAAAAATTCCTACACCAATAAAAATTAAAACCCTTGAAAATAATTCAATTCTCCTGTTCCCTTGGCTAGATCTATCGAATGGAGATCAAACACAACTTGGGAAAGGGCTTGCATTAATTCACAAAAAATCAACTTCAGCTAATTTGGGCAAATTCGGATGGGAACAGGATGGTTTTATCGGGATGAGTATACAAAAAGGAGGTTGGAGCAAAAATTGGGGAGATTATTTTATCAACTTCAGATTAAAGCCTCAATTAGATCTTGCCTTCAAAAATGGTTTGATTGAGTTTGATGATGGAACTATTTTTCCTACTTTAATTAATTTTTTAAATAGGCATAAACCATACCCTTCATTGGTTCATGGTGATCTATGGAGTGGAAACTCTTCTGTTGCTAGAGACAAGAAAGGAATTCTTTATGATCCAGCTAGTTACTGGGCCGATAGAGAAGTTGATATTGCTATGACTCAATTATTTGGTGGATTTTCTAAAGAGTTTTACGATGGATATAACTCAATTTGGGCCTTAAACAATACATTTAACGATAGAAAAGACATATATAATCTATATCACGTATTAAATCATGCAAATCTATTTGGAGGTTCCTATATTACTCAAAGTATTAATCTACTAAGACAAATAACTATTATCTAATAAAACATTAACCTAAATATTCTTGACGTAAATTTTGAACTTTCTCTATCACTGCAGTTCTCTTTTCACTAGTAGTTAAATTCTGCCAACTCCATTGGCAAAGGACAACTACTCCCAGCAGTTCCAATAAGCCTGGGAGAATTGGAAAGAAGTTAATAGTATCAATAACAATCTTTATGAGCACCTGAGCAAGAATAACAACAGCAACTATGCCTGCCGCCTTGCCATACTTACCCATCTGAGTCCAATCAATTTTGCTAAGAACCTCATTTACATTGTTCATTACCTCACCGGTACGAGCAGAGAAGCCGGCACCTTCATTAGTTGTTGAGCCTTCTTTAGACTCTGGAGGAGCATCAGACATGAACACAAGCTACAAAGC
>CETG01036081.1_pt1 | contig 28462 bp, 30 predicted proteins | sample 361471 | NCBI WGS metagenome assembly CETG01 (sample SAMEA2622696, study PRJEB7988) | marine metagenome | isolation source: saline water (ENVO:00002010), including | reverse complement strand
TTTTTATGCTTTTCAACTGTATGCCAAACCTTTGAAACCCAAGGGCATGTCGTATCAATTATATGACACCCGCGTTCATGAAGAAGCTGCATATCCTGAACAGTTGCTCCAAACGCAGGCAAGATAACCACATCTCCATCTTTAACTGGAGAAAAATCCTTTATACCCTTTTCCTCTGAAATGAAAAGAACGTTCATTTTGCGAAGATGATCGTTAACCGAGGGATTATGAATAATTTCATTGGTAATCCATATTGTTTGAGTTGGATAATGCTTTCTTGTCTCATAAGCCATTGCTACTGACCTTTCTACCCCCCAACAAAATCCAAAGGCTTCTGCAAGTTTGACACTTAATCTTCCATGTTCTAATAAGTTTCCATTATCTCGTATTTCACCAATTAATTTACTTTGATAAGCATCAGCTAGCGCTTGAGCTCTTTGGGTAGCAGAACCAAAGCCTCTTCGATTATATCGATCTGATTTATGCAGTGACTGCTTGAATGCCTGAGTATCCATAATCAAGAATTAAAGCAATTAGATATTCTCACAGTTAATATTCTAATTGTTGGTGATACTAAAAAAGCCTGGAGGTATTCCAGGCTTTTTTATATTTAACTTCAGGATAATTAACTAATTAGCTAGAAGCAAAGTCAGGATAAGCCTCCATTCCATGCTCACCAATATCTAATCCTTGAAGCTCTTCTTCTTCAGAAACTCGTATACCACCAAAGAAACCACCAATTAAAGACCAAGCGATCCAGCATGTTACAACTGTCCAAATTCCGTAAGCTGCTGCTCCCAAAGCTTGAATTAAGAATTGGTTAAGACCACCGCCATTCAATAACCCAATGCCTGCTGCACCAGGGTCCATAGAATCAACGCCCCAAAGACCAATAACTACAGTTCCCCAAACACCACATACTCCGTGAACAGAGAATGCACCAACAGGATCATCTATGCCTGCAGCATCTAAAGCAGATACTGCGAAAACCACAATAATTCCTCCGGCAAGTCCTGCTAACCAAGAACCTAGGAAAGTCATGTTTCCACATCCAGCAGTGATACTTACTAAGCCAGCAAGGATGCCATTAATGATCATAGTCAAATCTGGTTTACCAGATGTCAGAGTAGAAATCACTGTGGCTCCAATAGCCCCTCCAGCTGCAGCTAATGTTGTTGTAACTGCAACAAAGGCAACATATTCATCCATTGCAAGCTCTGAACCTGGATTAAATCCATACCAACCAATCCACAAAATAAGGGCACCAAGTGTTGCTATGGCCATATTGTGTCCTGGCATAGCCTGAGCTTTACCATCTACAAATTTTCCAATACGTGGGCCAAGAAGCATCGCCCCTATTAGTCCAGCCCAACCTCCAACTGAATGGACAATAGATGATCCAGCAAAATCAATAAAGCCAAGTTCAGAAAGCCATCCACCATTCCACTGCCAACTTCCAGCAATTGGATAAATAAATGCTGTTAATACAAGAGAAAAAACAACAAACTCTCCAAATTTAACTCGTTCAGCTACAAGACCAGAAACAATTGTTGCAGCAGTACCAGCAAAAGCAGCTTGAAAAAGGAAATCTACTGAAGGTACTAGTTGAGAACAACCATCTTCTCCAAGTCCAGCTGCACATTGTAATGCTCCAGATGGATCTGGATCAACAAATAATCCTTGGAAATAAAGCCAACCGTCGACAACAGATCCTCCATACATCAAAGAATATCCAACTAGCCAATATGCTGTAACCGCCAAAGCAAATACAAAAAGATTCTTTGCAAGAATATTTACTGCATTTTTTTGACGACACATACCTGCTTCGACCATAGCGAAACCGGCATTCATAAAAATAACCAATATAGTGGCTATAAATAACCAAAGATTGTCAGCTAAAAAAGAAGCTGCCTGAGCTCCACTTAAATCTGAAAGACCAACACCAGCTCGAGCAGAGAAATTAAAAATTCCTAATCCAAGAAGAGCTACTGGAACAGTCGCAAGCCAAGTTAAGGCTCTATTAGTTCTTAATCCGCGAATGCTTTTTAATAGCAGAATGGGTCCATTTAAAAGGCTTGCCTCCTGAAGACGAGCCACGCTCCTTTTAGAGGGCGAGTGCAAAGCAGTGGTCATAAAAAACAGTAAAACTGCAGATTCAGGGAAAAAGATTCCCAAGATTACGTACACTATGATGGTCAGAAAACAATCTTCATACAAGTATTTGTTGCTACAGAATTACTATGAAGTTCTCAAAAAAGTATTCTATTTAACCAAAAGATTCTTTTTCCTGGAAAGTTTTTTTCCCTTCCCATTTAATACAATCTCGATAAAAGCCAAAACAACAAGGCAAAACTTCTAGTCCTTGCTTCAAAGCATCTCTAAATAAATTTCCATATTCTCTATCCGCAGAATCACCTGGTGCAAAAATCTCAATATCATCTCTACTAATACATGGAATTAAGACTGCTCTGTCTTTAGGGGTTAAATTCATCAATTCCTTCAAATGCTTTTGCCCTCTAGAAGTAATCGTGTCAGGGAAAAGCGCTAATGAGCCTTTTGTCCACGTCGTATTTTTCACTTCAACAAAAATTGACCTTTTATCAGAATTCGTTTTATCCGGGGAAAGTAATAAGTCAATTCGACTAGATCGATTTTGCCCATAGGGCACTTCTTGCTTAATAACCGAAATAGTTCCAAACTCTTCTTTAAAGCAACCCGCTTCAATAGCAAGTTTTATAAGTTTATTAGGGAGTGCCGTATTAACTCCAACCCAACAAGTGACACCTAGATCATTTATCACTTCTGCCTGTTCCCAAGTCCAAGACAATTTACGTGTTGGTGATGGTGAATATCTCAATCTCACTCTCCCATTAGGAACCAAAACACCTTTCATAGGTCCAGTGTTAGGACAATGAGCTGTAACAATTTCACCGTTTTCAAGTTGAATATCAGCTAGAAAACGTTTATATCTTTTAAGCAATACTCCTTCATGAAGTGGCTGGAATTGAAGAATATTTTTGTGAAGCATTATGGATTAAATAATTTTGGACTCATTTATAGAGTTGATAAGCATTTACAGAAATTCGCGAAAGAAGATCCATATTGTCTTAATAGCTTATGAATAAATCTATAAAAGAAATAGCACTAATAGTTTCAGGCGGGACTGCTGCAAGCAAAGTTGCAGGAATGATCAGACAACTTGTTGTTGCTGGTGCCTTTGGAATCGGCACTGCCTATGATGCATACAACTATGCATATATTATTCCTGGATTTTTTCTAATAATACTAGGAGGGATTAATGGGCCTTTTCATAATGCCATGGTTGCAGTCTTAAGTCGGAAAGATGAAAAAGAAGCCCTATATTTAAGTCATTCTATAAATACAATTATAACTGCCATATTAATCATATTTAGTTTAATTATTATTACTAATTCTAATTTAATAATAAGCTTAGTCGCGCCTGGGTTGTCAAATGAAATTCATAAAATAGCTGTATTGCAACTAAAAATAATGGCCCCCATCGCTTTATTTTCAGGGTTAATAGGGATCGGATTTGGCTCACTAAATGCTAAAGAAAAGTTTTTAATTCCATCAATATCTCCATGTATTTCTAGTGTAATTATTATTATTTCTATCGGTTTTTATTCATTAACAACATCAGAAAATAACCAAACTTTTGATTACGCTCTTAAGGGGGGCGCAATCCTAGCAATAGCAACACTTATAGGAGCTATTAGTCAATGGATAATTCAAATACCATCCCTAATAAAGCATAAGCTTTTCAAATTTAAGCTTATGTGGGATTTCAAGAATCCAGGAGTAAAAGAAGTATTAAATATAATTTTACCAGCTACTTTTTCTTCAGGCATGTTGCAAATAAATGTCTTTACAGATCTCTTCTTCGCTTCAGGAATAGCCGGAGCAGCTGCAGCTCTTAGTTATGCAAACTTTATCGTTCAAGCTCCTTTAGGCTTAATTTCGAATACTATTATCATACCTTTACTTCCAAAATATTCAAAACTTTTTGATTCTAAAAATGAAAAAGATTTGATCCTAAAGATAAGACAAGGTTTATTCTTATCTTTAGCAAGCATGATTTTCTTAGGTGTAATATTTATTAGCCTCAGTCCGGACATTATTGAATTAATTTATAAAAGAGGTGTATTTGATAACAATGCCGTCTCTCTAGTTAGTAGTTTGTTAATTGCTTATGGCATTGGAATGCCAGCTTATTTGTCTAGAGATTTATTAGTAAGAATTTTTTATACCTTTGGTGATGCAAAAACTCCTTTCAAACTTTCATTAACAGGAATTTGGTTGAATATTATTTTTGATTGGATATTAATTGGGGGGCCAACTCCTTGGGGCAATCAAATTCCTTTTAATTTTGGAGTAACCGGAATTGTCCTTGCCACCGTTATAATAAATTCTCTAACAAGTTTATTATTAATAATAAAGCTAAAATCATATATAAAAAATCTACCTTTAAAGAATTATTCCTTAGATTTATTAAAGCTTATTGCTTCAGGTTTAATAACAGCAATTATAACTTTTACTATTTCAAATATAATTATATTACCTAGGAATTTTATAAATTTATTCCTAGAGTTATCTATTTGTTTTTCAATAGCTTTTATTACTTTCTTTTTAATGAATAATTTATTTAAAATAAAAGAATTTAATATGATTGTCAAAATGATTCAAATGAAAATCATTCGTTTTTAATATACACATCTCTTTCTTCACGAATCTGAAGAGAAATCTCTAAAGACTTAGATCCATTGAATTTCGTTCCATCAACTGAAATAATCTTTGCTTCGATTCCAAATTCCTGAAATGCTGTTTCCATTTCTTGAATCAATGCTTTCTCAACTTGAGTTTCGGCATCAAATACTTTCCCAATAAATCTCTCGCCAAGACGACCAACTCGCCTTCTCACAACTTCACGAGCATTCGTGACTTCAATAATAAGCAATTTTATAAGTCAAACAAATCAACTTTATCTGCAATAAGGTCCCAAAATCTCTTCTAAATCAAAAATTTGACCTGGTGGTACCAATTTAGTTAAAGGCAAATTAGTACTACCCCCTCCAAAGCTAACTTTGACTGCTTCAAGTGCCTTTTTGGCTGCAATATCTGCGCCATATTTCAAATTAGCTTTACATTCAATTGCTAACTGCTGAGCTAATCCAGCGTCGCCTAAATAAAGATTCCAATTTGCAACTCGAATATAAATACGATCTGCAATAGATATTTCGATTTCCTTTAACTGATTGGAATCAACAGTCATAACTTAATGAAAGCTTGTTATATGTTTTAACGTTATCTAGAGTTCACCTCCAAATTAAAAATTGAAAAAATTATCTGACATGAAAATTTATATCGTTGTTTACACCCCAACAGTTGACACCTAACCCCGATTAGGCTGATATTAATTTTTTATGCGCCTGTAGCTCAGCGGATTAGAGCATCTGACTACGGATCAGAGGGTCGGGAGTTCGAATCTCTCCAGGCGCGCTTCAAATTTAAATTACACTTCTTTTTGAGGTAATCCTTATATAAAGGAAATTTCAGCGTTTTTCTTTTCAGTTCTCAGAAGGTTTGATTACTATCCAAACGGTTTCTATTTCATAAGGAGGTTATTTTTTTGGCGTCTATTAACACTGCTTTAAAAGATTCAGATCCCTCCTTATCGGCAATTCTCAGCAAAGAGCTACATCGGCAAGAGACGCACTTAGAGCTCATTGCTAGTGAAAATTTCGCTTCTGCTGCTGTAATGGAAGCGCAAGGGAGTGCACTTACAAATAAATATGCCGAAGGTTTACCTTATAAACGTTATTACGGTGGTTGTGAGCATATTGATGCCATTGAAGAATTAGCGATTACAAGAGCGAAGAAACTTTTCAATGCTGAATGGGCAAATGTTCAGCCCCATAGTGGTGCTCAAGCAAATTTTGCAGTCTTTCTAAGCCTTCTAAATCCAGGCGATAAAATCATGGGAATGGACTTGTCTCATGGAGGACATCTCACTCACGGATCGCCAGTAAATGTAAGTGGAAAATGGTTTGAAATTATCCATTATGGCGTAAATCAAAAAAACCAAATATTAGATATGGAGGAAATTAGGAAACAAGCTCTTCAGAACAAGCCAAAACTAATTATTTGTGGATATTCTGCTTACTCAAGAAAAATTGATTTCGAATCTTTTAGATCGATAGCTGATGAAGTAGGTGCTTATTTGATGGCAGATATAGCTCATATAGCAGGACTTGTTGCAGCTGGACTCCACCCCAATCCTATTCCATTTTGTGATGTTGTAACGACCACAACTCATAAAACCCTGCGGGGTCCCCGTGGCGGCTTAATTCTCTCTAAAGACAAGGAATTGGGGAGATCACTTGATAAAGCTGTCTTCCCAGGGACGCAAGGAGGTCCTCTGGAACATGTAATTGCAGCGAAAGCCGTTGCCTTTGGAGAAGCTCTGAATCAAGACTTCAAGCAATACATAAAACAAGTAATTGGTAATGCAAAAGTATTAGCCAAGCGAATACAAGAAAGAGGAATTTCCGTAGTCAGTGGAGGCACTGATAATCATCTTGTGCTTTTAGATCTTAGAAGCATTGGAATGACTGGGAAAGTAGCTGACAAATTAGTTAGTGAAATCAATATCACCGCAAATAAAAATACTGTTCCTTTTGATCCTGAATCTCCATTTGTTACTAGTGGCCTCAGATTAGGCACAGCAGCTATGACAACAAGGGGTTTTAACGAAAACTCTTTCTACAAAGTTGCTGATTTAATTGCGGACAGACTTTTGAATCCCAATGACGATAAAATCAAAGAAATATGCCAAGAAAAGATAAAAAACCTTTGCCAAAGTTTCCCACTATATGAAAAAAGATAACTTGAAAACGATATCCAATGAATCTCTTGATGCAGATAGCGTAGAAATCCTTTGTATAGGAACAGAGTTACTTCTTGGAAATATTCTTAACAGTAATGCAAGGTGGTTATCTGAAGAACTTGCTTCTCTAGGACTTTCTCATTATCGCCAAACGGTTATAGGAGATAACTCAAACCGATTGGAAAACTCTATTTTGGAGGCTACTGAAAGAACTCGAGTCCTTATAACAACTGGAGGATTAGGGCCAACTCCAGATGACCTAACAACTGAAACTATTGCGAAAACATTTAAAACACCACTAAAAAAAAGAAATGATATTTGGCAAGATATCCAAGTAAAATTACAACGGAAATCGCATCTTCCATCTCCAAGCAATGAGAAACAAGCTTTGCTTCCTATTGGTGCAGACGCAATACCGAATAAATCTGGAACTGCTCCAGGAATAATCTGGTCTCCTAAGCCTTATTTCACAATAATTACTCTTCCAGGGGTTCCTAGTGAAATGAAGCAAATGTGGATTGACAGTGTTGCTCCATGGTTAAGAAAAAATCTTGCCACAAAATCCTCCTTTAAAAGTAAAGTTCTTCACTTTACAGGTATTGCAGAATCAACTCTTTCCGAACAACTTGCGGATCTAATGGCAAGCAAAAATCCAACAGTTGCGCCTTATGCCTCTTTAGGAGAAGTTAAAATTAGAATAACGGCAAAATCTAAAAGTTCAAATCATGCTCAAGAATTAATCAAGCCTATTGAGAGTGAAATATTAAAAAGAACAGGCTCCAAATATTTTGGTTCAGATGAAGAAAATCTAGCTTCAGTAGTTATTGATCTATTACGAGAAAGAGGAGAGACTCTTGCGATAGCAGAATCATGTACTGGAGGTGGAATTGGCGCAGCGATTACATCTATAGCTGGTGCTTCAGAAGTCTTTCTGGGAGGAGTAATTGCTTATAAAAATTCAATTAAAGAAAAAATATTGGGAGTGCCAAAAGCAATAATTGAAAAACATGGAGCTGTTTCTATTGAAGTTGTTGATGCAATGGCAGCAGGAGTTTTAAAGAAGTTTGATGCTGATTGGAGTATTGCGGTAAGCGGATTAGCTGGGCCACATGGTAGTACCAATCTGAAGCCAATAGGTTTAGTTCAATTTTCTGTACATGGTCCTTTAGGTAATACTTCAGGGGCTGAAATATTTAGCCCTAGTAATGGCAGAATAGGAATTCAAAAATTGAGTGTATTAAAAGCACTTGATAAACTTCGATTAATTGTCCTCAATAAGAGTTAAGGTCTCTAACAAATAGGATTAAACATTGAGCTCAGGAACGCTCTACGACAAGGTTTGGGATCTTCATCGGGTAAGTAGTCTTCCCGGAGGATCAACTCAATTATTTGTAGGTCTTCATTTAATTCATGAAGTAACAAGCCCACAAGCTTTTGCAGCCCTTAAAGAAAAAGGGTTGAAAGTCAACCACCCTTCTCGCACCTATGCAACTGTTGATCACATAGTTCCCACTAATAATCAAAATAGGCCTTTTGCAGATCCTCTGGCAGAAGAAATGTTGTCTACTTTAGAGGCAAATTGCAAAGAAAATAATATTAAATTATATGGTCTAGGGAGCGGAAGCCAAGGAGTGGTACACGTCATGGCTCCAGAACTAGGACTCACTCAACCAGGAATGACTGTTGCTTGTGGAGATTCTCATACCTCAACTCACGGAGCATTTGGTGCAATTGCATTTGGTATAGGAACGAGTCAAGTTAGAGATGTGCTTGCGAGCCAAAGCCTTTCAATGAATAAATTAAAAGTAAAAAGACTCTGGTTCAACGGCCTTCTTAGTAAAGGTGTCTATGCAAAAGATCTGATACTTCATGTGATAAGCAATTTGGGCGTCAAAGGCGGAGTTGGTTATGCCTATGAATTTGCTGGTCCAGCAATTGAAGCTTTATCTATGGAAGAAAGAATGACTATATGCAATATGGCAATTGAGGGTGGTGCAAGATGCGGCTATATCAATCCAGACGCAACTACTTTTAATTACTTAAAAGGAAGACGACATTCTCCATCAGGAGAGCAATGGGGGAAAGCTATTCAATGGTGGAAAAGTCTCTGTAGTGACAAAAAATCAATTTTTGATGATGAAATCACATTTGATGCAAATAAAATCGCACCAACTGTCACCTGGGGAATTACACCTGGCCAAGGACTCGCAATTAATCAATGCATACCTAAGCCTGAATCACTTGATAAGAATGATCGTTTCATCGCTGAGGAGGCATATAAGTATATGGATCTAAAACCTGGAACCCCTATTGATGGGATCCCAATTGATGTTTGTTTTATTGGCAGTTGCACAAATGGTCGACTAAGTGATCTCAAAGCTGCAGCAAAAATTGTCAAAGGGAGTCATGTTGCAAAAGGGATAAAAGCATTTGTTGTCCCAGGTTCTGAAAAGGTTGCAAAAGCGGCCGTTAAAGAAGGATTAGATGAAATTTTCAAACAAGCTGGTTTTGAGTGGAGAGAACCAGGATGTTCCATGTGTCTAGCAATGAACCCAGATAAACTTGAAGGACGGCAAATTAGCGCGAGTTCTAGCAATAGAAATTTCAAAGGCAGGCAAGGTTCATCTACTGGCAGAACTCTTCTTATGAGCCCAGCAATGGTGGCTGCTGCTGCAATAAATGGAAAAGTTACAGATGTTAGACAGATGCTTTGAGAGCATTTCAGAAAAAGGACCCCTTAATAGTTAAGTAATGACTACAAAATTCCCCAAAGGTAAAATTGAATTAGTTAAAGGGAAATGCATTGTTTTAAAAGGCGATGATATTGATACAGATCGAATTATCCCTGCAAGATTCTTAAAATGTGTAAGTTTTGACGCTCTTGGAGATCAAGTATTTGCAGATGATCGTATTGAGCTAGAAGGAAAGCATCCTTTTGATTTGAAAGTAAATCAATATAGCAACATATTAATTGTAAATAAAAATTTTGGCTGCGGATCTAGTCGCGAACATGCTCCTCAAGCTTTAATGAGATGGGGGATTAGAGCAGTAATAGGAGAAAGCTTTGCAGAGATATTTTATGGCAATTGTCTTGCACTAGGAATCCCATGTGCGACCTCTACAAATGAAGAGATTATAAATCTTCAGAAGATCATTAAAGAAAATAAAAATCTCACTTTTGAATTAAATCTGAAAAAAAAATCTTTGTCCTGCAAAATAAGAAATACACAATTAAATATAGAAAAAGGACCTCTGGAAATGTTTATTTCCGGAACATGGGATGGGACTTCTCAATTGATCTCTCAAAAAGATAAATTAAATCAAATAGCAACTAATTTACCTTATATGAATAACTTTTTTGTCGATAAAAAATAATCTTGAGGAGAGGTATTTATTTAATTTTTATTCTCAAAAGGTTTTCCTGGTTCATTAAAAGAAAAGCCATTAAGGTTAAACATTATACCACCAGACTTTTCATATGGTTGATAAAATAAGCCAAAACCATAGGCACGCCTTTTAATAATTAATGCAGCTTGAGAACTTAAAGATTTTCCAAAATTATCAGATCTTTTATCAATATTATATTCTAAACCGGTAGTAAATAGAAAAGGTCCATATATTTGTTGCTCAAATTCTAAACTTATAGTTCTTAAATCAACTTCATTATCAAATTTAAAAGGACTTGATCCTTCTTTCTTTGTAATCCCAGGCATAATTGATAGTCTTGTATAATCTAAAAATCTTTTCTCATAATTACCTAAGGTAAGCTGAGGTCCACCTTTTAGTGTAAATAAAGCTTGACCATTTCCATTGCTATATAGAGAAACAGAAGTACTGATTTTTGTTTTAAAGTCTATACCAGGTTGTACAGGAAGTGAGGAATAACTAGGGTCGGAAAAGTTTAAATTTTCATCCCTCATTATTCTATATATAGGGTATGAAGATTTGATAGAAATAAATAAATTATTTTTCCATTCTTTAATTAAATATTTACCTGAAAAAGCTTCAGCTTCAAAATGGCCAGCTCCTATTCGCATATTATATTCATGATCACTTTTAGCTTTTTCAAATTCACCACTTTTATCAAGAAAAATCCCTGATGCATTATAAATATCACTTTGTCCCAAGGAGCCATTCCATGTTTTATATCTATAAGAAGTAAAAACAGTACCTTTAAGATTATGGAAATCAAAATCTCTAGTTAAATTTCCATAATATCTATATCCATTTGAAAATCTTGATGCATCAAATGTGGTAATCTGAGTTGTAAAATCCATTTCCCAATTATTACTTGAACCTGATAAATTTGCCTTTAATCCAAATAGATCACTAATATTTGCTCCAGTTTCAACTTTATCACTTAGCAAGGAAGATCCTTTGGCAATATAACTCTTTGTTTTTCCTATTATTGCTCTTTGTACAAATAATTGTGGTTGTAAAGAGAACTTAAAATTATCACCAAGATTTATAGGTTGAAACTGCCTACCTACAAAAAAACCATCTCTATCCCTCTTGTCATATCCAATTAACCATGTCAATTTTTGGTATTGTCCTAGGTTACTAGTTCTTAATAATGGAATAGAAATATTGTTTTCTAGAATTAATCTACTTTTTCTAAAAGTTATTAAAGTAGACTTATTATTATCTTCTTTTGCTGTAACATCTAGTGCCTCAATTTTTGCTTGAGGAGGGTTTAAAGGATCATTAGTAAAAATGATCTTTTTCGCAAACCATCCATTCTTAGTTATATTAATTTTATCTGTTTTAAAGCGCCATGTAGTTATAATACCTTGATCTAAATCATCTTTTAATATTGAATTAAATTTTGAATCTACTGTTCCTCCTTTTATATTATATCCATCTTTAAGTTTAAATTCTTTAATTCCCATATCTATAATTTTCCTATTTTCTTCTTGAACTGAACTTGATTCAGTAAACTTCAAATCTTTTGAGAGAGCATCAATTATTAGTACTCCATACACTTCATTTAAGAGGCCTACTTCTTTAGTGAAGTCATACTCAAGTGAATTTGCCTGAAGATATTGCGATCCTTTATTAAAGGTTATTTGACCTGTTGCTATAAGAATTCTTTTACTCCTATCAAACTCGAGTCGGTCTGCAGTTAAAATAGCTCCTTTAAGATATGCCTTAACATTACCTTCAGCTACAAATATTTTTTCATCTAAATCATATTGCCTATCTGCAAATAACTTTAACTCTATAGGTACTTTATTTGAAGCATCTTGAGCTAATAAAGATTGATCTTCAGTTTGTATATAAGCAAAAACTTGACTAGAAGTTTTATTAAACTCTACTGGCAATAAATAAAAAGTTCCAGCAAAAATTACTCCCAAAGAACTTGAGAACGAAGAACTTGGCGCCAAAACGATCCTGAATCACCTTAAAAATATTGCATGATATGGACAAATTATGGACTTATAGAGTCCACTATTTGGCGTGTCATGAAAAAATTCAGATTAGTCTTGAGGATCTTCTAAATCTCTAGTCGAAGGAACTCTTGAAGGATCACTAGCTAAGAATCCAAACAAAAAGACTCCTACGAAAAAGAAGACGACTGTATATACAGAAATCTTGAGGGCGAGCATGAATACTGACCACTTAACAAAATCAACCCTATCTTATGGGAGAACTGTTTAAACGAGAGTGAAGAAGGTGTTACAACTTATTGAATTGGAATGGATTGAAATGTTTTTAAGCAAAAGAAAAAATTGATAAAAAGCCAAAGCTTCAAAAAGAACCGATTGAGTTATAGCAATCGATCCCAAAGAATTTTTAGGTTTTAATTCTAATAATCTTGACTGATTTTACATAGATGTAAGGAAAACAATTGCATAAAAGTTTCTCAATTGCCGTCCTTATGAAGGGAAATTCCCATACAATATCGAAATCCATATATCTCTAAGAGGGACAAGTTCTGACATGGGACAGAAAACAGCTATAGGAAGCCTACTGAAATCAATAGGCAATTCTGGTCAAGGGAAAGTTGTTCCTGGGTTTGGAGCTGCTCCTGTAATGGCATTAATTGGTGTATTGCTACTAGTGTTTCTTGTGATAATGCTCCAAATTTACAACCAATCACTATTGCTTCAAGGATTCTCAGTTGACTGGAATGGTTTGAATTAAGTATTAATCCAGCTAGAAAATAATTTCAAATAAAAATCTTTGGCTTTAGCGTTGCCTCAAATATTGACTTTTTGTGGATATTTAAATATCTTCAAAGTTAATAGATAGCAACTAACTTCTCCCCCAAGGAAATAGATATAATTATAAAAATATTCAAAAATGAGCTTAAACAAAATAAAATTATCAATTAAAGATCTATTTAATTGATTCTCGATGAATTTAAATGACTTACAATTATTAGTAGGTCTAGGAAATCCTGGTTCTAAATATATAGGCACTCGTCATAATGTCGGTTTTATGGCAATTAAAAGACTTGCTGTAAAAGAATCTATCCAATTTTCTCAATCCAAAAAACTGTATGGCGAAATTGGTGAAAAAGGAGTTGGATCAGAAAAAACAAGACTATTAATGCCTAATACCTTTATGAATGAAAGCGGTCGATCTATAAAATCTGCCATAGAATGGTTCGGTTTAGAAGTTAATCAAATATTGATTATCGTTGATGACATGGATCTACCTTTAGGAAGATTAAGACTAAGGACTCATGGGGGGGCAGGTGGGCATAAAGGTCTCAAAAGTGCCATAAATCATCTTGGAACCGAGAGTTTTTCGAGACTTCGAATTGGCATTGGTGCACCTGGAGCCAATCCTGAAGAACGAAGATTAAAAACAAATTCGCATGTTTTAGGGAAATTTAATGCTAAAGAGATTCCAATTGTTGAAGAAGTTATTATGAAAGTAATAGAAGGTTTTTATTTAATTAATGAGTTAGGAATAGAACAGGCTTCAACTAAGATAAATTCATATAGAAAAGAATTAAATATTACCGAATAGTATGAAAGGAAAACCCAAAACTACAGCACATGTAACTGTTGAATGTCAGAATTTTTCCGAAAAATCAATTCAAGGCAATGTCACAGCTGGCAATTTTGAATGGAACTTTTCATGGGAATTTGGGAAAGGAGAATTAATAGTTACCCCTCCCCTTGGCAGAGCTTTAATAAAAGATTCACTTGAGAAATTTCTAATTAGAGATGACTATAAGTTAGAAGCAGGTGGGAATTATATATTTACTATTAGGGCAAAATTTTAAAATCATTGTTATCAGTCCAAGTTAGCTTATATTTTAAAAAATCTTCTAATAATAGCAATGCCGCTATAGCATCTAAATTCCCTAAAGGAACAACCATTCCATCTGGAAGTAATTTCAAGAAGAAGTTTTTAGGCCATATTTCCCAATACCTTTCTCGAGCTCTTAAAGTAGTATTTCTTTCTTCAACTAAAACAACTGGTATAGAAGTCTTTGATTTTATTTCTATTTCCAAATCATTACTTCTTGTTCCATTACCTATAATAATTGAATCTATTTTTCTTCTTTTTTTCCATAAGTTAATAATACTTATTAGAGAAGAAGTCGCAACAACATCACCTTTTAAAACAGTCTTTAATTCTATATCTGCTAATAAGATGCCACATTTTTTACTCCCAGGATCTATTGCTATTAAAAAGCTCATAATTAATAATTATTAATTCAAGGTTTATACTCGACAATATCTAACCTAACTGATACAGGGTCAGCTGTATCGCAATTGCTCATAGAGACTGAATTCAACTGAATAAATGGATTTTCACTATTTAAGATTTGACTGACAACATTATTAATTTCTGCAGGGTTAATATTAATTTCAGAACTAATAGATCCTCTTCTTTTGACTTCTGCCAGAGTTGAAGCCAGAAGAATCCTTATTTTTGAATCTATCTCATCGGTCTTCAAGTTATTCAAATCTATTCTAATACTAGATACAACTTCATCTCTAACTATTATTTTCCGATTCTTAATTACTTCAGGGAAAGCATAAATATAATTTTCACCTCTCAAAATGTTTCCTGCTGAACGAATATTGACTACCCAAGAACCTTTTTTACTTATAACCTTCTCTAAACTCTCTATATGATCTCTTCGAATTAACAATATCCTTCTGTTAGGCTTTTCTCCGGGTCGTATTCTCAGATATGCATATAAATTTGCTCGTTGAAGAAGACTTTCTATATTAGATTTAATTTCATTAGTATCAGTAATAGTTAATTTAGCTGTTGCTAAAGTCTGGCCACTACTAATAACTACATTCCCACGTCTTAAAGCAAGTAAGTTTTTCTCTAGATTTTTTAACTCTTTTTCATCGTTAATAATTCTTGTTTCTAAGCGCTTCCTTTCTTTTTTCAAAGGTAATAAAGCCAATCGACTTTCTTGAAGTTTTATTTGAAGATCGTCTAATTCAAAAAGGCCTACTCTCAACTGCCTACTTACCATCAACATTAAACCCAATGAAATTGCACTAATAAAACTTCCCGTAATAGCAGTTATAAATACAGCAGTACTTTTGGGTCTTAATTTGAAAATACTTAATCTTGCTTTGCCTACTCGACTCCCTAGTAGGTCTCCGAAAGTTGCAAGCAAGCCACCAAGAAGAAGTAAAGCAAAAATGAGCAGCCAACCAGTCACAGAAATGAAACTTGTTTAATCAAGAAACTAATTAATTATTGTATTTTCGCATTTAATTGTTTCAGTTGAAACGTTTTGCAAGCGCTATCGGATCAAAAACAGTGATTTTTTTACGGTCAACTTGTAAAAGTCCTGCATTTCTTAAATCGCCTAACAACCTTGTGATAGTAACCCTAGTAGATCCTATTGCCTCGGCTATTGACTGATGAGAAAGCCTTAGATCAATAGTTATCCCTTTATCTCCTGGCATCCCAAAGTCTCGACAAAGAACCAACAAAAAGCTTACTAATCGAGAAGACATATCTCGATGAGTTAATGTTTCAATCATGGTCTCAGTTTGCAAGATTCTGCTTGACAACCCTTGAAGCAAAAGCAATCCAACTGCAGTATCTTCCTCAATTGCTTTCCTAACTGAATTTGCTGGTGCTGTCAGCATCTCAACTCTAGTAAAAGCAACTGCGTGATAAAAACGATCCGATCGATGTCCAGTCAATAAAGACAGAACACCAAACAAACTATTCTCTCGCAACAATGCAACTGTTATTTCTTCTCCAGACTCATAAACTCTTGATAATCGAACAGCGCCACGTTTAATTAAATAAACTCTCTCAGCAGGGTCGCCAGGGAAAAAAATTGTTTTTGCTCTATCAACAATCTCTGTCGAGGCTCCCTCAAGAGACCTAATCACATCAGTCAGTGTGGGTTTATTTAATGAAATATTTTCTTGCAAAGATTTAGTGGATTGATGACCAAATGTTGTATGGGCATAACGACTAAAGCCCCTAGAAGTGGAGGCAACCATAGCAGCAAATTGAATGAAGAAATATTAATTAGCCAAGGAAAAAGGATATGTAGCCATAAGTACTTTTTCGGATTTCAGTCATTATTCCTTCTCAAAGTAGAAACACTCGTATAAAGAAAATCAAAACTTGAGGAGAAATTCAACTTAGATTCAAGGATTGGGGACAATTCTTACATAAGCGCTACCTATAGTGTCATATTAGTTGTGAAGTAATCTTCTGACGCTAGATTAAGCTTAGATGCTTAATTTTTGGACTAGATAAATGAATTCAGATCTTAGATCTATCAATGAATATCAAATCCAAGAAGATTTGGGGTTAAAAGCTGTTGGTCCATCTATTCGGAAATTTCCATTACAACTTGTTTCTCCGCAAGGGCAACTACAAATCCATACAGCTTGTTATAGAGGAAGTTTTTCAATCGTTTTAAGTGAGGCCCTTAGAGTAGCTGGATTAGGAAGCAATGTTTTAATTGCACAATTTTTAAAAGGAGGTGTTGAGCAAGGACTTAATAAAGCTACAAACCTTTGTGGCCAACTGAAATGGATCAGACCAGATATACCTTTTTGTATTACTGAGGGCAAAAAACAATTTCCTGAAAGAACAGACTCGGATATACGCAATGCTATAAACGAACTTTGGAGTTTTTGCAAAAAGCAATTAGTCACAAAATCAATTGATCGATTAGTCCTTGATGAAATAGGACTAGCTTCAGAATTTGGTTATATAGAAGAAAGTGACTTGATTTCAACTCTTGAGGAGCGCCCAGCTGCAACAGATGTCATCCTTACAGGACCAGCTCTATCTTCCAAAATAATTGATATGGCTGATCAAATAACTGAACTTCGCTGAACGAATAATGCTAAAAAATGATCGCTGGATTACACAACAAGCAAAGAAGGGAATGCTCATCCCATTTCAATCTAAATTAATTCGACACCTAGAACCTGAAGAACAGAAAAAACCAGTGTTAAGTTTTGGGTGTTCTTCCTATGGATATGATTTGAGATTGTCAAAAAAAGAATTTTTAATTTTCAGGCATGTTCCTGGAACAGTAATGAACCCAAAAAGATTTAACCCTGCTAATTTAGAATCAACCCCCCTCAATAAAGATAATGATGGTGAATATTTTATTCTTCCCGCTCATTCATATGGACTAGGGGTAGCTTTAGAAAAAATGAAAGTTCCAGAAAATATAACTGTTATTTGTCTTGGTAAAAGCACATATGCTCGTCTAGGAATTATTGTAAATACCACCCCAGCAGAAGCCAGTTGGGAAGGTCATTTAACGCTCGAGTTTAGTAACAGTTCTGGTGCAGATTGTCGAATATATGCAAATGAAGGAATCTGTCAATTGTTATTCTTTGAAGGAGATCCATGTGAAACAACCTATAGCGATCGCAGAGGTAAATATCAGCATCAACCCGAAAAAGTTACTCTTGCAAAAGTTTAATTATGCATAATGTTCAATTTATAACAGCCACTCCAAATGCCGAAAAGACAATGGCCTATATAGCAAGAGTAAGCAATCCAAATAATCAAAATAATGAAAATTTCCAAAACTTACTTAAATACTGCATTCAACATGAGCATTGGAGTGTATTTGAACAATCATTCATGACATTACAAATTGAAACCAATAGAGGTATTGCAGCTCAAATTCTTAGACATCGTTCATTTACTTTTCAGGAATTCTCTCAACGTTATTCAAATAGCACACAATTAGGAGATATCCCAGTACCAGAATTAAGAAGGCAAGATAATAAAAACAGACAAAACTCTACATCAGACTTACCAAAAAATATTATCAACAAATTCGAGGAAAAAATAAAAAAGCAATTTGAAGAGAACAAGTGCTTATATGAAGAGATGCTAGAAGAAGGAATTGCTAAAGAGTGTGCAAGATTTATTCTTCCATTAGCTACTCCAACTAGAATTTATATGACGGGTTCTTGTAGATCTTGGATTCACTATATCTCATTAAGATCTGCGCATGGAACTCAAAAAGAGCATATGAATATAGCAAAAGAATGCAAAACAATTTTCATTGAAAATTTCCCAATTGTATCCACTGCACTTAATTGGTAAAAGTCAGCTATGACTTCTAGGTTGAATAATTTTTTGATTAATTATAGGCTTTTTATTTAGAGCAGACTGATCTTCTAAGTTTGTTAATCCTAGGCTTAGAGATAATTCACTTAATTTTTGATCATCTAAAAGTCCCGAAAAAAATTTATCGATCTGATCAGCTGTTCTGAAACCTATTTCGGTACCTTTTAAATTACCAGAATTGTCCAAGAAATTCAATTGAGGAATACCTTTTACATCATAAGTTTCAATAAAATCTTGCGAAGTAGGATTATCCACATTAAGCATAACTACATTAACTAGATCAGAATATTTCTTTTCTGCAATAATCATATTTGGAGCCATAGATTTACATGATTCACACCAGTCTGCATAAAATTCTAAAACCGTTGCTTTCTCGTTAGATAATGCTTCATTAGGAGTTATAGAATTACGAACCAACTCTTCTAATGGAGCACCTTTATTAAATCCTGCTTTGACAAAAAATAGAGTTATTATCAACAAAAAACTGATCGATGTTAAAATAATTCTTTGATTGTTGTCATGGGATTCCGAATAATCAGGATCTCTCATAATTAACAGACCTTTAAATAATTATATATCTAAAATAAATAAAACTAAACAAAAATTGTATCTTAAAGATTTTTCAAAACTGAGATCGGGGGAGGATTATTAGAATTTCTCTTATATAGAACTCTATAAATAGGCAATTTATTTCTTTTTGCATAAACTTCCCTTTCACTCATAACTAAAAATGGATTTACTTGAAGCCATTCATAAAAACTTTTTTCTTGATCAAAGCATTTACTAGCCTCAATCAAATCTATCATTGGTTGAATTACAGATAAAACATCACTTTGAATAAATAAATCTGACCCTGGCACAAAAGATTTAGCTATAGAAATAAGCAGTGATGGTTGAAGCACTCTTCTCTTATAATGTCTTCTTTTAAACCAAGGGTCGGGGAATTGAATGGAAACTCTTTTTAATTGATCCGGTTTGAGTCTTGAGAACCAATCCTCCAAGCTTATATTCGCATTGCAATACAAAAAACGAAGATTACCAATACCTAAATCACATCTTTCTTTTTCTGCAGAGAGAACCAACTTGTTACGAATTTCTATCCCTAAATAATTCCAACTAGGTTCTGAGAAAGCTAATTCTAAAAGAAATTTTCCGCGCGCACAGCCAATATCCAAATGAATAGGCAAGTCGTCATTATCAAATAAATCATTTGGATCAGGAAGATCTAGAGTTCTCTGAAAAAAACTGCTCAGTGGATTAACGTGTTGACGCATTATTTAAGTTCTTTGAAACTACGCATTAGAAAGAAGTATAAAAAATTTTCAACAAAACTATCCTAATGAATAATAATATTCTTTTATGAAAAGCTAAAGTAATCGAATGGAATACAAAGATCTAGTTTGGTTGACATACAGACTTTTGGCCACATTTTCTTTTGGGGTGCCACTAGTTCTTCTCATATGGGCTTCAATTAAAAAAGAATCCTCTATAACTAGATTGCTGTCAATCTATTGGAAAGTTTCTAGCATTATTCCAATAAGTATTCTTTTATTAACTAGTCAACAACAAATTGGATATCTATCATCATTCGCAGCTCCAGTTCTAATAATTGGTTCTATATGGTTTTGGATAGATATAAATGAAGAGATTCATGAAATGCCCTACAGACGATCATTAGCCCTTACTACAAAAATTTGGAGATGGTCTATTAGTTTTCTTGGGATTATTCATTTGATAATGGCATCTATTAGTTTACCTTGTTTTCAGTTAACATCTCATCCAAATTGCTTGTCATGGATAGAAGGTCCTCAAAATTTACATGGAATTAGCAAAGTAATTCTTAACTTCCTTTTTGGGGCAACCTGGACGCAATCACTAGCTGGATTTATTGGTTACCTAGCTCTAGTCCTATACATTATTGGATTTATACAGTGGATATTAATTCGTCTACCAAAACAAGGAAGAATAGCTGGGGAATTCTAAATTAATTAAAAATAATCTTATTTATCTTAATTTATTAAGAACTTGAATGCATCTTCCACAAATTTTAGGATGCTCAGAACTTAATCCTATATCACTTTCAAAATGCCAACATCTCTCACATTTTTTCCCTCTAGCCTTAGCAATTTCAATAAGACCAATTTCCGTTTCCTTGCTAATTAAAATTTCTGCCCATGGCTCTCCTCCTAATTGCAAGTTCGAGACGAGTAACCAATCTCTTAAATTATCAACTTCATGATCCCCAAATTCATTTATCCAATTTATTGCTTCCAAAATAAATTGATTATTAGTATCTATTCTCACTGAGGCTTCTAAAGAAGATCCTAAATAATTCTCTGCCCTACAATCTTCCAAGCATTTATTTACTTCTGTTCTTAAATTCCTTAAATGCTTAATTGGTTCAACAAGTGATTTATTTTTCCAGGCAACTGGTACTTCAGGCCATCCATTTTGAAAAACTGATTCCTTTTTAGTGAGATAAGGAATATTTTGCCATATATCCTCTGCCATATGAGGCAATACTGGTGCTATTAAACCAGCTATTGCTTCAATAATCAAAGATAGAACTGTTTGACATGAACGTCTTCTTTTTTCCATTGATGCACTCACATAAAGACGATCTTTAGCTATATCCAAATAAAAATTTGATAAATCAACCACACAAAAACTTTGAATAGATTGAAAAAATTTAGAAAACTCATATTTTTCAAATGCAAGATTTATTTCTTCCATTACTTCAGAAGTTCTATAAAGTACCCATTTATCAAGCAAAGGTAAATCTTCTATTTCTATACTATCTATTTTAGGGTTGAAATCATGTAAATTTCCTAATAAATATCTAGAAGTATTTCTAACTTTTCTATATACATCAGATATTTGTCTTAAAATATTAGGTCCTATTGGTACATCTACTGAATAATCAACTGAACTAACCCAAAGTCTTAATACATCTGCACCAAAAGGAGGTTGTTGTTTCTTATTAGGGCCTCCATTAATAATTAGTAAAGGGTCAACAATATTTCCTAATGATTTACTCATTTTACGACCATTTTCGTCTAATGCGAAACCATGAGTAAGAACACATTTGTAAGGTGCCTGATTGTTTACTGCAACTGATGTTAAAAGAGAAGATTGAAACCATCCTCGATGCTGATCTGAACCTTCCAAATAAAGATCTGCTGGGTAATTAATCTTTTCATCCTCATAACACACTCCTTTCCAACTTGAACCAGAATCAAACCAAACATCCATAGTATCTTTTCCTTTAATCCACCTATTTGCTTCTTTTTTATAAGAATTAGGTAAGAGCTCTAATTCATCTTTCTCCCACCATATATCTGAACCATACTTTTCAAAAAGTCCTTCTATGTGATTTAAAGTCTCTTGATTTAATAAAATCTCATTACCATTTTTCTCATAAAATACAGGTATTGGAACACCCCAACTCCTTTGTCTAGATATACACCAGTCCCCTCTTTCTTTAACCATCGAAGTTATACGATTACGTCCTGAAGGAGGAAGCCAATTAACTAAATCAATCGATTTTAAAGTTTTTTCACGAAACCCATCTACTGAAGCAAACCATTGTTCAGTAGCTCGAAAAATGGTTGGCTTTTTAGTCCTCCAATCATATGGATATCTATGTTCATAAGGCAATTCCATTAGCAAAGCGTCTACTTCCTTCAAAGCGTTAATAATTAAAGAGTTAGCATCTTTTAAAACATTTAACCCTTCAAATTGACCAGCTTCTTTGGTAAAGATTCCTTTTTCATCTACAGGGCAAAGAATAGGTAAATCATATTTTTTTCCCGTATTAAAATCATCTACTCCATGTCCTGGTGCAGTATGTACAAGTCCTGTTCCAGAATCAGTAGTAATATAATCACCAGCTACAACTACAGGGCTAATTCGATCATAAAGTGGATGCTTATATAAAACTCCATTTAAAGAAGAGCCTTTTACTGTTGCCTTAACTTCTAATTTAGATCCTATATTATTACTTACTTCTGATACAAGATCAGAAGCTACAATCAATAAATCATCTTGATTGTCTGATGCAAAAACATATTCTAATTTTGCATTTACGCCAATTGCCAAATTAGCTGGCAAAGTCCATGGTGTTGTAGTCCAAACTGCTGCTTTTAAGTTATTCTTTTCTAAAGAAATATCTAAACCTTGTTTAGATATTTCTTCTATTAATTCATCTGGCAAATGTGTTAACTTAAAAGCGATATAAATACTTGGACTGGTATGCCCATCTGGATATTCCAATTCAGCCTCAGCTAATGCAGTTCGAGAGCTGGGACTCCAATGAACAGGCTTAAGACCTCTATAGATATAGCCTTTTAAAACCATTTCTCCAAAAAGCTTGATTTGGTTAGCCTCATATTTTTTATCAAGTGTTAAATAAGGATTTTCCCAATCAGCCCAAACTCCCCATCTTCGAAATCCGCTCATCTGACTTTGGACTTGCTTAACAGCATATGCAGCTGCTTTTTTCCTTAATTTGAAAGGAGTTAAATTTTCTCGTTGTTTTTGATCCAGTGATTGCAGTACTTTTAACTCAATAGGTAATCCATGACAATCCCAACCTGGAATAAATCTGACTTGTCTTCCTTTCATTATTTGAAACTTATTAATTATGTCTTTAAGAATTTTGTTTAGAGCATGACCCATGTGCAGTGTTCCATTTGCATAAGGAGGGCCATCATGCAAAGTAAATGTAGGTCCTAGGTTATTTTTTCCTAACTCAAGATCTATTCCTTGCTCTCTCCAAAAAGTCTGTAATTCTGGTTCGCGAATAAGAGAATTAGCTCTCATCCCAAAGCTAGTCTTCAAAAGATTTAATGTGTCTTTATAAGATGAGGGATTATCCCTGTTTGATTTCTTATCTTGTTCCACGTTAATAATCTATTAAAAATGATTATGAGCCCTAGCAGGGATATTTTCAAACTCAAATTAATTTGTAGGGATTTTAAATCCCTATTTACTTACTTGCTAAAAATTTTGCAATTGTTTGAAAAAGCTTTTATTTGATCCCTATAGTTCTTTCTGATCCTGTACCTTGTCCAATTTTCCTGTTGAATCTTGAAGCATTTCCTGGAATTTAGCTTCTACAAAACGTTTCTGTAAAATCTCGACCTCGGAAAGATATTCATCAGGAGTAGCTTGCAAATCAATTTCATCACTAAAATCTCTTCTGTTTTTTCTGCGTTTGAGATATGTGTTATATCTTGAATTAATGAACCAACCCATAAAAATACCAATAAAAAATGTAATTAATAAGACCATTTTTTTAAGATATCAATAGTTAGAGCTATAAATGCAAAATAGCTAGTTAACGGAAAAATGAAATAAATTTGATCAAAAAGAAGAAGTTTGAATTTACCTAAAATCAGAATCGAAGCTTCTATAAGCCGCAAAAAACTGCAAAATAAGCGAAAATAAGGGACCACATTCAACTACAATTTCTCGAGATCCCCTGCCCACCTGGCGGAATTGGTAGACGCGCTGGTTTTAGGTACCAGTGACTTCGGTCGTGGGAGTTCAAGTCTCCCGGTGGGCATCAATCTGGAAAATTATTAGTTTCTTAGGCAAAATTGCTCTAAGGTTCTATAGAAATGACTCAAACCTTGAAAACACCCTATTCATCAAAGGTGTCAAAAAAATTGAAGTCATCAATTGACTGGAATAAAGAGCTTCAAGAATATCTTGATCCACCAGGCAATTGGAACATCACTGTAGGGTTGTTTGTCGGAGGGTATGTTCTTGCAGCCTTAAGCATATGGCAATGGTATCAAGGCACTTGGCCTTTGCCAATCTTAGTAGCAATAGCCTTTCTAGCTCTTCATATGGAAGGCACAGTTATTCATGATGCATGCCACAATGCTGCACATCCAAACCGTTGGGTAAATCAAGCAATGGGTCATGGTGCGGCAATATTGTTAGGTTTTAGTTTTCCTGTATTTACAAGAGTTCATTTAGAACATCACAAATATGTAAATGACCCTAAAAATGATCCGGATCATATTGTTAGCACTTTTGGTCCTGTCTGGTTAATTGCTCCTAGATTTTTTTACCATGAATATTTCTTTTTTGAAAGAAAATTATGGAGGCGTTTTGAACTTATTCAATGGGGCCTAGAAAGAAGCCTTTTTATTTCAATTGTAATAGCTGGGATTAAATTTGATTTTATGAATGTCATTTATAATTTATGGTTTGGTCCAGCATTAATGGTTGGCGTTACCTTAGGAATATTCTTTGACTATCTTCCTCATAGACCCTTCTTATCAAGAAATAGATGGAAAAATGCTCGAGTATATCCTGGGAAAACAATGAACTTACTTATAATGGGGCAAAACTATCATTTAGTTCATCATTTATGGCCTTCTATTCCTTGGTTTGAATATAAACCTGCCTATGAAGTAACCAAGCCACTTTTAGATTCAAAAGGTTCGCCTCAAAGAATGGGAATATTTGAATCAAGTAAAGATGGATTCAATTTTTTATATGACATAGTACTTGGAATAAGAAGTCATAAAAAAAGTAGAAGTAAAATTAGATTTTTTGCAAAAATATTGCCTACTGCTTATTTAAGAAAAAAATTTATAGGCTTAATTCATCAGAGTGCCATAATTCCTAATCCTAAAGGGAAATAATTAATCAGATAAAATCTTAGGGACTTTAAAGAAATCTCCTTCACGATTTGGAGCTAAATCTAATAATTCTTCTCTCATTTCAGGGGAATTAACTATATCTTCCCTCAATACATTTATTACTTCTACTGCTCTAGTAGTAGGTTTAACACCCTTAGTTTCTACTTTTTCTAATTGCTCAATATAGCCAAGGATCTTCTCTAGCTGATCTGCATAAAGAGCTAACTCATCTTCAGGTAAATCCATTCGAGCCAACTTAGCTACTTTTCTTACATCATTTGAAGAAATCTTTGTCATAAGTCAATTCAAGAAATGAGATAGATCTTCTACCAAAGCAGAGACTGCTTTATCTACTAATATTTTGCCATGACTTGGCTTAGCTAAATAAGGGTCTGAGCCCATTCTGCCATCAGGGAATCTATCACGGAAATCTTTTGAATTATATATACTCCCAGCTGGTGATGGATTAGCCAGAGGTTTTTGCTTTTCAATTAGAGAAGATTGCAAATACAGAGTAATTGAAATCTCACTAGGGGTAGCATGTTGTCCTTCTTTTTCCCCATATAGAGACTGCGAATATCTGAAAACCTCAGGAAACATGAACCAACTAGCTATTTTACATTTCAAAGTAGAACTATCAGGAATTTTTTGGTTTATAGAATTGGCATAAGCCTCATGAAATGATGATTTCACTGTCGCAATATTTCCCCCATGTCCATTTACAAAGTAAATTCTATTAAAACCATTTTTTGCAAGAGATAAAACTAAATCCGTAATCACATTCATTAAAGTAGAAGGCTTGAGACTCATTGTTCCAGGGAAATCCAAATGATGTTCTGCCATCCCAAAACATTGAGTAGGAGTAACCAGGACACCTGTCCTTCGACCTAATTCCAAAGCAATAGCTTCTGCCGTTAGTGCATCTGTGCCTATAGCCCCTGTAGGTCCATGTTGTTCAGTAGAGCCAATTGGCAAGATAATCGCCTTGCATTTAGTCAAATACTCCTCGACTTCAACCCAAGTTCTTAGGTCTAAGCGGATCAGATCAGTACTTTCAACACAACCTGGGAATTGCTGATTAATGTTATTTGGCATTACTAAAACAAACTTAAGTAAGAAAAAATTGATGTATATTTAGATTTATTTACTTCAAAATAAATGTAATTGCAAATGTTTATTAGAATTTATTGAGTGGAGAAATATTGAAATAGAAAACGCAATACTGACATCCAAATTCTTTAGCAGACCTGCAGAGCTAGTAGCTCCTGATTTGATCGGATGCAAGTTAATTAAAAGAGAGTCAGCTAAATCAACTATGGCTGGAATTATTGTAGAAACTGAAGCCTATTCAGAGGAAGAACCTGCTTGTCACGGGTTCAAGCGAAGAAGCTCTAAAAATGAAACTTTATTTGGTCCGCCAGGAAGACTTTATGTCTATTTAACTTATGGCACTTATTACTGCGTAAATATAGTTACTCACAAAGATAATTGGGCAAATGGGGTTTTATTAAGAGCAATTGCAATACCAGGCGAAAATGAAAAAATAGCCTCTGGTCCAGGCTTATTAGCGAAAAGATTTGGCTTAAACAAAAGTCATGACAATTTACCAATCTCATTAGAGAATGGTTTATGGCTTGCAGCAAGATCGTCTTCAATTAAGATGCAGAAGATCGTTAAAACAACAAGAATTGGAATTTCTCAAGCTAAATATTTAACTTGGCGATGGTATCTTCAAGCTAGTCGAAGTGTAAGTAAACGAGCTAAAGGAGACAGATGTCCTCCTTTGAAAAATTGCTGGCAACCATCCTCTTTTGAAAGTCAATGAATACATGGGAGCACAAACATATTATTGATCTTTCAAACTTCTCCTTAGAAGATTATTCAACTGTTTTTGAATTAGCCAATAGATTTAAAAATCTTCCTGAAACAGGCACCCGAAAATTACCCGCATTACAAGGCAAATTAATAGCTACATTGTTTTTCGAATCAAGCACTAGAACAAGAAGTAGTTTTGAATTAGCTGCCAAGAGACTTTCTGCAGATATTCAAACTTTTTCTCCTAGCAATAGTGCAATAAAGAAAGGAGAAAGCCCTCTTGATACAGCGATGACCTATATATCTATGGGGGCAGATATTTTAGTTGTTCGTCATAGTTCAGCAAATATCGCTGAAGAAATTTCTTCCTATATAGATCAACGTGGGCTAAGCACATCAATTCTTAATGCAGGAGATGGACTACATAGCCATCCCAGCCAAGGTTTACTTGATTTATTTACTCTCACAAATTTCTTTAATTCAAAAGAAGCAAATCCTCAGACCCTTTCGGGGAAAAAAATCACAATAGTTGGAGATATTCTTCACTCCCGCGTTGCACGAGCGAATCTATGGGCTCTTACAGCTTTTGGAGCCAATGTAATTCTCTGCGGACCTGAAAGCTTAGTGCCAGAGGCTTTCAAGAATTTTGTGGACGCACCTCCTACTGGACAAAAAATAGACCCAATACAAAACAGAGGCAAAATAGAAATTTCAAGATCTCTTAAAGAAGCTTTAAAAGAATCAGACGCAATAATTACCTTGAGATTACAAAGAGAACGTATGAACTCCAATCTAATTACAGATATATCTAGTTATCATAATGATTTTGGTATCACGCATAAAAGCCTTGAATGGTGCAATAAAAAGGTTCCTGTTCTACATCCAGGTCCTGTAAATAGAGGTGTAGAAATTAGTAGCGAGTTAATTGAAGACCTCTCAATATGCTTAATAAACAAACAAGTTCGTAATGGAATTCCTGTAAGAATGGCTCTTCTTTATTTACTTAGCCAAAGACAATCTGAACAAATTTATTAATTTATTAATTTTTATAGCTACATTTTACAGCAATTTAAATCCTTCCATAAATAATCCATAGAGTAATCCTAATCTGAACATATCTATTGTATTTAATGCAATTAATGATGAATTAGAAGAGTCAAAATTCCTTCTCGACCTAACTAGTATTTCTATAAATATCACAACAAAAAATGCCCCTATTGGGTCCATCAATGCTAGAGTTCCATTAATCATTCCTAAGGAGCTTCCTAAAAAAAATCCTAATAAAAAGCTTATTAAATATAATGATAATCTTCTCCAAGGATTTATAGCCCATCTATTCAAATTACTCAAAAGTAATCCGAAGTTTTTATATAAGTTTGTAGATTGGAATTTACTTGTCATAATTACATGAAAATCAAATTTACATTAATTTCATTTCTTCTTGAGTATTTATAAATTAATCACCTCCAGAAACAAGTTCAAGTTAATTATAAGTGATTCCATAAAGAAAGCATTTTTGAGTTTTTTT
>CETG01191924.1_pt1 | contig 28507 bp, 36 predicted proteins | sample 361471 | NCBI WGS metagenome assembly CETG01 (sample SAMEA2622696, study PRJEB7988) | marine metagenome | isolation source: saline water (ENVO:00002010), including | reverse complement strand
CTCATTTACAGAGGAAATGAATGTATTAAATGAATTAAAGAAAATTGAGGCTAATTTATCATCGGGCATATTCAATAATGATAAGAATATGCTTCAAAAAGAAATTGATAGACTTAGTTTTTATCAAGATAAATTTGAGGCATTAAATGGATATAAATTAGAGTCTGAAGTAGAGAAGTTATTATCTCAAATTGGGTTTAATCAAAATGATGCAAATAAGTTGATTCACAACCTTTCAGGAGGATGGAAAATGAGAGTTGCTTTAGGAAAAATAATTCTTCAGAAACCAGATATTCTATTATTAGATGAGCCTACAAATCATCTTGATATAAATACGATCTCATGGTTAGAAAATTATTTATTTTCATTGAAAACCGCAATTATAATAGTGAGTCATGATCGATATTTTTTAGATAGACTATGCACTAAAATTGTTAATATTAATAATGGGATTTCCAAATCATATTTAGGTAATTATTCTAATTTTATTAAAGAAAAAGAATTTCAGGATCGTTTAATTATAAAAAAAGCAGAACTGCAATCCAAGGAAATAGAATCACAACGAGTTTTTATTGATAGATTCAAAGCAAAAGCAACCAGATCAAAGCAAGCTAAAAGTAGAGAAAAACAATTAGCAAAGGTAGAAAAAATCATTGTTGAATCTGATAAAACAAAGAAAATTAGTTTTGAGTTTCAAAAGGTTAAAAGATCTGGAAAAGATATATTTAAGATCATTAATCTTTCGCATTCCTATGAAGATAAGATCTTATTTCTTGACGCAAATCTTATAGTTGAAAGAGGACAGAAAATTGCATTTATAGGTCCCAATGGATCAGGTAAATCTACTTTATTAAGATTGATCTTAAATATTGAAAAACCAGAATTTGGAAAGGTTGAACTTGGGAATCATCATATTTTACCTACTTATTTCGAACAAAACCAGGCAGAAGCACTTCCCCTTAAAAGAAGAATTATAGATCTTATATATGAAAAAGTCCCTGATTGGACTCAAAGTAGAGTGAGAACATTTTTAGCAAATTTTGGGTTTATTGGTGAATCGGTATTTAATATGATTGAGAATATTAGTGGTGGAGAGAAAGCAAGATTAGCTTTGGCACTCATAATTCTTACACCAAGCAATTTCTTAATCCTTGATGAACCGACTAATCATTTAGATATTACAACTAAAACAACCCTTGAGAACTCCATAGAGAATTATGATGGCACAGTCTTAATTGTTTCTCATGATAGATATTTTATATCGAAAGTTGCCAATAAAATTGTTGAGATTAGAGATGGGGAGTTGATTTATTATAATGGTAATTATGAATATTATTTATCCAAGAAGAAATTAAGTAATCCTAAATAATTAATCATCAAATATCTTATTTCACGAATAATTAAAATTATTAAAACTTTACATTAGAGTAGGCATGATCACTCATTTTCCTTTACATAATTGATATTCATTGATTATTGTATCTTTACAATTATTTTTGATCTGTTAATGAGTAATTATTCTCATAAAGATGATTCTGTTCAACTGAATTTCTCTAATCAGGATTCAGTTGAAAAATATTTTGAATGTATTATGAATTGTTCTATTTCTGATAAGGAATGTGTTATTGAATGCGTAGAAGAATTGAAAAGTTCATGAATTCTATGATATTTTTATAAGGATCGAATATCTATTGGCTTAACTAGAATATTTAATTTCCTAGTGCCTCTAAGAACTATTAATTTTAGATATTTTTCAATTCCATTATTTGTCACTTCTTTAATAATATCAGCGGGATTGTCAACGAATTTATCATTTATTTTAAGTATAATATCGTTTATTTTTAATCCGCTTTTATCTGCGGGGCTGTTGGGAACTATATATGTTATTTTGGCGAATTTATCGCTATTTAGATTGGAACGTTCAGGATTTATTGTGGTTAAACTGATTCCTAACATCGGATGAATAGCTTTCCCAAATTGTATTAATTGATCAGCAATATTTTTTGCTTTATTTATCGGTATGGCAAATCCTAATCCAGCTCCAGGACCAGACCTAACAAGAGTATTGATACCAATAACTTCTCCGTAAATATTCAATAGAGGTCCTCCAGAATTTCCTGGATTTATAGCAGCATCAGTTTGAATAAGTTCAAATCTTTTCCCAGCAATTCCTAATTGTGCAACATTTCTGTTCAAATTACTTATGATTCCTAATGTTACTGTATTCTCGAGGCCATAGGGATTACCTACAGCTATAGCCCAGTCTCCTACGTTAATCGCATCAGAATTACCTAAAGTAGCCTTAGGCCAAGGTCCCTTGCCTATTAGTTTTATCACCGCAAGATCTGTAAGTGCATCTTGCCCAATAACTTTGCCTTCTATTCTTCTGCCATCAGATAATCCAACAATTAAAGTATCAGAATTATTGACTACATGTGCATTCGTTAGTACTAAACCTTTGGCAAAAATTACACCACTTCCTTGATTTTGCTCAATTCTTGTCGGTATTTGATTCCAATTCTTTAAACCAAAGAATTTCTCAAAATATGGATCGATTAATAATTCGGGAATATTTGAGTTCCTTGAGGAAAGAGTTTTAGTCGTTTCGATAGTTACTACAGATTGACCTGCCTTCGCTATAGCATTTGATACAAATGATCTCCTTGGAATTTTTTGATTAATGTAATCATTTTTGTCATTGCTTTCGTCTATTAATATGTGACTGATAGCAGGATTTATTGAAAAGAGGTTTATAGAACTGATTAATAAAAGTTTTAAAGTAAATTTAATTGATTTTTTAAAAGTCATGTCTTTTGTATTTTAAATATTCTTCATTAATGAATGGATCTTTATTGTCATAAAAAAGCTCCAATTTAAAGACTCCTTATCAGATCTTAGTCATTTTTAAAGTGTTTATCTTCAAAGTGTGTTTCATAAAATACATAGAATATTCTGAAAGGCTCTATAATTTATATTAGCCTCAAGATTTAAGCAGCATATGCCTTAAATATTTCTTGAGTTATGTATGATCATTGCATGACATTTTTATTCCCTTTTCTCTATATGACTGCAATTGTTTTCCTACTTTGGAAAGCAGTTAAGGTAATGTCGAGAGGTTGGTTGGCTGCTTCATCGTCTAATGAAAAGGTTAATTCTCCAAGTACTTCATATACTTATTCGAAAGGATATACAATTCATCCAGAATTGTTGGATAAAGCAGGGAATATAACGGATGAAGAATTGTTGACAGTTAGGTTCTCAAACGACACTGATTCATCAATTGAGGCAGAGTCTTCATCTGACTAATTTTCATAGAAAATTCAAAAGTTATTAAAGGAGTTTTTTTTTGGAACAACGAACAAAAATTGTTGCTGCTGTTATTAGGAGTTTAAAATTACCCCCAAGATTTAGATTGAAAATCTTAAAAGAAGATCCTGTCAGATTAGAATTAAGTATTACACCTTCTTATGGTAAAGATCCAGTACAAGTAGGTCTAGTTGAATCCCTTGATTTGGTTGCGAGGAGAGATAGAGAAGGGAGAATACCTAGGGATTTGCAAGGAACCTGGGATTGGACTGTAAGACATGGAAAAGTTTCTACAGGAGGATGGAATCCTTTATTAAAGGAGGCATTGCAAACCATGTTTGAGACAGGTTTACCAGCAATAATTTTTGAAGAATTAACAGGTGAAGAATATAAGCCTGTGGATGGATTAAAACATATTAGATGAGTTATATTTACCGAAAATTTTTTAACTAATTATCCCTCAGCAGGTTAGAATAATTAAAAGATGAAATTTTATGGAAGAGGATTTTCAACCCAGATTTGGTTTTGTTGGTTTTGCAGAAACTTGGAATGGGAGAGTAGCTATGCTTGGCATCTTAATAGGATTAGGAACTGAGTTACTTACAGGACAAAGTATTTTGCGTCAAATAGGATTTTAGGGTAACTCCCAAACGTTAGAGTTTTTACAGTTTAATTATCTTAGTCAACTTCTTCAGCCTTAATATCAACTGTAGCATCACTTGCCTTCGTAAAAAAGCTATTAATTTGGGTTTCGTTCCCATTTGCATTTTCATATCCGCAAAATGAACATTTTTGTGATTGAAATAGAATACTATTTCCACATTTTTCGCAAATTTTTATTTTTGATTTATAGAATTCTATGAAGATCCAGCTTATGCCAATTAATAATAAAGGAATTAAAATTGCTAATAATAATATGTTCCCAATGAAACCAAATAGTATTTTAAGACTCAGTATTGGAGAAAGAACAAATAAGATTAGAAATATCCCTAAAATTATTTGATTAAGTTTCAATGATATGTTCATTTCAGGTTTTGTTAAGCCTTTTGTGAGATTTAAATACCTGCATATTAGTCAAAACAACACTCCAACATTGTCCAAAATAAATAATCACTCCTAGTAGCCATACCCATAAAGTTAAGACTAAAAAACCTCCAATAAATCCATATGCTTGAAATCTAACCCCAAGAGAAAGAATACTTTTACTAACAGCAAGATTTAAAGTTGTCAGCAAGATTCCAATTAGAATTGATCCTGGTATTAAAGGTTTTAGAGGAACTCTTCTGCTTGGCAATAAAGCTTGCAGCAGTAATGCCATTAAAGAAAAGCTTAATAAAGGGACAACAAATTGACCGACTTGAAGCACAGGAATTTTTGAAATGATTGAAGAAAAAAAGATATTAGATTCAGAGATGTCTTCTATTACTGCTCCAGGAATCATTCTTAGATTTGCACTAATTTGATCTATGACCATTAAGAATCCTATTAGAAAAACAATTAAAAAAGCTTCTATTCTATTCCTTAAAAATTTAGATGCTTGTGCTCTCCATGGAGAATTTAATTTTTTAGATGGGATCTCATCTTCCCATAATCGATCAGCACCTCTCTGGAGAGATAAATATGCATTTCCAGCTGTAAACAAAAGAAACATTGCTCCCAGTAATCCTGCTCCAAACCCTTGATCAATTAATTTAAACAGAGTAGTTTCTACTAAATCAACTACTGATGGAGGCAGAGCTTGGGATGCGAGTGTAATGATTTTCTGCTCTAGTCCTTGCTGTTTCCCAAGCAACCATGATGCTGTAGATAAAGAAATTAATAAGATTGGAAAGAATGATTGCAGGGTGTAATAAGCAAATGCTGCACTTAAATCAATACAATCAGATTTTGACCATCTTTCACATGCACCCCAAATACTTTTGGAAACTATCCATATACTTTTCTGCAATCGAATCATATAAGTTTTCCTTAGTTATAACATTATAAAACTTCTACTGGTTAAATATTATTATCCATTGATAGGTGTAATCTATAACACATAAAAGGCTTACCTTTTAATTAATAATTCTCCCCAGGGATTTAATCTCTCTAAATTTGTTTGAGTGCCTGACGCAATAAGAGGAAAATTTACAGCACTTAAATCACTCCCTTTATTCAGATTACTTGGATTTTCTTCTAACCATTTAATTAAACATTTTAATTCCTTAAGAATTAGCCATGCAGCTGCAATATCCCATATTTTTGGAGTGGCTTCGATTGCTCCATATGTTTGACCTATAGCTACACTAGTCATATTTAAACTGGAGACACCTAATAATCTTATTTTGCCTGGAAATTTTTGTGATGGATTTTTCTGGAGTATTTTAATTGATCTACTACAAAGAGATACACATTCACTGCTAAAGAAATTCCTATCTACAGAAGAAATTTTCTTATTGTTAAGTAAGACGCCTTTGCCTTGTATCGCTATAAATCTTTTATTTAGACTTGGAATATCTAAGAAACAGGATTCAGGATAACCATTTACAAATCTGGCAATAGAAATAGACCAGTAAGGTATACCAGCAGCAAAATTAGTTGTTCCATCCAGTGGATCAACAATCCAATATGCATCGGAATTAGGTACTATTTTAGATCCTTCTTCACTTAGGACTCCTTCTCCTGGAGTGATTTCATTTAACCCTGCGACAATAGTCTTATCACTCCACCTATCGCATTCTGTAATTAGTGATCCATCAGGTTTTTCTTCAGAATTGATTTTCCCAAAATCTTTTAATTGTTTATTATTCACACTGTCGATAAGTAGATTTATAGATGAAATTTGTTTTCCAGATAAATTCTTATTATTTGTCATTATAAATTAATTAGTCTTTGAATAGGTATTACAGAAACTATTACGAAGTGATTTGAGTTCCTTCATTTTAGAATAATAGTCTCTTTTACATTGATAATCAACTTTAAGTCCAGTGATTCTACTTAGTTTATCTAAGTTTATATTATAATCATAGATTGCTTCTATATTTTTTGTTTTTGCATTGGTAAGTTCTTTTTGGCTATTGATCACTTCTCTTTGAGTAGAGATACCTGCGTTAAATCTTAATTTAGAGATTCTTAATTGTTCTTTAGTTGTTTCTATCTCTCTTTGAGTAGATATTATATTAATAATATTAGAATTTAAATTCAAAAATAATGATTTAATTTCATTCGATATTTCGCTCATTGTTTTCTCATATTCGATTTCATTTGCCTTAGCAAGCTCTTTATTTCCTTTGGAGATGTAATATGATTTACCTCCATCAAAGATTCTCCAACTAAGTTTTAAGGCAATTTGATTATTATATGAAGATCCATATTGTTTAGGATCTAAGTCTGAACTCAGTAATTCTCCTTTTGTAAAAGAAGAAGAAAAAGTATTTGTAAGAGAGACTAATGGTTTTGATTTTGCCTTAGCAATATTTGACTGGTTAATATTAAGTTTTCTAGATTCTTTAATATTAGCTATTTCTTTATTGTACTCTTGTGCAGATAATAGGCTCACCTTAAAACTATTATTCCAAAAGCCAATTATTGAGGGTTTACTGATTATTCTAGATTTCTCATTAGGTGCTAAATATAAGATATGATCCAAGTTGTTTTCAGCGATACTTTGATTGTTAATCCTAGTATTAAGGAACTGAGAATCTCTAGATAATTGAGATTCTGCTTCTAATATATCTAGCTTTGTACCAAGACCTGAATTAAATTTTGATTTAGCATCTTTTAGACTTAATTTTGAAGTTTGTACTGCGCTTTCTCCATTTTTGACTTCTTCCGAAGCTTTTTGTAGAATAAAAAACCTTTTTCTTGCTTCTGTAATTAAATCACGTTTTTTTATCAAATAATTGTTTTTAGCAATTTCTAAAGAGTTTTTTGAAGCTGCAATTAAAGCCTTCCTTTCAGGATCAATTAGATTCCAATTAATAATAAGAGATGGGCTACTCTTCCACTGAGATGAAGTGGTATTTCCAGATGAACTATATTGTTCACCATAAAGATATTGAGTCATTCCATTCGCATTTAGATCAATAGTTGGATACCAATTAGTTAATGAACTTTTCAATTTCATCTCTGCTTCCTTGATATTGCTCATGAGTGATAATAATTCTTTGTTATTACTCACCAGCATTTCTTCAATATTATTAAGACGTATGATTTTGGGTTCAATATTTACTGTCTCTTCTTTAAAAAATAATATAGAATCAGATGCATCTAGACTATAGTTACCTATGATGAATAAAGACAATGTAGTTAATAGTTTAGCTGTAAATTTATTTTTCATTATTTAATATTTAACGATTTTATATTATTTGTTTCTAGTATTGCTTTTATCATATCATTTGAATCGGAAACAACTCTGATTGGTGTAGATAATTTTTTTTCTACATCATTTATTGATAGGTCATCAAGAAAAACATCAGTATTTAATTTAAGCATAATAGATGGAACTAATAACTGATCTCCCAATTCAATATTGTTAAGTCCTTCTATAAGATCTTGGCCAGTTAATAGTCCTGTCACAATCTGATCTTGCCCCCAATATTTACTTGGAAGACCATATAATTTAAGATTTATTCCTTCCACTTTATTAATGGTTGCGCAAATTGGATCCAGAGCTTCTTTGACGAGTTTACCTACTACCCAGCTAATATTCTTTTTTGTTTTGATTCGTTTAGGTAATTGTTGGGAGGCTATACTAAGTTGTTTAAGAAAATCTCTAATAGAACCTACTCCATTAGCTTCTTGAGGCAATTCTTCGTATGATTTCCTGTCAGGTAGTTTTAAGCCTCCTATTAAGTACCATTCATCAGAAAGCCAAACAAATCTTGTTCCTACTTCAAGGAGAAATTTTCTTTGCAATTTTTCAACTTGTTTGATTAAATCGCGAGCGAATTCTTTATCTACTGGAATAAGCCCATCATTTTTAGGTCTGAATTTAGTGAGACCTACTGGTACAATTGCTACCGATATAACTGTTGGCCAATCACCTTTTGCATATTTGGATAGATCTAATAAAGTTTTCTCCAGAATTCCCTTATCATTAATTGTTGGACAAACTACTACTTGGGCATGAAGTTGCAGGGATCTTTCGTTAAACCATTTAATTTGTTTTAAAAGTGATTTTGCTTTTTTATTATTTAATAGTTTTCGTCTGATTTGAGTATCGGTTGCATGAACAGAGATATATAGGGGAGAAAGTTTCTGCCTTTCAATTCTTTCCCAATCTTGTGCATTTAAATTCGTTAATGTTAAATATGATCCATATAGAAAGCTTAGTCTATAATCATCATCTTTAATATATAAAGTATGCCTCTTGCCAGGTGGCTGTTGATCTATAAAACAGAATGGACATTGATTATTACATTGTTTTAGTGTGTCAAATATTGCATCTTTAAAATTAATACCTAAATTTGAATCTTGTTCTTTTTCTATTTCAATAATATGAGTTTTGCCTGTTTTATCTAAAATTTCTAGAATTAAATTTTCTTCGCAAATCATAATATTATAGTCAATCAAATCTCGTGGTTTTTTACCATTAATAGTTAATAAACTATCGCCAGGTTCAAACCCAAGATCTTCGCCTATTGACCCTTGCTCTACTTCGCTGATTTCTGCAGCAGATGGCACTTTTCTTGATGTATGTGATTTCTGATCACTTTGATTATTTTTGTTAGGTTGTTCTTGCCACACGATTAAAGAGTAGAATTAGAATTATTGTTTGATTATTTTTTTTAATTTAACAGGTTAGATTCCAGGATGGACAATTTTCTAATATTTCATTATTGGATCTTCCCTTTGACTTTTGATTACATCTTCAAGTTATTCTGCAAAGAGTGATTGGTTATGATGAATCAACAATCTTTGTTTTTTATCTAACAAGCTCCTGATTAATCAGCAATTAAAAGAAGAAACTTCTTTTTCCGAAGTCCCATATATGTCTCGTCCAGGTTCTCTTCAGTTATGGGGAGGTCTCTTTGTGATATTCCCAATTTTTTTTCAAGCACCTTGGGTTCAATATCAACCTATTTCTGCTTTAGCTTTTACAGTAGTGTTAGCTTTGTTGTCTTTCTATTTAGGTCAGGATACTTCTTCTAAATGGTTTACTTTAGGTTCTTTGATGGCAGGAGTTACTGGCAGTTGGCTGGGCGGATGTTTATTCTGGGGATGGTTAAGAATGTATCCTGTCTTTCATATACCTGTTGAATCAGTTGTTCTTCCTCTTGCGGTTTTAGGACTTAAAACTGATTGGAAAATAGGAGCGAGTTTTTATCTATCATCCCTTTTAGGGACTGGGATTACTGATCTTACTTTGCTAAATGCAGGTATCATTGATCAATGGCCCAAAATTCTCAATTCATCGATGGAAGATGCAAGGTTTTTATTGCTTAATATTGGAGAAGAATTATTAAATGTAAGGGCTATTATTTCTATTTTATTTTCTATGATTCTGATTACATTAATTGCTCGATTTATGCAAAATAGATCTGATGATTCTTCAATAACAGGAAAGGCTTGGTTGGTATCAAGTACTGTTATAAAGACTACTTTATTAGTAGATGCATTGTTTCTGTTGACAGTTTTAATTGAACCTCGCTTAAGTGGATTAATTTAAATCTTATGCTTAGGCAACCATTCTCAAAACATCCAATTGAGCTTGATACATGGGATGTAATAGTTATAGGTGCTGGAGCAGCAGGATTAATGGCTTGTTTGGAGATACCGGATAATCTCAAGGTATTATTGCTGAATAGAAATACTAGTAAAATTTCTTCCAGTAGATGGGCACAAGGAGGTATCGCGGCAGTAATTAGACCAGAGGATTCTTTCGAATTACATTTTCAAGATACTCTTGGAGCCGGAGATGGATTGTGCGATATAAATGCTGTAAATATGTTAGTTAATGATGCTCCTTATTTAGTTGAAAGATTGGAATCATATGGAATGATATTTGATAGAGAATTTGGCAAAATATCTACAACCTTAGAAGCTGCTCATTCATGTAGACGAGTTCTGCATGTTCAGGATAGGACTGGAAGAGCTCTTGTAGAGGTTTTACAGGACCGAGTAGAGGAAAGGGAAAATATTTTACATTGTAGAGGAGTCAGAGTGTCAGATTTGTTAATTAGAAATGAGAGATGTTGTGGTGTTCAAGTTTTAGATGGATCAAATTTGTATTGGATTAATTCAAAAGCAGTTGTTATGGCAACAGGTGGAGGAGGCCATTTATATGCTAATACGACTAATCCAACCCAAGCCTCTGGAGAAGGGATAGCTTTAGCTTGGAAGGGGGGAGCAGCAATAGATGATCTTGAGTTTGTTCAATTCCATCCCACAGCTTTAAAGTCATATGGTGCACCTTGTTTCTTGATATCTGAGGCTTTAAGGGGGGAAGGAGCATTTTTAGTAAGTGATTCTGGGACAAGTCCAGTATCTTGTTTGGCTCAAAAAGATTTAGCGCCAAGGGATCAGGTTAGTAGAGCTCTTTTTAAAACAATGAAGAAAGAATCAGTCGATCATGCTTTCCTAGATTTAAGCCGTATCAGCCCTGAAAAATTAGTTAAAAGATTTCCTAATATTATTAGTAGGTGCCAAGAATATGGAATCAATCCAATTAATCAATTAATTCCAATTGCCCCAGCGGCACATTATTGGATGGGTGGGATATCTACCAACCTATTTGCTAAATCTACTCTCAATGGTCTATATGCTGTTGGCGAGGTTGCTTCAACTGGAGTTCATGGAGCAAATCGCTTGGCAAGTAATTCATTGATGGAGTGCCTGGTTTTTGCCAGAAAATTATCAGCAATTAATTGTGACAATAATAATTATGATTTAACCTCCTGCACAAGAAAATCATTTATCAAACCTTTCAATAAACCATACAGTTTGGATCGTAAGATTCTCATTCAATCTATTAATCAATTAAGAAATTTATGTTGGGAGAGAGTAGGTGTTAGTAGAAATCGTAATGACATGAATTCTCTTCATCAATATATAAGAAAACATTTATCCATCATTACAGAGCATCCAATGCTTAAAATGACTCAGAATCTAGATATTACAGAATTAATTCACTTAGAAGAGAATGATAGAAGAGATCTGAACTTAATATTTGATTTATATCATAGGTTGATTACCAGCAATCTATTAACAAATGCTTGCATCTTTAGAAAAGAGAGTAGAGGTGGTCATTATAGAATCGATAACCCTGTATCTTTACCTTATTGGAGAATGCATTCTCGTCAGATTATTCATCAAAGCATTACAACGAGGCAAGTTAACTTGAAGAAGGAAACTTAATTTATGTATCCTGATTTAATAGATAATTCTTTTAAAGATTGAATTCCCATTTCAATTTTTCCGTTAATTTCCCAAGACGGATATCCAGTAATCCCTTTAGAAGTGCATAATTTATGATTGTTATTAAAACCATCTTCAGCGCATTCAATTATCGTTAGTTCTTTTACTGCTTCATTCCCAAAAATTTCTTTTTGATCATGACAGTGTGGACACCAATAGGCTGAATACATTTTGATACCTTTTTTAGATAGGTATTTTGCAAGTGTTATATTTTCTTCAGAACTTTTAGATTGAACAATAGGGGGCAAGTTGGGACGAGTTTCATTGTGATCAGTGCTTTGAGCTGCATTAGCCGATATGATTTTTGAATTCCAAATTAAACTTCCTGAAATTACAAGTAAGAAAACCCAAAAACCTCTAAAAAAAAGTTTACTTCTATCAGTCCAGTTGCCACCAATTATTGTAGTTAGAAACATTATTAAAGATAAGATTGCAGAAAGCATACAAAAAAGGCAAAAAGCCTTTATCTGGTATGTCATTACCAATATTAAGAATATGCTGAATACCGACATTGAACAAGTTATATAAAACATACCCCACCAAATTCTGATTGAGTCTTGAGTATTTGATTTTGATTTATGCAAGGGAATAAGAATAATGGCTGAAATGAAAATCAATAAATAAGCAACAAAACCAACAAATGACAATGGAATATGAAAACCTTGCAGGCTAAAGATTGTTCCCCAATCACTATTTAAAACTTTCTCACAGCCTTGATTACTTCCTGGACAAGTTAATGAATTTAATAGCCCCCATTTTTTGAGAGTGATTGAACCTGTATCAATAACACCTATAGAAGAAAATATAGCTAATACTATTATTGGCCATTTCATTAACTTCTTTTTTTTTAAACGATTACTTAATCTGGATTTAGTCATGCCTATAGTTTCTTTAAAAATGAATTTAATATAATTAATTTTACATTTTTATTTTTAGATCAGTTTCTATAGTGAATAACTATATTAATTTAATAGCTCTTAGAGCTTTGTCTATTAAAAAAGCACTCACAAAACCGGAACCCACAAGTGCTACATAAAAAATAATTACCATTTAACAGTTGCTAAGCTTTTTAAATTTAGCATTCTGATTAGTTTTATTTCCAAAGATAGTTGAAAATCTTAATTGTTAATCTTGCACATATTCAATACCCTCTCGCAAAGCATACTCAGCCTTTTGAAGCTCCCTCCCAAGATAAAGTGCATGATCAATTTTAGAAACGAATGTTTTACTATTAATTTCCGAGATTTGTATTCCCAAGCTTTTCGCACTTTTACCTGAAAAGATTTGATTTGGTAATCTTTTGTTTTGTGAATCACATCTGAGAGGTTCTCCTGTGTCAGGGTTAATTGCAATTCCATTTTTATTGATTGTATTCGTAAAGTATTCAACTATAATCAATCCTTTATCATGTTTGATTTTTATAATAAAATACCCATAGGGATCTAGTTTGATTTTTCTATTAGATAGATGTGAATCTAATGTATTAATTTCTTGCTTTAAATTTATTAGATCCATTTTCTTATATTCGTTTTTACTATTATTATATAGGTGATCTTAATCTAAATATTTTTTTGTCTTGATAATTTTATTTTTCAGGTGATAATTAGAGAATAACCATCTTATTAAGCTATTCTAATATGATTCCAACCATTCGCAGTTACAATGAATTAAGCTCTTTCTCAAGATTATTTGATTCACATTTAATTAATAATAAAAAGATTCAATATAAAAAGAAAAGAAAGACCAAAAGATATTCTATAAATCATAGGCTAATGAAAGAGAATGTAAATTCATTGGCAGCTTGATGTTATAAGTCTTTATTTGAAAGGTATAGAATTATTTTCATTTTTAATTTCTTGACTACAAATTATATTTGCATGATCGATCCATTCAGTAATTATTTTTGAAACCTTGGGAATATACCATTTGTGTAGGCTAGTTGTTTCTACAGCTTTGAATCCTCTTCTTCTCTTCTGATTCCCTCCAGCGCCGGGATCAAAATATTGAATCTTATTTTTAATTGACCATTCTATTGGTTGATAATAACAAAGCTCAAAATGTAGATTTTTGATTTCATTAACGCTACCCCAATATCTACCCCAAATGATATTTTTACCTTTGACAAACATTGACATTGCTATAGGTGAGTTACTCTTATGCATATGAGCAGAAAATATTAATATATTGTTCTTAATCTCTTCTGAAGCTAGAGATAGAAAAAAATCTTCTGTAAGATATTTGCTTCCCCAAGCCCCCCATTTAGAACAATGTAATTCATAAAAAATATGCATTGATTTCATTAATTCTTTTGTAATCTGATCACCTTCTTTTGATGAGAAACTGATTTTCTTTAAATTTAAGTAGTTTCTTTCTTTTTTTATATTTTTTCTTTGATTAGAATTGAATCTTGATAGGTAATCATTAAAATCTTTTTCACCTTTCCACTCCCAAAGACTTTGTTTATTCTTCCATTTTATGCACTTAATTTCTTTTGAAATTTTATTCCATTTAGGATCTGTATAAAGGAAATTACAACTCAAGATATTATTATTTTTCGCAAAATCATCGATAGCATTCATTATCAGCTTATTTATTAATAAATGATCTTCTTTAGGAGCGATAAAGAATCTATATCCCTTGATTGGGCTATATGGGCTCATACCTATTAATTTGGGATAATAATTTAATGATAGGTGACTCGCTAAATTAGCAAAATTATGATCAAATATAAATTCTCCAAAACTATGGTTCTTTAGAAATAATGGCGCAGCACCAATCAGATCATTATCTCTCCATATAGATATATAAAGAGGTTGCCATCCAAATTCATTAGAAACACTTTTAGAATTCTCCAGAGCAAATAGCCAATGCCATTCATAAAATGGGTTATTATATGCAATCACTAATTGATTCCATGCATTAGTTTTAAATGACTTTATAGAATTCATACATCTAATAGATAATCCATTGTTATTCATACTTTTAAAGATACATTTTTAAATCAATAATTTTAATGACTATTATTTATTTAGAAGGGACGATTTTTAATATAGTACTTCAATAATACTTCGTTATTTGATAATCTTTCTGGTTCTTTAACTTCCAATTTTATTTGGTCTATATATGAGGAGAAATCCATAACATTGGATATCCATAAATATTTGCCCCCAAGAATTCTAGGGGTAATAGTTAATTGAAATTGGTCTATTTGAGTATCTTCCATAATTGAATGAATTAATTCTGCACCTCCTAGAATCAATATATTTTTAATATTTTCTGCTTTGTATATTTTTTCAAAGGTGGAATTCCATGATTGTTCACTGAGGATTATTTTTTCAAAATGATTATTATATTTTTTAATTCTACTTTGATTACTAATTAGCCATTTCCGAACAGGTTGATTAAAGAATAGCCAATTGACATCTAACTCTTGTTTGTTTGAAGCAATTATTGAAATCGGTTGTTCAGACTTATTTGCTTCTTTTCTTGTTTTCTTTAGTGCCTCATCTCTTATTAAGCATGTGCTTTGATGAACTTTTAAAGTTTTGGCTCCCATGATAGTTGCGTCTGCCCAGGTTAAAGATTCTTCTAAGACCTTTCTGTCACCCTCTTTACCAAGATTTGTTTTATCACCAGTTTTATAGGCTAGACGTCCATCAATACTTATTGCGAGAACGACTCTAATGCAATAGGGCTTTATCAATTGCTATGGGAGGAAATTTCAAGAAAATTCTTTTGGTCAAGTTTTGATAAGTTCTCTGCATATACTTCAGCTGCATTATTTGGGCTTTCTTGTAATCTAATTTTGTGAAGATTTGCTCCGATCTTTTTGATAGGCATAATTAAACAATCACCAATATGTAATGCAATATTTTCTGCAGTAGGAACACATGTAGCAAAATGTTTTATATCTTTATTCAGAAAAGTATGATCAAGAGGCTCAATAATTATATCTTCTATAAGGGTTTGAAGAGCAGACAGATCACATATCATGCCTGTTCTCGGATCGATTTGACCTCTTACTGTTATATCTAACAAATAATTATGACCATGACCATTCGTTCTGGCACATTTACCATAGATTTCAAAATTCTCCTCCAACGTAAGATCTTCTCGGGCTAATCGATGTGCAGCCGAAAAATGAGTCCTTATTGTTAAAAAAGCTTCCATTTCATTGCCTAAGTATTCCGCCCATAATCTAGGATGTTCATACAATTTTAATCCAATAAGAGGTAAACTGGATTGTAATCGCTGCCAAATAATCCTAGCAAGAGCTTCTGTGGTTGGTAAAGAACCTTCTGTTTTAGATATATCAAATTCTGACCATATATCATTTAGAAATCGAAAATCTAATTGTCTTGTAACTTTATCTTTTATTGCTTTTTTGACATCTGAAAGATTTAAAACCATCCCATCAGCATTTAAATCTCCTTCCATAGAAACAATTAATTCATAATTGTGACCATGACCTGGAGCAATCGCGCAGCTTCCAAATTTAGCAAAATTATCTTCTTCACTTAACTCTGGGAGCCAATAACGATGACTAGAGCTGAAAGATGCTTTTCTTGTGATAATACAAGATCGACCCCTGCCATGATTGGATTCATATGAGTTCATAGTCAAAAAGGATTACATCCAATATTATTTTATAGACTGATACCTAGTTTTGTCTTTATGGAGTCACTATTCAAAAATGAAATTAAGCAAAAGCTTGGAGGTCGTAATCTTTTTCTTATTGGAATGATGGGGAGTGGAAAATCAACAATAGGAAAGTATTTAGCAAAATCACTGCGATATAAATATATAGATATCGATAAGATGATTGAAGAACTTTTAAGAAAAGATATAAAAACAATATTTCTTGAAAATGGAGAGGAAGAATTTAGAAGAATAGAATTCGAAGTTTTACAACAAATAAGCACACTTCATTCTTGTGTTATATCAACAGGTGGTGGAATTGTTGTGAGAACTCAAAATTGGGGTTGCCTTCGTCAAGGAATAGTTATTTGGTTGAATGTTGAGAAATCTATTCTTATTGAACGTCTGAAAAAAGATTATAATAATAGACCTCTAATAGAAATTAATAACATTGAAAATACAGTGAATCAAATTTTGGTTGATAGAAAATCTTTATATAATCAAGCTGATCTTCAATGTAACTTATCAAATGAATCACCAGAAAAAGTTACTAACATAATTATTCAAAATCTTTCTAAATTAATTAGTAGTGATTAGGCTCAATTCTCACTGCATACCATTTAATAATAAATCCTGGTCCAACAGATAATTCACATGTAGATTCTATTAGATCTTCGGCGGATATATTAGAATCAAAGTTCATATTTTTGTATGTATTTAATTCTTTCATTTTTTCTAGCCAAAGTTTCAGCCAAGAAATTGTTGCTTTAACATCTAATATCTTTTCTTCTTTACCAGGTTCAAGAACTACATAATAATCACATGAGCGAATTAGAGGGTCTGACATGAATAAAATCTTTTGTATTATTATGATTATTTTTTTATTCTTTAATAATACCAGCGTTAAGAGTAAAACTTTATCAAATATTTTTTTAGGACCTGAAAATCTTAATTCCAGAAAAGACTTGTGGCCCAATTGGAAATTACCTTTTCATGATTCAAAGGGCTTAAGCAGTGATTTGATATATCCCTTTTGGTTTGAAGGGAAATGGTTGGTTGAGGCAAAAGATGAAGCTAATCCAGAAGATAATTATTATTATGAAGTAATTTTCTATAAAGATCAGTTAGGCCGAATTGTTGCTGATAGGGAATACAATTCTAAATCTATAGCTAAATCAATTCTCAATTTAGATTTAAAAGTAGTTCAAAATGATCCTTTAGCTTTTAATGGACAAATTACTTTTATAAGTTCAAAAAGATTTATTGAGTCCAAGGTAATCTCAAGATCTCAAATAGATAATGATAATTATTTTTTAGCTGATGAATTAGTTATTCAAAACTTTCATGAGTTAGAAGCTTCCAGGCTTAGTCAGATTGAAACCATGACGGAATTTTATCTTTGTGGACATTCATCAAAAGTTAGTGCAATAAAACCCAATATATGTGGGATACAAATTCAAGCTAATTATGGCTCTAGAATAGGAGATCATTCGGTAAATGCTATTAATAGTAGTAAATTATCTATGCGATTAACACCTATTGCTAATTAATTTGTTCTAGGTATTCTTCAAGTTCGTCTCTCCATTCAAATAATCTTTTTAAATATGGGTTCATAATAAATTCTTTGTTTCCTTTACCTTTAAGTAGACTCCCTGCTGATTCTGGGAATTTTAATAATGATAATTGAGCTGCTACAGCAAGATCTGCAATAGTAAAATGATCTCCAATTAAGTAATTGGACTTTTCTAATGAATTAGAAAGTTTGATCAGATTTTGTTCTAAATTATTTTGATCATTATCATTAATAAACATATTCTTTAAGGATTGGGGATCTGGAAGCGATAAATTCCCTAGGAGATCTTTGATGGAATTTGGGAATTCTTCAGGTAATAATGCAACTCGAAGTTGGGGATTATTCAATGCAGCTTTTATTAATGCTTTCTTTGCAGCTGTTGCAAAAGTTGTATCAGCCCAGTCTTCTATTAAAAGAGCTTGAGTTAATAGCTTTTCATTTTCAGGATATATATTATGCAGATTATTTTTAGAGTTTATATATTCACAGATTTCGGTTGAGTCAGCAATAATTTTATTACCATCAACTATTACTGGTAATTGTCTTTGACCAGTTAATTTAAAAATTTCGATTTGCCCTAATCCTGGATTAATTTCTTGAACTTTAAATTCAAGATTTTTTATTTTTAATGCCATTCTTACTTTGAGACAAAAAGCACTGTGTCTAAATTGGTATAATGCCAACATAATAAATTTCTGTTTTAAGTTAGAGACTAGCTATTATTAATTCATTTAGTTGAATCAATGGGCGAATTCTTTTCAAATGTATCTAGATATCCTAAGTATTTTATTTCTATAGTAATAGGAGCATTGTATGGGATATTTCAACCAATTTTTAGTAATGCGAATAAACCTACAACTATCATATTTCTAATTAGCGCTTTAATAAGTGGATGTATGACTCTTGGCTTTATAGTAAAAGCAATGGTATTGCCTAATTCTATTACTTGAAATAATGGTCTTTAATCGGCGCATTGAAAAGGTTGCTTCCATGATTAAAAAAGAAATTGGTTTCCTTTTAATTAATGGAGTTAAAGATGAAAATATTGATAGTCATATGATATCAGTGAATAAAGTTGATATCTCATCCGACTTGCAACAATGCAAAATTTTTGTGAGTATTTTAAGTGAAAATTTTGAAAAGGAAATTATTTTAGATAAATTGAATTCAAAAATTGGTTTTTTTAAGAATAAACTCTGTAATAGGATCAAAATAAGGCGAGTACCTGAAATCACTTTTTTCCTTGATAATTCTTTTGAGAAAGGGTCTAATGTATTAAGAATTCTTGAGAAACTTGATAAAAATATGATTGATCCTAATGATGAAAACCATAATTCAAAATAATTATTAATTTCACTTGAATAATAACTTTAAGCCATTACTTAATAAAAGTATTGTTCTGACTAGATCAGTCAAGCAATCGTTAGAAGTGAGAAGAACTTTTGAAGATTATGGTGCCAAAGTGATCGATTTACCATCTCTTGAAATTGTTGAACCTGATCAGACTGATCTTTTAGATAATTCTATTAAAGAAATTGATAAATTTCACTGGATCATATTTTCTAGTGCCAATGGAATAATATTTTTTGAGAAACGTTTAAATAAATTCAATAAGTCGCTTAAAGATTTGCCAAGCTCTATTAAAATTGCAGTCGTAGGATTAAAAACATCATCTTGTTTAGAGGGATTTGGAATTAAGGCAGATTTTATTCCTCCAGAATTTGTGGCTGATAGTTTAATTCATAATTTCCCTCAATCAGCTTATGGATTAGAAGTACTTATACCAAGAGTGCAAAGTGGAGGCAGAACAATACTTGCAGAATCATTTTCACAAGCTGGTGCTTATGTTACAGAGGTTGCTGTATATGAATCCATATGCCCTCAAGATTTTCCTGACAATGCATCAATTGCATTAAAGGACAAAAAAATAGATGCATTTGTTTTTGCTAGTTCTAAAACAGTTAGTAATACTGCTTTATTGTTGCAAAAGAAATTTGGAAGTAATTGGAAGATGTTGATAAAAAATATAAAAATAATTTCAATTGGACCTCAAACTAGTAAGCAATGCAAAATTGATTTCGATAGGGTTGATGCTGAAGCTATAATTCATAGTTTTGAAGGTCTTTGTGATGTAACCATAAAATTATTTGCAAAATCGAATTAATCTTTGGCATATCTCTCTTCAACAAGATTTTTAAAACGATCTATATTTGCTTGCAGTTCATTAGTTACCATATTACCAAGTAGATTAGATTCAATTAATCTAGCTATCATCTTTGGTAATTCATAGCTCACTTTTAGTTCAACAGAAGTTAAAGTATCGCTTTCTGGTGAAAAATGTACACAACCCTTTGTAGGAAGTCCTCCGACTGATTCCCATTTTAGTTTAGTTTGCTCAACTCTTTCATTGATTTGTGCTTTCCATTTGAAGCGAAAACCATTGGCTGCAAGTGTCCATTCGGTTAAGTCAGGGAGAGTGCTTGTCTCTTGGTCAATCGTTTTAACAGATTCAATCCAACTCATCCATAAAGGCATGGAATCAAGATCACTCCAAGTTAGCCAAACTTTTTCTACGGGAGCATTAATTTTGCTTCTGACAGTATGTTCTAGCCATTTACCCATTGTTTTAGGTTATGAAAAATTTTTAGACAGTTTGTCTATTTTTAGGATGGCGCCAGCTGCCAAATGACCACTCATTGTTGCCCCTTCCATAGAATCTATATAGTCTTGTTTCGTATAGCTACCAGCCAAGTAGAAGTTTTCAATCGATGTCTTTTGACTAGGTCTATAAGGTTCCATGCCTGGAGATTCTCTATAAAGGGATTGTGGCAGTTTAACTACATTACTCCAAAGAAGTTTTAATTTTTTTGAAGAAGGGAATAGTTCTCTAACTTGTTTATCAATCTCTATAGTAATTCTTTCTTTGCTTTTGCCAATCCATGGGTCACCTGGAGTTAAAACACATTGTAAAAGTGAACCCATATTTTCTTTTTGATAATCTACTGGACTAGTTAATGCTAAATCAGCAAAACAACTAAAATCAGCATCAGCAGTATAAAGTAAATTATTCAAACCTTGAGGGGATCTAGAAGAATGAATTGATGACTCTTTTTCTAATTCTGTTACCCATCCATCATAACGTAATTGAATGGTTGCTACTGCAACTGCCCTAAGTTTTTGCAATCCATTAAATTCATTGAATTGCAACCAAGTCTTTGGAATGATTTTTTGAATCCCGGGCACATCACAAGCGGCTAGGTATTTATCAGCATGGATTGTTTTTTCTCCTTCAGGAGTAGAAAGAATTACTCCTGAAACTGATATTTTCCCCCTATCATCATTGTATAAAATTTCTTTTGCTTTATTACTAAGGTGAATTTTACCTCCTCTTTCTTTTATGTAATCAACAATTGGTTGTGTTAACCATTTATGAGGAGAACCCTTTAATAAATTTAATTTAGAAGCTTCTGTACGAGAAGCAAACATCATAAAAATTGTTAACATGCATCTTGCTGAGATTGTTGAACAATTAATAAATCCAAGAGCATATGCTATCGGATCCCACATCCTCTTAATACTTTCTTTGCTACCTCCATGACTAAGAAACCAATCTTCAAAACTTAAAGAATCAAGCGATCTTATTGTTTTCATGGCTCCTTCATAATCAATTAGACCCCTTACTATTGGACTAGTCCCAAGAGCTAATGCATTTCTTAATTTATCAATCCAAGTGAGTTGAGGGGTAGTGAAAAAGGCTTTTAATCCATTGAATGGTGCCCCTAAGGCAAATCGAAAGTCTAGTGATCTTATGTCTCCATTCTTATTAACAAATAAATGTGTATGTTCTTTAGGTAATAGATTTTCAAATGCCCCAACTTTTTTCATTAGAGCAAATAGATTTTTGTAATTGTAAAAGAAAACATGCAGACCCATTTCTATATGATTCCCTTCGGGGTCTTCCCAGCTTCCTACTTTTCCGCCCCAAAAACTTCTAGATTCATATAGCTCGACTTCATGTCCAGCATCCAGCAGATCTACTGCTGCAGTTAAACCAGCCAAGCCGGCTCCGACTATTGCAACTTTCACGTTCTTAAATAAATACCACAATACGATGTTATTAAATACTCTTGCAAATTGATTTATGCAGATCAAATTAAATTTGTTTAAAGTATTTAAAGATATCAACTTATATATCAATGGAAGAACAACTTTCTGTATCGCCAAAAAACCATACTTCTATAGATGGGAAAGGAATCTTGATTTCAGGCGATGCTATTGCACAATTAGATAAATTAATTAATAATCAGCCATCAGATAAGGTCCTTAGAGTTGGTGTAAGGTCTGGAGGATGTAGTGGAATGAGTTATACGATGGATTTTGTTGGTCAAGAAGAGATTAAAGAAGAAGATGAAGTCTATGAATATCAAACTGATGGTGGTAATACCTTTCGAGTTATTTGTGATCCTAAAAGTCTTTTATATATTTATGGCATGCAACTTGATTTTAGTAATGAGTTAATTGGTGGTGGCTTTAATTTTAACAATCCTAATGCCTCTCAAACTTGTGGATGCGGAAGTTCTTTTTCTGTTTAATTTTTTGCAATTATGAATAAAAACCCAGATTCGTTTTTTGATCAGGCTTTATTAAAGTACAAAGAGGGTGCTTCATATGAAGAACTTTTGCAAGATTTTCTACTCATTGTAGAATCAAATCCTTCTCATTTCGCCGCATGGACATGCTTGTCTTGGTTGCAATTACTTACCAACCAAAATAACAAAGCTTTAATTTCCGCTAGAAATGCAGTTAAATTAAATAATCAAGATCCTCAAGCTCGTATTAATTTATCTTTAGCATTATTGGCTACTAATTCCAAGGGGGTTAGAGAAAATGTTGACTTTGTTCGAAAATGTATCTCTATGGTCCCAGATATTAAATCTGAATTAATAGAATCTTTGGAAGATGGTTTAACAAGGAAACCAGACTGGGGAGAGCTTTCTAAGATTAGATCTTGGCTTGGTGTTTAATTTGAAGAAGATTTTAGTTATAAGTAATGGGAATGGAGAGGATATATCTGGATGCCAAATAGCCAAACAATTAATTAATTTAGGTCATGATGTAGAAGCATTACCTATTGTAGGTAATGGTAATATTTATAAGAAAAATAAAATCAATGTTATCATTAAGACTAAAACTTTTTCGACAGGTGGGCTTGGTTATAATTCAATTAGAGGCACTATATTAGATATTTTAGAAGGTCAAATAATTTATTTAATCAAGATATTATTTCTAATTTTTTCGAGGAGAAAGGAATATAAATTTCTAATTACTATTGGAGATATCCTTCCTGTTTTTCTAGCTTGGTTAATTAGAAAAGAAACTTTTACTTACCTTGTTGCTTATTCTAGTCATTATGAAGGCAAGTTAAGATTGCCTTGGCCATGTTCTTATTTCTTAAAGTCCGATAAATTTAAATTGGTTTTTGCAAGAGATCTTTTAACGTCTTTAGACTTGTCTTCCCAATTAAAAAGAAAAGTAGATTTTCAAGGAAATCCTTTTATGGATGAATTGATAATCTCTGGAGTAACTAATAAATCTAAATTATTTACTATAGGAGTTCTTCCTGGTAGTAGGATGCCAGAGCTTGCTAGGAATATAAGTTTAATATTTAGATTGTTAAGTTCAATTCCAATAGAATATAATTTCTTTCGAGGAATTGTATTTGATATGGCTTTAGCTGACTCGTTAGATATCAATCAAATATTATATCTAGTTAGTAAATATAGATTTATAAGAATAGAAAAAATGACTAGAGATAATGTATTAATAATATCTATAAGTAATCTAATGATTAATATTAGGTGGTCTAGTTTTCAGGAAATAATGAATAATAGCGATATGTTTATTAGTATGTCTGGTACTGCTGCTGAACAGGCAATTGGTTTATCAAAGCCAGTTCTTCAATTGATAGGTGGTGGACCTCAATTTAACTATAAATTTGCAGAAGCTCAAAGAAGATTACTTGGGAAATATGTGTTTTGTGCAGAATATTCTGCTTTAAAAGAAATTTATTTCAATAATACAATAGGCTTGTTAATAGATATTATATATAGATTAAAAATCGATTCTTCATTCCTTAATAATTGTAGAAAAAATTCATCTATAAGAATAGGATTACCAAATAAGAAATCACAAGTTGCTAAAATAATTAGCAATAGTATTTATTTATCATAGATGCATCCAACCTTAGTTAAAATAAAAGATATCTTAGATAAAATATTTCTCATATCTTTTTTCTTGGTAATGATAATGTTTATGTTTTTTATATTTGCTTTAATAGCATCTTATTTTGGATTCGATAATATACTATTTATTTTTCGTAGAATCTGGTCCCCATTTACATTACCATTAATAAGTTTTTTTATAGGTGGAGTATTACTTAGCGCTTGTTTGTCTTGGTTTCAGCGTCTAGGGCTGAAAGAATATTAGAATATTTAAATTTAAATTTATTCTTTAATAATCTCTGAGGTAAAACTTTTTGACCTTCTAATACTAATTTTGCGCCATCTCCTACTACTAGCTTCAGAATACTACTGGGAACACTTATTAAATTTGGCTTTTTTAGAACTTGCGATAATTTATCAGTGAAAGATAGCATTGATACTGGTTCATTAGATACTGCATTATATATTCCAGAGTATTTCTTATTTTCTAGAATTTCTATAATTATTTTGCATAAATCATATCTATGTATCCAGCTCATCCATTGTTTCCCATCACCTATTGGTCCTCCTAATCCAATTTTAAAGATTGGAAGCATTTTGCTTAAGGCTCCTCCATCCTTTCCAATTACAATTCCAATTCTTAGAATAATTAATCTTGTCTTATTGGATGCTTCTAATGCATTCTTTTCCCATCCTTTGCAAACAGATGCTAGAAAATCATTTCCTGGCGGACTATTTTCACTGAATGTTTTGTCTAAGCTTGTTCCGTAATAACCAATTGCAGAAGCATTAATTAATACCTTGGGTGGGTTTTTACTTCTTTTTATTGATTGAACTAGATATTTAGTTGTTTTAATTCTACTTTGTTCTATTAATTCCTTTTGCTGTTTGGTCCATCGTTTTTCTGTAATAGGTTCTCCCGCCAAATTAATTACACCTTGTGCTTCTTCTAAAGCATTTAAAATAGAATCATTCTTCCAGTTTTCAGATTTAGACAGGTCTGTTTTTATAAATTGTATTTTTTCTAAGATTTTTTTCTCTGGTTTAAAATAATTTATAGGTTTTCTGCTAATTAGGATTATTTCATTATCAGCATTTATAAGCATTGGCAAAAGTTCTTTTCCAATAAATCCTGTACAACCTATTAGTAAAAGTTTCATTATTTCAGATATACTTTTTAGAGACTAATCAATTTTTTAATTTTTGGACATAGAAAATCCATCTAATAAGGAAAACTTACAAAAAGAACCATTAAAAAAGATCCTTAAGAAAGGATCTCTTGTAAGGGTTAATAAGTTGGCGTTTCAAAATAGTCTTGAATCTTTTGCAAGTGATAAGGAACTTCCTCTATATGTATTTGAAGGTCCTGGAGAGGTCCTTCTTACTAGAGAAGAATATGCTCAGGTCAGATGGAGAAGACCTGTGCCAGATGTTTGGTTAAGAATAGATCAACTAGAAGAATGGGAAGAATAATTAATTAATTGGTAAATGGGTTTTCTCTATATTTAAATTTTTCCTTTTCTTTTTAGCTTCATTCATTATTTGATTCCCATCTCTTAAATATTCGTCAACATATCCAAAAGTATATTTTTCAAGTTCATCTAATGCATCTTGTACTTCAGATAAGCAATGATATAGATTTAATCCAAAGCTTGCAGCACTATTTGGTATTGCTTTTGATCTATATAAATCATAAACTCGCTTAATTTTCTTTTGACTTGTCTCTAAATATTTACAGAAAGCTTCCATTAGGAGATCATCGTATGGGTCGGCGGATAATAATCTAATTTCTTTTTGCATTGGATTAATGATTTGCCCTATTAATCTATCTATTGGTATAAAAATTTCTTGAAACCATAGTTTTAAACCAATATCTTTTTGTAAACCAGTTTTTGTCTGCGATGAGTTGTTAGATTCCCAAGAAGAGCTTTGGTTGGAATATTTCGAATAGTTCCTACAGTTATCCAATTCATTATCTAATTGAGCTCTTTTCTCTTTATTGCTTAGTGTTTCCCAGGCTAATTTAATAGCTATAAATTCTTCGTTTCGCCCTCCTCTGTCTGGATGATGTTTTTTAGCTAACGATCTATAGGCTTTTTTGATTTCTTCTAGACTGGCATTTTCTTTAACTCCAAGTTTTTTATAATGATTGTTAGACATTTAGATTTATAGTTGTCCATCAATAGTTGGGTTGATGGAAGTATTAAAGGTGAACATCGCAGTTGAAAGATATCTTTCTCCAAAACTTGGAAGAATAACTATTAATCTTTTATTTGCCTGATCTTCTCTTTGTCCAATCTTAATAGCTGCAGCAACAGCTGCTCCACTACTAATTCCACAAAGTAGACCTTCTCTTTTTGCTAATAATCTTCCCATTTGCATGGCATCATTATCTGAGATGCAAATTATTTCATCAATAAGTTCTTTTTTTAAAATGCTTGGTACAAATCCAGCTCCTATTCCTTGAATTAAGTGATTACCTGGCTTACCTCCAGATAAAACAGGACTATTTTGTGGCTCAACAGCGTAAATCTTGCATTGGGGTATTTTTTCTTTAATAACTTTGGCGCAACCAGTTACTGTTCCACCCGTGCCAACTCCAGTAATTAATCCATCTATTTTATATTCGCATTGATCAAGAATCTCTAGTGCTGTTGTTCGTTCATGAATTAATGGATTAGAAGGATTATCAAATTGTTTTAACTGATAAGCATGTTTTGTTTCATTTACTATTTCCTTTGCAAGATTTAAAGCTCCTTGCATTCCTTCTTTACCAGGAGTAAGTAATAACTCTGCTCCATAAGCCCTTAGCATCGCTCTTCTTTCTGTACTCATTGTGTCAGGCATTGTAAGAATGAGTCGATAATTTTTTGCAGATGCAACCATCGCAAGTGCGATACCTGTATTGCCACTTGTTGCTTCTACAAGAGTTGTTAGCCCAGGAGTAATTAATCCTTTCTCTTCAGCGTCTTTGATCATAGAAGAGGCGATACGATCTTTTATTGAGGCAGTGGGGTTGAAATTTTCTAATTTAGCTATTATTTTTGCTTGACACTGGAATTCTTTAGGAAGTGTTTTTAGCTTGACCATAGGAGTTCTTCCAATTAATTCTGTTATATCTTCAGCAATTGACATTGTTAAATTCATTTTAGTAATCAAGATAATTTGAATTATAGTTAATAAAGATATCTAAGAAAAACTATCAAAAAAATAAATACAAGACCCAAGAAATATTATCTTCATTAAATTCATAAAAATAAAATTATTTATTTTCATAATATAACTATGATTAAAACTATAATTATTTTCTAAATTTATGTACACAATAGAACTTTCAATAAGGTTCACACCATTTCCAATTTCAGTTCAGCGTAAAACCTTATCAGATGCGCAAAAGACTTATCAATCAATCCAAAATTGTATTAAAGGTAATTCAATGAATACAAAAACCATAGAATTAAGTTGTGAGAAAATACAATCTAAACAAATTACTGTTTTGGTTGATCAAATAGTAGCAGTACAATTATTTGAGAAATCATCAGGCTCTGGCGGAATGAAAAAACCAGGATTTGATTTGGAACGTTAAGTATGAGATTTGATTTCCCTAAACAAGATTCAGCAGATTTGCAGGAAATTTTACGATTTGATGAAGTTGATTTTTCTTGGGAACCTAATAAAAAAATAATTGACAATTGTTCTTTCTCAATTCCGCATACAGGTTTATGGATGATTGTAGGTAAAAATGGCAGTGGGAAAAGTACGCTTACTAAATTGATTAAAGGAGTATTAGAACCTCAAGGAGGAAGGATCACCTGTCAATCAAGAATTTCAATGGTTTTTCAGAATCCAGATCATCAACTGCTTTTTCCTAGTTGTGGAAGTGAAATTTTATTAAACTTAAATTGTACAAAAGATTTTGAGATTACAAAAATCAATCAAATGATTGAAAATATATTAAAACGAGTTGGGATGAATGGTTTTAAAAATCGACCAATTCATACTTTAAGTGGTGGACAGAAGCAACGTCTTGCGATAGCTGCGCTTATAGCTAGTCGATCAAATCTTTTGTTATTTGATGAACCAACTGCTTTACTGGATAAAGTAAGTCAGTTTGAGATTTTGAGATTAGTTCAAGATTTGACGAATGATAAACACAACCCTTTAACTGCTCTTTGGATTACCCATAGATTAGACGAACTAATTTATGCTACAGCTATTGCAAAAATGAAAAATGGCAAATTAAGTAATTGGAAATTTACATAATCGTTAATCATATAGTTAAATTTGCTTGTCATTAATGCCTTGATAGAGGTAAGTTTTTAGTATTATCCTCGGTAGCTCAGCGGTAGAGCGATCGGCTGTTAACCGATTG
>CETG01191900.1_pt1 | contig 28519 bp, 47 predicted proteins | sample 361471 | NCBI WGS metagenome assembly CETG01 (sample SAMEA2622696, study PRJEB7988) | marine metagenome | isolation source: saline water (ENVO:00002010), including | reverse complement strand
GTATTGGTAAAGAATCATTATTTGGTTGGGATGCAGAAGAAAAATCTTATTTGACTGGATTGCTAGTTCTGCTTCGTTAATGATTTAAAGATTTAGGCTTTTGATAGGAAGTGATTTATTTATATATCTTGGCTAAATAATTGAGTAATTAGGCAGATTTAAGCTCAGATTTAAGCTGCCTAAGATACCTTTTCCTTTGACCACTGCCTTCAATTTCCACATGCCATCCACAAGCTAATCTATGGTCGATTTCTTCGAAATCGGCCTCATTAACAAGTTTTGAGATTCTTTTTTTGATTATTTTTTCCATATCTATATTTTACAAAAGCTAGATCTACTTGTCAAATCAGATTCTATTTTGGGGACAAAATATATATTTAAATCTTTTTATAGAACATTACATTAGCGTCAGAAGCTTTTTTATTTTGAGTTAAATATTTAGATTTAAGGCGTCGAGAGTTAGTCAAACGATAATTTCTCGGAAACTTTCGTTTGGTTAACTAAAGTTAATTTATAAGAAATAAAAAAACAATTTTCAAAAAAACTCGAAGTATTCAGTGCTTTTCAGAATAATATTAATTAGATGCAAAAACACAAATGGCTTACAGTCAATCCATTGTCCTCGCTGGTGGCTTAGCTCATATTCCTGTTGTTATTGGCTTTTTTAAATTTATAGAGAAGAAGATTGGCTCACGTCTTGCTAGATCAAAATAGTCATATGTGCTTTCGATTCTTATAGCTAATACTTGATTGAATAAATGCTAATTATTTTGAGAATATATAAAAAACTTGCTTGATATATCAAGTAGGTTGTTTAAAGGGGTATTGGCTTGGAAACGCCTCCATTTGTAACGTCTCAAGAAACTATTAGAATGAAATTGGTTAAATGAGCTAATAATAGGGTCAAGGAAAACAAGTCTCATTGATGATCCACCCTAATTTTGTCTTTTCTACCTTCGCGATTGGTGGTTTTAACCCCTTAGCCGCAGTCGTTGGTGTTTTGATTCTTTTTCAAGTTTCTCAAATATTTTTCTATGGGCTCCCTCAAAATGAACCTCAGGCAGGTTGGGGCCTTGATTCTGATTCCTCATTATTCAGCTATAGATGGAAGCAGTTCTTTGGTGTGCAAGTGATAGCAATTATTGTTGGATGTTCAGTTATCCTTGCAGGGCCAGAAATTATTTTCTTTCCCTTTAAATTTGTTTAGAACAACTTAAACTTTGAAACTTAATAGAACTGGAATCACTTATTCTTTTTCTTTATAAGTTATTTAGATTACCAATAAAAAAAGAATCTAATCAAAATTAGATTCTTTTTTTATTGGTATGAATAGATAAATATTTAATGATTTAAAAATACTTTTATCCACTCATCTTCCTTAAACCCTATAAGAATATCTTGATTATCGGTGACTATAAATGGACGTTTTATTAGCTTTCCATCTGAAGCCAGGGCACAAATAGCTTGTTCTGTATTCATTGCTTTTACTACTGAAGCGCCTAGCGCTCGATAGCTCTTTCCACTTGTATTGAATAAAAACTTCGTTACCCCATCTTCTCCAATTGCATTTCTTATTTCATCTTTTGAGGGTGGATTAATTGTTATATCTATCAACTGAAATGTTATGCCTTTTTCCTTTAGCCATTTCAAGGCTTTTCTGCAAGTGCTGCATTTGTTATAACTATAAACCTTTGTCATTGTAGACATTGATTGCGATGTCATTCATTTATTTTTATTGTATATGATTATTTGTGATTGTGAATATGGTAAATATCGTAGATTGGAATTTTAAATTTTTTTAATCAATAGAAATGTACGTTGTCTTTAATAGGCTCCCAACTTACCCCTTTAAATAAAAGAATAAATCTTCTTGACCAAATCAATAAGGGGAAAATTAATTTTGTTCGAGCTTGGGAGTGAAATAGCACTCTAATTGTTTCTAATAATGCATCTGATGGTTCGCTTAGTTGTTTGCAAATCCAATTAATAGCAATTGCTCCATGAAGGATATCATTATCTTTAATAAGAATTGCACCTTTATTTAAATTGTAGCCTTGCTTATATAAAGAGGTAAGTTGAGGCAGGTTTTCACTTGCTCTTGCATTCTTAAGCTTAAGATTAGGGATGCTTCCTTTTAGTTCAATAAGTTCAGCAAATTTGCTGCAAAATGGGCATTTACCGTCGTAAAAGAAAATAACGTTTTCATTCATATAATTAAAAATCCAATGTGAGAATATTCTAGTGGTTATTAGTTTAAAACTGCGCAATCAAATCAAGTGTTTTTCTATTCTTTGCTAATTAGACCAAATAAAAACCAAACTTAAAGATTGCTTCATCGCTTTATTTTCTTTTTTCTAGAACAAATGCAAAAAACAAATTATTTCATAAATCATTTGTTGGATGGGAATTGTTAAATTGAGTCAATTATTCTTTATTAAAAATTTTTTTTATCAAGTTTTTTCGCTTTAAATGCTTGTGCTCCAAATATAATGGTCATGAATATTAAAGCAACTGCAAGAATAGGTGTGATATGTCCAAAGATCTCTATCAACATGATGAAAACAGAATGATGTATTTACTTGAATTCATCATAGGAAACAATCTTGAGATGCAAACATCTATTTGCAATTTGAATTTTCTTTATGATCAGTATCTCTAGAATGTAAACTTTTTTTTCTTTTTTCGTTAAAGAGAGACTCATTCTTTATCAAATAACATTCTAATGATTAACTTTTGATTCCAATAACTGTTTATTTTATTACTATAACTTGAACAAACGTCTTTATTTTGAAGTTAATTATTCACTAATTTGCTTTCTCAAGCTAAGCTTTTTAATCAATATGGGTTTAAAAATCAATGAGATATATTTTTGTTGATTATTTTCCCAAAGAATTTGCAATAACAATTTCTGAGATGGGGTTAAGTCCATTTATTGTTTTTATAATTATTTCTTTTTCTTTATTATTTATTTTTTCTTTTCTAATAAGTTCAAAGAATATGGATGGTGATGGCATTATGTCTTGGATGATGAAGAAACCAAAGGACTGGATTGGATTCAAAGATGAAAAAATTGATTAATGATTAATTTGGCACATATCTACTAATACCGAAATCTATGAGTCTGAACATACCTATTTAAAATATATACTTCTAATCAATTTAAAAAGAACATCTATACAATAATACTTCTATAAATTTATCTTCCCGCAGCTGATCTTCTTCTGACTACCCTTCTTCCCTCTGTTGGCTCAGAATTTTTCTCTGGATTAAGCTTTCCAGTTGTTTTTTCTTGCCTTGATGTTACTGAGTTATTTGTTTCTTTTTCTTCTTCCATCTCAAGGCAAACAGCAACAACCATTGCTGCCTCTATTGGGTTAGGCAAATCGCCAATAGTTATTAGAGCTTTGAGCACAAGTTGCATGCGAGGGTCTTTCCCTAGCTCAGGGCGTAGTTTTTTTACTGACCGCCAAAGTTCTTTTGTAACTTCTTTGAGTAGTTCTTTGTCCGTAACCAAAGTAGATCTCTTATAGATTATTAGTACTTTATTAGCTCAATCAATCTTTTAGCCAAAGTTAGTGAGATCCCTCACGAACCAGATTTAATTTTTAAGGTTTTCTATGAAAATTTGATGGTATATAGATTCTTAAATAAGCTTTCCTCTCATTAGCTCATGACCAGTTAGCGATTTCAAAACCACTGAATTCCCATAACCGTTTTTTCATGACGGGGTTTGTAATTTCATCGATGATTATCCAATCAAGAAGAATTAACTAGGGTTGAAAGAAACGGCTTTAAATTCATTCCTTTGTATTGAGTCCTTCTCAAATTTATCTAAATCGACTTTCACAACATCTCTATCCCCTTATTTTCCAATTAACTTGCCTGACTACATTTTTTTTGTTAATGCTCAATTAAACCCTTGTTTTTTATGGTGAAGACTTTCTTCCTTTTAATAATTGGATGTTTTGGAGGACTTTGGCTTGCTTGGCCAGGTATAACTAAAAAAGAAAACTTAACCTGTGCTTTTGAAATTATTGAGAAAACACAGAAAGATCACGCGGATTTCCGTACGCTACTTGCGATTTCCCCGAATTACATCTTAAAAAAACAAAAACCTACAGCATTAGATAAATTTCGAATAATTGGAGATGCTTGTTTTCGATAGAGTCATTATTTGTATATTCCTTGGCATATTGGCCTAAATCATGTATTGTCGTCGAAATTTTTACTTATAAATTTGGAGTCAGATTTAATAGCTATTGGAATATCAGTTATTCTTTCTTTAGGAGGAATATTGGCGCTTACTTCTGGTTTTGACGATGATGACGATCAAGATGGAGGTGGTAATGGATCCCCTATCTATGAACCAGTAATTGTTGGTAGCCCTGCATAGCTAGCTTTTTATTCTTCAGTTGTTTTTGGATAAAGCTTCGCAATCTTTTGAGCTTGGGCTTCTTCCTTTTCTTTTATATAGCGTTTCTCTGCCATCCTTCTAATTACAATTCCTGGAGCAAACCATATAATTAATATTGATACCGTTATGAAAACGGGATTGTTTAGTGTAAGGTCTAAAAGGATTTGCAAGATTCTTCTTAAGATATACGTATTTTATTTATGAACTTGAAAAATAGATTAAATCTGAACTCTTATGAATGGTGGAGGAATCATCGGAAGATAATTTCATATGGTGGTTTTTTAATTGTTTTTGCTATTTATTTGAGCCCTCTTGTTAAAGAAGCAAAAAATAAAAATAAATGCATAAGTATTGCTCATGAACGATTTATGGATGAAGCTCTCAAAAATGACAGGATTTCTAGAGAATCTTCTTTTGTTCTTGCATATCAAGTTTGTAACCATAGAAGCAATTGAAAAATTAGTTAAGGAATGCACGATATATCAATAAATTGGAAGGATATATTAGATAAATTTCTTGTCTTTAATATATTTCTAATAATCTGTGGATTTTTATTCTTTTTATTTTCCTTTGTATCAAGTGCAAATGGTTATTTTGCACCTTATAAAATATTTCAAATGTTATGGCTACCTGTTTATATTCCAGCATTAAGCACTTTCTTTACAGCTGTATTTATTGAATTGATTATTAATAAGCTCAGAAATTAATTTTAATTTTCAGCTGTTTCAAATTGCCTAAGTAATCTAAATCCCTTACGGATAACAAGAATGCCTCCATAGACACCTAATGCCAGTGGAATAAAAACAAAAGGGTTAGTATTCATTTCGGCATAATTTTTGGCCCCATCAACATAGTCATAACCATGGCAAGGAGAAAGAAGGAAAATACTTGTAAAAATAACTCCCCATCCAATTATGGAAAAAATACCTTCTTTGGTTTTACCTTCATAGAAACGATCAAGACCCACTCCCCATCCGATAGAAAGAAGTCCTAGTCGGGTTAAAGCTTTTTTTTCTTCTTTTAAAAACACAACTTGTAGTCCATATTGAAAATTCTTTGAAACTATAAACGCTTTGCTTGTATTGTGCGAATTTTATTTACTATTATAGAAACTTTCAATATTGATATAAAAAAGAGATGGATAGCAATTGTAAAAAAAATATAAAATTAAAAGTTACTCACTTTTAGCTGATGATTCTCTTGCGGCATAAAATTCAGCAAGACTATTTAGCATTTCGATTAAAACTTGATTAGAGCATTGAGTCTTTTCCTGTAAGGTCATGCATGCCTCCTTAATATTAACAAAAGCATCTTCACAAATTTCAGTCAACTCTTCTGTACTGTATTCCATTTAAATCTTTGGTTGTTTCTTGTATATCATGGCAAAAAAATAAATTAATTCATTAAATTACTAAATAGATTAAGCTTTGACTTATCGAAAATATGATATAAGAATTTTTTATAACTAGGAATAAACACAAAATAAATTGTAAAAAATGTCAACTTGTTAAATTTAAAGTTTAGATTGTATAATTTCTTTTTCTACGGTCTTCCTGTTATAAAACTATGGAACGAAGGATTATATTTGAAAAGAAGGAATGCTATTAAAAAAGAACCATTTAAAAATAGTGCCACTCCAAATTGAATCCATAAGAATGTTTTGCCTACATTTGGATTGTCACTTTTGGCGTCTACTCTCAAGGGCATAATTAATCTTTTTTGTTGAATACCAGATTACCTGGCTTTAACTCTAATCATTTTTTCGCCTTTGCCTAGCATCGTTTTCAAGGGTTGTATTAATCAGATCTTGATAGCCTCCCTTAGCAGAAGCAATCCCAAACATTATAATGAAACCAAGACCAGAAATTATTATTGCACTAATTGATAACGGACTTAAGTTTAAATCTGTTGCGAATATTTGAGCCATTTTTTTAACTTGATATTCATTCATAATAATCATTAAATTTATTTTTGGCTAATGTGGTTTTAATTTAAAATAAAAATGATTATTTCTTTGACTACTTTTCTTGCTTGTTGAGAAAATTTTAATAAACTTTTTAATTACTTCCAAACATTATAATAGACTCTTCCTATTAATTCTCTTATTGCAATCGAGCTTTGATTAAGACTTCCTGCTGTAGGTATATAGTTATAAGGATTAGAGAAAACCTTGATTAAACTTAAGTTACTCGATTTAAAGTCAACAGGATATGCAATAACAATAAAGCCTTCTCTTTCGAATATTTTTTTAGCTCTTTGCATGTGGAATGCGCTCGTTACTAATATGATCTTGTTCGCTGAATTATCACTATCCAATTTAAACGATTTACTTAACTCTATCGCCTCTTGTTTTGTATTTATAACTCTTGGAGTTGTAGAGATAAATAGATGACTTACTCCTCTCTTTTTAGCTTCTTCGATATAAAGTTCACCTTCAGTTCTTGATTGTGGTTTTAATGGGTCATACCCTCCAGTGAAAAATAACCTCTTACCTTTTCCTTTTTTAAAGAGAGCTATCGCATTGAAGAATCTATCTGGATCTATCCATTCTATAATTTTGTTTTTACCAGATATTTCTTTAATTCCACCACCACTTAAAACTACAATTCCATCAGAAACCTTAACTTTTTCTAGATTAACTCTTACCCATGGATATTCAACTAATTTTATCAAGCAATTTGATATAGCGTATGTACTAAAGGACCAGAGTATAATAATTGCAATAAATAGAGGCTTTTTTTTCTTGTTAAGAATTTGAATAATCATTAATATTAATACTGCCCCAAGAGGCATAATTATATGCGGGATTATTTTGCTAATAAGGTAGACAACCATTATGATTAAATTAATTTGATTGTTTTAATTTATAATGAATTTAATCTATCTCATCCTTTTCTGGCTTTAATAGACAATAAGATTTAATTTTCTAAAATAAATTTGTATATTCAATGAATCAACCTAACGAAAATCAAATTCTTGCGGCCTCTTCAATGTGGGTTTCTGCCGTGCTCAATTTTTTCCCTGGATTGGGCTCTGGTTATCTCTATCAACGTAGGTGGAAAGCATACTGGCTAACGACATTAAGCTCCATTTTCTGGCTCATAATTGGTTTCTATAATCAGTTAGCAATTGATCCATCTGACCCTGCTCCTATTCAAGCTGACCAAAATGGTATTTTAGGGTTGTTTTTTATAGCCTTATTTACTGCAATTGAATCTGTATGGGCTATAAAGCGTGCTCGTGAGGCAATTATCGAGAAAGAATGAATTTTTTTATTTACTTACTAATGCTTTAGGCATAATTTTTTTATGAATAAAAAGAACTAAGTTAAATATTATTTTAGGTTTTCTTATCTTGTTATAAGACCCAATTACAGTTATTTCCTGTTAAGAATGTATTGTGAACTAATTTTTTTATTATGCAACTTTATTTAGTTGATTGCCAATTCCCTAATATTGAAAATCAAGTGGCGGCTTATAAACAGTTTGTTGAGTTTTGGGAAAATGGTCAAATGGCTAAAGAAGATAATTTCGAGGGTTTTGAAATGCTTTTTAGAGTTCATGCTCCTGGCGAAGGGAGAGTTGTAATTCTCTGCAAAGCTAGTAGTGATAAAGAGCTTTTTCAGCATTTTTCTCCATGGAGAGCGAAGTTTGGTATAGATATGGAAACTACTCCAGTTATTAGTTGTCAGAACGTCGTTGATTATCACAAAGAACTTTTTGCCAAGATAGGCTGAGTTATGTGTTTCTCTATATTTAGCCTAAATAATATTAATATTGTTTAGGCTAAATATAATGTTATACAAATACAAATCTTTTTAATTACTCCTTTAACTCGGACAATTCCTCTTCAAAAAACCATTGCGTTGTGCCAATATTTAAATCTATAACTAAGCCAAACTGGTTACCATCTACCATTTTATATCCAACTAATTTACCAAAAGGATTCTCTTCGAGCTTTTTTGTAAGTTTATCAGGAAGTCTGTCTTTGACTTTCTCAAGATCCACTTTTAATAGTTGTTGTGGGGTTAGTGTTCTCGAATCAACAGTCATTTATTTTATGATTATGTATATTTATTATAGAAAAATTTATTGACATTATTATTGTTTCCTAATCTAGAAAACATAAAAAAACCCCCTATAAAAGGAGGTTTTTTAGAAAGGTTAATATCAATTAGAAAGAATTGATGTTGCTACTGATGCGACTGCGATAATCAAACCTCCAAATTTGATTACTTTTTGGTCAGCATTGAAGGTTGTTCCAACAAGAATTGCTGCCAGGTTGATTAAAACAAGTTGATCAGTGTTCATAATGAACTTTTTAATTTTTTTAAATTTAATAGTTTTTCGCTCCTTAACCCAACCTTAATTAAGATGTTGTTTTATTTTTGCTTAATTCAATTAATAGTTCACGGCTTAAGTTGAAGGTTTCAGTTTTTTTTACTACAGCACTTCATCCCAGAGAAACAAATAAGTCAAAGTCATTTGTCACTGGCTTTTTTGAGATCGAGACTCGTTTTGCCGCCTCAAATGCATATATGGTGTAAGTAGATATAGGTATATACACTACTCATAGTGTTGAGTTGTGTTTCTTTTGCTGAAAAGTTTTGTTTTTTATTTTATTTTCTCAGTTGACCGGGTGATGGGGATCAGGCGGTCTTGCTAAAAAACCTATTTTCTTCGCGATTCTTTTTATGGATCTTGGGTACATCTTTCTTGCATCTCTTTCTACTGGTGTAATCACATCAGAGGAATTTGATTGGATTACTTTTCACCAACCAACCTTTTCCAGAATTGAAGAAGCTACTGCTTTAAAACTTGGAAGACTTATTGATAGAGGCTCTGTTCATCTTGGCTGCAGGATATGATTTCGGAAAATTTCTTTTCTGCATAAGAATTAGCTTTTATCCAATAATTGAAAGACTTAACTCAGATTGGAAGCCTCTGCATTTTATATATTCTTGAAAATGTGCTGATTCAAAAGCCCTTTGAGCAGCCTCTTTTGAGACGAACTCAATTACGAGACCCAGTTGACCGCCATCCCATTCATTCAAGTCTGAATTTTGATTTACATCTTTGGCAATAATTGTTCCACCAACTGATCTCAACCACGGAATAACTGTTTTTACGTATTCAATGAATACATCTGTATTTGCAATTTTTGCTTGCTTTAGCCAGTATCCCTTAGCCATGAATAATTAAGAAATTCGAAAGAGTATCGCACGTTGACGGTTCAAGATCTGTCTAAATCAATAAACGTTAATTTAATTTTCGCCATGTCAGAGGTCATTTGAAGCGATTACTTTCCCCAAAACATGCTTGAATACACTATCTTTTACATAAAGTTGGAAGATTTATTTTTCCCTGAATTTGGGAATAATAATAAGTTCTCTATTTCTTTAAACTATGACTGATAACGAACCAAAATGGGACTATACCACTAGAGAAGGAAATCTCTTTATTGGTGGTACCGTTGTGGGGCTAAACCTCTTATTGGTTCTAGCCTTAATACTTGATAGAACGGTCCCTGCTGTTCATGCCTTCATTACAGGGAAGCCTGTCTGAGGCGTACTCATAAAATTAGACTAGTCGGTGTTTAATCAAAGAGGTACAAAAATCAGTTCTCTTTCGAGGATTGATAATTCAATTGAATCTATAAAGAATCGTATTGATAAGTTGGATCAACAAATTGCTGATTTAACGAAAGAGATTTTTAACGCTCAATTGGTTAGGGCAAGATCTATGTTCTCCGCTAATACTAATTTCATTCAAGGTTTTCAAAAAAGGATTGTAGAGTCTTCTGTTAATAATTCACTTGAATGGCACAAATTACGTTTAAGAGAAATCTCTAATGAAAGGAATATGTTACAAGATCAATTAGATAGGTATACAGGCAAGTTTTGGTCTAAGAAGATAAGAAAGTTTTTTTTATTTATTGTTGCATGGACTTTTCTTGCTCTTTTATTCTCAGTTATTCTTTTAGGCTTTGTAGCAGCATTATATTTACTTCCTGTATTAGCTTTAATAGTATTCAGTTACATAATAATTAAGAAATTAAATGTCTAACTTTTGCTTTTTAAGACTTCGAAATTAATCAAGCTCTATTTTTTAACCATTCGGCTAAAGAGGTCATTTCAATTCCTTCTTCGGCGGCAAGAGATTTTAAATAATTTAAATTTGCACCATAACCAGCTCTTTCTATCCATTCAGCCATAACCCCTATATCATGAACAAATAATTTCATTAATACTCTTGGTGCCATTACATAATTAACTTTTTTAGAATAACCGCCTCTAATCTTTTGGCATAATTCAGCCATTTGATTTCCTGATAATTCTTCTCCAGCTAGGTTTATTGACATATTCAAGAATTTTTTTGGATTTGAAAAAATTGCTGCAGTCCAAAGGCCAATATCTTGAACGGCTATTGTTTGCCATAATTTATTAGGTCTAACAACTCCAGGGAAAGAGGTTTCTGAAATCCTTAAGCCTGGTAAATTTGATTCGAAGTTTTCAAAATAACTAACTGGTCTAATAATTGTTGAAATATCTTTTAAGCCTTGTTGAATAAGAAATTCTTCAATGTCCCATTTGCTTGAGAAATGTCCAGGGGCAGGTTCATTATTAATTGGATCTTTTGCTTTACAAATAGAACTGAATACAAAATGCTTCAATTGACCTTGATTTTTGATTTTGGCAACAACATTAATTAAGTTGCGACCCTGTTCCATTTCGTATTCCCGAACTAATGGCTTCAAACCTTTTCTAGGTGTTGTATTTCCAAATATTCCATAAGCTCCTTCAAAACATCTATATAGGCTCTTAGGGTCTAGGAGATTGCCTTTGATTATCTCAACATTTGCTAATTTGCTTAGTTCTAGGGCTATTTCGCTAGAAGGATTTCTAGTAACTGCTTTTATTTGGAAAGAATTTCTTTTTGATAAGTACTTGACTACTCCACGCCCTTGAAGACCAGTACTCATAGTTACAACGATTATTGGTTTTTGTTGTATTGGGCTTTTAATGGGAGATTTCTCCATTTAAGAAAGGATTTCCATCTGGCAAATAAGATTTTTCAATGAACTTTTATCGAACTTTATATTCTGTATAAATACTAGAACAATCATTATCTTTTTGTTGGAAATATCAGTAACTTCTGTCCTTTGCTTATCTTTTTCTTTGATTTCAGTACTTTTGATACATCTCTTTAGTTTTATCTAATAATCTAATCTTTAAATATACATCAACTTGAAGCTGACGTGTAATGACTTAGAGCAAAATCCCAGAATACTTTGCTTAAAGTGAAAAATATAAATGCCACAAATATGCCTAAATAAACCATGATAGCTCCTGATTTACCTAGTATTATTTCAGAAGGCACAGTTGTTAAAAAGCCTATGGGTATTATGAATATAAATACAAAGCGTAATGTTGAGGGAAAAGCGCTTATTGGATATCTACCAGAAGCAAGCAAAGCTCGTAAAACTTCAGTTGCATTCCATGTTTTTACAAACCAAATACTTGTTGCTGCTATAAGGAACCAAACAGAATAAAGAATAAAAACACTAGCTAATAACATAGTTATAAAAAATAAAATATTAGAGTAAGAAATACTTTTACCAATATTTACTAATGACCAAATAATAACAGTAAAACCCAAAAATATTTCTGGCAAACCTGAAGGTGAAAGTGTTCTAAAAGAAACCCAAAATTGACTATTTATTGGTTTTAAAAGAACAAAATCGAGAGTTCCTTCACGTATATAATTAACTATTTCTGTAAGATTTGGTCTAAGCCATGTATTTGTAATACCATCTAAGAATGTATAAACTCCTTGAATAATTAAGGCTTCTTTCCAAGTCCAACCACCAAGGCTTTGGCCTTGGTTAAAGAACAGGGAAAGTGTAAAAATACTTCCAGTAAGAGTTCCAATCATTGCAAGTATCTCTATTATGAAATTCAATTGGTATTCCAATTGAGATGCAATTGCAGTACTCCAGAATGTTCGTAGAGTCTTTAAGTGTCTTTTCATTTATGCTCCCATAGCGGAATAATGCTTTACTCCTGCTTTCCAAAAAATAATTACGAGCGGTAATAGTATTGCTATCCAAATTAGTTGTGCAGAAAAACCTATAAATGTGTTATTTGATAAACCTGCTAGTACTTTTGCGGGGAAATTAATTAAGTATGGGAATGGTGTATAAATAGCAATATTTTGAATTGATTCAGGGAAAGAAGCTATAGGTGCTAGTAAACCAGAAAGAAATAAGTATGGAACAAATAGTAATCTTTCAAGGGCGCTAGCTTTTTCATTCCAAAAGCAAAAGGCAGCTATTAGACTTTGCAATAAAAATGCAATAGTAAATGAAAGAAAAGTCGCTAACCACGCAAGAAATACCTGACTTAGTGAAGGAATCCAAAATGTGTTTGGATTTAGAAGAAAAAATATAAATGCAATAATTATTGCGAATGGGAGACGAGTAATTTGTTCAGCTAAATGTGCAGATACATATCTCCAGAGTGGATGAAGAGGTTGTAATAAGTAAGGTGACAATCTTCCTAGCAAAGCATCTTCTTCAAATGAGAAGACAACCCAAACAACAGAAAATTGCCTGACTAAGAATGCACTTAAGAAATAACGAGATAATGAAATTTCATTAAATCCAAATGCTTTTCCACTGTCACTTTGATTCCAAAGTGACAACATAATAAAAGGCAGAATGCCTGAAAGTGCCCATAGTGCAATTTCAACTCGATATTCAAGCATATTTGCGTATTGTGTAGTCAATAAAGCCTTAATAGCTCTAGGATGAATCCCTATTAAATTCATTAAAGTTCACCATTGCTAAAAAGCTTTCCAATTATTTCTTCGATTGGAGGGTCTGTAACTTTAAGATCCAATATTTCAAACTTAATAAGTAGTTTGCTTATTACTGATGTCAATTTCTCACGAGGAATTAGTAGTTTTACAAAACTATCTCTATGGGTTTTTACCTTTCCATATTCCTCAAAATCTTTATAAGTAGTTGTTGTTTTTATTTCTATCGTTACTTCTCTTTCTGGGGCTAATTTATTCGCTAGAGAGTCTAAAGCTCCATCATAACAAAGGTTACCTTCATGAATACAAAGTACCCTTTGACACAATGATGTTATATCAGTCATATAGTGACTTGTTAGTAGAATAGTGGCTCCCGTTTGCTTGTTATATTCGGCCAGGAAGCTTCTTACTCGAGCTTGTGCATTTACATCAAGACCTAGTGTTGGTTCATCTAGGAATAAGACCGATGGTCGATGTAAAAGAGCTGCTAAAAGTTCAGCTTTCATTCTTTGGCCTAATGATAATTTACGGACAGGTCTAGTAAGCTCTTCATCAATCTCAAGCATTTTTGCAAGTTCTTTAATACGTATTTTCGCTTCATTTTTGTTTATGCCATAAACGGCTGCATTTACCTGTAGAGAGTCCATAGGAGGTAAGTCCCATATCAATTGTTGTTTTTGCCCCATCACAAGAGTTATTTGTTTTAGAAAATCCACTTGCCTTTTCTTTGGGATGAATCCCGCGACGTCTACATATCCAGAGGTTGGATAAATAAGTCCACATAGCATTTTTAGAACAGTTGTTTTCCCTGCTCCATTTGGCCCAAGAAAACCTACTATTTCTCCTCTTTTTATAGAAAAACTCACATCTTTTACTGCTTTTACATCAATAGTTTGCCTCTTAATGAAATGCCTTAAAGTTCCTAATAAACCTGGCTTCTTACTAGATACCTTGAAGGTTTTATTAAGTTTTTCAACTTCAATCAATGCTTCATTTAGCATCTGAAAATTGATTTTATGTTTTTATTTTAAATATAGTCTACTCATCCTTTTCAACTCTTTCCAGAGAAGAAGAATTAATTTGACTAACTTGCTGAGATGCGATAAAAATATAAACATTTAATTCAATCTTAATCAAGTATAAATCATTTTGATTTCTTTAGGAATTACAAAGGGATTAGACCAAATGAAAATATTTATACTTGTTCGTATAGCCTTATAAAGGATTGAAGCCTTTTAGATTATGACGACTGCGCCTTATTTGATTGCCTTTGCATTGATTGAAAAAGATGGGAAAAGATCAATGCCATTAGGAGGTAAATCTATATCTGAACCAATTGATATAACAAATGACCCTGCTAATAAAGGAAAAGAGATTGCGTTAGAGCTTCTTCTGAGAGTCTTTCAGGCAAGTGAGGAATATCCTATACAAAAAGTTGCAGGTGATATGAGTCTTTTGATTGCTCAAATGCCAGTAGAATTAATGCAAGAGAGGCTGCCATTGTTGAAAACAGCTTGGGTAAATAGTGGAGATACTAAGCAATTCCTAAAAAGATTGGATAGTCTTTCTAATGGTTTATGGCGAATGAATTTCGTACGTTACGAAGGAATTAATTATACAAAAGTTTGAAATCCTTTTATTATAATTAATTAATGGATAACATTATTTAATCCAATTATCTTAATAGTAATTTATATATAATGATTTAATATTTAATTTCCAATGCAAGGATATTGATTTCTTTTAAGACTATTTAACTAGCTTACTATGGGCTTTGTCAGCCTTTTTAATGATTTTTTGAGCCTCTTCTCTTGATAGGCATTCCTGTGCTTTTGTTTGAAGTCTCAGAAGTTTGGCATGCTGTTTCCCTGCGCCCATCTTTTTATAATAATCAGATTTTGATATCATAATATTGACTTTACTGTTTTTCAATAGCTTGGTAGCCAGTTTTTTGTTGTCATACCTTCAGATATTAATCAATGAAAAGTTTTAACTGAATTACTCTAAAGAGGCAGCTTAATGCGATGATTGTATTAAATGCATTTCATTAAAGTGGCAATTGATCCTCAAAATGCGAGCGACCCAAGGACTGCTAATCATCATTGGTATCCATTCTTGAGATATCAAGAAGAATGTACTGCTGAGGGCAAAGAAGCAACAGTAAATGGATGGTTACGCTCACAAGGTAAATTAAATCACCAGATTGCCTATGAGGAAGCCAAAGTTAAAGCTGCGCAAAAATCTGAATCAGTTGCCCCAAAGAAAGCTGAGGAATCAGGAGAGTAAAAATTTTATTCAATCAATTAGAGTTAATTTAATATAGCTTGCTTTACTTTTAAATATTAGTTTTTTATAAATAGATCATTAAATAACTAATTAATTTAAAAACTTAAAGATAAAAACTTAAAGATAAAAAATCAATATTAAAGATAAGGGCTTATTCTATTTCTTTCCACCATAGACTGACTCTTTCTTTGGAACCGTACCAATATTTTCCAAAAAAACCACCATGGCTTGTTTCATCTAATATTATTTTTTTTGAGCCAGAAAGCAGGGCAGATTGAATGGGAACAAGTCCATCGCCGGTTAAATTATCTTCCCCTGAGATTGACTTGTAAGAAGTTAAAGCTGATTTTTTTGCAAAGTTGGTAAGATTATTATCCTTTTCAAGGTTCACTCTTCCAGCGACAGAAATATATTGAACTTTTTTCTTATAAAAGCTACCTGGATAGAGACTATCGACCATTAATCTAAGCCTTGTTCCTTTTTTTGCATGATTTGGACTTCCAAGAGTTATAAGAAAATTACAGTTTTCTGCTCCATTATAAACTTGATTTGCAAATGGTTTGTCGGACAAAAATAGTCTCATAATTAACCCACCAGAGCTATGCCCTATTAGAGTCACTTTGCCTGTTGGTGAAATCTTTATCAATTTTTTTACTGCAATATCTACTCGATCTAGAAGATGCTTCCAACCTATTTCCCAATTTGTAAGTAACCAATCAAATTTATTAGCTTTAATAATCTCAATAGGCATGTTGGTTTTTGTTCTCAAGAAACATTTCAATGTTTCATATGCCTTTTCTGAGATTAAAAAACCTCCCAGTATTACGATTGGTTGTTGGTTAATAAGAGACATTTTTTTGAAAGCTTTTTAAAGTATGTTTAAGGTTGAATTGAATTTTTGCGGCTCTGTTCAAAACAGTTGGCATCAATGTAAGGATATGCTATTTAGAAGAGGATACTTGAGATTTTGTATTTTTCTTCTGTGATTGACTCTAGAACTCTCTATCTAGTTAGTGCAGAACAATCAGGCCATGGTTTTTGGAAAGTAGGTACTACAAAACATGAAAATCCATTAAATGAGAATAAGGCTGATTTTTTGGAGTGTTATAGAAAAGAGCTAATAGGTATTGAGGCTGGTTTAGCAATAGAGGAAGCAATTAAAATTAATATTTTTAATATTATGCTTTTATGTAAAGAGGATGGTTTCTTATTGGAAAAGCCATCACAAGGTTTTTCTTATGACTTACCACTTACACTTCTAGAGGAAATTTTCGACTTTTGGTTTGAGATGTATAAATATTCAGATGTATGGGATAAATATATTCGCCTTTTGAAATGTCGATCCAAATTATCTTTTTCTAACCAATTTATTATTAATGGTTTAATAGGCAATACAGCAAAGTATGCAACTAAAATAGAATATCTGCATAGTTACAGACCTGTTCTAGAAGACAAATATAATAGGCATAATGATCCTATGTGGATCTAGGAATCATTATTTATATATATAGTAAATACAAGTATTAAAAGTATTAATAGAAACATAATTAATATATTCGATTTTAATGGTATACCTTATCAATCCACTCAAAGTTTATTACTGAACTTTAAAAGTTTTTAATACATAAAAATTTTATATATTTTAGAAAATATCTGAATGTATTTTAAGGAGAACTTTTTAAGTTAAAGGATCATGAAAGAACAAGTATTATGAATTTAAGGAAGTGAGGTATCGTCTATTATTGGAAATCATATTCATGCAAGAGTAAAGCTATTTCAGCCCTTACACATAGGTTCATTTGAATTTGTCCCGTCTTCATAGCATTCAAAGGGGATTTCATTATGCATATCTTTTGACTTGATGTATTTATCACTATATTCGTGAGAATTAAAAGTTAAATTATTTGAGAAAATTAAAATTAATGAAATTAGAATAAATTTAAATAATTTCATTTCTTATTAATTATATAAAATATAATTTGAGTTATCTTTTTATACCGACTCTCCAGAATAATATGTAACCAACAAGGGTTATAATCCCCCAGACTGGGGCGGCTAGGCCTAAAGGCGCTGACCATTCGCTATGTAACATGGATGTCAGCATAATTTTTATCAAATAACTTCCTTATAAATACCATATACTTTAAGGTTTTTCGAAAATTTGTAAAAACAAAATACAAAATGATAATTTATAGGAAAATTTATTAATAGAAAAAAAGAGATTATTTCGGTGAATCTTTAAATATTAAATGTCTTTTTTTATAGATTCGGTATGGTGATTTATTTAAGGGATTTTATTCTCATTTTTCTCTTCGTTTAGTTATTAGATTAGAAATTTGGTCATAAATCACGCCCACTAACCAGGTTCCAACGATTAATCCTACTAGAACAAGTACTATTGATATCGCAGAAACACCAGCATCATTTGGTCCATAGTGCAATGCAGGGTCAAAACGATCCATTTTTAATTTGAATTAAATATATATCTTTTATTATTGCATTAAGCTTTTTACCCATTAAAATTTTTTAATTATCTTTTCATCAGATGCCTTTTAAATCTAAACGTAAACGCTTTATGGGCTTTATCAAGAAGTTGAAAGACAAAATTAAGAGTAAAATTCTTTTAGTAGATCAAGATAAACAATTTGATAACTCTATTTTGACTTTTGAAAAAGTTAATACTACTCAAATAAGATTTAAATGGAATATTGATACTTACTATAAATCTAAACTACTAAACCCCAAAGTATATTGCCTTGGAATTAGGATATATGATATAACGTCTGGTAATTCGAAAATTAATTCAACATGCATAATGAAGGAAATAGAAGTCAACAAGAACACATCAGAATATATATATAATTTTCTACTTGATAATGGTATTTATTTAATTGAATTAGGATATAGATCTAGCAATGGTAAATGGCTTCTAATCTGTTCATCAGAGGTTAATTTAGGATTTAGAAAAAATCAAAAGCAACTCATTGATGATTCTTGGTTTTATCTTTCAAAATCGAAAATTGCAATGCCCAAAAGCCTTCATGAAAGATTATATAGATTATCTAAATCCATAAAGATAGGTGGATCAGAATTAATTAAAAAAAAATCTAATATAAAGGGTCATTTGTTTTAGATGCTTTAAGTAATATCACTTGTGCAATAAATTAACCAATTGTAAAAATTTATTGGATTTATTAAAAAAGAAATATTTTTCTTTTTCGAGAAATACTTATCGTGACCTATTGAATTGTTTTTAGAGATAAGTTCATTTGATAGATAAATACCCTTTTCATTATTAATTACTTTACTTTGTTTTACCTCTTTTTCAAAAAACCATGACTCCTTACCATTCCTAAACTTTATTATTATTCCAATACCTCCTCCATCCGTCATTTTATAATCGATTATTTTTCCATTGGGGTCTTGTCTTATTTGTTCTAAAAGACTGCTTGGTATTCGATCCTCTATTTTTGCAATGTCAATAGCAACCTCACTACCTATTTCATTTAGATTTAATTTAGAAATTATTTTTTGCACTGTAGCTCACTTATTTTTAATAATTTATCATATTGATTACTTTCTATATCACAAATATATAAATCTCTTTACGGACTAGAAATTTACTTTCAACTGACATTACTTCTTTCTCATAAACTGATATTAGCGGCTACTTTTAATCTGTGTTTAGTCTGATCCTCTGATTTTGTCGAATAAATATCTAATCCCCATAAATAATGTCCTTAAAATTAGAAATCCAAAGGCAATAAAGCCTCCAGCAATTGCTAGAGATAGTAGTGTTGAGCCTAGGTCTAATTCAGATAGAGAATCCATAATGTTTTTTTTCTATTTTATTTTATAGGGTTTTTGATCTTTTTGTTAACTATTTATTGTTTTCTATATCATTATGCAAAAATTGCGAATCTTTATGATCTATTTGTTTATGATGCTATTTTTCTTTTGCTTTTTTACACATTAATTTTTTCCTAGAAAAATGAATAAATTTTTATTTGGTTAGTTTCTAGACTTAAAATAAAATAGATAGTGTTAATGGTTTAAATTTTCTTTAATGGCTATAAATTATATTTCACTTTTAATAATTAATTCTTTAGATAATATAATCAGTTTAAATTGGATTTTTAAGAGATTTTAGTTTTTCCCCATTATTAGTACAAGCAATACTTTTCTTTAGGGCTTATTTATACAGGCCCTTTTGTCTTGAATTCAAGTTATTTTCTTATGAATGGTTCGAATATGTATAAATAAACACCTTCATTAAATTTAGATGCTTTTTTGAGCTAATTCCTTTTAACTTATTCTGATTACAACATATCTGTAGATAAATAATTGATTATTGGCCATAACTTATATGTGCCTTGACTTCGTCGCTCAATGCAGACAAAAACATTAAGAACTCAATCTGGCTCACTGAGGGCTTACACAGTTCATTACCGAACCTGTGAAAACAGAAGGATTGAAAACTGCTTTTATGCATGTGATGCATATGAAGCAAGAATGCTTGCGATGGAACTCAACAAGTATATTCACGATCATCCAAACAGTATCGACTTGATCAGATTAGAGAATCAAATTTTTCCATTCAAAAAATAATATGACTTTGCTAAACAGTTAACACAAATTATTTTTTATCTCAGAAATTATCTTTCTTTAAAAGATTGCAATCTCTAATGAGAATTTCTCTTATATATTCAAGACTTTAATTCTTACCTTCATAATTTATTTCCTTATACACAGCTATTATATTAGTAACGAGCAAATATATTTAAAAGAACAATCTATTTTCAATTCTTACTTCTTTTTATCGCTATAGCTGCTAATTTTCTTTCAGCTTTAGCCGGAGGAGGTGCTGGCTTAATCCAGTTACCATCTTTGCTTTTTTTGGGACTACCCTTCCCAGTGGCATTAGCTACTCACAAATATGCAAGTGTAGCACTAGGCGTTGGAGCAACACTTAGACATTTACAAGAAAGAACCCTAAAACCATATTTAGTTTTATATATGCTCCTCTCTGGTCTTCCTGGAGTAATTATTGGTGCAAATATCGTAGTATCATTTAATGATCAATTTCTATATATATCTTTAGGATTTCTAACGTTGATGATTGCTATTTACTCTTCAAAAACTATTGATTTAGGTATACACTCTATTAATATTAAATTAAATAGTTTAAAAATATTTTTCGGTGGATTAGTTTTATTTTTACTAGGTATTCTTAATGGCTCTTTTTCTTCTGGCAGCGGTCTATTGGTAACTACTTGGCTTGTTAGTTGGTTTCGCCTCTCATATTCTCAAGCAATAGCTTATACATTAATTATTGTTGGTTTTTTTTGGAATGGAACAGGAGCTATCGCTTTGAATAGAAATAATCCTGTCCAATGGTCTTGGCTTTCAGCCCTTATTATTGGCTCATTGATAGGTGGATATCTAGGATCACACTTCTCCATTAAGAAAGGAAATACGCTCGTAAAAAAGTCGTTCGAAATTATCTCTTTGCTAATGGGAATTTCTCTTATTTTAAGAGGTGTTTCCTATATTTATTCTTACTAGCTTTTCGTTTAAATTTTTCTAGACGTTAATTTTTGATTCTTCAGGTCAGTAATGTCATCATTTTGGTTCAAAATCAATGGTTGATAAGTGATTTCCCCACACCTTATGGAATTAACCTTTCTTACCGCATTGTTTTTTCCTGATTATGGCCCAAATGGAGCCCCTTGGGACTTACTACTGCTTCATTTATTCTTTTTTGCAATTGTCATTCCTTTCCATGTGATAATTTTCGCTGCTCGAAATGGTCAAACCAACAAGCCTAACGGAGTAAAGGATTGGTTGAAATATGAAACAGCAGCTGTGAAAAATCAAGACACCCCTTTCCCTAATAAATTCCCTAGTGTTTGATTGATTTTATTTAACTTAGTGCTTAAAACTTTATAATTTTTGACTTATTACTCCTGCTTCTGCAAGGTCATCTTGTAATCTATTTTCACAGGAAAGAACCCTAGCCCAGCAGGGTAGTTGTTGAGTAACTGGAGATTCTTGAAATTTTAATATTGCAGGTCTTAATAATTTTGCAAATTTTTGTACAGAAAGTTCTTCGTTATGACGATCATATGGAATTTGATTTATCGCCGAATCTATTCCGAATTGCTTAACTCTATCTTCTCCTACTCGACGATATAACACCTCTAATGTTGATAATTGAGCATTGTTGAGGGCTTGAGCTTGATTCTCCATTAAGCCTCTGAGAACGCTCGAAAGAATTTCTGTACACATTTTTTGTAAACCTTCTGATTCCGTTTTCCCTATCTCCTTATGCTTGTGGTCAAAAAGACCTAGATCTACTTGAGCAATACGTGAAATCCTTACATTCCTAAATACTTCTGAAAGTAGTCCTATCTCTAGTCCCCAGTCACAGGGAATCCTTAAATTCATTGCTAGATCTTTAGTGAAAGCAAACTCTCCTGCTAATGGGTATCTAAAGGCTTGTAAATAATCGAGGAAAGGGCCATGACCAACTAATTGCTCCAAACTTGTAAGTAATGGATTTACAAATAATCTCGTTGCTCTACCTTGTAAAGAATGTGTTTCAAGTGAAAGTCTGCTATAGAAAGCCTTTACATATGAAATTCCATGAGAAGGATCTAATAATGGTTGAAGCATTCTCGCAGGGTATGAATGACTAAAAGTCCTAATATCAGCATCGAAAAGTGCTACTACTTCTGACGATCTTGTTGCAACTCCAATGCCTTGCCAGACAGCCCATCCTTTTCCTGGAGTCCCTAGAAGCTCAAGACCATTTTTGTCTTGACTTTTAAGAAGTTCTATAACATCAGGTCCATTAGTCCATTGAACATGCACTGGAAAAGGCATTGACGCAAAAAATGCCTTTGCTTCATTGACATCATTTTTAGACTTGGCTGAAAGAGCTATAATTAATTGATTTAACCCTGCTAGATTTTCTAAGACATCTCTTATTGACCTTAAAGCAGGTCTTTTAAATTCTTCGAAAAGGCAAGGAATTAATATTGATGTTGGTCTTTTCTTAAGACCAGAACTAAGGTCAATTATGGAATCTCTATTTATTCCATATTCATGAATTGTTGTTATCAAATCCTGTTGAAAGTCCATTTGGTGATAAGTGCAACAGAATTAAGAAATAGAGTTAGTTGAACCTGAAGTGACGACTATTAAAAAACAGGTGTCAGTAGGTGCAAAAAACTTTGAAGCCATTAGAAGCATGCTTCAAGAAATTTACCATGACCATACTGCCAGTGAGTTAAATAATGTTTCGTCTCAATTGCTGCAGATTTTGCAGTTAAATAATGCTCAACAAAGTTTTCCGAGAGGTTGTCGACAACATATATGGGATTCTTCCTCTGTAATTCTAATTACATATCCAGATGGTATTTATAGAGAAGGTGAACCTACTCTTAGAACTCTTAATGAACTTATTCAGAATAAACTTTCCAATTTAATTTCAGTTATTCATGTCCTACCTTTTTTGCAATCAACTAGTGACGGAGGTTTTGCTGTCTCAAGTCATGAATATTTGGAGTTTGATTTTGGTAATTGGAATGATTTAAAAGAGTTATCTAAGAATCATCTATTAATGGCTGATTTGATTCTTAATCATGTTTCATCTTCTCATCGATGGGTCCATGAGTTCAGACAATCTAAGCTCCCTGGTACAAAGTTTATTTTATCTCCAGAAGTAATGATTGGTTGGGATAAAGTTATAAGACCAAGAAGTTGTTCTTTATTTACAACATTATCTACAAATGAAGGGCCTAAAGATGTATGGACTACTTTTGGTCCTGATCAAATAGATTTAAATTGGAAGGAACCATTTATATTAATAGAGTTTTTAAAATTAATAGTTAAGTATTTTAATAATGGAATTAGATGGATTCGTTTAGATGCAGTTGCTTTTATCTGGAAAACAAATGGTACAAATTGTTTACATAGAGAACAAGCACATAAACTAGTAAAAATATTAAGAATGTTTTTAGACTTACTCTCTAAATCCTCTATAATTATATCTGAAACAAACGTGCCAGAAAAGGAAAATCTTTCTTATATACGGACCGGAGATGAAGCTCATCTAGCTTATAATTTCCCATTACCCCCTCTTTTGTTAGAGGCTTTGATAACTAATAAGGCAGACTTAGTAAATAAATGGTTGTGCAATTGGCCTGAATTGCCTCTCAACACAAACTTTCTAAATTTCACGGCTTCTCATGATGGTGTTGGTCTCAGACCATTAGAAGGTTTAATGGATGAAGAGAGGATTCGCTCTTTATTATTTAATTGTGAAAAAAGAGGTGGATTAGTCAGTCATAGAAAATTGTCATCAGGAGAAGAAAAGCCTTATGAGTTAAATATCAGTTGGTGGAGTGCAATGGAGGATGGAGGGAGAGACCCTTCTCAATGGCAAATACAAAGATTTTTATTAAGCCAGTTGTTTTGCCTCTGCCTAAAAGGTATACCCGCTTTTTATTTACAAGCAATACTTGCATCGAAAAATGATCATCGAAGCTTTAGTCTTTCTGGCCAACGTAGAGATTTGAATAGAGAGAGATTTCAAGCTGATAGTTTATTCTCAAAATTGGACGACCCTAATTCAATTCAAAGTAGAATAATTAAAGAGTTAGAAATTGCTATAGAAATAAGAAAAAATCTAAAATGTTTTCACCCTGATGCTCCAATGAGTTGTCTTAGCAAGGAACGAACCGATCTTGTTATTGTCAGTAGAGGCAATGAAAAAGATAAACTTTTAGCTGTTCATAATATGACTAATACAAAATCCAGTCTTTCTTTATTGGATGATATATTTATGAATCAGACATCTTCTTCAAATTCATGGTTTGATTGTTTAACTAATCAATATATTGATGATAATTATCTTAATCTAAATCCCTATTCAGTTAAATGGTTAAGGAGATCATCTAAATGAAAAATAAAGATAAACATAATTTACTTATAGTAACAGATATTGATGGAACGTTAATGGATCATAAATATGATCTATCACCAGCCTTAGCTACAATAACTAAAGTTAAGAATATGAAAATACCAATTGTTTTATGCACCAGTAAAACAGCATCAGAGGTAAGATCAATAAGAAAAGATATTGCAATAGATGATCCTTACATTGTTGAGAATGGAGCAGCAATATATGGTAACCATATTAACAAAATAAGTGAATGGGAGTTAATACTAGGACGAAGTTATAAAGATTTAAGAAGAGTCTTAGATTATTTAGCTGAAGTTATTAATTATCCTTTACGTGCATTAAATGATCTTTCATATAAAGAAATTAATCAGCTTACAGGTTTAAATAGTATAGAAATAGAGAAGGCTTTGGATAGGCATTGGAGTGTACCTTTTTTAAACCCTCCTGAAAAATATAGAAATAAGCTTCAGGAATTGGCATTATTAAATGACTTAAATATTTTCCAGGGAAATCGTATGAGTCATCTTTTAAGTGTAGAAAGTCATAAAGGTAAAGCTGTAAATGCATTAAAAAAATATTTAAACAAATCAGAGGCTTATGTTATTGCACTTGGCGATTCACAAAATGATATACCTTTGTTAGAGGTTGCAGATAAGGCAATAGTTGTTCCTGGTATCAATGGACCTAATAAATTTTTAGAGCAAGGAATCACTGACGGTGATTTTATTCTTGCACCAGCCCCTCATGCTAAAGGTTGGTCTTTGGCTGTATCCGAAGCAATTAATCAGTATGGATGTTAAAAATATATACTCTCACTTGCTTCCAGGTATTGATTTATCTAATATTTTAATTCCAATAAACCAATATGATAATTTAATTGCTGAATTAAGATTATCTAAAAAAGAATTTATTGATCAATGGAAGTTTTCTGATTATAAGAATGATGATATATCTAATTCAATTATTAATAATGATTGGATTCTTGGAATATGTATGCCTTTGATTTCATCTTCTATAAAATATTTACAAGAATATTCAAAACCTTTAATTATTGGTATTTCTGGACTGCCTGGTTCTGGGAAATCCACTCTTGGTAAAGTAATAGAGAAATGTTCTAAATTACAAAATCTTCCATTAAATGTTGTCTCAATAGACGATTTTTATATGCCTGCTAATGATCTAGATCAAGCAATGCTTGGCAACCCATGGAAAGTTCCAAGAGGAATACCTGGATCTCATTCTCTAGATGATATTTATAAAACTTTGGGGAATTTTCTAAATACTGGAGAGTTGATTTCTCCTAGATTTGATAAGTCTTTAAGAAATGGTTATGGAGATAGAACAGGTTGGTTCAGATCAAAACCAAAAGTATTAGTGATTGAAGGATGGTTCTTAGGATGCAAGCCTATTATAGAAAATGAAAAAAATACAATTATTTTAAATGAAAATATTGAACCACCTTTATCTTTAGCAGAAAAGGATTATCGCTTAAAAATTCAAGAGTCTTTGTCTCTTTATTTACCAATATGGTCTATGTTTTCCAGTCTATGGCATATTAAGTCTGAGGAATTTAGTTATACTTCAAAATGGAAGAAACAGCAAGAATCTAATATGTTGAAGAATAAAGGAAGTTCTCTATCTGGTTTGGAATTACAGTCATTTATTCGAATGATTTCCACCTCGTTGCCTCAAGAAAGTCTTCAAAATATTGTATCTGATGTTAGATTTAATATTAATTCAAAAAGACAAATTACAGCTATAAATACTAATAATTTAGATTAATAATAGATATGAATTATATTTATCACTTGACTCTTAATCAATGTGAATTTACCATTGTTTTTAGATTTGTTTTAAGAGATAGACTATGTCTAGCTATGTTTGCCTTTTTCGAAATGGATCTTTATATTTTATCGGCACTGCAACCAACTTAGAACGTAAAAACCAGTCCATGAAGCCAGGTATATTACTAGCATCATTGTCTTCACAAAATTCAGATAAGGTTTGTAGGGAAATACATCAACGCTATGAACAAAATAGATTACCTTTAACTGACTATTTTAGACTGTCTGATAACCAAGTGAGCGAAGTCCAGGATCAATTACAGGAATTTGGAGGTAAACAGTATTTTCAAACAATCTTTACGGGATATAAGCTTTTTATTACATTTGTTTTCTTTTGGTTGTTTCTAACATTTTTAATTGTTCAGTTTGGCATTGATCCTATTATTAGAAGATTTAGTTAATACAAGATTTGAATAAGTACATTGATCATAAATATTGTAATATCCTAATAATAAAGCATTTTTATCATTAGGATATTACAATAGTAAAAAATAACAAATGGAGTTCTCTAGTCTTTTATTGTTTATTTCAATACCATTTGTTGTAACCACTTTTTATTTTGGAACTAGGAATGGCTTTTATGATAGTGATGATTACCAAGGTGATGGATGTGCCCATGATGTAAAAAGATAACTATTACTTCATCAAGTTTTTCCCTTGTATATGCATGTCCACCGATTGTCGAATTGCCAAACAGGTTTATATATTTCTTTAGATATTTGTCTTCCAGCCTCCTCGCATTGATCAAGTGTTTCTATCGGAATTGCGAATAGAGATGGACTTGTAATTCCACTTACTTGAGGCTTGACGCCAGGACCCTGTCTGTAGCTACCTATTACTAGCCAATAGCTTGCATTGGCTTTATTAGGAATTGATAATAGAATTGATAAATTAACTAAGGTCAAAATAAAGTTTTTCAATTTCAAATGATTTAATATTTCTTTCATGTTAGCTATTTTGGCTTTAATTTTTGAGGACCTTGCCTTTATTTAAGATATTATTCTAAAACATAATATCTTAACATTTATAATAATGTTCTTTTTTAGTCAGCTCTATGAATATATTAACCAAGTTTTGATCCATATTTTCTTAGGAATTGTTCAAGGCTTTACCGAATTTTTACCCATTAGTAGTACTGCTCATCTTATTGCAATTCCAAATTCGTTAGGGATTAAGGAGCCAACCCTTTCCGTAATAGCTTCTCTTCAATTAGGTAGTATTTTTGCTGTAATAATATATTTCTGGAATGACTTAAAAAACATATTATCTGGTTTGTTAAGTGCTATTGAAGATGGTAACTGGTCTAAACCTAATACAAAATTAGGTACTTCAATTCTAATAGGAAATATACCAATAGTCTTTGCGGGTATTTTGATTAAGCTTTTGTGGAAAGATTATGAAACATCATTTCTTAGGACCATCCCAATTATAGCTATCGTTTCAATAGTGATGTCTATTCTCTTGGCTATTTCTGAGATTTATGGATCTCGTAAAAAAGATATCAATGATATTCAAATCTTCAATGGATTCATAATAGGCTTGTCTCAAGTCCTAGCCCTTATTCCTGGAGTTTCCCGTTCAGGAATAACAATTACTACTTCACTATTATCTGGCTTTGATAGAAGTTCATCTGCTAGGTTTTCTTTTTTATTAGGTATACCAGCTATTTCAATAGCTGGACTGGTGGAATTAAGAGAAATTTTTTCTACAACTTCTATATCTGAATTTATCCCTTTGTTCTTCGGTATAATTTCTTCTGCCATATCTTCTTGGATTGCCATTGATTTTCTTATTAAATTTTTAAAGACAAATACTACTAATTTCTTTATCTACTATCGTTTAGCTTTTGGTTCATTTTTATTAGTTAATTGGCATTTATAAACTCTTATGTTTATCCTTTCTAAACTCATTGATGAAATTCAAATTATGATTACAATAATTATATATTAGTTGTGTTATTTTTATGGATCTAATGTTTATATTCTTAGTTGCATTTGGAGAGATAGATTTATCTTTGACAACAGTTATTGGTTTACTTCTTTTGACTGCTTTTACATTTATTTCTGTTATTATTAGTTCTCTTTCCTTATTTAAATCAACTATTAAAGACGAAGAATAATTAATTATACAAAAAATTTATAATTTTGATCGGAGCGGCGGGATTTGAACCCACGACCCCCACTACCCCAAA
>CETG01191916.1_pt1 | contig 29126 bp, 23 predicted proteins | sample 361471 | NCBI WGS metagenome assembly CETG01 (sample SAMEA2622696, study PRJEB7988) | marine metagenome | isolation source: saline water (ENVO:00002010), including | reverse complement strand
TCCCTTTTTGTTGTATATAACAAGGTCAAAACGTTTGGTTAGTGAATTAATAGTTATTTTTTTCTCACATGCCATTAATCCTTTAGGGTAGTTGTGTTCCTTATGAAGGTATTTCCAAAGGTGTTGTCTTACATTTTCTTCTTCTGTTAGAATTACCCACTTGTTTCTTAGTTCATCAAAAACTAAAGTTTTATTACCTTCGTGTTTAAGCTGAAATTGATAGTTCGGAAAAGCTAATTTTCTATTCATGAAAAATTAATTCTAGCACTTTACTTTAGTAAATATAATATGGTTTTAAATAATGTGTTAACAGATATTAAAAATGGGCAGTTTTTGCCTGTTTATTTTTTACATGGTGAGGAACCTTTTTATATGGATAAAATATCCTCATTAATTGAAGAGACTATTTTAGATGAATCTCAAAAAGATTTTAACCAAACTATTTTGTATGGTCCAGATACTTCAATTGAAGAAATTGTAAATATTGCTAAAAGATATCCGATGATGGCCCCCTATCAGGTTGTTATTGTTAAGGAAGCTCAGCATCTTTCAAGAAACATTGAAAAATTACTTTCTTATGTAGAGCATTTAGTTCCAACTACGGTTTTGGTGCTTTGTTATAAGAACAAAACTTTGGATAAAAGAAAGGCCCTTGGTAAATATTTAGCCAAACAAAAATGGCTATTTGACTGTTTGTCTTTAAAAGATTATCAGCTAAACGATTGGGTAGTTAATTATGCAAAAGCAAAAGGGTTAGGTGTTGAAACTAAGGCGGCAATTCTACTTGCTGAATTTATTGGAAATGATTTGTCAGGAATTTCATCTGCAGTTTCAAAACTTGAAGTTTTGGTAGGTGAAAAGAAAATCATCACGGCAGATTTAGTTCATAAAAATATCGGCTTTTCTAAAGATTACAACATTTTTGAGCTTCAGAATGCATTATCTGAAAAAAACGTTTTTAAGGCCAACAAAATAATATATCATTTCAGTAAGAATAAAAAAAAGTATCCTTTTGCTGTTACCATAAGCTCTTTGTATACTTTTTTTACCAAGCTAATGAAGTTTCATTTTTATGTGGGTAAATTAAGCGATCAGGAGCTGGCTAAAAAAGTAGGAGTTCATAGTTTTTTTCTTAAACAATATAAGGTTGCTGCTAGGAATTATACTAAAAATAAATTGGCAAGAATTTTCAGTTATCTAAGAGATTACGATATGAAAAGCAAGGGGTTAAATAATGTCTCTGCTTCAGATGAAGAATTATTGAAAGAAATGATTTTTAAAATTTTACATTAGCCCTTAAATTCAAACAAATGATTGACTTAAGAAGTGATACATTGACATTGCCATCAGAAGCTATGCAACAAATGATGCTTGATGCCCAGCTTGGTGATGATGTTTTTGGTGAAGATCCAACTGTGAATTTATTGGAAAAAAAAGCTGCAGAGCTTTTTGGAATGGAAAGTGCCCTTTATTGTTCTTCTGGAACAATGACCAATCAAATTGCAATAAATATTCATGTGAGTCCTGGCGATGAGGTAATCTGCTCTAGAGAATCTCATATTTATAATTATGAGGGTGGTGGTATTGCCAAAAATTCTGGTGCATCAGTACGATTAGTTGAACGCTCAAGTGGTATTTTAACTGCAGATGATGTAATAAAGAACATCAATGAAGATGATGTGCATTGCCCAAAAACTGCTCTTGTTGCCTTAGAAAACACCTCAAATAGGGGAGGTGGAGTATGCTACTCATTTGATCAGATGGCTGAAATTGCTCATGTTTGCAAACAGGCTAACATTCCTCTTCATTTAGACGGAGCTAGGGTCTTTAATGCTATTGTTGCCAACAGCGAAAACCCCTTAGATTATGGAAATATTTTTGATAGTATTTCCGTATGTCTTTCTAAAGGGTTAGGTGCTCCAGTAGGGTCTGTGTTAATCGGTAAAAAGTCATTCATTCATCAGGCAAGAAGAGCTAGAAAAGCATTTGGAGGGGGAATGCGACAGGCTGGAATCATAGCCGCAGGTGGATTATATGCCTTGGAAAATAATATAACAAGACTTAAAGACGATCACCGAAGAGCTGCTGAAATTGCAGTGGCATTAGAAAGTTGTAGTTGGGTAAAAAGTGTAGTAAAACAACAAACTAACATTGTTGTTTTTCATGTTGTCGATTCAATAACAAACCTAGATTTTATCAAAAGATTGGAGGAATCTGGAATTAAATGTATTCCTTTTGGTCCAGGAAGAGTTCGAATGGTTACTCATCTTGATATTTCAGATGATGACGTAGCTGTAATTTCTGATAAACTTCAATTTTAAAGAAATTTTGCAGTATTGGAAATGGCTTTATCTATTGCAATAAATTCATAAGCAATCATTTGCTTGATTTTTGAAGAGTCGTAGAAATATTTTTCACATGCTGTTAAGGCAGTTTCTTTTGTAATTGATGGTGATTTGCCTTTAATAAATGCATTTATCTTTTCCAATCTCCAAGCAATTTGCATCATCCATTTGGTTGCTTTTTTTGTAGGAGCTGGTTTATTGAGGGCATGGGCTATTTTTTCAAAAACTTCTTTATAGTTTAGATTTTCACCTACCAAAATAAATCGTTCAGCAGAAATAGAACTATCCATTAATTGAATAATAGCTTTGGATACATCTCTAACATCGACAAAGCCATTAATTCCGGGGGTGTATCTAGGAAGACCTTTACTTACTTGTTTGAATAATGTGGTGCTGGAGCGATGCCAGCTTGAAGGACCAATGATAATTCCTGGATTTACAACAACAGAAGATAACCCTTCTTGCTCACCTCTCCATATTTCTCTTTCGGCACCATATTTAGTAATGGCATAATAGCTGTTTTTTTTATCGTTTTTCCATTTGTTCTGTTCATTATATTGGTTGGTTTTACTACGACCTATTGCAGCAATTGAACTAATGTGACCAATTTTCTCAATATTATTTTCTAAACAAACATTAACCATATTAGCAGTTCCATTAACGTTTACTTCATACATTTTTTTAAAATGTTTTTTATTGAAACTTACAATGGCCGCAGAGTGGTATACTTTATTAATTCCTTTGATAGCAGATTCTAAAGAAGGAATGTCTAAAACATCGCCTTCAACCCATTCTATTTTTGAAAAATAATCTGCTAATCCATAGTGTTTGAAAACAGCATTTACCATTTCAAGATTGCTGTTCTCTCTTTTTAAGGCTCTTACTTGTTGGTTCTGATTTAATAGGTCTATTAAAATATGGCACCCTACTAAGCCAGTTCCTCCTGTAACTAAATTCATTTTATAAAAATAACAACTTCTTTTTCCATATGCGCTATTAAATAATAATTTTGCTTTAAAGAATTAACAACTACAAATGAGTTTTATTGAAGAATTAACATGGAGAGGTATGATTCACGACAGCATGCCTGGTGCTGAAGCAGAATTAAACAAAGGAGTTTCCTCTGCTTATATTGGTTTTGACCCTACTGCAGATTCTCTTCATATTGGAAGTTTGGTACAAATTATGACACTAGTTCACTTTCAAAGAGCTGGTCATAAACCAATTGCTCTTGTTGGAGGAGCTACTGGAATGGTAGGAGATCCCTCTGGTAAATCTCAGGAAAGAAATCTATTGAGTAAAGATACGCTAGATGCTAATTTAAAAGGTGTTACTAAACAATTAGAAAGGTTTTTGGATTTTGATTGTGGTGCTAATTCTGCAGAAGTTGTTAATAATTACGATTGGTTTAAAGATTTTACTTTTCTTTCTTTTATAAGAGATGTTGGAAAACACATTACCATAAATTATATGCTGGCAAAAGACTCTGTAAAATCAAGAATGGAAACGGGCATGTCATTTACTGAATTTACATATCAACTAGTACAGGGATATGATTTTTATTGGTTGTATAAAAATAAAAACTGTAAGTTTCAACTTGGTGGCTCTGATCAATGGGGCAATATTGTTGCTGGAACAGAGCTTATAAGAAGAAAAGACGCAGGAGAAGCTTTTGCCATTACAACGCCACTTATTCAAAAGGCAGATGGTACTAAGTTTGGAAAAACAGAAGGGGGTAATATTTGGTTAGATCCGAAAAAAACCTCTCCCTACAAATTTTATCAGTATTGGATAAATTCTTCTGATATAGACGCTCAGAAATACATAAAAATATTCACTCTTTTAGCTAAACAAGAAGTGGAAAGTTTGATTGATGAACATCAGCAAAATCCATCATTTCGAATTCTTCAAAAAGAATTGGCAAAACAAGTAACAATTCTTGTTCATGGGAATGACCAGTTTGAGTCTGCTAAAAATGCTTCTGAAATTTTATTTCAAAAAGGTCAATCTGCTATTGAGGGATTAAAAAATATGGATGCTGATCTCTTTTTAGAAGTTTTTGAAGGTGTTCCTCAGGCTGAGATAGGTGCTGACGCTATTGGCACTATGACAATTATTGATGCCTTGTCATCTAAATCCAATTTTCTTAAGTCCAATGGTGAAGCTAGAAGGGCATTGAAAGAAAATTCTATTTCTTTAAATAAAGAAAAAGTAACCGAACAAAAAGTTGTTACTAATGAAGATTTAATAGGAGGTAAATATATTCTACTTCAAAGAGGAAAACGAAATTACTTTATATTAAAAGTAATTTAAAAAAAAGTAGTTAGCTGGTTACAGCCTCTAGTGTCAGAATGGTCAAATCTTCCCAAAACTTTAAATCCTTTTTTATTTTTTTTTCCTAAATCATCTGTAGCTAAAAAGCTACAGCTGTAAATGTTTGCTAAATCGATAATGTTTATGCCTCCTGTTTTATTTTCTCGGCACTTTTTAAAAGGGTCGTTGATTTCTCTTATTTCCGTACGCATCCATGAGGGGCAATTAAAATAACCATCTTTTTTTGAGTAGGCTTGTGAAAGTAATTCCGTCATTCCATATTCGCTATGAATTGAGCTAACATTAAAAGCTTTTTTTAAAATTTGGTGTAACTCATCTCTTGTAATCTCCTTTCTTCTTCCTTTCATTCCTCCAGTTTCCATAACTATCCAATTGGATAAATCAAGTTGATGTTTTTCGGCTAAATCTAAAAGTGCATAGGAAACTCCAAGAAGGATTACTTTTTTAGATGCTAGTTTGTTTATAAGATAAAGAGTTTTGGAGTCAATTTTACTGATATACTTACTTTGTTTATTTGCTCTTTTTATTAATTCATTTGTCATGTATATTAAAGAGCTTTCTCCCTGATCAAGGTAGGATGGTAATAAAGCTAAAAATGTATAATTTTCAATATTACCGTAGCTAGTTTCAAAACTTTTTAGGAAAGAATCTTCGTAAATTTTTAAAGAGCTAACAAAATGACGAGATCTAATGGCTTTTGTAGTTCCACTACTTAAAAATACTTTTTCGTAATCAACATTTTTATGAATTACTTTATGAGATTTAAAAAAGCGAATAGGAAGAAAAGGAATAGCCTCTACATGATCGATTGATTTAGGTTCTATTCCTAGATAGTAAAGATATTTTTTATATACTTCAACATTTTCAGCCTGATAGTAAAATATTTTTAGGGCTAATTCGTTAAAATCAAGCTGGTTATTAATATTAAAAATTCTAAAATCTTGACTCATTTACTTATTAAATGTTCTACTTTTATCTGTGGATGAATAGTTTAACAAAAATAACACTTGTTTTGTCGTTTTTCATTTTAGCGGCAACATCTTGTTTGAAGCCCGAATCATTTCCCAATGAACCAATCATTGAATTTGTTGATTTTACTCCATTTGGAGATTCAGGTAAATTAACGTTTAGCTTTACTGATGGAGACGGAGATATTGGTTTAACACAGAATCAGCTTAGTCCTCCTTTTGACACCTCAAGTTACTATTATTACAATCTCTACATTCACTACTATGAGAAAATGAATGGTGTTTGGGTTAGAGGAACTGCGGATCCTAATAACTTTCCCACGGCTGATTCGATAACTTGGTCCTATAGATTAGAAAATATTACTCCAATTGGTCAAAACACGGCATTAAGAGGAGAAGTTCAGGTGACCATAGAGCCTTATTATTTCAATAAATCTTCTAACCACAATGATAGCTTACGATATGAGTTTCTTTTAATCGATAGAAACTTAAATATTAGTAATATTGTAGAAACCCCTCTAATTGTAAGGTAGTTTTGAAAAATGCAGCTTTAGTTTTAATGCTTTTTGTCTTGTTCGCAAGTTTCTTTTCTTGCTCTTCTATTGGAAAGTCACAACAAAACTATGCCTTTTTATACAAAAGTTCTGGTCAGATGGTAGATCCAGAATATGTTATTTACCATCATCATTTAGATTCCTCAAAGGTCTATTTTAAAATGGAGTCATCAAAAATTTTATATACTAGAAAAAACAAAGCTGATTTTTTTAGTGGTAAAGTTTTGTTGCACTATGAGATAGTTAAAGATATCTCTTCTAAAGAAATTATAGACTCTGGTTCATTTTTTATTCATGATAAGGTTAAAGAGGTTAAGGACAAGATTATCTATGGAGATTTTTCTTTTAGTGCTTCAATGGGAGAAGTTGGATTAATGAAAATTTTCTGTGCTGATCAAAATAGGAATTCGATGGTAGAGAAACATGTTTTTTTTAATAAATCTACTTTTAATTCAAAACAGTTTTTTGTGATTAGAGATCATAAGGATAAACCTATATTTACTAATTATGTCGATTCTACTTCAGTTTTAACCATAGAATCCAATCTTAACAAAGGAAAAACTCTATTTGTAAGAAAATATCAAAGGAAATTCCCAATTTCTCCACCTCCTTTTACTTCCTCTAGTAATACGCCTTTTAATTATTCTCCTGAATCTAACTCTGAAATTAGTTTGGGTCAATCCGGTAAAAATTCACTAGGCTTACCATTCGATGGATTTTTACACATTCAACTAGATACCAATAGTAGAAGTGGGTTAACCTTATTTTTATTTTCTCCTTATTTTCCAGATGTAAAATCTGTCCATCAAATGATACCTCCAGTTCGTTATATTTGTTCAAGAAGTGAATACAATAAGTTAATCAATAGTGATTTAGAAAAATCTGCTATTGATTATTTTTGGAGAGATAAAACAGGAAGCAAAGACAGAGCTAGAGAAATAATTAGGAAATATTACAGTAGAGTTGAAAATGCAAATGAACATTTTACTTCTTATATGGAAGGATGGAAAACTGATAGAGGTATGATTAGTGTGATATATGGTCCACCTTCAATTGTCAGTAAGCTAAGTGATAGAGAAGTATGGGTTTATGGAGATGAAAACAACATCAATTCACTTTCTTTTGTATTTAGTAAGATGAAAAATCCATTTACTGATAATGATTATAAATTACAACGTTCTCCTATGTATAAATCAAGTTGGTATAAGGCGGTGGATGCCTGGAGAAGTGGACGAGCATATTGGATACAATAATGGAAAGAAAAATTAAGCATAAGTTTTTAAAGAATAACCCTGATGTTGTTTATGGAATTAGAGCTGTAGAAGAAGCTATAAAAAGTGGAAGAGGTATCAATAAGGTGCTTGTTCAAAAGGGTTTAAAAGGTGAATTATTTAAAGATTTCTGGTCTTTGATGAAAAATCATAATATTGTCTATCATGGAGTCCCCGTTCAAAAACTTAATTCGATTACAACTAAGAACCATCAGGGGGTTATTGCGTTTACATCCCCCATTGAATATACTTCTTTGGAGCTGTTGTTACCTTCAATTTATGAAAAAGGGGAGCAGCCTTTTTTGTTGATTCTTGATCGCATTACAGATGTTAGAAATTTAGGTGCTATTGCTCGATCTGCGGAGTGTCATGGGGTTCACGGAATTGTGCTTCCATCAAAAGGATCTGCACTTGTAGGATCAGATGCAATAAAAACTTCAGCTGGAGCATTAAATAAACTTCCAGTTTGTAAAGAAAACAACTTAAAACAAGTGATTCAATTCCTTAAAGATTCTGGACTTTCAATAATAGGTTGTTCCGAAAAAGGAAGCAGTAATGTATATGATGTTGACTTAACAGGTCCAACTGCCATACTAATGGGAAGCGAAGAAGATGGAATTTCACCAGCCTATTTAAAGCTTTGTGATCAATTGGTTAAAATTCCAATGTATGGAACTATTCCATCGTTGAATGTTTCTGTGTCAGCTTCTATTTTGATGTATGAATATAAAAGGCAGCTAAATGTCTAGATTAATTGTATATGTTATTTTGCTGGTTTTAGTTTCTTGTGCTAATCCTTTAGAAAAGAAATTAGTAGAACCTACAAATCAACTTAAAAAACTAAATTGGCTAGGAGGATTTTGGCTAGATACTACAACTTTTAACTCTATGAAGCCCTCAAAGAAGACCTATGAGCGCTGGAATTGGTTTGAGGATTCAATTGTAGGGTCGGGAGGTAATATTTTTGATTTAGATACATCGCTAACAGAAAATATTTTAATTAAGCAAATTGATAGCTCATTGGTATATATAGTTCGTGTTAAGGATAAGTCTATGTTATCATACAATATGGTTTACAATTCTTTAGATTCAATTGTGTTTGAAAATAAGGCACATGATTTTCCTCAAAAGATTTCCTATAAAAAAACAAATAGCAACTCATTTCTAATTTACTTACAAGGATATTCATATGAAATGAAAAGAGAGCTAAGGCTTTCTTACTTTAGAGCCGACTTTTAACGGCTGTCTCAAAAGAACAATTTTCTATTTTACTTGTAAGCCAAGAAATAACATCTATAAATTGAAGAATAATTTTTTCTTTTTTTAGTGAAAAAAGAAGCTCAAATTCTTCTTTAGCCTGCATATAGATGGCCTTTTTATCACTTTCATTGTTTGTTCGAGTTAGCTGTTTTAAGTATTTAATTAGTACTTGTTCACTTTGGTAATTTTTCTCAGTTTTTTTGAGATACCTTGAAGTTGATTTAATAATGTAATCTAATAAATCGTAATTATTGAGCTCGTAATGTAAAATAAGATTAAATAATTTCGCAAAACTGTAGATGTCTTGCCTTAAAATTTGTTCATTATCATTTAGGATTTTGTTTACCCATTTTAAGGCATCTTTATAGAGTCCAGCTCCAAAATATAGATAGCTTATTCGATAGTAAAATTGAATGGTTTGTTCTTTATTAAGCTTGTATTGAAAGTTAGAGATTCCTATTTCCATTTCATTTATGCGCTTTAGTCCTTTTTGAAAGTCACCTTGTTTTTCATAAATGACCAATTGTGCATTATTGTAAATAGTAAATATTTTAACTTTAATATCTAAACTCTTAAAGCTCTTTTGGTTTTTTAAATCATTTAAATTATTAAGCAATTCTTGCGCTTGGACTAAATTGTTTGCTTCAATATGGCAGTTAATGATATTGCCTATAGTTCGAACATACCTCCAAGGTAGATCATTTTTAATTAGGGGGTTATTGTCAAGTATGTCTTTTGTGCGTTGAAATTTTGACAATGCGGTATTGAAATCTCTTTTAGTAGCATTGCAAAATCCTTGAATATAATAACAAATTGATGCCGCTCTACTTGAAAGGGCGGTATTCTTTCCTTTAATTAAATGATTGTTTGCAATTTCATCTACTTGTAACCTTTCTTTATCTGAGCGGGTAAATCCTCCACTTCTAAATATGTAATTGATTTTTGAATAAATAATATGGTATTCAGCTAGGTTTCTAAGTTTTTCTATTACGGTAATTTCTTCATTTATAAGTTGATCTAAATCCTCGTTAAATTCTCCTTGTTCATAGGCTTCTTCAATAAGTAATTTTTCCCAGCTAATTAGTTCAAATAAGTAATAAAATTTTTCATGATTAACGGCTGTTTTTTTTGAACGTTTTAGTATTTTAAATCCTTCTTTATACAAAGCTTTTTTGTATAGGATTTCAATATTTTTAAGTTCTTGTTTTAAAATTGAGCTGATAGAATTATCAGAATGATACCCTCTAAGGCTTTTAAGAATTAATTTATATAGATGGTTTTTTTCTGATGGAAGGTGATTAATGAATTTTTCATTTTTAAAGAGTTCTTTTATTTCTTGTTCATCATATTCTTTTTGTTTTTCAATGGCGTCAAAAAGTTTAAGGTAGTTTTTTTCTCCATCCTGAAGAGATGATGAAAGTTTGAAAAATCGTTTTTCCGACTTACTTAAAGATTGAATAAGATTAAATAGCTCGGTAGAGGGTTTCATAAGTAGTAGCTCATTTAGGATTACTACAAATATAGTTGATTTAATCAACTTAGGATTCCAACAATAAAATTTTGGGTTTTTATCCTATTGAAAAAAATTTTTCAAGCTTTTCTTGAACAATTCCTTCCGATAAATTCACATCAATTTTCCCTTTTCCAATTCGCTCTAGGAGGGTAAAGTTGATTTCTTTGAAAGAATTTTTTTTGTCTTTTTTCATGAATTCTAAAAGAAAAGGTATATCGCTTTTATCAATAGAAATGGGCTGGTAAATTTTATAAATTGACGATTTAATAATTTTAAAACAAGCTCTACTTAATAGCTTAATTTCTGAGGCAATAAAACTTTCCATTACTATCCCATTGGCAACAGCGAAACCATGTAGCGTAGGTGTTTTTTTCTCTAATAGAAGAGACTCTAAAGAATGCCCAATGGTATGCCCAAGGTTTAGTAATTTCCTTTCTTTTTTTTCATATGGATCTATTGATACAATATGGCTTTTAATTTTAATAGAATCTGTGATTATTTCCGAAATAGGGAGCTGGTTAATAGGTTTAGAAGTACACAATTGCCAATATTTTGCATTAAAAACAAGTCCGTGTTTCAACGCTTCAGCAAAACCACTTAAAAGCTCTTTTTTTGGCAATGAATTTAATAAATGTGGATCACAAATAGCAAGCTTAGGGTCACTAAAGGTGCCGATTTGGTTCTTATAATGATGGTAGTTTATTCCGGTTTTACCTCCTATAGATGCATCAATCATTCCTAGTAATGAAGTGGGAATATTCAAATAAGAGATTCCTCTTTTGTAAACTGATGCAACAAAACCACCTAGATCAGTAATCATTCCACCACCAACATTTACAATTAGATCAGATCTTGTTGCATTGTTTTGAAGAAGGAAGTCCCAAATTTTTTGAGATACAATTAGCGTCTTGTTTTCTTCTCCTAAACCTACTTTAAAAATAGGTGCTTCAGAAAGTTCGTTTATGTTGGATTGTAAATACTTAACACATTGAAGTGTGTTTTGATCACATATAATGAAGATTTTTTTGTTTTTTGCTAAGGCAGAAATTTTTGAAGAATACTCCGCTATACCTTCAACCCTTATGTAAGGTAAAATTTGGTTGGCCATTAGTTGTTTTTAATTGCATTAATGGCATTTTTACTAAAATCTGAGAGTATAAGCTCACCACTTATTTTCGCTCTTTTGTCTAATAGATAGTCCCAATCTTCAGTTCCTTCCCATAAAACCTTTTTTAAATTGGTCATTGCTTCAACACTAGATTGAGCCAGCTTAAGTGCTAAAGTATTGATGTGTTCATCCATTTGTTGAGTAGATTCAAATACCTCTGCATATAACCCTTTTTCTTTTGCCCACTCAGGTGAAAACCATTTTGTAGCATTAATTGCCATTGTTGACATTGCGGAAAGTCCTGTTTTTCTTTGTACGGCTGGTCCTACTACAAATGGGCCAATTCCTAGAGCCAGTTCACTTAGCTTTACTGAAGCATATTTGGTAGCAAAACAATAATCTACAGCGCTTGCCATTCCGACTCCTCCTCCAACTGCTTTGCCTTGAACTCTTCCAATAATTAGTTTAGGGCATTTTCTTGCAGCATTAATAACATTGGCAAAACCTGAAAAGAATGTTTTTCCAGTTGCCATATCAGCTATTGAACTTAATTCCTCAAAGCTAGCTCCAGCACAAAATGTTCTATCTCCTTTAGATTTCAAAACAATGACTTTAACTGAGTCATTTTCTCCTGCTTCAGTAATAGTTTTGGAAAGTTTAGCCAATACTTTTCCAGGTAAGGAATTGCTCATTGGATGGAAAAATTCAATGGTGGCTATACCGCTATTGTCTATGGATAATTCAACATCACCTTGTGTTATTGCGCTCATAAGTATAATATTTCTTCGAAATTAAAAATTAGAGAGTTAATTGTCTAATAAATTTCCATTCAAATTGTTTAATGACTACTAAAGGTTTGTTTGTCAGGCATCTTTTAGAAGAAAAAAAGAGTCTTTATTAATGAAATACTTTTAAAATTAGGAACTATTTAACGATATTAGCGTAAATGGTTATCCTGTCAATAAAAAAAAGTTGATAAACAAGATATTAATACTGCTGTTAATTCATCTATTTGGAATTACATCCGTATGGTCAATTAACAAAGATTCTTTAGCTAAGGATTTAGATCCCGATCCCTTGGAATTTGTTTTTAAGCCACAACTAAGCATTGGAATAGGAATGATGACCTTTTATGGTGATATTGGGTCCAATCATAATGGTTATCACCCAACTGTTTCTAAATTGGGTTATGATTTGCGCTTGATTAATCCTCTTACCGATTATTTGGACTTAGGCTTCTATGTTCTTTTTGGTCAAGTGAGCTCAAATGAACGTACTGTAAATAGAAATCTTAATTTTAATTCTAATATTACCACTGGTGGATTAACGTTAAATTATAATTTCAAACATCTACTTCGAAAAGATCGCGTTATTAATCCTTATGTTCATTTAGGAATTGAGTCAATTGAATTTTTATCTAAAACTGATTTAAGAGATGCTGAAGGTAATTATTACAATTACTGGTCTGATGGTACTATTAGAGATATAGCTGAAGATGATCCAAATGCTGCCTCAGCTGTAGAAATTTACAGAGATTACTCATATGAGTCTGACATTAGAGAACAAAATCTTGATGGGTTTGGAAAATATGCTGAAAGAACTTGGGGTGTCCCTATTGAAATAGGAGCAAATCTTCATACTGGAAAACGGATTAAGCTACGTGTTGGAACATCCATGCATTTCACATTTTCCGACTTAATTGATGGAGTAACACATCAAAGTGTGGATAATCGTGCTGGTGATAGCAAAAATGATAGAATTCTATATACACATTTTGCAGCCACCTATGATTTAACACTGCCAAAGAAAAAAGACAAAGCTGAACCTCAAGAATTTGATCCTATTGATATTTATCGTCAAGACACCTTAGATTCTGATGGTGATTTAGTTGTTGATTTAGCAGATTATTGCGCCAATACTCCATTGGATGCTAGACCAGTAGATGAATTCGGATGTCCAGTAGATGTAGATAAAGATGGTGTTCCAGATTACAGGGATGAACAACTAGATACTCCCGATACTGCTTTTGCTAAAGAAAATGGGATAGCCTATTCCAACGAAGATTTTCAATTGATGTACGATAGGTACTATGATTCTACCGGTTTGTTTTCCGATTGGAATGAAGAGCGTAGAGAATGGGGTTCTGATCCAAGAGATTACGAAGCTTACAAAAAATCTATTCGTGAAAAAGATACCTCCACGCAACAATTGTTTATTGTTTTAGGCTCTGATAAAATTAGAACATCTGCAAATGATTTGTACAAAGAACTTAGCAACAAAAACTTTAAGGTTATTGAAAGAGGAGATTCTGTTTTATATGTAATTGGTGGTTTTGAAACCGTTGATGATATGACCGATGAAATTGCCAATCTTGAGAACGATAGTATTGAGGTTCAGGGTGTTGTTGAGGTTAATACTGAATCGGATGGTGAATTGTCTGAAGATATAACTCCAGTCGAAAATTACCAATCAGAAGATGAAGCTGATAACGAAGAATTGGTTAATGAAGCACAACCCACATCAACTATTGTTTACAGAGTACAGGTAGGGGCGTTTTCACGAAGACTTAGCCTAAATGTGTTTAAAGATCTTCAAGATGTAGTATTTGTTAAAGGTGATGACGATTTATATAAATATTATACTGGAGCATTTAGCGATAAGTCAGCTGCTGCTATGCACAAAGTTAATACATCTACAAGTGGATATAATGGAGCATTTATTGTTGCATTTAAAGACGGAAAGAGGATTTCTCTTGCAGATGCTGGTTTTGAAGTTAATCCAGACTTTGATGATAGTATTGAAGAAGATACTGTAGCTACTGTAAATGCTGTAAACAGAGAGTTAATCAACTTTAGAGTTCAGGTAGGTGCATACATGGAGCAAATTCCTACTGATGTTTTAGATATGTACTTAGAAATTGGTAATGTATACCCTAAAAGAGATCCTTCTTCAGGATTGACTAAATATTATATTGGTAAATTTCAAGATTATGATCAGGCAACAAATTATAAATTAGAGCTTATTGAAAAAGGAATTGAAGATTGCTTTGTTGTAGGTGAGTTTAAAGGAAATATTATAACTGCTGTTGAGGCTATTGGCTTATTAAATAATTAAGATGTTAAAAAATTATTTATTTTTTATTTGTTTGATTTTTTTTGGTTGTAGTTCTAATTCTGAAGATAATACCTCTTCGTTCATTGATGATTTACCTTCTTTTAATGACTCTATTGTTTTAGAGGACTCCATTTCTTTAGTTGATACTACTGCTGTTCAAACTCAAAGAGATAGCATTCGCAAAGATTACGAAGAAGACTTATCACTTGAAATTAAGGAAATTGAAGAGGAGAAAGAAGATCCTATAACTGAGGAATGTAAACTTCTTCTTGAAGATTATGCTGCTGCAATATCTTCATATAGTAGTATTTTAGGAAAAATAGAAGCCAATCAAGACAACATCAATCTAATTATTGCTCGAAGCGCTCAGGAAGAGGAAATGTATTCTTTTTCTAGTGATCCTTCAATGTTTAGATGTCTTCAAAACCCTGCATTTGAGAAACAAGTAGAGATTCTCAATTCTAAAAGAGATAAACTAATATCTCAGTAACTATTATTTTTATTCATTACCAGCTAGTGCTAAAGTATTTTCTACATTTGCAGGAAAATTACTCAAATGAAAATCTCTAATAATATTTTAGAAACTATTGGTAACACTCCACTTGTTAGATTAAATAGAATTGCCAAAGACGTAGAGGCAACAGTTCTAGCTAAGGTAGAGTATTTTAACCCTGGAAGTTCTGTTAAAGATCGTATGGCGGTTAAGATGGTAGAGGATGCTGAAGCTGATGGTCGTTTAAAACCAGGTGGTACAATTGTTGAGGGAACATCTGGTAACACAGGGATGGGTCTTGCCTTGGCAGCAATTGTAAAAGGGTATAAATTAATTTGTGTTTCTACAGATAAGCAATCTAAAGAAAAGTTTGATATTCTTCGTGCTGTTGGAGCTGAGGTTATTGTTTGTCCAACAGATGTTGCTCCTGAAGATCCAAGATCATATTATTCAACTTCTAAAAGAATAGCAGAAGAAACTCCTAATTCCTGGTATGTGAATCAATACGATAATCCTTCTAATTCACTTGCGCATTATGAGCAGACTGGTCCTGAAATATGGGAGCAAACTGATGGTAAGATTACACATTTTGTAGTTGGAGTAGGAACAGGAGGTACCATTTCGGGTGTTGGAAAATATTTAAAAGAAAAAAATCCATCTATTAAAATATGGGGTATTGATACATATGGTTCTGTTTTTAAAAAATATCATGAAACAGGGATTTTTGATGAAAACGAGATCTACTCATACATTACTGAAGGTATTGGAGAGGATATTCTCCCAGAAAATGTAGATTTTGACATTATTGATGGTTTTGAAAAAGTTACCGATAAAGACGCTGCTGTATATACAAGAAAAATGGCGCGTGAAGAGGGTATTTTCGCTGGTAATTCATGTGGCGCTGCAATTAAGGGTTTAATTCAGTTGAAAAAGCACTTTAAAAAAGATGATGTTGTAGTGGTGTTACTTCATGATTCAGGCAGTAGGTATGTAGGAAAAATGTATAACGATGAATGGATGAGAGAAAGAGGGTTCTTAAATGAGGATGTTAAATTGGCTAAAGATTTAATTCGTTCTCATATGGATAAAAAATTGGTATTTGTATCATCCTCTGATTCGCTTTCTCACGCTGTTAATTTAATGAAGCAATACGACATATCTCAGATCCCTGTAAAAGAAAACGGATCTTTTGTTGGTTCACTATCCGATCACCAGATTTATAAGAGAATTTTAGAAAATCCTGCGATAAAAGAACAATCTGTAGATTCGATAATGGAAGATCCTTTTCCAGAAGTTAATGGCGATGTTTCCATTACTAAGGTGTCTAAATTATTCAATAAAAATATAAGGGCAGTTATTGTAAATTATGATAATGAAAATAGTCATATTATAACTCTTCAAGATGTTATAGATACGATAAAGTAATTTTATTGCTCATAAAAAAAGGGCTCATTGAGCCCTTTTTTTTGTGCAATACATTACAATTTTTTTTAGTTGAGATTAGGGAATATAGTTAATGAGAAACTATAAATTGTAAAACTTTACATTCATCATTTATTTGACATTTAATAAAGTATGTTCCGTTTTCTAAGAATTGAGTATTGATATCTATTAGATGATTTCCTGGATTTAGGTTTATTTTTTCTTGTCCTTTTACTTTTTGTCCGAGAATATCATAAATTTCATAAGAAATATTGGCAGATCTTTCAATGATAAATTCTAAAGTTCCTAAATTGTTAATTGGATTAGGAAATATTTTTAAATTGTTGTTAAAGATAGATTCGTTTATAGATGAAAGGTTCTCACCTACTGAAATATCATCTATATATAAGTTGTTGCCATCATCTGAAGTTGCTTTAAATTTAAGCATTACACTTGATTGACCATCAAAAGCACTCAGGTCTAAGTATGTAGTATTCCATTGGTCAACTTGAGGATAATAGTAACCACCACTGTAAGGACTTGTGGTAGAAAGAGTAGATCCAGATTGATTAAATAATGATGTCCAAGATGAACCGCAATCTGTAGAAACTAAAATTTCAAGTTTATCATTAGTTCCAGAATTTAATTGTGCGTATGCATGTGAAAATGTTACTTCACTATTGGTGCTGTTACTAAGATCTAGGTTTTCAAAAACTATAGATGCTTCATCTCCTACGTCCCATCCATTGTAGAATCTAAATCTATATGATTTAGCGCTATTTCCATAAGCACCGAGATTCCAATTAACAGAACTACTAACAGTTTGGTCAACAACATAAGTATTTACGCCTAAAGGGTTTTCAACTATTGCATTACTTAAATTTGTTGATCCTGTTGAGTAGGTTTCAAACCCTTCAGAGTGAGTAGAGGCAAAAGCAGTAGATGACATAGTGTTGAATTCACCTGAGCTTGCAAAATTATTTCCAAAAATACTGTCTACAAAAGATGAAGAGTTATTTAGATTAACATCGTATATGATATTATTTGCTCCGTAAGGAAGTGCTGTTGTGGGAAAAGAATATGTAACACTTGCCGAAGGTGCTAGAGCAGAGTAGATAGTTTGAGATACTGGAGCATTCGAATTCAATGTATAACTCACGTCAAATGTATCAACAGCAATATTGCTGTTGTTTGTTACTGTAATTTCAGGTGTAATGCTATCTGTACAATAATTTGAAGGTAGCGTCATATTTGTATTAGCCTCAAGGTCAGTTAAACTAACACCTGGAGGTAAAATAAATGACATGCTTGATTTATTTCCTGAAATTATTTCTTGTTGATCGTCAGCGACAAATACAACTACTTCCATATTGAATAAATCATATGCTACTCCATTTAAGTCACTTGGAATACTATAGGTATAAGTGTTTGAGTATAGTGATCCTTGTGAGGTGTTTGTGATGTCATCTCCCCATTGACCAGTAAGAGAATGTCTTAGCATATGCTGATGATTATAGTTTCCATTAGGAAGAATTGCAGAAGGGTTGAAAACTGCTCCATTAGATTGAGGCCCTTCTACATTATTTTGTAGCAGAAAAACATTTATTTTATCTGTTCCATTTCCGTTTCCAGTAAAGTAGGCCTCTACATTTACGGTAAGTAATCTTGAAGAAACGTCTATGGAGGATTGAGCAGCCACATTTACATATGAACTATTAGATAATATATCATTACTTGCATTATTCCAGTTTCCTCTACTCATTGCAGTTCCTCCATTTTGATCCCATCCTTGAGAAGAGTAATCGTGTCGATTTACTGTACCAGCAGGATAGCCAGCTAGCCCTGTTTGATTTTTAATTGCCTCTCCCCACTGCGTTCTAAAGTCTGGGTCTCCTCCGCTTGGATTAGCATAAGTTCCAACATGTATGTTTATTAGTACAACATCACCTGGATTGTTATCTGCAATTCCTTGAGCTATAACATGTCCATCAGGACAGTATCCACAATAAATACCTGTGAATTCCTCTAAAACAACATTTTTGTTTTCTGGAGATGTGCTTACAAAAGATTGGGCAATTGAACTTGAACTTAAGATTATAGATAATATTATTGTAAATATTTTTTGCATAAAAATTTTTTTTGGTTAAAAATTGACTATTGCTAAAATACAAGTTTTACAATTTAATTAAAAACAATTAACCAGAATAAACTTGGATTCCTATTAAATGTTTTTAGTACAAATTGTATTTATGGTCAATGGTATTATTATTTTAATCTGCTTTAAATGTGTATCTTGTCAGGTATGAAATTAATCATAGATATAGATGTTTTAAATCCTGAAGAAGTGATGAGGTCACACAGAGGGGAAATAGTTGGTCTAATGGCAGGAATAGTTATGTCACACGAAAAAAAGAAATACAAAGTAGAAAAAGCCATTTGTGAAGAAATGATAAATATTTTAAAAGTAGAGCTTCCTAAGGCTTTAAAAGAAGAGCTTATAGATGCAAATGCTAGCTTTTCTATTGAAGATAATCAGGTTGATTAAGCCTTACTTTTCCCAAGGCTTAAAATTTATCTTCTGATTAGGTCTGTTTTTCTCAATTTTTCTAAGGGGTTTGCATTCTATTAAGGAAGCTTTACATTGTTTGGGTAGTTGTTGATACAGTTTAGTTCCTTCAGTTTTCCAATGAATCATTTTGTCTGTAACATCTTTAATCTCTTTTGCAGGGTTTCCAGCAATTACTTTTCTGTTAGATGTAATGGTTTTTGAGCGCACAAAAGAAAGAGCTCCAACAATACATTCTTTTCCAATTTGAGCATTGTCCATTACAACTGCATTCATTCCGATAAGTGAATTTTCACCAATAATGGCACCATGTACAATAGAACCATGACCTAGGTGAGCTCCTTTTTTAAGTATTGTAGTGGTCCCTGGAAACATGTGAACAACACAGTTTTCTTGAACATTACAGCCGTCTTCTATAATTACTTTACCCCAATCTCCCCTTATTACTGCACCAGGGCCAACATAAACATTTTTCCCAATAATTACATTTCCGGTGACATTTGCTTGAGGATGAATAAATGAAGATTCATCAATTACAGGCTTAAATCCATCAAATTCATAAATCATAAGCTATGCTTTTTCAATTATTGTTGCATATCCTTGTCCCACCCCAATACACATGGTTATTAGAGCATATTTTTTGTTTTGTTGATGAAGCTCAATAGCCGCAGAGTTTAGTATTCTAGCTCCTGTCATTCCTAGTGGGTGACCTATTGCAATTGCACCTCCATTAGGATTTACTCTACTGTCGTTGTCATCAATTCCTAATGCTCTTGTGCAGGCAAGTGCTTGAGCTGCAAAAGCCTCATTTAATTCAATAATATCTATATCGTTCAAAGTTAATCCTGCTCTTTTCAACGCTTTTTCAGATGCTTTTACAGGGCCAATACCCATTATTTTAGGTTTTACTCCTGCAATAGCAGACGAAACAATTCTTGCTTTTGGTGTTAGGTTATTTCTTTTAATTGCCTGTTCACTTCCAATAAGCATTGCTGCTGCACCATCATTTAACCCAGAAGAGTTTCCGGCAGTTACTGAGCCACCTTCTTTCTTAAAAGCTGCCCTAAGAGAGCTTAATTTTTCAATGGTAGTTCCTGGTTTGATGAATTCATCATCTTTAAAGATTATAGGGTCTGCTTTTCGTTGTGGGATTTCTACTTGAATAATTTCTTTTGCCAGTCGTCCAGAATTTTGAGCTTTTGAAGCTTTCATCTGTGAATTGTAAGCAAATAAATCTTGGTCCTGCCTATTTATCTTGTAAAGAGAAACTAAGTTCTCTGCAGTTTGTCCCATTCCATCAGTTCCGTATTTATCGTGCAGCTTTTTGTTTACAAAGCGCCAACCAAAACTAGTGTCAAACAATTGAGCATCTCTTCCAAAAGGTTTTGATGCTTTTGATAAAACCCAAGGACCTCTAGTCATGTTTTCTACTCCACCTGTAATATATAGATCTCCGTCTCCAAGCTTAATAGCTCTTGATGCATTTATTGCGGCTGCCATTCCGGAAGAACACAATCTATTAACTGTTTCTCCACCAATGCAGTAGGGAAGGTCAGCCAATAATAATGCCATTCTTGCAACATTTCTATTGTCTTCACCTGCTTGATTAGCACAGCCAAATATTAAATCTTCAACCTCTTCCCAATCAACAGAAGAATTTCTATTAACCAATTCTTTAATGGCTATAGCAGCCAAATCATCTGTTCTAATAGTTGATAAGGATCCACCAAAGTTTCCAATAGGTGTTCGTATTCCGTCAATTATATAGGCTTCTTTCATATAAAAATATTATCAGCTATGAAATTAATAAAAATGAGTTAAGAAATGAGATTTATTCAGCTATTGAAGCTCCCATTTTTTAGTTGATATATGTACTGTTCCTTTAAAATAAGCGACCAATTGATTTTCTATATTGGTAACATGCACATCATAGCGAGCAATTTTTTTATCTCGTTTTATTTCTTTTGCTTCAGCAATTAAATATTCGTTTTGGGTTACTTTTATTTTGTGCTCAATGGAGGTTTCAATAGAAACACATTTAAAACCATAGGAATTTGCCGCAAAAGCTAGGCAGCTGTCTGCTAAAGAATAAGAAATGCCACCATGGGCGATGTTAAATCCATTAAGCATGAATTTGTTCACAGTTAAGCCTAGTTTACATTTTCCAATAGAAATCTCGATTAAATCAACTTTAAGCCATTTACTAAAATGGTCATTTTTTAACATTGCCTCAACAATGTCCTTAGGATTAGGCGTGTTGATCATTTACTAAGGTCTCTTGGTTTTTGTTGGTTTTAGTAGTTGCACTAATGAAGTTAACAAATAAAGGATGTGGATTTATTACTGTGCTTTTGTATTCCGGATGAAATTGTACTCCAACAAACCAGGGGTGATTATTAAGTTCAATAATTTCTACTAAATTGTTGTCGGGATTAATTCCTGAAGTTGTCATTCCATTGTTGTTAAATTCATCAATAAAAGCATTGTTGAATTCAAATCGGTGACGGTGTCTTTCAGTAATGGTTTTACAATTGTAAATTTCATGGACTTTAGAGTCTTCTTTAATTTCGCAAGGGTAAGAGCCTAGTCTCATTGTCCCGCCCATGTTTTCAATTGTTTTCTGTTCTGCCATCATGTCAATAACAGCCGATGGAGTTTTTGGATTAATTTCTGTGCTATGAGCATCAGAATATCCGAGAACATTTCTTGCAAATTCAACAACAGCACATTGCATGCCTAAACATATTCCAAGAAATGGGATGTTGTTTTCTCTAACGTATTTAATAGCGATAATTTTTCCTTCAATACCTCTTTCACCAAAACCAGGAGCGACAATTACTCCAGAAAGATTGGCTAAAGTGTCAGATACATTTTTATCGTTGATGTCTTCTGAATGAATCCATTTTATAGCCACTTGAGTACGGTTTTTAGCTCCAGCATGAATAATAGATTCAACAATTGATTTATAGGAATCTTTAAGCTCAACATACTTTCCAATTAAACCAATTTCTACTTTTTGATTAGGGTTTTTGTGGTTGTTAAGGAAATTTTTCCATTTAGAAAGATCTGGCTCTTGGTCAGTTGACATCCCAAAGTGGTTTAAAACAACCTGATCAAGCTTTTCACTTTGCATTAACAAAGGCACATCATATATAGTTTCTGCATTAATTGATTCAATAACTGCTTCTTTATCAACATTACAAAACCTAGCAATTTTAACTTTAATATCTTCATTTAGCGGATGTTCTGTTCTACAAACTAGAATGTCTGGTTGAACACCGTATTCTAATAATGTTTTTACAGAATGTTGTGTTGGCTTTGTTTTAAGCTCACCAGTTGCAGAAAGATAGGGGATTAAGGTAAGATGAATAAATAAAACGTTATTTGGAAGCTCCCAATTTAATTGTCTGATGGCTTCAACAAATGGTAGTGATTCAATATCACCAACAGTTCCACCAATTTCAGTAATAACAAAATCAAAGGTTCCTTTTTTCCCTAATAGCTGTATGTGGTCTTTTATTTCATTGGTTATATGAGGAATCACTTGAACAGTTTTACCCAGGTAAGCTCCTTTTCGTTCTTTTTCAATAACCGACTGGTAAATTTTTCCGGTAGTAACGTTGTTTTCTTGAGATGTTGGAGTGTTTAAAAAACGCTCGTAATGTCCTAAATCTAAATCTGTTTCAGCTCCATCTTCTGTAACAAAACATTCGCCATGCTCATAGGGATTAAGAGTACCAGGATCAACATTAATATAGGGGTCTAGTTTTTGAATGGTAGCAGTATGTCCTCTAGCTTGAAGAAGGTTAGCAAGGGATGCGGATACAATACCTTTTCCAAGAGAAGAAGTAACCCCTCCGGTAACAAAAATATATTTAGTTGTAGTTGACATTCCCGTATTATAAGATTAATGTAATTGTTTCAATACGGGGTGTAAAGATAGGTTTATTTATGGTCAGGACAATTAAATGAAGGTTGTTTTTTTGTGAAAAACTAGTTTTAACAAGTTAAAAAGACCAATTTACACCAAGGCTGGGAAGTATAGGTAATTGATATACTTTTTCATTAGTGATTCTATCAACATAAAAGATGTTGTCTCTGCTGTATACATTGGTAACACTTGCAGTGATGTTTAATTCAGATTTTTCCGAAATGGTAATTTTTCTTTTTACTGCAAGATCTAACCTGTGGTATGCTGGAAGTCTTCCTTCGTTGATGGGGGCATAAATAATACTTAGGTTGTCGCTGTTTGTAGTGTTTGCATTAGTGCCTAACCCTTGAGAATAATCAATTAAATGATAATAACCTTGTGTTTGCGTAAAGGGTAGTCCACTTCCAAGGTTCCATCTTAAATTTACTTCCCATCCTTGATTTTTGCCAAATTTTTGAGTGGCTACAATATTTATATTGTGTCTTCTGTCAAAAACGGGTGAGTAGGTTTGTACGCCATCCCATCTAGTAACTTTTCCAAGAGAATAGACTAACCATAAATAGGTTTTTTCAATATTATATTTAAATACTGCGTCAAAACCATAGGCGTCTCCAGTTTCAATAATGAAATCTTTTTTTGCAATGTCTGGAATGTCAAAATTATCGCCATTGTCATCATATAGCTTATTTCTATTCATATTGGTTAGCTGGTTAAATCTTTTGTAATATCCTTCAACATTGATGGTGAAATTTTTTCCTAGGTCTTGCTCAACACCAAAAATAGCATGAGTAGCCTTTTGAAGTGAGTGCGTTCTTTCTACGACAGATCCATCTTCTCTTATTATATTGTCTTGAAGATTTTCAGGTCCTGAAAGAAATCCATAAAAAAGATTAACTACATCTCTATCGGAGTTGGCTGATATTAAATTTTGTGAATAGATTCCACCAGCGGCTTTAATTCTAAAGTTCTCAGATATATTGTATTTAATACCCAATCTTGGTTCAGGAGAAAAATTCTTTAGCGAGGCATAATATTGAGCTCTAAAACCAGGATTAATTACGAATAACCCTCTAATAATTTTGGCATCTATATATCCAGATAACTCAGTAGTATAGTTGTTTTGTTCAATTTCTCTTCCAACTGAGTTAAAAAAGTTAAATTCAGTTTTAAATCCGTTAACCTCAATTCCATATTTAATTTCATCGGCTTTAATAAAATACTTGAAATCAAATCCAAGGTTAAAACCATTAATTTTACTCGATCTTGGAGGCATTTGCTCTCCTGTTGATGGGTCGTTTTCTGCTAAAGAAATTTGATAATCGCTAATGTTAAACTTACCCATAATTAGTACTGGTGAGCTTGATGGAAGTACCATAAAATTTGTTCCTGCTCCCCAGGCGTCCCAGTTTAAATCGGAAACTGCTTTGTATTTTACTTGATCGTTGTAATTAAAACCAAAGAAATTAACCTTACTCCCGTTTTCTCCGTTAATAGATACTTTGCCGTATAAATCTGTAAAGTTAAATGGTAACCCAGCCGAATCAACATAGGAATATAAGAATTTTGAAGATTGCTCAAGATAGGATGTTTTTCCTGAAAAAACATATGATATGGTTGTGCCACCATCATCTGTAAGTTTCTTAAGTGGACCTTCAATCATTAGCTTAGATCCAAAAGGGCTTAGTGAGGCTTTCCCAGAAAAGTGTTTTTTGTTACCATCTTTTGAGCTAATATCCATAATTGAAGATATTCTTCCTCCATATACAGCACCAAAGCCACCTGTAAAAATATCTACACTTCGAATGATATCCGTATCAAAAACAGAGAAAAAACCAATAGAGTGGAATGGATTGTAAATGGTCATTCCATCAAGAATTACTTTATTTTGAATTGGAGAACCTCCTCTAATGTACATTTGACCACCTTGGTCACCTGTGGTGATTACTCCAGGTGCAGTTTGTAAGTATTGAGCAAAATCAGGTTCACCTCCAATTGCAACAACGTGTGCCATGTCTTTTGGCGTAGCTTTAATAACCGACATTTTAACATCTGTTTTTCTTTCCAAAGCTTCAGCACTAATTTCAAATTCGGAAAGTACTTCGGTATTTTCTTCCATGTAAAAATTCTGGGTTACAATTCTGCCTGCTTTTACAGTTACTTCAAACTCAATATTTTTGAATTCAACACTAGATATTTCTAAGGTATAGGTGCCTGGCGTTACCTTTGATATTTGGTAAAAGCCATTAATGTCAGATGATGCTCCAATTCCAGTTCCTTTTATTTTAACATTAGTTCCAAATGCAGGCTCACCATTTTCTTTTTCATAAACGGTTCCTCTAATTGTTCCTGTGTTTTGAGCGCTTATTAAGCTGGTAATCAGTAAGAAGCAAAAGCTAGAGAAAAGTAATTTTTTCATTAAATCTAAATATTAAGTAATCGAAAATACTATTTTATTTGAAAAATAAAATGAATTGCCAATAAAGCACCTATAAAATTGATGTATGGTATAAAATACCTAGTTAACGGAAAGTCTATTGATTGTTTTCTAAAATATATTTTAGCACCTTTTCCATTAGGTGAACTCTGTCTTTCCCTCTTACATTATGTGGGTGCATTGGGTAGGGGAAGAAGTCTACTTGAGTGCCTTCAGAAATAAATTTTTGTACTAATGCTAAGTTGTGTTGCATTACAACAACATCATCACTTGTTCCATGGATTAGTAGCAGTTTTCCTTTTAGATTTTGGGTATGATTTAAGACAGAAGCCTCTTTGTATCCTTCTTTGTTTTGTTCTGGTGTATCCATGTAGCGCTCTCCATACATAACCTCATACCATTTCCAATCCGTTACCGGTCCTCCAGCAACACCACAAGTGAAAATATCTGGCGCTTTTAGAAGTAATGACGATGTCATAAAGCCTCCAAAGCTCCATCCATGAACTGCTAGTCTGTTGGTGTCAACATAGGGAAGCGTTTTAAGGTAGTTAATACCAGTTAGTTGATCTTCAATTTCAACAGTTCCAAGCTGTCTATGAATGACACTTTCAAACTCAAATCCTCTATTGGAAGATCCTCTGTTGTCAAGAGTGAAAACAATGTATCCTTGCTCGGCCATCCAGTGCATCCATAGGCTTGCTCCAGCTAAGTAGCCGTTAGTAACCATTTGAGCGTGAGGTCCACCATAAACATAAACTAGTACTGGATATTTTTTGGTTTTGTCTAGTTTGGATGGTAGTATTAAACGTCCATAAAGCGATGTTCCATCACTTGCTTTTAAGGTGGTTAGTTGGGTTTTTGCTGTTTGGTAGTTAATAAGAGGATTTTTAGTTTGATGAATGGATGTTGACTTTAATTTTTTAGTGTCTATAATGTTAACAGTTGGTCCATTTTCAATGGTGGAATGGATATCTATTATGTATTTCCCATTAGGGCTTAGCTGACACCGGTGGATACCATCTTCTGAAGTGATTTTTTTGGTGATTCCACTTGTTAGGTTTGCTGAAAAACAATGGATGTTTCTTGGATCATCTCCAGTTCCAGAATAAATTATCGAGTTGGTTGTTTTGTTATACCCTAGTATAGCTGTTGTAACCCATTTGTTGTTGGTAACTTGTTTAATTAACTTGCCTTCAGTATTGTAATGATAGATGTTCATAAAGCCATCTTTTTCACTCAGCCAAAGAAACTCATTGTCTTTGTCTTCAATAAAATATAGTGGATGTTCAGGTTCTACCCATTTGCTGTTTTTTTCTTCAATAAGAACGCCTAATTTTTTACCATTATTTGCATCGTATTTAACCAATTGCATGTGGTTTTGATCTCTATTCAATTGTGCAACATAGATAAATTTAGAATTTGGACCCCAGGTAAGGTTGGTCAGGTAGTTGTCAGCATAGTCTTTTCCTAAAGATAAATAAATTAAATTTTTGGTGGTGGTATTAAAAACACCAATTTGTGGTTGCTCACTTGTTTGTCCTGCCATAGGGTATTTAATAGAGTTTAATTCCCCTGGTGTGGTGTTGATGTTAAGAAGTGGATAATTAGCAACTTTTGTTTCGTCCTTTTGGTAAAAGGCAATTAAAGAGCTGTTTGGGCTCCAAAAAATTCCTTTGCTAATTCCAAATTCATAACGGTGTATAGCTTGTCCGGCTATTACTGCAGGATTTTCAAATGATGTTATAGCGATAGAATCATCTTTGCTGTTGGCATAATAAAGGTTGTTGTCAATTGTATAGGCAATTTTAGAATGATCTTTAGCAACAGATTTGTTTTGAGCAGATTTTGTTGTCGATATTTCTGAGTAGGTTTTGTTGGCTGTATTTACATTTATGTACTTGTTTTTATCAAAGAAATACAAGTTGCTCGAAGAAATTGAGCTAAAGTAGGGGATACTACTAATTTCTTTATATGCACTAATTAGGGTGTTTTTAGAAATTTTGGTTTTTGCAGTAGTTGATTTTGGTGATAGAATATATAATAAAGAGTCATTTCTGTAAGAAATCTGATTATTTTCTGTCCACTTTAGTCCAGATAGTGTTCTTGGATATAATCCATTATAATAAGATAGTACAGCATCTTCTAAGGAAAGTGCTTTTTTTTCTTTTTCCTGTTGGCTGTAAAAGAAAGAGATAAAGAAAACAAATACAATTACACAAAATTTTTTCATTATATGGACAGTTTTTTTAGTTCGTTTTTCAATTTTTCAATTTCCTTTTTTCCTTTTTCAATGTTAGAAGTAACATTTTTTAAAAGTGGGTTATCTCCCTTTGTAGAGCTAAAGAAGCCTAAATTGTTTTCATAATTGAGTACTTCTTTTGTGACAGCATTAATTCGTTTTCTAATTTTATCTTTTTCAGTTTGTAGTGTTCTTTCTGGATTATAAGAGTCTTTAATATTTATTATCTTAAATTCATCTTTGAGTTGTTGTAATTCTTGAGCGCTTCCCGAAAGTTTTTTATGAATTCCAAGAACTGCCTTTTCAAATGCTCCATTTGTTTCACTTGCTTTATTTTTTGGGCTTTTGCCAATTAAAGCGTATTCTTTTCTAAAGTTAATTAGAAGCTCTTTTGCATCAGCTTGTTTTGGATCTATGGCTTTAATCTTATCAATAATTTCCAATTTTAGGATGAGATTTTGGTTGAATTCCTCCTGTTGGGCTTTTACTTCTAAATCTTTTTTATTGAAGAAAGCATCACATTTAGACCTAAATTCACGCCAAAGTTTTTGTTCAGCATATTTGCCGGCATGACCAATGGTTTTCCATTGATTTTGGATTTTTTTAATTTCTTTAACTCCTTGATCAAACTCCATAGAGTTTACCACCTGCTCTATTTTTTCTATTAGTATTTTCTTTTTCTCAGCGTGGTTTTTATGAGCAGAATTTCGCTCATTGTAAAACTCTTTCTTTGCAGAATAAAAGTTATCGAAATGCTCTCTAAAAGTATTCCAAATTTTATCGTTTACTTTTTTTGGAACTGGCCCAATAGATTTCCATGTTTCTTGAAGCTCTTTTAGCTGGATAGATAATTTTTCCCAGGTTTTATGATCATTTGGTAAATCAGCCACCAAAAGTTTTGCTTTTTCAATAAGCAGCTTTTTCTGTTCAAGATTTTCGTTGAGTTTTTGTTTTTGCTCTTTGTAGAAATTTTTAATTCTATCGTAATGGTTGTGAACAAGTTCCCAATACTGATTTTTTAAATCTTCCCAATGTTCTTTAAAGGTAGGGCCTATTGAGTCCCAGTTAAGCTGAATTTTTTTAAGGTTTTCTTCAATAGATTTAATTTTGGTTTCAGCTTCAAGCTCTTTTAGCTCATGGATTATTTTATTTTTCAAAGAGAAATTGACTTTAAGGTCATTTTCTTTAAGCTCTTTATAGATGTTAATGTTGTAGTTAAATTCATCGTTAAGTTTGCTAAAATCAGCTTGAAGTTCATTGTGCTTGTCTCTAGAAATATTACCTACTGAAGACCATCGTTCTCTTATGCTTTTAATTCCATTAATTAAATAACCTATGTTTTCTTTGGTTTTTATTAGCTCTTCAAACTCTTTTAGTAATTGAGTTTTCTTTTTAATGTTGGATTCGATCTCCTTTTCTGCTTTTTCTTTTTGCGCTTTTCTGTTTTGATTAAACGCTTCAATAAGCTGGTTTATCTCTCTATTTAGCTCATCTTCCTTAGGGTGAATAGGTTCAACATCCTCTTTGTTGGTTTTGTCTATATTGTTGAAAGCTTCAATTTCTTTCAGGTAAAG
>CETG01017708.1_pt1 | contig 29270 bp, 27 predicted proteins | sample 361471 | NCBI WGS metagenome assembly CETG01 (sample SAMEA2622696, study PRJEB7988) | marine metagenome | isolation source: saline water (ENVO:00002010), including | reverse complement strand
TAAGTATTGAAGATAAAAAACAAGTCAATAAATAAAGATAACTATATATCAAAACTTTCGAATTCATTGTTTAAATAGGAGAGGCAAATAACTTTCCATCACTAGTAAGTTTTAATTTCTTAGATAAATCTAGTTCCATGGAAATAAGTTCATCTCGATGGGCCCTAATTCTCAAAAGACTATTAAGAGCTTCACCTGAACTCATCAATCTAAGCTCTAAATACTCAACTCGATTAGATCTTTTTCTATATACAAGAGCTGCAAAAGGAGCTCCTAAAATTGCAAGCAATAATGGCCAATACCCTAACAAAGGAAAAAGCTGATGCAAAACCAAGCCTAAACAACTTGCTCCTAATCCACCAAGTATTGATAAGAGAATGGCTAATCCTGTACTGGAAGAGACACTCCCATAAAATCTCAGTACTTTGCGATCAGCATCGCCTCCATCTCTCCTCCAACCTCTTTGTTCTAGCCAAAAAGTCAATCCTTCTAAAATTTCTATTGGGGGCAATGGAGATGAAACATCTATAACTGTTGTTCTATCTTTGCTAGCCGCCCTAAGAAAAAAAACCAATCCTATGGCCAACAAAATTGTCAACAACAAAATGGAAGAAAATGCATATTGCATTTGAACAAATAATTTAAATTGCTCAATCAAATTTGTAGCCCTTTTAAAAATCTAAAAAAATAGTTTTATATATTTTATTTTGTAAGGACCAATGAATGGGTAATGATAGAAAATTTTTATTTTAGATAACATTTAGAAATAAAAAGAATAAGGGAATTTTATAGAATCTTCTTTAAGGCTTGAAATTACTCAAACACAATTCAAATCAAATTATGCCTAATTCTGCTTCCAAACCAATGAGTTTGCTCATATGTGATGACGATCTCCCACAAGAAAAATTTTTGCAATTTGAGAAAGCTGCTTGTCTTGCTGTCGATACTGAAGCCATGGGATTAATTCATGGAAGAGACAGACTATGTTTGGTTCAAATTTGTGACCAGGATGACAACGTAGCTTGTATAAGAATTTCCTTAGGACAGAAATCTGCTCCAAGATTAAAAAAATTAATGGAAAATAATTCCATAGAAAAGGTTTTTCATTTTGCTAGGTTTGATGTTGCTGCATTAGCGGCAAATCTTAAGATTCAAGTTAATCCCATTTTTTGTACAAAAGTTGCCAGTAAAATAGCTAGAACCTATAGCCCTAGGCATGGCCTAAAAGAAGTAATACTTGAACTTGTAGGGATAGAGCTTGATAAACAAGCCCAAAGTAGTGATTGGGGCAAAGTAAATGAACTAACTGAAAAACAATTAACATACGCTGCAAATGATGTGAGATTTCTACTCCCTGCAAAAAGTGAATTGGAAAAGATGCTTATAAGAGAGAATCGATGGGATTTAGCTAAACGATGTTTTAGTTGTATTCCTGTTATGTCTGAACTTGATAGACTTAAATTTATCAATACATTTGATCACTGAGCAAATCATATTTGCATCAATCTTCAATCATAAAGTTTTCATCTTGAGCTAATGCCTGCAAAAGCTCATCTAGCTGAGAATTAGCTCCTTGGGCTTTATTATTCTTACAATCTAAAAGGGCCGACTTTAATAAATTCTTTGCCATAGACTTTCTTTCATCAAGCCCTTTCTTACCTTCCTTTGCTACAGCAAGCTCAACCTTTCTTCTTGCTGAAGATAGACTAATGCTTAAGCATGATGCAAGTTCAGCGCAGATTTTTAAATAAGAATGATCTTCAATTGAGGGCATATTTAACTCCTTAACAATAATCCAATAATAATAATTTCATAATTCTAAAGGAATGCCTACTGCATCAAAAGGTATTTAGAAATAAGTCTTGCCAAGTTATAACTTCCCCCTTCTGATCCCATTCTTTTTTTCCCCGAAGCTACCAATTCAGCCCTTAAAGATTTATTCCTAAGCAAAAGTTCAAGTCTTCTAGACAAGACAAGAGAATTCTTACAAGGTACTACTCCTCCTCCTAACAACCTACTTTGCTTGATAGCGAAAGGATAATTAAACTGAGGACCCTTCCCTGGCAAAGATAAGCAAGGGATTCCCAATCCAACTAATTGCTCTGTAGCTGTTCCTGCATTTGCCAAACCCAAGTCTCCCCAAGTTGCCCAATTAGAAAAAGATCCAGGTCCAAGAAAAACATTGAAATTTCCTTTCTTCCACAAGGCCTTATGGCCTAAAGCAGGCTGAGCAGAAAAGCTCTTTTCATAACCAGCTCTTAATAAACAAGATTCAAGGACATCTAAAGAAGGCTCCAAGCCAGTTGAGACCAAAATTGCCAAAGGTTCTTTAGGGCTTAACAAAGCTAAAGAGTTAATCAATCGTTGAAAATTATTTAAAGCTTCCGGCATTCGGCTTCCACTAAGAAGAATCAATCTTTTAAATTTTTGAAGAGATTCAGGGCAATCCTTTTTTTTAAAGCCATCCATCATTGGATTACCAGGCGATAATGCATAGACTCCATGCCGTCTAAGCCCTCTAGCAGTGATCTTGTCCCTAACTGCAACAAGTTTGCATCTCAAAGATTTCATTAACCAAAATTCCCACGGCTCCCATGTAGTTCCTTTAATCTTGTGATAAAGATCAGTAAATGCCGATCCAGGTCCACTAATCCACGTGTAATCACTTTTTGGAGTCCCAATAAAGGCATATTTGGCACCACTGATCCAAGCTAAAAAAAGTGGGAACAAATCGCCCACTGAGACTATTACTCTTCCATGAGAACTAGCCCAATGGATATATTTCCATTGCTTCAATGTATTAGCTAATAATCCGGCCGAAAGATCAGCTAGAAGTCCTCTAAAACTTTGATTGCTAAAGCCACCACTAGGTAAAGATTTGATAAAACCAACTTTGACAATCCGTTTTTCTGAGACTGCTCTATCAAACACTTTCCCCTCTCCGACTAAAGGTAAAACCTCATATGAAAAACAAGGATGAATTTGATGCAATTCATCAAAAATTCTCATCGCAATTAAATCTTCTCCATGACCATTTGAAATAAAAAGGACCTTTTGATTTTCCTTGCTGATAGTATCTACTGCTAAGTTTTTATTAGCCTCCATGGCGGCATGGCCAAGTGGTAAGGCAGAGGATTGCAAATCCTTTATCCCCAGTTCGAATCTGGGTGCCGCCTTTATTACTTTACGCTTAATTTTCTTAAGAACTCGCTCCAGAACTATGCTCCAAGTGTAACGAGTTGCGAGTTTCAAAGACTTCCTCTGGTCGGTGACTGGTCTGTGACTAGTCCATCTAACGAACTAGAGATGGATTACTTGTTGTATTAAGAATGAACAAAAATAGGAAAAAGGGCGCCCTCATCGAGCAGCGCCCTGTTGGACAAACTTGTGTGAGGAGTGTCCTTATAATTTCTAATATGGCAAAGAGGTTTTAGTCATTAGGTAGAAACACTCTATTTATGAATAAGGTCAAATAAAAGAATACAACCCTCACAAAACAGTTATCAATTAAGGCATTTCAGTTAAGTTAAAAAATATAGACTCAATCTATGTAGATTTCAAGGTAAAGTACAAATGATAAGTTGATTATTTCCTACGTGACAGATTCTATTGAATTTAGCGAATTTTTCAAACTCCTTGAAGCCATCAAAGAAGGAAAATCGAAAACTAATGATTTAATTACAAGTAAAATAGAAGAATACAAAGATGGTAAAAATTATAAAAGTTTTTTAGACCAAATAGGAAAAAGATTTATTTATATTGGAATAAAGGAACTATTTGATTACTCAAAGACAACTGATCTGAAATTAATTAGCAACATCGATAAGGAACGCTGGGATGAGCTCGCTGAAGAGAAGGAATTTGCATTACCTCAATATTTAGCTAATGCAATGATAAATGATGTAAAGGAAAATAAGCTAATAAAACAAATCTCAAAGGATTGGTCAGTAAGAGAAAGAGAAGTTAATAAGCATATCAGACCAATGGCTCAATATATTACTGAGGGAATAATAGAATTTCTAGAATAATGATTTATTAATTTCCTTGGAAGACTAAAATATAAAACTTAATAATCATTATCTGAAATACAAATTCCTAAACATCTAATACCATTAGTCTTTGTTCTTTTACAATGAATGCATAATATTTTGGAGAATTGATCGTTGTTTTCATTTGAAGATTTTTCTATAGAATTAGAACTGTATTTATCTTCATTATTAAGAGTTGGCATCAACTTCTATAACATCAGAAACTAATATTTTAATTTATAAAATAATATTTTAAAATCATTAATCCGGGCTTACAATAACAGGCATTCCCGATTGAGAAGAAGAAGGTAAATCTATTATTTTTTCTGGAATAGAGCTCGAGCTATTTTTTTCTTCTGAAGTAGTTTCATTCAATTTCTTATCATCTTGAGAACATGCTTCTAAAGCCTCTCTTAACAAAGAATCAAATGTTGCTCCAGGTAATCTATGACGTGCAACTTCTAAAAAAGTAAGGGGTAAAGATTCCGATGCTGCATCTTTAAGAGCTGGATTATTTCTTCTATGTTCTTGTTCATCTTGAATTGCACTGATAAATCTTTGAGTTACCTCATGCTTGGTTGTAGCTTTGATCAAAGTATCATTATCTTTAAAAACATTTCCTGTCTCTTGTTGTAAATCATTGATACGCCTTTCAAGACTAGATAAAACCTCCTCTACTTCCTTGGATATATGAGCTAATTGACCATCAGAAAGATTTGGTAATTCTGCTACATAGACTTTCCCATGATCTCTAAGAGTTAAAAACGTTGGTCTAGGACCTTGACGCATCCCATCTTGCTCCCCAGGGAGTGGCTTACGAGGAGGTGTTGGTCCTGCAGAACTTCTCCTACGGGTTATCCTCGGTTGATTTTCAAAAGGCATGGAATAATTAGAGATCTAACTTCACAGCTTCCGAAAAATTATTCGGCTTGCTTCTTAGATGATTTTAATAGATTTGATTCAACAATAATATCAATAAAAAAGTTATTTTTTAATTCTGATGCAAATTAATTGGATAATTAGTCTCTTTTTACTAGAGAAAAGGTAATCAGTTCAAGATCCTCATTTTTTGAGAAAATTCGTCAACCTGGCCAATTATCCATGCAGAAAATCCCAATTGCTTACAAAAATCTATAGAAGGCTGTGCAAAATCTTTTGGAAGAACTAAACAAAAACCAATTCCTAAATTAAATGTATTCCAAAGATCAGCTTCTGGTATCTGACCAAATTCTTGCAACCACTTAAAAATTAATGGTATTTCCCAACTCTTTGAGTAAATACTTACACCCATCTCTTTAGGCAAACATCTAGGAAGATTCTCAGGTAATCCTCCTCCGGTAATATGCGCCATTCCATGAATAGGAATCTTTTCTTTGAATAAGCCTTCAACTAATTCAGCGTAGAGAAAAGTTGGCGATAGTAACTCTTCTATTAAAGGAGTTTGTCCCTCATTTAAAAAAATCTGATCAGCATCTTCTTGCATTGATAAAACTTTACGAACAAGGCTAAATCCATTGCTATGGAGCCCATTACTTTGAATCCCGACTATTTGATTGCCAACTTCAATTAAGGAACCATCTACTAAATCCTTTTCTTCAACTACCCCCACACAAAAACCAGCTAAGTCATATTTATCTTTTTCATAAAAACCTGGCATTTCAGCAGTTTCTCCTCCTAAAAGCGAACAACCTGATCTTCGACAAGCTTCTGCAATTCCTTCTATTACATTTGCTAATGCAATTGGTGAAAGAGACCCTGTAGCAATGTAATCAAGAAAAAATAAAGGTCTTGCTCCACTCGTAATGACATCGTTAACACACATTGCTACCAGATCAATACCTACGCCGAAATGTTGCTTATAAAACTGCGCTAACTCAAGCTTTGTTCCAACTCCATCAGCACCTGAAACCAATACAGGCTGGGTAAAGCCAGGAGGAATTCTTATACAACCACCAAAACCTCCTAATCCACCAATGACTTCTTTTTGATGAGTTGATTCAACACTTGACTTAATGCGATTAACAAACTCTCTACCGGCCTCAACATCAACTCCCGAAGTTTTGTAGTCCATAATGTTGAGAAATGTTCCTCTTGTTTAGAGCCTAAGACTTCCTGTGAAGGGAGATTTTAGGCCAATATATAAACAAGATTATTTGTTTTGCGAAAAATCTCTATAGAGAAACCTTTTATTTAATCCTCTTTTAGGACATGCCTAATTTGCAAATCCTCAAAACAAAAGAAGAATTTGACACTTGGAGACGCACACAAATATCAGAAATAATATTTGTCCCAACGATGGGTAGCCTTCATGAAGGACACAAAAGACTTATTGAACGTGCCAAAAATTTAAACGAAACAAAATCATGCATTGTATTGGTTAGTATTTTTGTTAACCCTCTTCAATTTAGAGCTTGTGAGGATTTTGAAAAATATCCTAGAGATTTTGATAGTGATATTGAAATAGCTGCTAAATCAGGAGCAAATGCAATTTGGGCTCCGACATTAAAAGAAATTTTCCCTGGGGGAATTGAATCAAATTTCAAAATAAGCGTCCCAACTCAACTAATCGCAAATCTATGTGGGAATACAAGGCCAGGGCATTTTGATGGGGTCGCAACAGTAGTTATGAGACTACTAAATATCTCAAGACCTAATGTTTTAGTCCTTGGAGAAAAAGACTGGCAACAATTAATTATTTTAAAAAAACTAATTCAAGATTTTAAACTGAATATTAAAGTTGAAAATGTTCGGACCCATAGAGACATTGATGGTTTACCTAGCAGTTCAAGGAATAAATATCTAAGTCCTGAGGAACGAAAAAAAGCTGCTCTTTTCTCTCAAAGATTAGCCGATATTGCTAATAGTTTTGATGAAAGTAGCACATTAGATTTAAAGTTAATCAGAAATTACTTAGAAAAAGATGGCATAAATGTCGAATATCTTTCCCTTGTTGATCCAGAATATCTTCAGATCATAGAAAAACCATCTCAGTTATGCATGCTTGGTGCCGCTATCAACATTGGTCAAACCAGGCTAATCGATCACAAATTTCTAATGACTCGCTCTCCAATAGTTGCAATAGATGGGCCGGCTGGAGCTGGCAAAAGCACAGTAACTAAAATCTTTGCGAAAAAAGTTGGCTTGATGTACTTAGATACTGGCGCAATGTATAGAGCTGTTACATGGTTCATTAAAGAAAAAAGTATTAACCCTTCTGATCAGAAAAATATTGAAAAAGCATTATGTGATCTGAACATAAAACTAGAAGTATCTAGCTCTGGAGATCAAATTGTAATTATCAATGAAAAAAACGTGACGAATGAAATACGTTCTCCAGAAGTCACAAGTAATGTATCAATTATAGCCTCTCATAAATGTGTCAGAGAAGCATTAACTTTTCAACAAAAGCAAATAGGTCGAAAAGGAGGCTTGGTTGCAGAAGGACGAGATATAGGGACAACTGTTTTCCCTAATGCTGAATTAAAAGTATTTTTAACTGCTAGTGCAAGTGAAAGAGCGAAAAGACGATTAATCGACTTACAAAAAAGAGGTTTTGAGGTCCCAGATATATTGGCTTTAGAAAAAGAGATATCTCTTAGAGATAAATTAGATAGTACTCGAGATATATCACCATTATTAAAAGCTAATGATGCTAAAGAAATAATTACTGATGGAATGAATATTGAAGATGTTGTTAATTCTATAATCGACCTATTTCGCTTTAAGGTACCTGAGGAAATTTGGCCTAATCCTCAAAGTTAAATGTTAATAATAAACCTTCTATTGCATCCTCAAGCAAATCCAAGACGCTTTCAAAACCACTGTCTCCTCCATAATATGGATCTGGAACTTCTATTAAATCTGTATTACTAGCATAACTTAATATTGGTGCAATAGTAGATATATTATTATCTCCAACATCATCAGCCAATAACTTTATATCTCTTAAATTTGAATTATCCATTGTTAAAATTAAATCATAAATCTGAAAATCTTGAAGGCTTATCTTTCTAGCTTTGCTCGTAATATCTATTCCACGCTTAAATGCAGCTTCTCGCATCCTAGAATCAGCTGGATTACCAACATGCCAACCACCTGTGCCTGCTGAATCAACACTAAAATAATTTTCCAAAGATTGCTCTTTAATTTTCTTCAAAAACACAGCCTCTGCTGCTGGGGATCGGCATATATTACCTAAACACACAAACAATAAGCTTTTTTTCATTTAATAAATTGAGATTTAATAATTATACTCTCTTTTAGAGTATATAAACATATCTGGAAATGTATTAATACAAGATAAAATAATAATTGAAGTATTTTAATTTATTATCTTAAGTTAAATAGAACTTCATTTATATATTCTTCAGTCCATAGATTTCCATAGAATCTATTAAGCATTCCTCTGGCGGGATCTTTTTGAGCTCTATATTGAAAATAAGATCTCTGAGCGTTTACAACCAATAAAGATCTTTCCTTAGAAACTTCTGAAGCATCAGATAAAAGCTCGAGAAATAAACTCAAATATTCAGTAAAGGCTTGATAAATCACATCTGAAATGATTTGATCTCCTTTTTTGCCAAGGGGTATTCTTGTCCATAAAAAACCTGGTGAAAAGTAAGGTTTCGCATCATCAGGAATAGGTCCACCTTGAGGTAATTTTTTTTGCCATTTCTGATATAAAGGAATTAATCTTTTCCAAACTATTTCTGTATGTTCAGAATCATTTTTAAGCGCCGGTTGTAAGTCCAATGCTATTAAATGTCCATTTGGTAAAGTAACAAAATCAGCACCAAAGAAAGGAAGATCGAATATAGCTTTAGGGGTGATCACAAAATTTAAGACAGAGCCTAATTTATTAGCTTCCAAGCAAACTGCTCGAGCAAATTTTATTTTTTGACTTTGACAAGCCCAGGTAGATATTTTGACTATAGAAGAATTCTTATTTGAGCCTAAAATAATTTCTTTATCAAGAAATTTATCAGGTATAGAATATTCTTTAATAGCATAAGAATTAAGTCTCTGAATAGAATAATCTAAAAAAGGTTTCCATCTCCAATTGGGTATGGTCACTTGATCTAGGCTGGATTTACGAAATTTATACATAAAAATCAAAAAATAAAATTTATTTTTTGATGCAAGACAAAGGAAAAAGGAATTGATTCATATACTTTTCTGTCCATTGCTCTCCAAAAAATCTCGAAAAAAGTCCATGAGCAGGATCTTTTTCCTTACTATATTTATCATAATTAATTTGTAAATCCTCTACTTCTTTAGGTGATAATTGAAGTGAATTATTGTTTTCGATCAAAGCCATTTGCCAATATGATTCCAAAAATAAAGTGAAAATTTCTGGCAGCATTTTATTAACTTCCTGCAAGCCTCCTTTGCAAAAAATCAACCATGGTGAAAAATATTGATGTGGATCGTATGAAAACATATTATTTTGATTACTGAAATCAGGAAATCGTTTTTTCAAATCTTTAAGCCCATCAAAATATTTATCAAAATAGGACTGATCTTGAATCAATGGTTGAAAGTCTAAAACTGCTACCAATTTTTTTCTTTTATCAAACCACAACAGATCTATTCCCATAATTGGCTTATCTTTATAAAAATTTGGATAAGCGACTGAATTTAAAACTTGCAATTTATCACCTGCATCTAATCTTGTAACTCGCCAACGTCTAAATCCAGGTACATCCCATAGCCAATTCCTAATTCTGGCATGACTTTTAGGATCAAAATATTCTTTTAACTGGTCAGGCAGTTCTAATAAGCTTCCATCATGCTTTTTAATACTTGTATGCAATTCATCAAGAAAAGAGTCAAACATTTAATAATGCCTTCTTAAGATGGAATTCATCATTACTATCCAATTAAGAGTTCTATAATAAATCAATTGGTATGAAAAGTTAATTCTTTTATAAAATATCTCTATTTCTAAAACTATTTACTCTGTACTACCCTTTCTATTTGGTTTAGTTAAATACCTAAAGAGTACTTTTCCAATAACCGCAATTAAATTGCCTTCTAACTCCTTAAACATATCCATATTATACTTAAAGGCTTGATTAGCCTCTTCTATAATTAAATCAGCCATAAATTGATCAATTGGCAAAGAATCAAGATTCTTGCGATATTGACTCTTAAAAATTTTATCATCCTTAATCTCTTCAAATATATAAAACATTAATCCTTCATCACCCTCTATATTCATTGACTTTTGTGTTATTTTCTTTAAAAGTTGTCCACCAGAAAGATCTCCTATATATCGACTATAATGATGGCCTATTAACAATTCTGGTTGTTCACTTGAAATTTTATTAATACGATCTACATAAACTTGAGCAGAGGCGGATATATTTAATTTATCCTTCCATTCATTACCAAGATAAAAAGATAAATCTTTCTCTAGAGAATCTCTACGATTTAGTTCTTGATAATTAATTTTAGAAATTACAGGATGGCCTTCAGAAGTTAGTCTTTGTATTTGATTTTCCATTGCCGAATAGACATAATACAAATCAAACAATAATTTTGTATAGGATGATTTCTCTACTACACCCTTAAGGAAGCAGCTAATAAATCCAGTGTTTTCAGCCATTGTGTGAGACTTTTTAGTCCCTTCGCGAAGTTGAATTGCAAGATCTACTGACATCAGTACCTATTCATTGGTCTGAAACATACCACTAAGTCATATGCTCATCGTGTGATGTATTAACCGTAAATGGGATCTTTATGACTCAATTTGAAAAACTAAAAGCCCCAAACGAAGGTTCAGCCATAAATTTCGAGGGTGGGCATCCGATAGTCCCTAACAATCCAATTATTCCATTTATTCGTGGAGACGGAACTGGAATTGATATATGGCCTGCAACTCAAAAAGTCTTAGATCAAGCTATAGAGAAAGCCTATGGGACCAGCCGAAAAATTGAATGGTTTAAAGTTTATGCGGGTGATGAGGCTTGTGATTTATATGGGACTTATCAATATCTTCCTGAAGATACTATTAAAGCAATTAAAACTTATGGAATAGCAATCAAAGGGCCGCTTACAACTCCTGTAGGGGGTGGGATCCGTTCCCTAAACGTAGCCCTAAGGCAAATTTTTGACCTTTATTCTTGCGTGAGACCTTGTAGATATTTCAATGGAACACCAAGTCCTCATAAGAACCCAGAGAAATTAGATGTAATTGTCTATAGAGAGAATACAGAAGATATATATATGGGCATCGAATGGGAAGACAATGATCCTCAAGGCATAAAGCTAATTGAATACTTAAACTCAGAACTCATACCTTCTAGCAATAAATTAAAAAACAGAAAAATTTCTATTGGATCAGCCATTGGGATTAAACCAGTCAGCAAAAAAGGTAGTCAAAGGCACATCAAGAAGGCAATCGAACATGCAATTCGTCTTTCAGGAGACAAGCGTCATGTAACTCTTGTACACAAAGGTAATATCATGAAATTTACAGAAGGTGCATTCAGAGACTGGGGGTATGAACTTGCAAAAACTGAATTTAGAGAAATCTGCGTAACTGAAAGAGAAAGTTGGATTCTCGACAATCTATCTCATAATCGAGAGCTAACTATAGAAAACAATGCAAGGAAAATTGATCCTGGTTATGAATCATTGACGCAAGAAAAGAAAGAAAGTATTTGTTCTGAAGTTAAACAAGTAATTGATTCAATTAATTCATCCCATGGAAACAATCAATGGCAAAATATGGTTATGGTTGATGATCGTATTGCAGATAGTATTTTTCAGCAAATTCAAACCAGGCCACAAGAATATTCAATTCTTGCGACTCTGAATTTGAATGGAGACTATATTTCAGATGCGGCAGCCGCAATTGTAGGAGGGCTAGGAATGGCACCTGGAGCCAATATTGGAGACAATGCTGCAATTTTCGAAGCAACTCATGGTACAGCTCCTAAGCACGCAGGTCTGGATCGAATAAATCCAGGGTCAGTCATTTTAAGTGGAGTAATGATGTTGGAATATCTTGGATGGCAAGAAGCGGCAGATTTAATTATCAAAGGTCTTAGTCAATCTATTTCTGATGAAAAAGTTACTTATGACTTAGCCAGACTGTTAACGCCTCCAGTCGAACCATTAACTTGCAGTGGTTTTGCAGATTCTATAATTGATAGATTTTGAGAAGTAATTATTTAATTTTTTCCATTAACTGCCAAGCTTCCAAAAGAGTTTTTTTATTCCCAAGATTGCCTGGGAATGTGATTATTGGGATCTGTTCCTTTCCAAAATTTGTCTCAGGGCATACCAAAGATAATCCAGGGAGAATCTGTCCCTTTAATCGCACCATTTGAACACCTAATCCTTTTTGAAGAAGAATTTGCGAAGTAATACCTCCCTTACTAATTACATATCCCAAATCAGGCAAAAGCTTCTTCACCAATCGAGCCATCAAATTCGCTAATTGCAATCCAAAATTAATTCTTTTAGATATAGAAAGAAAAGAGATCTCCCCCCGACTTGTAAATATAACTGGTGTTTTGCCAGATTTTAAAATCTTTTTCAAATCACAAAGCCATTTATTTTCCAATTCATCCATCAAAACATCTGGTAAAGATCCATCCAGAATCTTTGCGATTTTTTCAACAGGCAACTCAATACCTTGACAAGAAGAATGTTGTAGCAAAAACTTTAATTGTTCGTCAGCTAATTCCACATGAGATCCAACTATAATTAATCCAAGTTTAAGTCTGAAAAATTTATCTCTTAATCTCAAAGAAGCTAAATCTAAAGATGCATAGGGGTTATTTGGCAACTGTGCAAAAGCACTAATAAGGCTTGCTGCAGATCTAAAAAGAAATCTCTTGTGTTTCATTAATTGAATAATTAGCTTAGAGAAAACATCTAAATGAGAAGGATCTTGTGCATCTACAACTACCAATTGATTATTAGACAGACCCTTTAAAAAATTATATAAATTTTTCATTCCAAGTTTATTATTATTAGCCAAGTTTAATTGTTCAGAATTAATTAGAAGAACTTGATCCGAAAGTATTTTTCCTTGACTCTTTTCTTCTATCCAATCAGGTAAAAAGCTTTTGGAATAACCGAAGATTTGATCAGATGCAAAATTAGTCAAATGTACTGGAGAGTTATTTAATAAATGAACTCCATTTCGCGTGGTTCTTCCTCCTTCAAGAAAAGCTGGAACATGAAAAGTGGCATCATATGGTCCTAATTCCTGATTAATAATTTCTGGTTCAAGAATGCCATGGCCTCTTAAAGTCGAATCTCCTCTACTAATAAATAAAATTTCTTTTAAATTCAAACGATTTCTTTTATAAATACTTTTAAAAGATTGACAGATCTTCCTATTTATTTTTTCTGCTTCATAAGATGACATTGACCTTGTATTAGTTAAAATAAAAATCAACTCAGAAGAATCATTAATTGCATCATTTAATATCTTTTCATCCCAATCTAAAAGTAATGGGCAACCATATACAGATTGAGAACCAGTAGGATCATCATCTAAAACAATTATTTTCATAAAAATTATATTTAATTATAATTTTCACCTGATAATTAATTATATCCCCAATGATCGGGCAAAGATACAAAAGAACGATCTAATTTGTTTACTGAATCGCAACCAAGAAGTTTCATTGTACGCAAAATATCAGAGCGAAGGATCTCTATTGCCTTTGCTACACCTGGTCCACCCGCTGCTGCCAATCCATAAGCATAAGCTCTTCCAATTAATACACCTTTAGCTCCCAAGCAAAGAGCTTTAATAACATCGCTTCCCCTTCGGATTCCACCATCTAATAAAACATCTATTTCATTATTTGCAGCTTGAATAATCTCGGGAAGAACTCGGATTGTAGGCGCCACACTATCAAGTTGTCTTGCACCATGATTAGAAACAACTATTGCATTAACGCCATAATCAATAGCCTTTCTCGCATCGTCACCAATATGAACTCCTTTGACAATTATATTTCCACCCCATGCTTCTCTAATCCATTGGAGGTCTTCCCAGGTCACTACTGATTGTTCTAAAGCAGGGCCTATTTCTGTATAACCCATTGGACCATCTTCTAACTCAACATTAGGGAAATTCATCAATCCTCCATCACCCAACCATTGAGTAAGCCAACAAGGCTTAATTAATAACTGTGAAATATGTGGAAACATCAAAAATGGGTTCATTGAAAGCAACTCTTTAGTGCCATTTCTAAGATCTCGCTCGCGTAACCCAGAGACAGGGGTATCTATTGTTACTACTATTGCTGAAAAGCCTGCTTTTTTAGCCCTTTCAATAGTTTTCAAGGCAACATCTCTTCCGCCAAGTAAATAAAGCTGATACCAAGCCGGATAATTTGTCGCCTCTTTTACCTCTTCTAATTTGCATCCAGATAAAGTTGAAAGAGCATAACCTGTGCCTGCAATACCCGCCTCGCGAGCTGCTACAACTTCTCCTTTAGGATAAAACATTCGGCTACTCCCTACAGGAGCAAGAATAAAAGGTAGCTGAAAATTCTGATCTAATATCGAAATAGACAATTCACATGAAGGTGTTGCTACGGCACATCTCGGTCTAAATAAAATTTCATTAAAAGCAGTACAATTTTCTTCCAAAGTTTTTTCTCTATCAGCACCACTATCGATGTAGTCAAAAACCATTTGAGGCAAACGCCTCTTTGCCATCGCTCTTAAATCACTAACATTAACTATCTTGGTTGGAGAAATATTCACTGGCATATCAAAAAAAACTTTGAATTTAATGCAAATTACAACATCAACTTACTTATCGTGTCTAATCATCCTTTTGGATATGTACTTACAGCCAAATTCCATTGTTTCGCCTGACTGAAGAAGAAGCTTTCTTTCACCACTAATCAAAGAATTCCTTGGACTTGTCCAAGGCTCCAAACAAACCATTTTTCGATGTGGTTCTGTCCAGACAACTACTAAATCCATAGGATATGTACTCTGCATCTCAATTCCTTCAAAAGTATTTAAATCAATCATTTCAACTAATCCATTGTCTTTTGACTTACTTAATAAATCAATGCCTTCTTGAATATTTGCCAATTGCTTTTCAGTAGAGTGAATTGCCATATCCTGATGGTTGATACATTTTTCCGCTAACCCGCTAATAGAAATATTGGCCAAACTAGATACTCGAAAATAAGGGTGAAGTCCAAAACTAAAAGGCATTGTTTCTTCACCAAGATTATGAACATAAATATTGATATTTAACGCATCGATTTCTAGTATTGCTTTTATTTCAATAGAAAAATCAAAAGGGAATGATGTAAGAGTTTGTAAAGATTGAGATAATTTCAAAGAAATACCTGTTTGCTTTTCAAGCGAATTAATTGACCAAGGCATATCTCTAGCAAATCCATGCTGCTTTATTGGAAAATTTCCATTTACTAAAGGTAAAAAGCCTCCTGGTAAATCTCCACAAATAGGGAAAAGTATTGGAATTCCTCCGCGAACACTTTTACCTGACAATTGAAACCTATCTAAATCAAAGTAAAGAATCTCCTTCCCATTACAGCGCCATTCAGTAATTAGGCCTCCACGCTCAGGAACAACCCTTAATCGGTTTCCACTTTCAGAATCTAAATACTCTAAATGCCTATATGGGCTTTCCTTCTGAATTAATTTATTCGCAATCATTGCAATTTAATTTCATAAGAACTCAATTGATTTTCTCCAGCCAATCCAGAAGAGCCTTGTTAACTTTTTCAGGAACTTCATCATGAGGACAATGCCCGGCTTCTAATACAATCTCTGTTGTATTTTGGGGCGTATATTTTTGAAAGATTGCCCTTTTACTTGGTGTATTCATCCAGGGATCTTGATTTCCCCAAAGCAAAAGCAGAGGTGATTTCAATTCAGCAAATAATTCATCAAGAGGTTTTCCTGGGGGGCCTCCTGGTTCAAATACACTTCTAAAAACTTCAAAGGCTCCTGGGTCACAAGAAGGTTTTCTTATTGCTTCAACTAATTGATCATCAACATTTGTCTTATCTATATAAACCTGATTCAATGTTCTGCGAATAGTACCTGGTCTTCTCAAGTTTTCAAAAATTAATCTCTGAATCAAAGGATCCTTGAGAAATCCTCCACCTATAAATTGAATAGCTTTGTTCATAAACCCTTGCTTGGATTGCTTCTCTTCACTAAATCGACCTGCAGCATTTAACAAAACCACACCAGCAGAGTCTTTACCTAAAGCAGAACCAGCAGCCAAAGCAGCATATCCTCCTAAAGAATTGCCTACTAAAACAGTAGGTCTTTGAATGATTTCATTTACATATGACACCACTTGATCTCTCCAAAGAGGGCCTCCATATTTCAACTCACCTGGTTTAGAGCTTCTGCCAAAACCTAATAGGTCAAATGCATGAACCTCATGCGATAAAGAAAGTTTGGGAATGTTATATCTCCAATGATCTGTTGAGGCCCCAAAGCCATGAATAAGCAATATTGCAGGGTTTTCCTTCAAACTCTCATTTAAAGAAGAATCTTTTAAAGGACTACGCAAACAATAAACGTTATGTCCTAAGTATTTCCATGTCGAACTAGTCTCGGTAGCTAATTGAGACATCAAAAACTATCTAAATATAAAGCCTAATATTAAACAAATTATTTCTATGATTCTTAATGGATTAAGCCGTAATAACCCTAATTAAAAGAATTAAAACAGAAATTACTAAACTAATCCAACTGGATTAGCAGCAACTTCATCTGGAACTTTATTGCCTCCTTCTGGAGGTTTATCTTTAAGAACCAAACGAAGCAGAATAGGAGCAAGAAAAGTTGTCCCAATAACCATTAACAAAATTGCCGCTTCAAGAGAAGGGTTTAACAAGCCAGCACTAGTTCCAAGTCCCAAGAAAATCAAACCTACTTCTCCTCGAGGCATCATGCCTAAACCAACAACTAATCTATTAGTTGGTTTGTCACTCAAAAATGACCAGCCAGCTGCAATCTTTCCGATAATTGCAACAACCAATAAAAATCCTGCAACAATCAAAGCACTTCGACTTGCTGGATCCAATGGATTAATTACCGAAAGATCCATTCCTGCGCCTACCAAGACAAAGAAAATCGTCGCAAATAATGAAACCAATGGAAGAACAGATTGCTGAATTGCATGATTATTCTTTGAACTACTTAGAATCAATCCCGCCGCAAAAGCACCTAATGCCGCTTCAAGTCCAATTGCAGTTGCCACAAAGCAACTGAGAACTAAAATTACAAAAGAAGCTACTACGACAGCCCCTGGGGCCTTTAACCTCTCTAGTAAAGCATCAAAAGCAGGCGCTGCAGTTCTACTAAGAGCAATTGCCGCAATCACAAAAACAGTGGCAGCAACAACTAGTTTCACAATTGGGGCAATTTGCAAGGAGCCTCCCGCAGCTAAAGCGACCACAACCGCTAAAATGACAATTCCTAAAATGTCGTCCAGTACAGCCGCGCCAATAACTATCTGTCCTTCACGCGTTTTCAAATAACCTAATTCACCAAAAACACTTGCTGTGATTCCTATACTTGTTGCTGTCATTGAAGCACCGGCAAAAATTGCAGGAATAATGTCGACTTGAAAAAGGAACATTAAACCTAATGTTCCAAATGCAAAGGGCAAAATGACACCCGCCATAGCAACTGTGAAAGCCTGTGCTCCTACAGCAACCAACTCTTCTAATTCACTCTCTAGACCAGTAAGAAATAACAGTGCGTATAAGCCAAGTGTGGCAACAGCTTGTAAAGATGGAAATGTTTCAAAGTACAAATCCGGAACTGCATCTGCAGGAATGGAAGCCAATCCACTAATCAAATTTATAAACCCTTGATTCAATTCGGCATGAGCGCTTGGGGGAAGTAACAAATGCAATCCTGATGCACCAATTAAAACTCCTGCAAGTAGTTCTCCAACAATAGTGGGCAAGCTTAATCTCACTAAAATCTCAGCTAGAGTTCTAGCTGCAACAAAAATAAGTAAGAAATTAATTACTCCTATTAAGGTTTCCGCAACTTCCACATCATGTGTACTTAAGACAGAAAAAAAATGCGCAAAAAATAATTCCAAAGTTTTTGGTTAGGTTCCTTATATAAAAAAGATAAAGTATCAAGAACCCTCTATTAATAATTTCTGCTAATTCAGAAAAATTTTCTACAGGTGTGGATCTGAAGTTACTGAGTTTTTAACTGAAAAAAAATACTAACGTACAACCCAATAAAAGTCTTTGCATGAGCAGCTCCCAGCCTTTAGACCTGCGCCTTCCAACTCCGGGTTGCTATGCAGACCCTGAAAGAGCAGGTATCAATGCCGATGCTGTCTTCGATGGGATGACAGAGCATTTATTCTTCACACTGGGAAAACTTGCCACTACCGCCAGTTTAAGAGATCTCTATATGGCTCTGAGCTATGCAGTGAGGGATAGACTTATGACAAGATATCTCGCCAGTCAAGAGGCAATTAGAAAGAGGCCTCAGAAAACCGTTGCTTATCTATCAGCAGAATTTCTTATTGGACCTCAATTAAATAATAATCTTTTGAACCTGGGGATTCAAAAAGAAGCTGAGGAGGCTCTCAAAAGATTTGGGATAGAATCTCTAGCTCATATTCTTGAAGTTGAAGAAGAACCTGGCCTAGGTAATGGAGGCCTTGGGAGACTAGCTGCTTGTTATATGGAATCATTAGCTAGCTTAGAAATTCCAGCAATCGGTTATGGAATTAGATATGAGTTTGGAATATTTAATCAATTAATAAGAGATGGATGGCAAGTCGAAGTAACTGATAAATGGCTCAAAGGAGGATGGCCATGGGAATTACCTCAACCTGATGAATCATGTTTTGTAGGCTTTGGTGGCTATACAGATAATTACATCGACGAAAAAGGAAATTACAGATCTAGATGGATACCTTCTGAACATGCAATAGGAGTACCGCATGATGTTCCAGTGCTTGGCTACAAAGTCAATAGCTGCGAAAGATTACGTTTATGGCGAGCAGATGCTACCGAAAGTTTTGATTTTTATGCCTTCAATATTGGTGATTATTACGGAGCAGTTGAAGAAAAGGTTGCTTCAGAAACACTTTCAAAAGTTCTTTATCCAAATGATGGCACCGATGAAGGGAGAAGACTGAGACTGAAGCAACAACATTTCTTTGTGAGCTGTTCTTTGCAAGACATGCTTCGAAGTCTTGAAAAAAGAGGAATTCCTGTAGAGAGTTTCCCAGATCATTGGACAGTACAACTCAATGATACTCATCCTGCAATTGCAGTAGCTGAATTAATGCGTCTTCTAATAGACAATCATCATTTCCAGTGGGAAAAAGCATGGGATATAACTTCTCGCTCCGTTGCTTATACAAATCACACATTACTTCCGGAAGCTTTAGAGAAATGGGATTTAAATCTCTTTAAAGACTTGCTACCTCGCCATTTAGAGCTGATTTACGAAATCAATAAGAGGTTTTTACAACAAGTTCGATTAAAATATCCCGGAAATGATCAAATACTTAGAAAACTTTCAATTATTGATGAAGAAGGTGGTAAAGCTATAAGGATGGCTCATCTTGCAACTATTGGAGCTCATCACATTAACGGAGTTGCAGCACTTCATTCTGACTTAATTCAACGTCAACTACTTCCTGAATTTGCTGAGTTATGGCCTGAGAAATTTACTAATGTCACCAATGGAGTCACCCCAAGACGATGGATTGCATTGGCTAATCCAGAACTAACAAATCTTTTAGACAAAGAAATTGGCCCTGACTGGATAACAAATATGGAATTATTATCTCAATTGGAGAAAAAAGAAGATGATAAACAATTTGTAGACCTATTTTCGGAAACTAAATTATCTTCAAAAAGGAAACTTGCTGGATATATACATAGACAAACTGGAGTTTTAGTTGACCCTACAACTCTATTTGATGTGCAAGTCAAAAGAATTCATCAATATAAAAGACAACACTTAAATGCTTTGCAAATAATTGCTCAATATATTCGAATTAAAAATGGGCAATCCAAAAACTTAGCTCCAAGAACTGTGATCTTTGGAGGCAAAGCTGCTCCAGGTTATTTTATGGCAAAGTTAATAATTAAATTCATTAATGGTATTGCAGAAGTAGTTAATGCAGATCCAGATATGGACGGTTATCTAAGAGTTATTTTCTTACCAGATTTCAATGTTAAGCTTGGAGAACAAGTTTATCCAGCGACTGACTTATCAGAACAAATATCTACTGCCGGTAAAGAAGCTTCTGGTACTGGAAATATGAAATTTGCAATGAATGGTGCTCTAACAATTGGAACTCTAGATGGAGCGAATATAGAAATAAGAGAAAAAGTAGGTTCAGATAACTTTTTCTTATTTGGTAATACAGAAAGTGAAATAATGAACTTAAGAAACAATGGATATAACCCTAGCGAATTCATAAATAATTCTAATGAACTAAGTGAGGTTCTAAGACTGGTTGAAGTTGGTCACTTTAGTGATGGGGATACTGAATTATTTAGACCAATAATTAACTCTTTAAAGGGTGAAGACCCATTCTTTGTAATGGCAGACTTTTCTGATTACCTTAGAGCTCAAGATGAAGTAAATAAATGCTGGAAGAATAAAGATCAATGGAATCGAATGGCCCTTCTCAATACAGCAAGATCAGGGTTTTTCTCGTCCGACCGTTCAATCAGAGAATATTGTGATTTAATTTGGAAAGTGAATCCTTTACCAGTGGAAATAACTTGTGATGTAAGCAATAGAGATAAATAATCACTCCTTAATATTATCGATCTGGAAGATCAGGAGTCTGATGTAAAAGACGATTTAGTCGAAGTCTATCTATATTTAAAGGATCAGGGGCTAATTCACCGGCTAGTTCTTTAAATTTCTTTTCTACGACTTCAGGTACCTTGGCATCAAAAATTCTTTCCATCAAAACTTCTATAGAAAATAAATGAGCATTTACGTTATCTAAATCCGCAATTGATTGGTTGATTGCTTCAAGTTGATTATCAAGAACTACTCCATCATTAGAATCATTAGATTTATGACTTTTTCCATATTGTTTCTGCAAGTCTTCTAAAACTCTTCCACACAGCGTCCTAAAAGCCTGGAGAGCTGCCCAGTTTAATTCTTGTTGTTGTCGAAGAGTAGGAAATTCACGAATTAATCGATCATGTTCCTTGTAGAACCTTCGACAATCAGGACATTGGCAGGGCTCTTCTGGCACTGGAGTCCTATTAACTCAATCACCATCATTACATCTTCTATGCCGCCATTGGGGGTTTACCAGAAAAACCATCATCTGGTTGATCTTCTTCTGCATCATCAGAACTACCTGGCAAAGGGATTTCAATACTAGTAACAACTTGTATCACATCTCTTAATCTCATTGAGTCTGCGAACCATCCCATAGCTTGCTCAGTATCTCCTCTGCGCTCAGCGTCATTAGCCTGGTCCTCATGAGCCTCAGCCAACAAAGCTAACCAGCAAAGACATCTTGCTTGAACAATAGAAAGATCTAAATCGCCAGGCTGAGATTTAGCAATTTGTTCACTTTCCTGCTGAACAAGGAGTCGAAGACGAAGATCGTGAAGCTGGGTCATCGAGACGGAATCACTTAATCAACACTAGCTAGAGAGTAGGGCATTTGCATACCCCACTATATGTAGAAATTCGATTGATTTTAACGGGGCTGGCGGGACTCGAACCCACGACCTACGGTTTAGGAAACCGTCGCTCTATCCAGCTGAGCTACAACCCCAGTGGAAATTAAGTATCACTTCAAGGCATTATGGACTAGAAAGCAGGAGAGGCGATCGCAATTAAGAACTGTTTGCTTTAAGCAATTCATTCTTAATTGAGGAAAGTCCGGGCTCCCCGATGGTCAGGCTTGCTGGGTAACTCCCAGTGCGGGTGACCGTGAGGACAGTGCCACAGAAAAACACCGCCGATGGCTTTCAGGTTAATGACCTAAATGCACAGGCAAGGGTGCAAAGGTGCGGTAAAAGCGCACCAGCAGCATCGAGAGGTGCTGGCTCGGTAAACCCCGGCTAGGAGCAAGGCTAATGAACTTAGGCCGACCATCTTGCCTAGTTCAGACTAAATACGCCGCTAGAGGTTGTCGGAAACGGCAATCCCAGATAGATGAACGCCAGCCAATTTTAAATTGATTAAGAGTGGCTAACAGAACCCGGCTTACGACCTGCTTTCACAAAATTCTTCGAATTTCGCAACCAAACCATTATTAATTAGAAAATTGAAGCAAGTAAACAATGAAATTAAGCAAAAAAGAATGACCCCTGAACGAATAAAAGAATTATATGAATTTCTTGGAAGGTTAAATATTGAATCAATTCATATCAGCAAAATAAAAAATGATCAATTGAATAAATTAAATATAATCAATGAAGCTCTGACACATACATCAGCAAATTCTTCAATTAATCATGAAAGACTTGAATTCCTAGGAGATGCAGTTCTAAGACTTGTGGCGACAGAATTTATTCAAATGAATTTTCCTTCAATGCAAGTTGGAGAAAGATCAGAATTACGTTCCCAACTTGTAAGTGACAAGTGGCTATCTAAAGTTGGACAGTCAATTTCAATAGAGAGAATAATTGTTGTCGGAGCAAAAGCCGCAAAAGACAATTCAGCTAAATCAACTCTTCAGGCAGAAGCAACTGAGGCTCTAATAGGAGCCTTATTTGAATGCCTTAATGAAATGAAGCCTATCCAAGAATGGCTTTCTCCTTATTGGCAATTAGAAAGTAAAAGCGTTTTAGCAGATCCTCATAGAAACAACCCTAAATCAGCTCTACAAGAATGGAGTCAAGGGCGAGGTCTCTTACTACCTGAATATGAAACAAAAGAAATATCTAGTATTCATGGAAATCCAAAAAGATTCTTTTGTACGGTGAAATTATCTGGAAAATCAATTGCCGAGGGTTGGGGTGGCTCAAGAAAAGAAGCAGAGAAACAAGCAGCTAATGAAGCCCTAAAAACGCTTAAAAATTGAATTGCTTTTAATCAATTAATTCAATGTCTTGGATTGGAATAGTTATTAACTTATCCCAATTACCTCCTTCAAAAAGAACTGCTGCTTTTTTTCCACTAATACGTTGAACAAATCCTTTATAGCCTCTATATATAGATCTTGAATCTTTAACTATCACAGTCGATCCAGGTAAAATAGGATTCAATGAACTATTCACTCGTTCAAAATGTAACTAAAAATATCTTAATAAGCTAATTTCATGACTTTAAACCAAATGTTTACAGAACGAGACTGGTTAACTATTGGCAAATTTGTCTCACCTCAGGGACTAAATGGAAAAATAAGAGTAAATCCAAGCAGTGACTTTCCTGAAAGATTTACTAAAGCTGGACCGCGTTGGATTCAAGAAAATTTAGAAGATCCACAAAAGATTGTCTTGCTTTCTGGTAAACAGATTCCTGGAAAATCTATATATATAGTTTCTATCGAAGAAATTAATGATCGCAAATCAGCAGAGTCATTAATAGGTAAAAAATTATTAGTGCCAGCAAGTGATAGACCTAAATTAAAAGCTAATGAATATCATTTTCTAGATCTAATAGACTTGGAAGTCAGACTAAATCAAGAAAAATCTTCATTTGGAAAAATCAAAAACTTAACAAATGCAGGCAATGACTTACTTGAAATTGAAACTAATGATGGGAAAAGAATTCTGATCCCATTCGTCAAGGAAATAGTTCCAGAATTGAATTTTACAGAAGGTTGGGTGAGCATAACGCCACCACCAGGTCTATTAGATCTTGAAAATCTTGACTAAAAAACCTCTTTGCAACATTCTGATCATATCGAATCTCGTGATGTGAAAGTCAGCCCTCTCATCCCAGTAATCCTTTGTGGAGGAACAGGAACGCGGCTATGGCCATTATCAAGAGCTTCGTATCCCAAACAATATTGGAATTTAATTGGAGATTCTGGAAAAAGTTTGCTTCAGCAGACTCAACTTCGACTCGAAAATATCGAAAAAATAAAAGAACCAATATTTATATGCAATGAAGACCACCGTTTTATTGTTGCAGAGCAAATGCGGCAAATAGGAATAAAACCAAACTCAATCTTACTTGAACCATTTGGACGCAATACTGCCCCAGCAATTACTCTTGCAGCATTGAAGGCTATGGAAGAAGGAAATGACCCTCTGCTACTTGTCTTAGCTGCAGATCATGAGATTCAAAATATAAAGCATTTCCATAAAGTTATTGATGCCGCAAGAGAATATGGGGAAGCAGGAAGACTAGTAACTTTTGGAATCATTCCTTCATCTCCTGAGACTGGATATGGATATATCGAAGCAATGAATTCAATAGATCAAGAAGATCTAAAAGGGATTGAGATTGCAAGATTTGTTGAAAAGCCTAATGAAGAAAATGCTAAAAAATTTTTAAAAGATAAAAAGTTTAGCTGGAATAGTGGAATGTTTCTATTTAAAGCAAGCGCAATCTTAAATGAAATTGAAGGCCTAGAGCCTGAGATCATAAAATGTTGCAAATCCTCTTTAAAAAAAGGTAAGCCTGATCTGGATTTTTTCAGACTTGAGAAAGATGCCTTTAAAAATTGTCCTGATTTAGCAATAGATGTAGCCGTTATGGAAAAGACAAATCTTGGCACAGTACTTCCACTTAAAGCAGGATGGAGTGATGTGGGAAGCTGGAAAACACTTTGGGAATCTGGTGATAAAGACTCTCTTGGAAATATAAAGAAAGGAAATGTAATTGCAATAGATACAAAAACTTCTTATTTAAGAAGTGAGAACAGATTAATAGTAGGAATAGGTTTAGAAAATATTGTTGTAGTAGAAACTGATGATGCTGTCCTAATATCAAATATTAATGAGACACAAAAAGTAAAAAGTGTTGTCAAAGAGCTAGATAAAAAAGGTCGATCAGAAGGCAAAGCACATCAGAAAATCTATAGGCCCTGGGGTAATTACACTTCAATAGTTAAAGGTGAAACTTGGCAAGTTAAAAGGATAGAGGTAAAACCAGGAGCCAGTCTTTCTCTACAAATGCATAATCATCGTGCTGAACATTGGATAATTGTAAAAGGCACTGCATTAATTCAACGTGATGACGAGAAACAAATATTAACTGCAAATCAAAGTACTTACATACCTATAAGATGTAAACATAGAATAAGTAATCCTGGTAAAGAAATAGTTGAACTAATAGAAGTGCAGAGTGGAAACTATTTAGGAGAAGATGATATTGTACGTTTTGAAGATATATATGGTAGAAGTGAGAATTAATCTAGACTTAATTGTTATTCTACAGTTACACTTTTCGCCAAATTCCTAGGTTGATCTACATCAAGTCCTCGATGTGCCGCAATATGATAGCTAATTAATTGAGTAGGGATAACTGTAAGTAAAGGGCTAATCCATTCACTAACTTCTGGAATTGCAAATAAAAAGTCAAATATCTCCATTTCTGTTCCTTTCGGACCAATTCCAATTAGTTCTGCATCTCTAGCCTTTGCTTCTTGCGAATTACTTAAAACTTTTTCAAAGACAATTCCAGGAGAGGCTATTGATATAACTGGTACTTGATTATCTAATAAGGCTATTGGTCCATGCTTCATTTCTCCTGCAGGATAACCCTCAGCATGTATATAACTAACTTCCTTAAGTTTTAAAGCACCCTCAAGAGCAATTGGGTAATTAATCCCTCTTCCTAGAAATATTGCATCTCTTATATTTGTGAACCTATGGGCTAATTTCTCAGATAATTCAGAATGCTCTTTCAAAATCAAATTCAACTGATTCGGAACATTTCTTAATTCATTTATTAGGCTATTTACTTCTTCAAATGGTCTGGATTTTCGTTGTAAAGAAAACCCAATAGTCAATCCATAAAAAGCAAGTAATTGCGCTAAAAAAGTTTTAGTCGCTGCGACTCCTATTTCCATACCTGCCCCAATATCAAGAATATTTGATACTTGTCGAGAAAGTGAACTATCTGGACGATTAGTTATGCCCAATTGGTTAGATATAAACTCTTTACCTTTTTTCAATTCTCGCCTTTTCGCCTCCATAGATAAAGCTGCAAGTGTATCCGCAGTCTCTCCAGATTGAGTAACTCCAATTGTTAATGTATTCGGTGTTAATGGAGGAGGAGAATAACGAAATTCACTCGCATAAAAAACAGAAGTAGGAATACCAGCAAATTGTTCTAATAAATAAGCTCCCACCATTGAGGCATGCCTACTTGTTCCACAAGCAAGGATCTGTATCTGATCAATTGATTGATAAAAAGATTCTTCAAAAGGGAAGGACAAGGGTGATGAAGTTGGCAATGCTTTAGATAAATGTCTTGCAAGCCATAATTCAGTAGTTTCTGGTTGCTCATGAATTTCTTTGAGCATGAAATGACGAAAATGAGATCTATCAATTTCATGTTCAAAAGACTTTGATATGACCGGAGATCGGTTTTGCCTAATGCCTTTAGAGTCATAAAGCTCGATTCCTAGAGGAGTCAACAAAGCAACTTCTTCATCCTCCATAGGCAAAATTGCCCTTGTAAAACCAGCCAAAGCAGGGGTATCACTCGCGCAAAGGAATTCACCTTCCCCTAAACCAATAATTAATGGAGCCTGATGTTTTGCAACTACCAGTGCATCAGGAATCTTTGTACATATCACCGCAAGAGCATAAGAACCCTCCAGAAGAGATAAAACGTTTTGAACTGCTTTTAAAAGATGTGATCCATTAAGATTTTCTTCTTTTTTTTTAAAGGTTCTTAATTCCCTTGCAATTAAATGAGGAATAACCTCAGTGTCTGTTTCTGATAAGAACTTAACCCCTTCATTTTCTAATCCATTTCGCAAAGACCTATGGTTCTCAATAATCCCATTTTGAACAACAGCAATTTCTTGTTCTGAATCCAAGTGAGGATGAGCATTATGCACTTCTGCCTTTCCATGAGTAGCCCATCGTGTATGTCCTATTCCTAAATGCCCCTCTGCTCCTTTGCTATCGACTAATTCAGACAAATTAATCAATTTTCCTTTTGCTCTTCTAAGAGTTATTTGTCCAATCTTGCTTTTATTTTCAGTTGCCTGAATAGTCGCCAAACCAGCAGAATCATATCCCCTATATTCAAGCTTTTTAAGCCCCTCAATAATTAATGGAGAAACTTCTCTAGAGCCTATTAATGCAACAATTCCGCACATAAAGCTAAGACTCTTTAATTAACTAAAATATAAGTCTATTAAATTAACCTAAATGAAAGTTTTATAAAAAGAAGATTAATAAGCCAAACCCATACTTCTGGTAGTTTCATCACCCAAATAAACTCTAATACTTAAAAAATCAGTTGGGCAGGCAGTTTCACATCTCTTACAACCAACACAATCTTCGGTTCTAGGCGAAGAAGCTATTTGACCTGCCTTGCAGCCATCCCAAGGAACCATTTCAAGGACATCCAATGGACAGGCTCTAACACACTGAGTGCATCCAATGCAGGTGTCGTAAATCTTGACAGCGTGCGACAAGTGTTTGCCTTAGAATTTTATATGTAATATTTTATACTCCAATATTAGCCTGCTGTGGATTATCCAAAGTTCTGTTATTTTTGGTAACTGAGCAATTATGCCTAAACAAGGTAAATTACTTATTTATATTGAAGAGTTTTCTCAAGTAGACCCATCAAATCGTAGGATGAATTGCAGGTTATAAGTGTTATGTCTCAGGAAGCAATTCTCGAAAAAGTTCGTTCTATCGTTTCAGAACAACTAAGTGTTGATGCTGGCGAAGTTAAAGCGGACTCCAACTTTCAAAACGATCTCGGAGCAGACTCCCTGGATACTGTTGAATTAGTAATGGCTCTGGAGGAAGCCTTTGATATTGAAATTCCAGATGAGGCTGCAGAAAGCATCGCAACAGTTGGTGATGCTGTGAAATACATAGAAGACAAAAAAGCCTGAGGTGACATGATGGAGAACCTCCATCGAGTTGTTATTACAGGTCTTGGTGCAATTACACCGATTGGCAATACTGTCGATGAATACTTCTTAGGCCTTCAATCTGGCCTTAATGGAGTAGCCCCTATAACGCTCTTTGACGCATCAAAACATGCGTGTCGCTTTGCGGCAGAAGTGAAAAACTTAGACCCAACTGGAATATTGGAACCTAAGGAATCGAAAAGATGGGATCGATACTCAAAGTTTGGAGTCATCGCAGCAAAAGAAGCAATTAAAGACTCAGGCCTTCAAATAAATGATTCGAACTCATCGAGAATAGGAGTAATTATTGGCTCAGGAGTCGGTGGTCTTTTAACAATGGAAACCCAAGCTGGAGTTCTCCATTCAAAAGGTCCAAGTCGTGTGAGTCCATTTACTGTGCCAATGATGATTCCCAATATGGCGACTGGCCTCACAGCAATAGCATTAAGGGCCAAAGGTCCAAGTTCTTCCGTTTCCACTGCCTGTGCAGCAGGATCAAATGCTATTGGCGACGCCTTCAGAATGATTCAACTTGGCAAAGCAGATGCAATGATCTGTGGAGGAGCGGAGGCAAGTATTACCCCTCTTGGAGTGGCAGGTTTCTCAAGTGCAAAAGCACTATCTTTCCGGAATGATGACCCTTCTACAGCGAGCAGACCTTTTGATGCAGATCGAGATGGCTTTGTAATAGGTGAAGGTGCAGGGGTCTTAATCCTTGAATCACTAGAGCATGCAAAAAAAAGAGATGCCAAAATATACGGAGAATTAATTGGCTATGGATCCACTTGTGATGCCCACCATATAACTTCTCCATCACCAGGTGGCGCAGGAGGGGGTCAAGCAATAACTCAAGCTTTAAAAGATGCCAAGATTGACTCTCAAAAAGTTGACTACGTTAATGCTCATGGAACCAGTACACCAGCAAATGATAGTAATGAAACTTCAGCTATAAAAAGCTCATTAGGTAGTAGAGCTCATCAAATCCCTGTGAGCTCGACAAAGTCTATGACTGGCCACCTTTTAGGTGGATCTGGAGGAATTGAAGCCGTTGCATGCGCTCTTGCCATAAAACATGGAATAATTCCTCCTACAATCAACTACTCCAATCCTGATCCTGCATGTGATCTTGACTATGTGTCTAATACTGCACGAGAAGGCACATTAGGAGTCGTAATATCTAATTCGTTTGGTTTTGGAGGCCACAATGTGTGCCTCGTTTTCAGCCAAATGAA
>CETG01191845.1_pt1 | contig 29397 bp, 22 predicted proteins | sample 361471 | NCBI WGS metagenome assembly CETG01 (sample SAMEA2622696, study PRJEB7988) | marine metagenome | isolation source: saline water (ENVO:00002010), including | reverse complement strand
CTGGAAAATTTCTTTGTTCCAATAGTCAAAAAATCTTGATCGTTGACCATATTGATTGGATTAATAGAGCTAGTTATTATTCAAAATTTACTCCTAAAAATCATTAGAGCAAATAATTGTTCTTGGTTAACAATCAAATATAAGATTTGAAATGAATCGAATATAGGTATTCTTGATAGATAAAAGATTTTTAATTTTCAAAAAGCTATTAATTACATATCATGATTAAAACTTTATTTTCATTTTAAATTGAAATATTTATGCTACTTGTCAGTGATATTTTGATATTTTACGAATTTAAAACCCCTTTCTTTCATCTTTTGAGACTACTTTTACTCCTTTTAGAAGATTTAATTTTTTCAGTTGTCTAATAGCTGTTTTGTTTCCTGGTTCTAAGGTTATCACTTTTTCATATAGTTGCTTGGCTTCTTCAACTTCTTGAAGTTGGTTCTTTGCATATGCAAGATTATTTAATGCAACTGGATAATCAGGCTTTGCTTTCAAAGCATTTAGATAATGTACTGTCGCTTTTTTAAATTGATCTTGTGCTGCCAGCGCAAACCCCATTGCATTTTCTATAACAGCTTTTGCTTCGGATGGTTCATTTTCAAGCTTGGTTAGAGCATCTTTAAGAGTTGTTGTTGCTTGTGGATAAAGTCTTTTTCTTAATTGAACAGATGCTAATTCATATAGCTTCGATGCTTCTCGAGATGATATTGCTTTAGCTTTCTCTAGCTTTATTAAGTTTATTTCGTCCCTGCGGACTTTTAAAAGTTGACGCCCTACTAATATAGATATAACCGAAAGAAGCCCAATAAGTCCTATAAGGTAGGTTTCGGGCAAAAAAGTGTTTTCCATGCTTCTGTCATAAAGCAGTTATTAAAGTGATTACTGCTAAACTTAAAACTTAGTATTCATATTAGTTATTTGAAGCTTCTAAATTACTGAGTCTTAACAAATTAGTTTGAATAAATTTAATTGCTTAATTTTTAATTGTTTTAATAACACTTGTGAAACTTTTTGGGTCATGAACAGCAATTGCGGCAAGCATCTTTCTGTTTAATTTAACTTCTGACTTCTTAAGACTACCTATTAACCGGCTATAACTGGAACCATTTAGGCGAGCTGCTGCATTTATACGAGTAATCCAAAGACGTCTGAAGTCTCTCTTTCTTCTTCGTCTATCTCTATAAGCGTTACAAAGAGCTTTCATGACTCTTTGATTGGCTGTCCTAAATAAAGTGCCGTTGCTGCCTTTAAACCCTCGAGCTAATCGAAGTATCTTATTTCTGCGCTTGCGGGCAACATTTCCTCTTTTTACTCTTGCCATGGCTTTTAAATTTCGTGAATGAATTTGGACGGATGATTAACTTTGAATTACAAATTTCAAGTCATGCATAGGGGAGCATGAGGCTCACGTTCTCCGCATCTCTTTCATCGACAACTGCTTTTGTTGCTAAATGTCTTTTGAGCTTTGGACTTTTGTGGTCAAGTAAATGATTGCGAAAGGCACGCCTTCGCATAAATTTGCCATTAGCAGTGGCTTTGAATCTTTTAGCAGCAGCTTTACGAGTCTTGAGCTTTGGCATTTACTAGTTCAAGCATAGCCATTTACCTTAATGGTTAGACCTACCTTTTTTCAACTATTCAAGGATTATTGAAGTTCTAATGAAAACATTCAAATATCAAATTGGTTTTAAGAGATCTTTAAGGCTCCTGATTTGGATCATTGCCCTAGCCTCATCTGGTTTCTTTTTCTATGTCCTAAAAGCAAAATCTAGCAGGTCAGAGATATTGGTTTGGATTACTCAGAATAAAATTCAATTTCCTAGTAGTTTGATAAGTAAGCCAGGTTCGCCTCTTCTAATTGCTCTTCAATCTTATTTGGGTACAGGTATAACTATTGATAAAGAATCTAATTCAACGCTATTGAAATCTGGCGGAGAAGGGCTTATCAAAATTGAGGATTCAGAGGGTATTCAACATATTTCACATTCGATTGATATTGCCTGGGATATTTACCCACTATTGAAGACAAAAATAATCAGAAGGAAAGTTTTGGGACCATTTGCAAGTTTTGAATCAGCAAATCGATCAGCTGTTCAACTAAAGCAAAATGGTGTTTTGGCTTTTGTTGCATATCCTAAGGATTGGGAAGTATGGGTACCTATTAAAGAGCAACTTCCTGATGGATTTAAAGCAGCTATCGTTAGTAAAAGAATAACTAATGAAATCCGACCAGTTCTAAGAGACTTGGGCAACTCTTTGCCATTAACTGGTCCAATTAAAATTGATGCGCCTGACGGTCTGCTATGGAATGGGGGTATTTACTTTGGCTCCTTTTATCTTAAACCTGACGCTTATGGAACATGGACCTTAATACAGGAGATCCCACTAGAAAATTATCTACTAGGTGTTGTTCCTCATGAAATAGGTTCAGATTCTCCTAAAGCAGCATTGGAAGCTCAAACAATTTTGGCGCGCACTTGGGCATTAGCAAATGATCATAGATTTTCACTTGATGGATATCATTTGTGCACTAATACCCAGTGTCAGGTTTATAGAGACCCCAATAAAGCAAGTGTAAAAGTTAGATCAGCAATTAAACAAACACGTGGAATATTTCTTGATTGGAACGGGGAACCCATCCATGCTGTTTATCATGCAAGTAATGGTGGTGTTAGTGCATCAGTTTCTGAGGCCTGGTCGGTTAAATCTCTTCCTTACCTCAAGCCTAATATTGATGGATCTCTAATGTGGCGAAGTAGGCATTCTCTTCCTTTAAGAACTAACAGTAAAGTGCAATATCTATTATCAATGAAAGATGGTGCTTATGGTAATAATCATAGGCTATTTAGGTGGAAAAGAGATTTTACAATTGATGATTTGGAGATTATTTTCGATGAATCTTCTTATAAAAATTTTACTCCCGACTCTATTTCAGTAACTGAAAGAGGACCTAGCGGAAGGGTTATTAATCTTGAGTTTTATGATTCAATAAACGATTTAAAAGTTGTATTGAAAAGAGATGAAATTCGTAGAAAACTCAGAAAGTTACCTAGCACTCTCTTTGTTGTGGAGAGATTGAGTAAAGGGAAGTGGCAATTTGATGGGGGAGGTTTTGGTCATGGTGTGGGGTTATCCCAGGCAGGCGCTATCGATTTAGCAAATCGTGGATGGAGTAGCTCAAAAATCCTCGAGTATTACTATCCAGGAACAAATTATGGAACTTTGCCTTAGTTTCCAAAATAACCTTAGAGTCACCTCAGTACATATTTAATTATGGCTGTAGAAGCTGCTTTGATTGGAAGAAATCGACGCGGTAAGACAGCGCTTTTATTGTTTGCGTGTGGATGTGCGGGTGTCGCGCCTCATTTACTTCAGTCATATTTAAGGCTATTCCCAGCAATTTCTTTGGCATTATTTTTAGGGGGCTATGCTTTAAGAACAATTTTTGTTGGCATTCAAAGTCCTTCACTTGAGATTCCAAGCAAATTGCATTTTGATTTTAATGAGAAAGATTTTCCTGTTGTAGATGTACTTGTAGCTGCAAGAAATGAAGAAGCTGTAATTAAAAGATTGGTAGAAACTATTGATTCATTAAACTATCCGAATGATAAAATTAAACTATGGATAATTGATGATGGAAGTTCAGATAATACTCCTATTATTTTGGATCAACTAACTAGTGATCACCCAAACCTTTCAACCATAAGGAGAGAACCTGATTCTGGGGGGGGAAAGTCAGGTGCATTAAATTATGCTCTTGAGAATGTAAAGGGGAAATGGTTATTAATATTGGATGCTGATGCACAATTGCAAAGAGATTCCTTAAAGCGTCTATTGATTTATGCAATAAAGAATAATTTTGCTGCAGTTCAATTAAGAAAAGCAGTTGTGAATCCAAATGATAATTTGCTGACTCGTTTTCAGGCAATGGAGATGGCAATGGATGCTGTTATTCAGGAGGGTCGCTTAGCATCTGATGGAGTTGGCGAGTTAAGAGGAAATGGTGAGCTTTTGAATCGTCAAGCTTTGGAAAAATGTGGGAAATTCAATGAAGAAACTGTTACAGATGATTTGGACTTGAGTTTTAGGCTTTTAATGCAGGGAAATTCTGTGGGTATTTTATGGGATCCTCCAGTTCAAGAGGAAGCTGTTGAGACAATAAATGCATTGTGGAAGCAGAGGCAAAGATGGGCAGAAGGAGGGTTGCAGAGATTTTTTGATTATTGGAATACGCTTACTTCACAGCAATTATCTTTTATTAAAAAAAGAGATATTGCATGCTTCTTTTTACTTCAATATGCATTACCATTAGTTTCTTTTTTTGATTTATTAGCATCTGTTTTTACTAAATCATTGCCAGCATTTTGGCCCCTTTCAATAGCAGCTTTTAGTATTTCTGGTTTTGCTTACTGGCGAGGCTGCAGCAGAAATAGTGAAGGTCCATTGTTGCCTTCACCCAAACCCATAACTTTATTACTTGCTATTATTTATCTTTCACATTGGTTTATTGTTATACCTTGGGTTGCTATTCGAATGAGTGTTTTACCGAAAAAACTTGTTTGGGCTAAAACCGAACATCGTGGAATATAAATTTATTCACTTTCTTCTATTTCAAGTACTTTGCCATTGAAGAAATCTGCAAATTGCTTAGCGTTATTGTCAATATTTTCATTGTTTTTTTCAATTTCTGGCTTCTCTTGAACCGCTTCATTTGACATTGTATTTGTATTAAGCTCTCTATTAGCAGTTGACTTGTTTGATGCTATATGTTTATTTCTCCCGATTTTTTGCTTGTTTTCAATACTAGATTCTATTATGATTTTTAGCTTCTTCTTCAATGTTTTCTCAATAGCTTTTTCTACTATGGCTGATCGACCTTGCACCATTGAAATCCAGTTAGAATTAACTTTTATAAAGGCTGATTTATCATTGATTTTGTATAATTTTGCTTGCTGAGATAGCAGCATTCTAGTAGAGGGTAGTTCTAATTGACCTAGTATTTGCGTCCATAATTCATCTAGATTCTGACTATTACTTTCAAGAATATTAGCAGGCATTTCTGAAATCTCAGTTTTCTCTTCTGCGAAATGACTCTGAATAGTCTGATTGACTTCTGATGAATTGTTTTTATTAATTGTAGTTTTCGTTGTATTTTTTATCTCTTTAGTTGTTTCTTTAATATCTGATTTTCTTTCTGCTAAAAGACTGAGAAGAATAACTTCTATCCATAATTGTGGTTGAGAGCTATTTCTAATTTGAAATTCTGTACCTTTTAATTTTTCTTGCCAAGTTAATAACTTTTCCATTCCAATTTTTTGACTTATTTTGTAAAGTTCAGCATGAACTTCCTTTGAAAAGCATGTCAGTCCAAAATCGTCTGGTGCTGAATAAATTAATATTAAATCTCTCAACATTGTAGTTATTCCATTTAGTATATATGTTGGATCTTTACCTGCTTCTATTTGACTTCTACATATCCTAAGAAGTTGATTAGTTTCCTTGAAAGTCAATGCTTTAGTCATATTTAGTAGTTCTTTTTCTGGTACGCCTCCAACTAAATTCCATACAGATTTTCTAGTTATTGGTTGAGGTAAAAGACTAAGCTGATCTAATAATCGTTGTGCATCTCGTAATCCGCCTTCTGCTTTCTGAGCAATTAAATTTATTGCCTCTTCGTTAATAGCGATATTTTCTTTTTCAGCAATATATTTAAGATGATTGATTAATTGTGGGAGTGGAATTTGTCTGAATTCAAATCTTTGGCAACGACTTATTATTGTTGGTAAAACTCTTTGGGGATCTGTTGTTGCAAGTATAAAAACTACATATAATGGAGGTTCTTCCAATGTCTTTAGTAAAGCATTGAATGCAGCTGTAGAAAGCATATGGCATTCATCAATAACATAGATTTTCCATCTAGCTTGCACAGGAGCAAATCTAGATCCTTCAATTAATTCGCGAATATTATCAACCCCAGTGTTTGATGCAGCGTCAATTTCAAAAATATCTAGAGAGGATCCATCTTTTATTGCTTTACATAGTTCACACTTCCCACAGGGAGATATAGTTGGCTTTTCATTGCTTATGCAATTAAGAGATCTTGCTAATATCCTTGCACTGGAAGTTTTTCCAGTTCCGCGTGGCCCACTAAATAAATATGCTGGTGCAATTCGATTACTTTTAATTGCTTGCTTAAGAGTTTCTTTAACAGCATCTTGCCCCACTAAATCATCAAAGCAAAATGGTCTATATTTTAGATGTAAAGGCTGATAACTTTTATTCATATCGTTTCGTGAGTTTTAGAAATTAAATATTATTGAACTGGCCAATAATAAATTGCTAAATATATTCACTCGAGTATGCATACTTTAATTGCCTTTATGCTGTTTCTTGTTCTTCTTGTCGAGCTTTTGATGGCATTCTTAGTATCTTTCCTCCTGTGTGATCTTCAACCATTTTCTTAGTGACTTTGCAAGAGCTTATATCCTTATTAGATGGCAAATCATACATTAAATCTAACATGAGTTCCTCTACTATTCCTCTTAGAGCTCTTGCACCTGTTTTACGTCTGTACGCTTCTTTTGCTATAGCTTCAATAGCATTATCCTCAAACTTTAATTCAACATTATCCATACTTAATAAAGTACGGAATTGTTTTACTAAGGCATCACGTGGTGTCGTTAGTATTGACTCTAATGCTTTAGCGTCAAGCGGTTCAAGTACTGCACTCACCGGCATGCGACCTATAAATTCAGGAATTAGGCCATAGCGAACCAGATCATCAGGCTGGAGTTGCGTTAAAATTTGATTCTCATTAAATTCTCTACTTAATTTAGTTTTTGTTGTACGGCTTTCATTTGCTACAAATCCTATTGAATTCTTACCTAATCTTTTTTTAACAAGTTCATCTAAGCCAACAAAAGCACCTCCACAAATAAATAATATCTGACTGGTATCTATCTGAATAGAATCATGATAAGGGTGTTTTCTACCACCTTGAGGAGGGACATTTGCAACGGTCCCCTCTAACATTTTGAGTAAGGCTTGTTGGACCCCTTCACCTGACACGTCACGAGTAATAGATGGGTTTTCGCTTTTCCTAGCAATTTTGTCAATTTCATCAATATAAATTATCCCTCTTTGAGCTAAATCGACGTCCATATCGGCTTTTTGAAGAAGTCTTAAAAGAATATTTTCAACATCCTCTCCTACGTAGCCTGCTTCAGTGAGTGTTGTTGCATCTGCTACGGCAAAGGGCACATCTAGTAACTCTGCAAGGGTTTGTGCGAGAAGTGTTTTTCCGCAACCAGTTGGTCCAATCAAAAGGATGTTTGATTTGTGCAATCGAGTGGAAGTTTCATTTACTTCACCTTTACCGTCTCCTTTCCATGCAAGTCTCTTGTAATGGTTATAAACGGCCACTGATAGTACTTTTTTAGCTGATTCTTGACCTACAACTTGCTTGTCAAGAAAACTTTTAATTTCTAATGGTTTTGGAATAGAAGCAAGTGTTGGAGCCGGTTTTGGTGCAGATCCATGATTTATGGCAGTTTTACGACTGTTTTCATTTCCTTGTCTAGGATTACCTTGGCCCTCAATTAATTCCTCATCAAGAATTTCATTGCAAAGATCAATGCACTCATCACATATGTAAACACCAGGTCCTGCTATCAGTTTTCTTACCTGGTCCTGTGATTTTCCGCAGAAGGAGCACTTGAGATGGGCGTCAAACTTTGCCATCGGGCGCTAAAAATAGGATAAGGGGTTGGGGTCTGAAAGAAGAAAGTTCAGCCTGGTATTACAGCATCGGTCAAGTTGGCTGGTTCGTCAGCCTTCCTTAATGATTTCTGTTTTATAGGCTGTCAACTATTTTGTCTATCAGTCCATATCTAACCGCTTCTTCAGGAGAAAGGAAATGGTCTCGGTCTGTGTCTTCAGCAATTTTTTCGATTGATTGCCCTGTATGTTTTGCCAAGAGTTCGTTCAAGGTCTCTTTTAAAAATAAGATTTCTTTTGCCTGAATCTCGATTTCTATTGCTTGACCTTGAGCTCCACCAAGGGGTTGATGGATCATTATTCTAGAATTTGGTAACGCAAGTCTCTTCCCTTTTGCGCCACCTGACAACAAAAAAGCTCCCATGCTCGCGGCAAGCCCGTAACAAATAGTCACCACATCAGGATTGACTTGTTGCATTGTGTCGTAAATAGCTAATCCAGCTGTTACTGATCCACCCGGTGAATTTATGTAAATTTGAATATCTTTCTCTGGATCTTCTGCCTCTAGAAAAAGTAGTTGAGCCACAAGTGCATCAGCAATTTGGTCATTCACTTCAGTCCCCAGGAAAATTATTCTTTCTCTTAATAGTCTTGAATAAATATCAAATGCTCGATCTCCCCTCCCTGTTTGCTCGACAACTGTTGGGAGGACAGCATTAATTGATAATGGTAATTTCCCTTCCCATTGATTTTTGATTGGATGATGTGAAATGTTTTTGACCACTCTTTTGGGAATTGTAGATTTGTTTACTTAATCTATGAGTTTTTATCTAGGTTTTGGTTGGTTTTTTCAGATTTCCATTTTTTTTCGAGTTAATTTTTGGTGTTTTTATCTCTTTCGCTTTAGATTGGACTTCAACAGTATTATTTGACTCAAGCCATTCTAGTGCCTTCTCTTTTTCTAAATCTTCTTTAATCATATCTCGAAGCTTATTTTCATCAATATTCTTTTCAGTGGATATATCTTTAATAACCTCTTGAAATTTTTTATCAACCTCATCTTCTTTTATGTTAATGCTTTCTTGATTTGCCAATGCGCTTAAGGCAAGAGACTTCTTTACATTTTCAATTGCTTCACTTTTTGAGGATTTAATTAGTGAATTAACAATCTCTTGAGTAAACATTGATTTTACATCCATACCTTGCTCAGCAAATCTTCTCGCTGTATCTTCGATCATATTTCTAATTTCTTGATCAATCATGCTTTTGGGAATTTCAACATCTAATTCCTTAATTAGAGCCTTTAGCAGAGCCTCTTGTCTGCTCATTAAGCTTTTTCTCTCATGATCCTCTTTTAGTCTTTTTTCTAAATCAGCCCGAAGTTCTTTCATAGTTGATTTCTCACTAGCCTGCTTAGCAAAAGAGTTATCAAGCTTAGGTAACTCTCTTATTTTCAAATCATTTAGTTTGACTTCAAATGTTGCTTTTTTGCCCCTAGCTTCCTCTTGTGGGTAATCTTTTGGAAATTCACATTTAATTATTTTTTCATCATTTAAATTCATACCAACAATACCTTCGACAAAGCCTGGAATCATCTTCCCTTTCTCCAGCTCTACATCTAAAGATTCTGAACTTCCGCCATCTATTGCAGTTCCATCTTCAAATTTACCCTCAAAACTTATCACTGCTATATCTCCCTTCGACGCTGGCCTGTCACTGATGGGGACAATAGTTGCAAGTTGCTTCCTTGATTCTTCTATTAAATCATCAATCTTTTTATCGTTAAATTCAATTTCCTCTGCCAATGCAGAAAGGCCTTTGGTGCTTTTCAGTTTTGGTGTCGGGGCGATATCTGTTTCTAATGTGAAGACAAGAGATTCTTTTGGATCAAATTTCTCTAAAAGTGCTTCAAAGCCATCTTTCAATTCAGGTTCGCAAAGTGGCATTATTTGTTGTTTTTCTAATGCTTCTTTCCAAGCCATTTCGACAAGTTTTTCAAGTGCACTAGCCTTTACTCTTGCCATTCCAACTTGTTGAAGAATAACGGCTCTTGGAACTTTCCCTTTTCTAAAACCTGGCAAATTAATTGACTTGCTAAGTCGTGAAATGGCCTCTTCGTATGATGTTAGGCATCTATTGGCAGGCACTTCCAAATGTATAGCGAGGCGACTTTCTGGGATCGCACTGGTAGTTACTTTCAATTCAGCAGCGCTCATTTTGGGACTGGTTGATTAAGTAAAACGCCATAATTACGCACGTGTTAAACGACATGCGTTTATTGTGGCATTAAAGTTTGATAAACAGGGTAGTACCTCATCAGAAGTTGTTTGAGGAATTTGTTAGATCAAATTTCACTTTCAGTCGATAGCGATCATTTTCTTGTCTAAAAATCTTCCTAGTGGTCCCTTGAAAATTGCTGTGCTTGGTTCAAGTGGCGCAGTGGGAAAAGAACTGCTTAAACTTCTGGAGCTTAGAAATTTTCCTATTAAGGAATTGCGTTTATTATCTTCCAGGCGATCAGCAGGAACTTATCAAGTCTGGAAAGGAAAGAAGAAGTTAGTAGAGGAGGTGCAGTCTCACAAATTTAAGAATATTGATATTGTCCTAGCCTCAGCAGGCGGATCTGTGTCAAGACGTTGGCGAAAGGCCATTAATGATTCAGGAGCTTTGCTTATCGACAATTCAAGTGCATTCAGGTTGGATTCAGATGTTCCCTTAGTTGTTCCAGAAGTTAATCCTCAGGAAGTGTTCAAACATAACGGTGTAATTGCAAATCCAAATTGCACAACAATTTTGCTTGTGCTTGCTCTTGCGCCCTTATCAAAATTTATTCCAATTCGACGTGTAATTGTCTCCACTTATCAATCTGCTAGTGGAGCAGGTGCAAAGGCCATGGACGAGCTTGAGGTTTTGACTCAAAAGTTTTTGCAAGGGACCAAATCAGAAAGTAAAGTTTTGCCTTATTCACTGGCTTTTAATTTATTTTTGCACAACTCTCCTTTAGAAGATAATGGTTATTGTGAAGAGGAGTTGAAGATGCTTAATGAGACAAGAAAGATTCTGAACCTCCCGAATCTTCTTCTGAGTGCTACTTGTGTAAGGGTGCCTGTTCTTCGTGCTCACTCTGAGTCTATTAACATTGAATTTGAAGAACCGTTCCCACTAGCAAAAGCCCGACAAATAATTACTGAAGCGTCTGGGGTTCAACTAAAAGAGGATTTTATAAATAATCGTTTCCCTATGCCAATAGATGTAACGGGTGAAGATGATATTGCTGTTGGTCGAATAAGGCAAGATATCAGTGACCCTAAATCTTTGGAGCTGTGGCTCTGTGGTGATCAGATACGTAAAGGTGCAGCACTTAATGCTGTTCAAATTGCCGAATTGTTAGTTCAAAAACCATGACTCAAAGTTCTAAGTCACTTATAAATTCTTCAGTTCCTTTCGGTAGATTGTTGACTGCAATGGTAACCCCATTTGACTCTGAAGGTAATGTTGATTATTTTTTGGCGGAGAAACTAGCAGTTCACTTAGTGGAGGAGGGCTCTGATGGGATTGTTGTTTGTGGTACTACAGGTGAGTCACCAACATTAAGTTGGGATGAACAAAATGAATTATTGAAGACTGTTCAAAATGCTGTTGGAAAACAAATAAAAGTCCTTGCAGGTACTGGAAGTAATAGTACTGCTGAAGCTATTCAAGCGACTGCAAAAGCGTACTCTTCTGGTGCAGATGGTGCTTTGGTGGTTGTGCCCTATTACAATAAGCCTCCTCAAGAAGGCTTGGAGGCTCATTTCCGAGCAGTTGCAAAGGCTGCACCAGATCTGCCTCTAATGCTCTATAACATCCCTGCTAGGACTGGATGCTCTCTAGAACCTGATACGGTTAAACGTTTAATGAAACTCCAAAATATTGTAAGTTTTAAAGCTGCAAGTGGAACTACTGATGAAGTAACTCAATTAAGAGTTAAGTGTGGAAATCGTTTATCAATTTACAGCGGAGATGATTCGCTGCTATTACCTATGATGTCAGTAGGTGCTGTTGGGGTTGTTAGTGTTGCTAGTCATTTGGTTGGTAGACGTATCAAGTCCATAATTGAGGCATATCTTTCTGGAAATGTCTCAGTTGCAATTGGACAGCATGAGCAGTTACAACCTTTTTTCAAGGCTTTATTTTCTACGACAAATCCAATTCCTATAAAAGCTGCTTTGGAGCTAGTTGGTTGGCCAGTTGGACCTCCCCGCAGTCCCTTGATACCCTTAAGTCCTCAAATGAAAAAAGAACTTTCTGAAATTATTGAAGTCCTTTTTCAGACTTGATAAAGGTTCCTCTTTCTAAATAGCTTTGTGTACTTACTCAGAGCGATAAGTTTTTCCATTTTTATTTTCAATGACGTCTAGTTCCTCTAAATCCTCATCATCTTCAAAGGCTCAAGAGCCATGCCTTAGGGTTATTCCCCTTGGTGGCTTAGGTGAGATAGGAAAAAACACATGTGTTTTTGAATATGGCGACGACATAATGATCGTTGATGCTGGGCTTGCATTCCCAACAGACGGAATGCATGGAGTCAATGTCGTAATGCCAGATACAACTTATCTAAGGGAGAATCAGAATCGGATTCGAGGGATGGTCGTAACTCATGGACATGAAGATCATATTGGGGGTATTTCTCATCATTTAAAAAACTTCAATATTCCAGTCATATATGGACCACCATTGGCCATGTCTATGCTGAAAAGTAAGTTAGATGATAATGGAGTTGCTGATAGAACTATTATTGAAGTTGTTGGTGCAAGGCAGACAGTAAAAGTTGGCCAACATTTTTCAGTTGAATTTGTAAGAAACACCCACTCAATATCTGATAGTTTTTCATTCGCAATAAAAACACCAGTAGGTGTTATTTTCTTCACTGGAGATTTTAAATTTGACCATACTCCACCTGATGGAGAACCTTCAGATATTCAGAGAATGGCAGAATATGGTGAAAAGGGAGTTTTATGTTTATTTTCTGATTCCACAAACTCAGAAGTTTCAGGATTTACTCCATCTGAATATTCGGTTTTTCCAAATCTCGATCGATATATAGCAATGGCAGAAGGCAGAGTAATGCTAACAACATTTGCAAGTTCAACCCATAGAGTTGCTATGATTATTGAGCTTGCAATGAAGAACGGTAGAAAGGTTGGATTACTAGGTCGTTCTATGCTTAATGTTGTAGGTAAAGCTAGGGAATTAGGTTATATGAAATGTCCAGATGATTTGTTTTTTCCTATTAAACAAATACGCGATTTACCAGATAGAGAAACTCTTTTACTAATGACTGGTAGCCAAGGCGAGTCAATGGCGGCTCTTAGTAGGATTTCGCGAGGAGAACATCAACATGTTCAATTGAAAAGTACAGACACTGTTATTTTCTCTGCAAGTCCTATACCTGGTAATACAATCTCAGTTATGCATACTGTGGATCGTTTGATTCGTCTTGGTGCAAAAGTTGTTTATGGCAAGGAACACGGAATTCATGTCTCTGGACATGGATGTCGAGAGGATCAAAAGTTGATGCTTGCATTGACTAAGCCAAAGTTTTTCGTCCCAGTTCATGGCGAGTACAGAATGCAAGTTTTGCATGGAAAGACAGCTCAATCAATGGGTGTTCCAGAGGATAATATTTTGATTTTGCAAAATGGCGATGTTGCTGAGCTAAGACCAGAATCCATTATTCAAGGACAATCAGTTAAGGCTGGTGTTGAGCTTTTGGATGCATCTAGAACAGGGATTGTAGATACAAGAGTTTTAAAAGAACGACAACAGCTTGCTGAAGATGGCGTAGTCACGGTTTTATCTGCCATTAGTACTGATGGCTTAATGGTTGCTCCACCAAGAGTCAATTTGAGGGGTGTTGTTACCAATATCGACGCTAAGACAATGTCTTTATGGACTGAGCGCGAAATTGGATGGGTTTTAGAAAATAGATGGAAGCAACTAGCAAGGAGAACAGGAGCTAAATCAATCGAAGTTGACTGGATGGGGTTTCAAAGAGAAGTAGAGGTTGGTTTAGCTAGGCGTTTACGCAGAGAATTGCAAGTTGAACCTTTGATTTTGTGTCTTGTTCAACCAGCTCCATCTGGAACAGCAGAATATAAAGTTAGACAAGATGCTGAGCCAGATTCCCGACCAAAACCTCGAGTAAAAGATAATGTTGTGGCAAAGCAAGTAGTCTCAAATCCTATTGATTCAAAAGTTGAAAAACAGGTTTCTGAGCCCTTAAAGAAAGAAGACAATATTTCAAAAGAAATAGATCAATCAGATGCCCCAGTGGGAAGAACAAGAAGGAGACGTTCAGCCGTTGCCTCCTGAGTTCTTGAATTCAGGTTTTTTGTTTAATACTTATTAAGTCTTTACCCCAGCATATTTGCCAACCTTTTTTTAATTGCTGGCAACCAGGTGGCTTCCCTTTTTCTAAACGTAAAGTTGCTTTCTTTAATTCCCCAGCAGATAATTGAGGGCCGCCTACAGTAACAATCCATTGAGATAAGACAGTTGCTTGAGCTATTTTTGGAAGCTTTATAAATTCATTGCGACTCAACCCTTGTTCTTTTTGTAAAAATAAAATAGCTAATTTTGTAATAGCTTCCCTTTCCTGATCTAATTGTCCGAAATTTTGTGCAAGTGAAGTGATTCTTAAGCTACTTCCTGGATATAGTTCTTCAAGACTTGGTAAAATTATTTTTCTTACTTTATTACGAGTTAAACTAATATCATTATTAGTTGGGTCTGGCCATATTGGTATATTTAGCATTTTACATATTGCAGATGTTTCATCCCTTTTAAAACTTATTAGAGGTCTTACTAATTTCAAATCGGCTTTAATTGTTCTTATTGCTTTTATACTTCCAAGCCCAGCTATATTTGTGCCTCGAGCTAGATTAATTATGAATGTTTCTGCTTTGTCAGAAGAAGTATGACCAGTAACTATTCTTTTGCATTGTTTTTTTTTGTTTTTTTTATTGATTAGCTCTACTGTTTCTATTAGATTTTTATATCTCCATTCCCTTGCGGATTCTTCATTGTGTATATTTGACTTATTTGTAACACTGCTATAAAAACTTATACTTCTTTCGATACACCAATCTCGTAAATCAGATAAATAATCAGCGGACTTTTCGTGCCAACCATGATCACCATGCCATACATTTATTTTCCAATCATATATTTTTTTAAGATCTAATATTAAACCCAGCATGGCCATAGAGTCTTGACCTCCCGATACGGAGATTAAAATTGAAGTCTTAGAGGGTAGGAACTCTCTCTCTGAAAGCAGAAACCGATGAAATCGTTCATGCCATATAGTCCATTCATTGCTATGTGATGTGTTTAAGCTCATTGTTTTTCAGCTATTTTTAGATTCATGTTGCTCAGATGAATTTTTAGTATTCTTATTATTAAGAAGTTTAAGGTTCTTTGATGTCTACCATCTCTCATTTTTCTCAATCTCTTCAAGAGAGTTTTCATGATCGCTCATTGCTAAAAGTTATTTCAGGCCTTACAAACTTTGATGCTCTTTCAGTCAAGAAAATTGCGATTTCGGCTGCGTTGGGTGGGGCTGATCTTTTAGATATAGCTTGCGATCCAGAATTGGTCCATCTTATTAGGCAGCATACTGATTGCCCAATTTGTGTTAGTTCAATTGAACCTGAATTGTTTCTCGGGGCGGTTGAGGCAGGCGCCTCAGTTGTGGAGATAGGGAATTTCGATTCTTTTTATGCACAGGGTCGTGTTTTTACTGCAGCAGAAGTAATTGACATGACTAAACGTGCTAAAAGTTTGGTACCCACTACTCCTCTTTCTGTAACGGTTCCCCATATACTTCCTTTAGACGAGCAATCCTCTTTGGCAGTTGATCTGATAAATGCAGGCGCAGATATTATTCAAACTGAAGGAGGAAAAAGTGCTACGCCAACTAGTAGTGGTGTTCTTGGTTTGATTCAAAAGGCTGCCCCAACACTTGCTGCTGTTCATGCCATCTCACAGTCCTTCAAGCAAGCTGATTTGAGGGCACCTATTCTATGTGCTTCCGGACTGTCTTCGGTAACAGCTCCAATGGCGATTGCTGCTGGAGCTTCTGGTATTGGTGTTGGTTCGATTGTTAATAGATTGGATAATGAGTTGGCGATGGTGGCTGAAGTTAAGACGATTAAAGAATCACTTGGTTCAAAAATTAGAGTATAATGCTAATTTAACTATAAAAATTTATTTTTTAATTATACAAAAACATGAATAAATTTTTGTTCTTTACGCATTCTTCTATAATTTTTAAAATAAGATTTTATATATAAACATTTCTATACTTTTAAATTTATGGCAGATTATATTTTGAATGCACCATATACCCCTAAAGGTGATCAGCCTAATGCTATAGAGAATTTATTTAATGGTCTTAAGAAAGGTGATAAATATCAGACATTACTTGGAGCTACTGGTACGGGTAAAACATTTACAGTTGCTAATGTTATTGAGAAAGTAGGCAGATCAGCGCTTGTCTTAGCTCATAATAAAACTTTAGCAGCTCAATTATGTAATGAATTAAGAGAGTTCTTCCCTGATAATGCTGTTGAGTATTTTATATCATATTATGATTATTACCAACCTGAAGCATATGTGCCTATTAGTGATACCTATATAGCCAAAACAGCTTCGATTAATGAAGAGATTGATATGCTTAGGCACTCTGCTACTAGGTCCTTATTTGAAAGAAAAGATGTTATTGTGGTTGCCTCAATTAGTTGTATATATGGTTTAGGAATGCCAAGTGAATATCTTAAGGCAGCGGTTCGTTTTGAAGTTGGTACTGAGATTAATTTGCGCCAATCATTGAGAGATCTGGTCTCCAATCAATATATTCGCAATGATATCAATGTAAGCCGAGGTGGATTTAGATTAAAAGGTGATGTTTTAGAAATTGGTCCTGCTTATGAGGATAGATTAGTTAGAGTTGAAATGTTTGGCGATGAAATTGATTCAATTAAGTATGTAGATCCTCTTACAGGAGAAATATTGAATACGATTAATACAATTAATATATATCCAGCCAAGCATTTTGTGACACCTAAAGATCGTTTGGCAAATGCGATAAAAGCAATTAAATATGAATTAAAAGAACGATTAGATTTATTTCATGATGAGGGTAAATTGTTAGAGGCTCAAAGACTTGAGCAAAGGACAAAATATGATCTTGAAATGTTAAGGGAAGTTGGTTATTGTAATGGAGTGGAAAATTATGCTAGGCACTTATCTGGCCGTGAAGAGGGAACACCTCCTGAGTGCTTAATTGATTACTTTCCAAAGGATTGGTTATTATTTATAGATGAAAGTCATGTAACTTGCTCTCAATTACAAGCAATGTACAATGGAGATCAGGCAAGAAAAAAGGTATTGATAGATCATGGTTTTAGATTACCAAGTGCTGCTGATAATAGGCCTCTCAAAAGTGAAGAGTTTTGGGAGAGAGCTAATCAAACTATCTTTATAAGTGCGACTCCTGGTGACTGGGAACTCTCTATAAGCAATGGAAATATAGTAGAGCAAGTAATAAGGCCAACTGGTGTACTTGATCCTCAAGTGGAGGTTAGACCCACTGAAGGACAAGTAGAAGATTTATTGGTTGAAATACACAAAAGATCAAGAATTAACCAAAGAATTTTGATAACAACTTTAACTAAAAGAATGGCAGAGGATTTAACCGATTATCTTTCAGAAAACTCAGTTCGTGTGCGATATTTACATTCGGAGATTCATTCTATCGAGAGGATAGAGATAATTCAGGGCCTTAGGATGGGTGAATTTGATGTATTAGTTGGTGTTAATCTTTTAAGAGAAGGCTTAGATTTACCTGAGGTTTCACTAGTTGTAATATTCGATGCTGATAAAGAAGGTTTTCTTAGAGCTGAGCGCTCGTTAATTCAAACTATTGGTAGAGCTGCCAGACATGTTGAAGGATTAGCTATTTTATATGCAGATAATATGACTAAATCTATGCAACGTGCCATTTCAGAGACTGAAAGGAGGAGAGAAATACAGATTAAATATAATCAAAAGCACAGTATAGTGCCTAGTCCAGCTGGTAAAAAAGCTAATAACTCTATTTTAAATTTCTTAGAACTTTCTAGAAAAATACAAAGTTCAGATGTTAATAATGATTTGATTAATATCGCTGAAGAGGCTAAAGAGATTTTAGAATCAGGCGAAGATATTTCTTTGGCTTTGGATTCTTTACCAGAGATAATAGATAATTTAGAAGGTAAAATGAAATCAGCTGCAAAAGAATTAGATTTTGAATTGGCAGCTAAGTTACGTGATAGAATAAATAGAATGCGTCAGAGAATGTTGGGCAAAAATTAGTTAATTTAATTCAAATTTATTATTTGTCTAGTTGAAAATATTTATGAACAGCATTTAACCCTTTTAAACCATCATCCTCGGAAACAACACAGCTTGTTCTTATTTCGCTTGTAGCAATCATTACTATATTTATATTTGCATCTGCAAGGGCTCTAAACATTTTAGCAGCAGTTCCTGCTATTGCAGGCATCCCAGATCCAACAGCACTAATGCGATTAATTGATGGTCCATCTTCTAAATAAGAACCAGGCCATTTTGCCATTAAGGGGGCTAACGTCTTCTTAGCAGATATTTTTTCTGATGTTTTGAGTGTAAAGCTAATATCTCTCTCACCATTTTTGTATTGCCTTTCGGATTGAACAATAGTATCTAAGCAAATACATGAATCAGATAATATGCTACATATTGAGCTTGCAATTCCTGGTAAGTCAGGAATTTTACGAACACTGATTTGAGATTGATCAGGATCAAGTGCTACTCCACGTACGGCTGGCTCTCCAAAACCAGATATAATAGGGTTAATTGCTATTTGCTCATTATTTAACTTAAAAGAATTTGATATCGCTTTAATTGCTTTTGAACCTTCAGAACTATCAATCACACAACTTACTTTTACTTCGCTTGTTGCAATAAGTCTTAAATTTATTCCTGATCTATAAAGCGAATCAAATAGTTTTGCGGCAATCCCAGGCCTACCCATTATCCCTGCTCCACTTATACTTATCTTTGTCATGTTATCTTGACTTTTAAAGACTCCACCCATCTCTTTTAAGATGGATTTGCATAAAGATGTAGCCTTAACTAGATTTTTTCTGTTGATTGTAAAGGTAATATCGTTGCTATTACCTTCATGAGTTGATTGTATTATTAGGTCAACATTAATATTCCCTTCTGATAAGTTTTCAAATAGTTGAGCTGCAATACCTGGCTTGTCCGGTATGTGTGACAAAGCAATAACAGCTTGGTTCTCTACTAGCTCTACTCCATCTACAGGGCGTCCTAGCTCAAGACCTTCTCTTCCGATTGCTTTTCTCTTTTTACTGGTTAGTTCTGTGCCAGGAGAGTCATCCCAGCTTGATAGGACTTTTAGATTAATTCCGTAATTCCTTGCGAGCTCAACTGCTCTTGGGTGGAGAACGGCCGCCCCTAAGCTTGCTAATTCCAGCATCTCATCGCAGCTAAGGTGACTCATTAATTTTGCACTCTTTACTTTTCTAGGGTCAGTTGTCAACACTCCAGGGACATCGGTATAAATTTCGCAAGCATCAGCATTTAAGGCAGTAGCAAGCGCAACAGCAGTTGTATCAGATCCGCCTCGTCCAAGTGTTGTAATTTCTGAGGTTCCTCCACTGCTAACACTTGTTCCTTGGAAGCCAGCAACCACAACCACTTTGCCGTCATTGAGTTTGTTTAGTATTCGATCAGTTTTTACTTCTAAAATTCTTGCTCTTCCATGAGCTGATTCGGTCACAATCCCCACTTGTGAACCAGTCATTGATATTGCAGGCGTTCCAAGTTCATTAAGTGCCATTGAAAGTAAGGCAATTGAAACTTGTTCTCCTGTTGCCAATAGCATATCCATTTCCCTTTGTGGAGGAGATTTGCTGATTTTTCTTGCAAGCACTGATAACTCATCAGTTGTCTGTCCCATTGCTGAGACGACTATTACTAAGTCGTTCCCTTCGTCTTTGTTTGTGGAGATTTTATTTGCAACAGCTTTTATGCGATCAACGCTACCAACAGATGTACCACCAAATTTTTGGACCAGTAAAGCCATATAAACGCGTTGTGATTTGACTAATTATTTCACTCTAAAGTGACATTGTGAATTCATTAATCAGCAAACCGTATTTAAAAGCTTCTTTTGGGGATTGACCTCTTTTTAAGGCTATTTCAATTTCAAGTAATTTGCAAAGGAGATCCTTTAGAATCTTTACTGAGCTATCTTGAACTTGTTTTCTGATTACGTAAATTCTTTTTGGATTTCCAATACCAACAAGCTTTGCTATTTCGCTTGCATCCTTATCAGAATCTTTCTCAAGAATTTTGACCCATAAACATAGTCTTATTTGACCTGAAAGCGTTGCAATAATTCTAAGTGGAGCCTCTCCTTGATCTAATATTGTTTCTAGTAAATAAAAAGCATCATTCATTTTATTCTTAATTAATAATTCTCCAACTTTCAGGGAATTGGTATGAATATCATCAATTATAAATTTAACAGACTCTTCTCTTATTAATATTGATTTGCGCGAATTATTGCTAATCTTAGACTCTTCATATAGGGAAAGTTTTTGTAACTCCTTAGATATTCTCTCACTGTCATTTCCTAATGCTTCAGTAATTAAAATAATAGCTTTCGGTTCTATATCAATGGATAATTCTTCAGCAATTCTTTTTACTAATTCTCTTTGTCCTTTTTGATCCCATATAGTTGGAAGTGAGAAGTTTGATTCGAAAGCTTTCTTTTTATTAATTTGCTCACGTAAAATCTTTGTTGTCTTTAGTCTATTGTCAGGTTTGTTTTTATTTATCAGTAATAAATGAGTATTGTTAGGAATGATTTCAATTATATTTTCGAATTTAATAGATAAATCAATTGGACAGGTATTTAGTAAATTACTTCTTCGTAAAAGGACTAATCTTCCTCCAGAACCAAAAGGGGCAGTTTGGACTTCTTCAAGTGCTCTGATTGTCTGTGCGTTATCATCACCGTCTAATCTGCTGAAGTTGACAGTACTCCAGTTGGGATCGAGAATCTTTTCTATGAGTGAGTTGATATGCTTTTCAATAGCTGTTGTATCTTCTCCCCAAATCAAATGTATTGGCATCTGGGTACATTACCTTATTATCTTTTAGATCAATTTAGAGAATATTTCTATGATGAAAGATGAAACAAAAGAATTAGATCATCCAATTTTCAGGGAAAGCATACATTTTATTAAATCAAAGTTGAGAGTCCATAATTTGGATGATCTTCAAGAGCAAGTTTTGCTACGTTTAATCCATACTTCTGGCGACTTCAAGATTGGAAATTTATTGAATTTTAGTGAAGATGCCTGTTTAAAGGCTGTTTCAGCTTTGCAAAAAGGTGCTCCAATTCTTACAGATACCTCAATGGCATCTGCTGCTATATCATCGATGGCAGCAAAGATAAAAAAAACACAGATATTTCAGATTTTGGATTGGGTGTGTAATGAAGATGAGATTAAGGGTACAAAAACAGAATTAGGAATGGAACGTGCTTGGATTGATTTGACAGATAAATTTCCCAAAGAATTATCACCTTTGGTTGTTATTGGAAGCTCTCCAACCGCTTTAAATAAATTGTTAGATTTGATTTCGACTGGATCGCAAGTTCCAAGTCTAATAGTTGGTATGCCAGTAGGATTTATCGGAGTAGCAAAAAGTAAAAAACGTTTAGAGTCTATGGAGTTAGAGATTCCACAAATTAGATTGGATGGATCTAGAGGTGGCGCTGGATGTGCAGCATCAGTTGTCAATGCTTTAATTAGGGCAGCAATTATTTCAAGTGAAGAGGAATAATATTTTGTTATTTTAATCATTAATTTTTGAAGTTTATAGATGTTTTCTTCTGAAGTGTATTTAATAATTCTTTTGATCTTTCAATAACTGCTTGTGGAACACCCGCAAGTCTCGCTGCTTCAATTCCATAGCTTTTATCAGAACCACCTTCTGAAATTTTATGCAGAAATATTAATTCATTTCCAGTTTCTTTTACTAAAACCTGAATATTTGAGATGTTTTTAAAAACTTTTGTAAGTTCATTAAGTTCATGGTAATGCGTAGCGAATATAGTTTTACTTTTAATATTCTTGGCTAAATATTCACTTACAGACCAAGCAATTGAAAGACCATCATATGTTGCTGTACCTCTCCCAATCTCGTCAAGAAGAATAAGAGAATTACTCGTTGCTTGATTAAGTATGTAAGCAGTTTCTGCCATTTCAACCATAAAAGTTGACTGACCTGATGAAAGGTCATCGACAGCACCCACTCTAGTGAAAATTTGATCTGAAATACTTAAACTTGCTTTCTCAGCAGGAACCCAGCTACCAATTTGGCCAAGCAATTGAACTAAACCAATTTGCCTTAGATAGCAACTTTTCCCACTTGCATTTGGTCCAGTCAGTATTAAGAGATCATTTTCCAACCCAATATCTACATTGTTTGGCTGAAATACTGATTGTGCTAGCATAATTTCTACAACAGGATGTCGACAATTTTTTATAAGTATTTGATTACTTTCTTTAGATGAGCCGATATCTTTTATTTCCGGCGCACAGTAAGATTGTGTGGCAGCAACTTCAGCCAGCCCTGCTAATGTATCAAGCCCTGCAATAGATCTTGCGGTGCTTCTCAATAGATCAGAGTATGTTCCTATATATTCTCTTAAATCACAAAATAATTCATATTCTTTTTGTGCTGATCTTGCTTTAAGTTGAAATATTTTCCCTTCTCTTTCTTTTAGTATAGGAGTAATAAATCTTTCTTCATTGGCAAGAGTTTGCCTTCTAATCCAATGTTCAGGTACGCTATTTGCTTTAGATTTGGATACTGAAAGGAAGTAACCAAATGTTCTATGATATTGAAGCTTTAGATTATTAATCTTACTATTTTCCTTTTCTATATTTTCTTGATTCTTTAGCCAATTATCTTGATCATCCAGCTGATTTCTTATCCCATCTAGTAAATTATCTACACCATCTTGGATGATCCCACCTTCAGTCAGGCTTAATGGTGGATTCTCAACTAAGTAATATTTTATTTTGGTACATAATGATTCTAATTTCTTATTTTCTTTTGCTATATATTGTAACCATGAAGGACCATTGCTTTTTAGTTCTTGAATGCATTGTTGAATGAAGGGCAGTCTTCTTAGAGCTTCGGCAATAGCCATTAAATCTCTAGCCCCCGCTTGCCCTGCGCTAGCTCGACCAGCTAATCGCTCAAGGTCACCCATAGCCCTTAGAAGATTTCTAATTTTTTTTCTAAGTTCTCTTTCTTTAACTAATTCAGAAATTATTGATTGGCGTTCAATTATTTTCGACTTTTTAATTAATGGCTCTTCAACCCATCGGCGTAAGTTTCTTCCACCCATGGCTGTTAAGGTGTTATCTATGGCCCAAAGTAAAGACCCATGAAATTGACCATCTTTTTGTGTTGAAGTTATTTCAAGATTTCTTCTGGTATGTGAATCTAGGATTAGATTCTCTCGTTGATGTTTAAGTATTGGGATGTCTAATGAGAATTCTGCAGAATTGATATTAATTGATTCACTTTTTGTAGCTGGATTTGTATTTTTTAAATATAATATCAGGCTGCCAATACTAATTATTGCCATTGGACTCTCTTTTATTCCAAGGCCATCAATTGTCTTAATTTTGTAATGCTCTTTAATTGCTATTGCAGTCTCTAGTTCATTGAAATATGACTTGTTAATGTGAGTTATATGTGAATTTCTAGGGCACCATTTTGATGAGGGTAAATCTAAATATTCTTTGCATATAACTTCCGCAGCTTCTAGTTTAGATAATTCTTCATGCAAGAAGTTGATTCCCACTCTTTCCATCGCTATTAATTCTCCAGTGCTTACATCTGCGCAAGCTAAACCCCATTTAAACTCTTTCGATTCAGCTACTTTTTCTATTACAACTGCGGCTAACCAATTATTTCTTCGAGCTTGTAGCATTCCCTCTTCAATGACTGTGCCAGGAGTTAATACTCTTGTGATTCCTCTTCTGAGTAAATTGCCTTGTGAGGGTGATGTTTCTAGCTGATCGCAGATTGCAACACAAAGTCCTTTTTTAATAATTTCTGCACAATATCTTTCCGCCGCATGATGCGGTATGCCTGCCATAGGGACTCTCCCTATTGATTTTCCTCCTTCCTTACCAGTCAATGTGAGTTCTAATAGTTGAGATAGTTTTATTGCATCCTCAAAAAAGCATTCATAAAAGTCACCCAGTCTATAAAGCAATATTTTCTGAGGATTTTCTTTTTTAAGCTCTACGTAATGTCTCAGCATGGGGGTCAGCTTTTCATGAGACACATCGGAATGATTAGACCAAGTTTGAGTATTTTCTTGAGGTTGACATGAGCTTCCTTTATGGGGGCTATCAGAATTACGGCTTTCAATTTTTGTTTTTTTAGGAGCTCTTGGACGAGCTAAAGCATCTTGAGTTAACTCTTCGTCAGAAATTCCTACTGGAATATCCTCTCCAGGATTTTCTGAAGTTTTAATTGTGGCATTGATCTCTATGCTCTCTCCAAAGAGACTGCCCTGCAAGGGATTAGACATAATCAGCTAAAAGTCTTTTATTTGTTTGTTTACGGCATAGTAAGTGCATTGAATCTGTTTGGATGTGAAGCCTCGCGACACCATATGTAATTTTTCGTTTTTTTCCCTTATGACATGTGAGAATTAGCAAAATTAAGGAGCATTGGCTCACTCGTAATTTTTTTTCCATGCAGTTAATCAGCTTCATCGCAGCGAACGCACTCTTATTCGCTTCATTGATATTGGTGATTGGTGTTCCTGTTCTTTACATGACCCAAAGCGATCCCTCAGACAACAGAAACAAGGAAATTCGCATTATTGAAATCATCGGAGGAGTTTGGTTCCATCTGGTTTTGATTAATGGTGCAGTGGCTTCATTTATTTGATGTTTCCAAAATCTCCCAATTAATGGGAGTATGGAGCCGGTTGGTTCTTTAAAAAATGTCAACGATAGAAGGACGCTTTACGAGCGCCTCGGAATTGAACGTGGCAATAGTGGTTGCTCGTTTTAATGATTTAGTCACAAGCAAGCTTCTAAGCGGCTGTTTGGATTGCCTGCATAGGCATGGTATTGATACATCCGAGTCAAGTAATCAGTTGGATATAGCTTGGGTACCAGGTTCTTTTGAGCTACCCTTGATTTCACAATCCTTAGCTAAAACAGGACGCTATCAGGTGGTTATAACACTTGGAGCTGTTATAAGGGGAGATACTCCTCATTTTGATGTCGTAGTAGCAGAGGCAAGTAAAGGAATTGCTGCAGTTTCCAGAAATACAGGCATTCCTATTATTTTTGGTGTTTTAACAACAGACACCATGCAGCAAGCTTTGGAGAGAGCCGGTATCAAAAGTAATCTTGGGTGGAGCTATGCTTTACAGGCTTTGGAAATGGGTTCTTTGATGGGTGAATTAAAATAAAAATACGAACACTTCAAAAAATTAAATTGACCAATTCACCTTTCCTAAGGCATGCTTATGTTCGTTGTAGGATTAATTAGACTCAGATTTCATGTGCGGATGTAGCTCAGTGGTAGAGCATCTCCTTGCCAAGGAGAGGGTCGAGAGTTCGAATCTCTTCATCCGCTTTTTTTGATTCTTAATCATCAAAACCTATTAATCTCAATTACTTTATTAAATAAGTTGATTTCTTGTAAATTGTTTTGAAAAATAATTAAATTTATCTAATGTGTATATTTAAACTTGAAAAGCTTTCGAAAAAATGCAAGGCTGAATTCATCTTGGGCCTTTATAAGCCTTGAGATAATGATTTACAAAAGAAAATCAAACACTACTTCTACATGATGAACAGACGCTGCAGAATCACCGGTGATGTCGTAACTAATGTTCTAGATTTTGGTAGACAGCCCTTGGGTAATGGTTTTCTCTTGCCTAATAACTATAAAGATGAATATTTTTACCAGATGTCAATAGGCTTCTGTGAGCAATCTTTTATGATGCAATTAAATGAGCAACCATCTCCTGAAAAGATGTTTCATGAGGACTATGCATTTTATTCAAGTACTTCTCGTTATATGGGTGACCATTTTGAAGAATTTGCGAATTATCTTCTTCAGTCAGAATATCTTTCCAATAAAGATCCTTTTGTTGTCGAACTAGGATGTAATGATGGTATCTTTTTGAAGCACATAGCATCTAAAAATATTAATCACTTAGGTATTGAACCTTCCTTAAATGTAGCAACTTCTGCTAACTTAAATGGGGTAGAGACAATATCTGAGTTTTTTGGTATTGATTTAGCTAGAAAAATATTAAAAAAATATGGGCAGGTAGATGCGTTTATTGCTGCTAATGTAATGTGTCATATTTCTGATATCAATGGAGTTGTAAAAGGAATCAGCGAGCTTATTAAGCCTGAGGGAGTCATCATCTTTGAAGACCCATATTTAGGAGATGTTATTAGAAAGACATCCTATGACCAGATTTATGATGAACATGTCTTTATTTTTTCTGGACTTTCCATACAGGCTTTATTCTCAAATTATGGATTTGAACTAATTGATTTATTGCCTCAGTCAACACATGGAGGATCAATGAGATATGTCTTGGCTAAAAAAGGTGTTTACTTAGTCAAGGATTCTGTGTCGAATATATTAAGAGAGGAACATAATATTGGTTTAGATAATATTGATACAATCAGAAAGTTTTCTGAGAAGGTCCAAAAGTCAAAAAAAGACTTGGTAGAGCTACTTTCATTTTTAAAGAAACAGGGTAAAAGGGTTGCAGGTTATGGAGCTACTTCAAAAAGTACAACAATCTTGAATTATTGCGGAATAGGACCTGAACTAATTGAATATATTTCAGATAGTACACCTATAAAACAAGGCAAATTTTCACCTGGAATGCATATTCCTATATATTCCCATGATAAATTTGTAGATAATCCACCTGATTATGCTGTGTTATTTGCATGGAATCATGCAAAAGAAATTATGGAAAAAGAAACTAATTTTATTGCAAATGGAGGTAAATGGATTACTCATGTACCTGAGGTTAAGATACTTTGAAAGTCCTTTGTACTAATCCTGGCGCACAGTTTTATAATTATCAAACTGAGATTGAAGAGGGAGTATCTAATGTATTAAGGAGTAATTCCTACATCATGGGGAACCATGTTAAAAATTTTGAGAAAGATTTCTCAAGATATATAGGTGTGAAATTTGGAGTTGGAGTTGCAAATGGCACAGATGCTATTGAAATTGCCCTACGAGCACTAGAAATTGGGCAAGGAGATGAGGTTATAACTGTTTCTCATACTGCAGTTGCAACAGTAGCAGCTATTGAGGCCGCAGGTGCAAAGCCCGTCTTAGTAGATATTGATCTAAATTCTTATACAATTAATCCACTTAATTTAAAAGACGCTTTAACTGCAAATACTAAAGCAATATTAGTCGTTCACCTTTATGGTCAAGCAGCATATTTAGATGATATTATTGATTTTTGTGAGAAGTATAATTTAAATTTAGTTGAGGATTGTTCTCAAGCTCATGGAGCTAAAATTAATGGCAAAAGACTTGGTAGTATTGGTAAAATAGCCTGTTTCAGTTGTTATCCAACTAAGAATTTAGGAGCACTTGGTGATGCAGGTATAATTACAACAAATGATTATGTTTTAGCCGAAAAATGTAAGATGATTAGAGAATATGGTTGGAAAACTAAATTTACAAGTGAGTTGATAGGGCGAAATTCAAGGTTAGATGAAATTCAGGCTTGTATTCTTAACATTAAGCTTAAATATCTTGATAAGAATAATAAGCAAAGACGAAATATAGCTGAAAATTATAATTCATTAATAAATAATCAATTCATCAAAACACCAGTAGTGAGAGATATAAACTATCATGTTTATCATTTATATGTAGTCTATACTGATTTTAGAGATCAATTATTAGAATACTTGAAAGAATTAGATATTCTTGCCGGAATTCATTATCCAGTTCCAATTCATGATCAACCAGCTTATAAAAATAGAATTCAGGTTGCAGGAACTTTAAAGAATACTAATCTTGTCTCCAGAAAAATACTATCTCTACCAATGTATCCTGAGCTTACTAATAATCAAGTTGAATATATTATTCAAGCAATTAATAAATTCAAGACTTAATGTTAATTACTCATTGCTCTTTGGAAGGAATTTGCTTGATAGAACCAGATAGGTTTATAGATAATCGTGGCATGTTTTATGAGTTATTCCAGGAAAAGCGTTTTTTACAAAACCAAATTAGAAATGATTTTAAGCAAGATAATATTTCAATATCTAATAAAAATGTTCTTAGAGGTCTTCATTATATGAAGAAAAATCCCCAGTCTCAACTTTTAACAGTTATTAAAGGTTCAATTTTTGACGTAGTTGTTGATATTAGGCCAAGTTCCTGTACTTACGGTAAATGGTTTGGCACTAATCTTTCAGAAGATAAAATATCTCAAATATATATGCCAAAAGGTTTTGCGCATGGTTTTTACGTCTTTTCTGATATAGCTATACTTCATTATAAAGTATCAGAAAATTTTGATCCAGAAGATGATTGTGGAATCTTATGGTCTGATCCAGATCTAAATATAGACTGGCCAGTCAGTGAACCAATAGTTTCAAATAAAGATCTATTAAATAGTAAATTTAGTCAAATATAATCAATTTTATTCATGATACAATCCTTTTATAAATATAAAGTAGATTTACATAAGGGAATATACAAAAAAATTAATTCTCTTCTAGTTAAACATGGTTGAATTCAACTCTAATATCAAGCGTGTAGTTGTGACCGGCGGTGCTGGTTTTATTGGTGGCGCTTTAATTAGAAAACTTTTAACTGATTATGACGTTAAAGTCTTTAATCTAGATAAATTAAGCTATGCAAGTAATTTAGAAAGTATTCAACAAATATTAGATAATAAGAAAAATATAGTTTCAAACAAATATCAGCTAATTAATGTTGATCTTTCAAATTTTGAAAAAACTCAAGATGCTATATCTATCGCTGACCCTGACTTCGTATTTCACCTTGCTGCAGAGAGTCATGTTGATAGATCAATAGATGGGCCTAGGAAATTTCTTGAGAGCAATGTATTGGGAACCTTCAATTTGTTGCAAGCCCTTTTATCTCATTGGGAAGGTCTCTCTAATACAAGAAAAACTTCTTTTAGAATGCATCATATAAGTACTGATGAGGTTTTTGGTTCACTTCAATCAGAAGGTCGTTTTACTGAGACAACCCCTTATGATCCACGAAGTCCTTATTCCGCAACTAAAGCGGCAAGTGACCATCTTGTAAGTGCTTGGCATCATACTTATGGATTGCCAGTAATAATTACGAATTGCAGTAATAACTATGGCCCATGGCAATTCCCAGAGAAACTAATACCATTAGTGATACTTAAGTGTTTATCTCAACAGGAAATACCTTTGTATGGTGATGGAATGAATATTAGAGATTGGTTATATGTAGATGACCATATCG
>CETG01049856.1_pt1 | contig 29556 bp, 31 predicted proteins | sample 361471 | NCBI WGS metagenome assembly CETG01 (sample SAMEA2622696, study PRJEB7988) | marine metagenome | isolation source: saline water (ENVO:00002010), including | reverse complement strand
AATAAATCTAAATAAATTCCCTGATTATTCCCATACTCTTTTCCCATAGAATATTTCTTTGTTTCTTATTAGTCGCTAATGGTGATGTCCTTGACAACTTTGGGTAGCCTCTGAAATTATATTTTGGCCCATAATGTTCACCACTTTTTGCTACTTGTGAAGTTGCTGCAAATAATTGCGGCAGTGCTCCCATCTCAGCTGATTGGAAAAAAGGACTAAAAAACTCTAAAGAAAATTTTTCAAAACGGCTTGGTTTTGGTTTTTGTGCATTAAAAAGGTTAGTTTTTGCAATACCTGGATGAGCTGCTAAAGAAAATATATTTTTATCTTTTAATCTTTCATGTAAATCTAATGCAAACATTACATTAGCAAGTTTACTCTCTGCGTAGGATTCCCATTTGTTATAGTATCTTTCACATCTTAAGTTTTCCCAATTCCCTTTTCCAAAAAACTGTGCTCCTGATGTGACTGTAACAATTCTAGATTTTTCTTTTTTTTCTAAAAGAGGTAAAAGTTTAAGTGTTAAAAGCATATGGGCTAAATGGTTTACTGCAAATTGAATTTCATATCCTTGTGCATTATAAGTTTTAGGAGGATGCATAATTCCCGCATTATTAACAAGTAAATCTAAGCAATTAAAATCATCCAAAATCTGATCTGCTTTTTCAGAGACTATTTTAAAATCTGATAAATTAAGTTCTAAGCTACTTAATTGTGCATCAGGTATAAGCTTTTCTAATTCAAGTTTTGTTTTATTAGCTTTTTCTAATGTTCTGGAAGCTATTATTACATGACAACCTTTTTGAGAAAGGGCTCTTGCTGTGTAGTATCCAAGTCCACTATTAGATCCTGTAACTAAAGCTAATTTACCTTGAAGATTTGGGATGTCTTCAGTTGTCCATTTTTTTATATTTTCCTTCTCATTAGTTATTATCATTTTTTAGTAATATTTTGTTTATCAATCTTAATTAAAACTTAAAAATATCGTGAGCAAATAAATTTTACCTTAGAAAATACTGCTCCTAATTAAAAGAAATAATAGATGATTTTGATATTAGGTTTAAGAATAATTATTTAAAAACAATAGAATTATTTTTGGGAAAATCTCAATTTTTTATTGCATATTGCCATTCTTCTCTTTGAAAGCAATTTACTTCTCGTTGGTATTGAAGTTTTCTACTATTTATTTTGATAATAATCCCATCTGTAGGATAGTTCGAGAATAGATTGCCTTTTAACCATTCTTTTCTAAAAGTCTCGACTTGGCTTGTGAAATTTGTGTAATAACTATGAGGGGTGATAAAACCACATTTCTTAAGATAGTTAAGAGTTTCATATTCGTTAAGCCTTCCATTAAGTATTTGGAAACAGCAAAAGTTAAAATCTTCTCCCAATCCTTCATTATTGTGTAGGTACTTGCATGTATTTCTTTGGGAAATTGAGGCGGATTCATTTGGGGCATAGAGCTCGCCTCTAACTTGAAAATCTCGTTTGATAGGAAGATTATTGGGTACATTTTGAATCTTTTTAATTCTACTTGTAACATTTGATCCGTCTCTTGTAATGGCTTTACTAAATGTGCCATTTATGTATTGAATTGCAATAGCACAACCATCTATTTTTGGCTGTATACTCAAACGAGTATTTTTAAGTAAACTATCCAAAAATTTCCTATAGTTTTTACTCTCTATTGACGGCAATTTTAAATTCTTTTTTTGATTAAAATAGTTACATCTTGGATCAGTTCTAACTAAATTTCTCTCTAGGTGATCAAATGCCTCATCTGAAATAATTGCATTTCCTATCCTATATTGCTCATCAAGATACTTAACATTTTTTTCTAGTATTGAAGCCATGCTATAGATTTTAAATAAATTTAGAAACTATAATTTTCCATTAGATTATTTTCCTACGACGTAGTTGTTGTTGGAAGTATAAAATGATATATAAAGATGTTTTAATAAAATTGTTTTTTAATTTGTTATCGTTAATTCATTTTGAATATAGAGTTGCTTTTTATTCAAAAATTATTTCTTACTTATTCAATTAAACTTTACTTAACTAGGCATTATGGGATTATTCAGCGCAGCTGATAATAAATTGAAAAATTTTTTAGAAGAGAAAATAGAATTATATGGTACTTATAGAAATTATGATTATGGTCCTGAAGAAGAAAATTACGTTTCAAAAATCTCGCAATTTACATCTCATAGAGTTTTATTAGAGTATTCAATAATTAAAATGGCTAATCAAAAAAATAAATCCAAAAGTGTTAATAAATTCATTGAAGAAGTTTATTGGCGTGTTTATTGGAAAGGTTGGCTTGAAAATAAACCAAAAGTTTGGGAAAATTTTGTCGTAGGAAATGATCAAAAATATGATTATGCACTTTACGAAAAAGCTATAAATGGTAAAACAAATTTGCCTTTTTTTAATTCATGGGTAAATGAATTAAAAGATTACAATTATCTGCATAATCATTCAAGGATGTGGTTTGCCAGCACCTGGATTTTTAATTTAGGATTGCCTTGGGAGCTAGGAGCTAAATTCTTTTTAGAAAATTTGTTTGATGGAGATAGTGCCTCGAATACATTAAGTTGGAGATGGGTCGCAGGATTGCATACAAAAGGCAAAAAATATCTTTTTACTCCAGAGAATCTTAGGAAATTTTCAAATAATAGATATCAAATTAAAGAGATCTCAAATAAAGAAATTGACCTTCAAGAAAATTTTGGAATTGATTTTGAAGACGAAATTTATTCATGCAGCATGCAAAAGAAGAATAAATTTCTAATTTTATTTGAAAATGATCTAAATATATCAACTTTAAAAAGTTTAATAAATCAATATCAAAATGTTCTTCTAGTCTTATTAAGTGATAATCATAGACAAATAAAAATTTCAGAAAAAGTTTTTAATTTTAAAGATTCTTTATTAACTGAATTCGCAAGTAATTTTTCTAATATTGAAATGATTCAATCTTCTTCCCTGGATAAAAAGTTAAAAAATATCAATCAATTAGATTTACTTTATCCTGGGGTTGGAGACAATTTAGATTTTTTAAAAAGATATATTTATAAGAAAAAATTGGAAATTAATTATTTAGTCAGAGATGAAGATAGATTCTCTTGGAAATATGCCAAAAAAGGTTTCTTCAAATTTAAAGAAAACATACCTAAGATAAACAAATTCATAGATAAGGCAGTTAATATTTGATCAGTATTTCCTAAAGGTTTTACTGAGTAAGGTAATAAATGTATCTACTTTGTTTTTCAAAACTACTAGCAGAACTATTCCGCTTAAGTATAAATACTTAAATAAATATTAGTTTTGTCTTTTGACCCACGATGGTAAAGATATATTAGTTATTTTTACTTAAGAGTAAATTAAAGTTTTAGAAGTGCTTTCGACCATTCTTACAAAATCATTTAGTAAAGATACAGCTTTATTGCTACTTCGTGTAATAACAGGTACTGTATTGATTCATCACGGATTTGAAAAAATAGCAAATATAGAAAACTTTGCTGATGCTTTCGTAAAGCCTCTACATCTACCTTTCCCAATATTTTTATCGTATGTAGCTGCATTTTCTGAAATTGGAGGAAGTTGGTTATTAATAATTGGTCTAGCTACCAGACTTGGAGCATTAGCTATTGTTGGTACGATATCAGTTGCTATTTATCATGCTTTAGTCACTGCAGGTTTTAATATTTACTTATTAGAACTCTTATTACTCTACTTCGCCTCAGCTGCATGTATTACTCTTACTGGTCCAGGCAATTTTTCATTAGATGAAGTTATTATAAGAATTTTAAAGTCTGAATCTGATGAGATAGAAGTAGCTACACTTACAATTAATAAAAAATCTGGCAATCTTAAAGTTGAAGAATTAAATGAAGTAAAAAAAGAAGGTTTCTTTAGGTTTTTACAATCTAATTTATTGTCTGAAACTTCAAGCTAATTTTTTTGGATAAAGACTTCTAATCAATTTTTCTCTCTTTCTTAGATTATTATAAGTTTCATATTTAATTTTGAGTGTAGCTTCTATAAGGCTTACAAACATCCCAAATGCTGTAACCCATAATAAAAACATAATTGGATTTTCATTAATTGTTGAGAAATTCATTTATATAATATCTCTTTATTAAACTTGACCCATTAAAAAATTTTTTCAACTAATTAAAACAATTTAGAAATATTTTTATGGATTAAGTCTTGACCTAACCCAATTTTTTCTTTTTTCCCAAAGATATCTTTTATGGAAAGGTCTTTCTAATTTCAAAAGTTCTACTGTATGTATTGCTATCTCAAATACCATGAAGTTAATGGGTTTTTCTTTCTCTATTTGGATATTTTCAAAATTTAAATTATTAAATTCCTTGCCTGGGGTCGGCCAAAACCATAAAGATCTTGATTGCTCACTAAGATTATTCCAATATTTATTATCATCATGAATGACATACGCGTTACCTTTAAATCTAAATTGAGATTTAGTTTTAGATAGAATCCATAAAATTTCAACATTATTATTTATATCAATATCTTTTACTTTTTCACTTCTACGGTCTGTAAAAATGATCATTGAGTCATCTTTTATCCATTCTCTAAAAACAACTGTCCTTAATCTAGGTTCATTTGATTTAGAAATAGTTGCCATTTGAATCCATCTATTTGATAGAAATTTACCTTCTTTATTTTGGGATGATTTTAATTCTTGTTTCCAATGAGGATAATTTTCTTCAATCATTAATATTTAGGAAAAATTAATCCACTCCTTTTTTTATATTCACTGAATGATTTGTATTTTGCTAATGATTGATCTTTTTTTAGCATTCTTGGGACAAATATTAAAAAGAAAAATACTCCTAATATTAGAAAAGGTATAAAGCTCATTGATAAAATAGAAAATGATAAATAAATAAGTACTTCACCTAGATAATTTGTATTTCTTATATTTTTGAAGAATCCATCTCTAATTAGATCTTTCTTTAATTTTAGTGTGAAGTATTTTTGTGCATCACTAGCAAAATGGAGGAAAACTCCAAATATATTTATTGAAATGCATAATGCAATAACTGAATATGGAACAACTGTTTGAGAACTTATTAATAGAAAAGGAGCTACCCAATAACTTCCTAAAAATATAAAACCTATAATGGCTGTAAATATATTGATTTCCTCTCTAAAATAAGGGTCAGGAAATATTTTTTCCTTTAATAGCCACAAAATTCCATAAGTTCCATGTAATGATAAATAAACCCATGCTGATATAGAGTAATTACTATAGAAATACATCAATCCAAATACAACAAAAATTGTAAGACCTTTATGTAAATTGATTATCTGATTTAATTTCATTTCATTTTTTTATTAATATAAAAAAATTTAAAATTAATTGTGGCTGAATTAATCGTTGAAGTTTTATTTCTTCTATTTGTTAATTGATAAGTGGGCGATACTGGAATCGAACCAGTGACCCCTACCGTGTCAAGGTAGTGCTCTACCTCTGAGCTAATCGCCCTAATCTATAATTATTTATCAAGGGAAAATAAAATTCCCCTTATAAGAAGATAGCAGCTGAAGTATTCATTTTTTAATTAATTTAATTTTCCACCTTTCCCTTTTTGTTTTTTCCATAGAAAATATTTTAACTAATCCCTTATTTTCTAATTGAATAATGTCACCTTCTTTTGTTAAGTAAGTTGGTTTAAATACTTTCAAGCCATTGACACTCATAAGCCCATTTCTTATACGATCATTGATTTTATTTCTTGAAAGTCTAAATCCTGCTGATGCTATGGCATCTAGTCTTTTAGATGCTTCGACTGTTGAGATATATTTTTCATTTCTTATTATTGGAATTTTTAATTCTTCTAATGCAACTATTCTCATCTCAACCGCTACATCTCTTAAAAAGTGGGTATTTGGAGAAAAAGATTTTATGCTTTTTTGATTAATAATACCTTGTGCACCTCTATCTCCTAAAGTCCAAATATCACCAATATACTCTTCTTTTACTAAAAATTCTTTAAGTAGATTTCTGAAATCTGATTGGCTAGCATTATCAAATAAGAAATTTCCTCTCATCTCAATACCTATCGCGGGAAAATTGTTTTTTATTTCTGAATCAGATTTATTAAGTGATTTTCTACAACATGCAATTTTAGCTCTATCAGAGTTTTTATAACCTCCATAAATGAGATAGTAAAGATCATCTAAATTTGTAAAACTTTTAAGGATATCGTTATATATATACGAAGGAATAAAGTCAGTCCAATAAATTTCCCAGTTTTTGAAAGCCAAGTTGGAAATATTAATTAGTTGCAGAATTTCCTTCTTATGATGACTATCTATTAAAAATTCTTTTAAATCGAGCATTTAATTTTCTAATATCATCAGATCTATGGGTCTAGCTTCTCTAAGAATTATCCAAGGAAGCTCATAGCCAATTTCATTCTCCAGCAAGATTAACCATTTTCCTTCCTTATTGAAATTAATTATTGGTCTTAATTCTTTACTTCTGTTCATATTGATACTTGCTGAAGCAACAATACTTCCTAAGAAGCCAGAACCCATTCCCAGTATGCCTCCTAAAATTGAATTGCTTAATGGGTTTAAACCTAAAAAATCAAAAGTAGATAAATTGGTCATATTAGAAAAAGTTAAACCTGCAATAAAGCCAAAAGGCATCAACCAATTTCGCATGTTTCTTTGTCTGATCTTTCTATCAAGTTTTGGATTTAGAATTCTTACTTTTTCTATAACTTCAATATTTTGGAAATCTTTAATATTAGCAAGTAAATTTCTCTGATCTAACGATATTTTTTCTTCCAAAGGAATTATCAATAATCTTTCTGATAAATAAATTGTTTTATCTTCAAAACTATTTAAAAGTTCTAAACAATTCTGAAGTTCATTAAATACTAAGATACATTTAGTCAAATTCAATTCCTCAAATGTTGATTTCTTGATTCAATTTAATAAAACAAGCTGTATTTACTATAGATAAGTAAAGTAGATAATTAAAGAACAAATCTTAAATGCCAAAAGTTCTAATTACAGATCCAATAGATCAAGCTGGGATAGATATCCTCTCACAGGTAGCTCAAGTTGATCAAAAAATTGGTATCGCAGACAAGGAATTAAGTATTCTCCTAAAAGATTATGATGCATTAATGATTCGTTCAGGGACACAAGTAACGGGCGAAATTATTAATTCTTCAAAGAAGCTAAAGATAATTGGTAGAGCTGGGGTGGGAGTTGATAATGTTGATGTCAAAGCTGCAACCCAAAAAGGGGTTTTAGTTGTAAACTCACCAGGCGGAAATACAATAGCTGCTGCAGAACATGCTATTGCGATGATGTTAGCTTTATCTCGTAATTTACATATAGCTCATACCAGCACAATCGCTGGTAAATGGGAAAGGAAAAAATTTGTTGGTAATGAGCTATTTAATAAGAAATTAGGTGTAGTTGGTTTAGGAAAAATTGGTACTCACGTTGCTAAAGTTGCTAATGCTCTAGGTATGGATGTTATTGGATATGATCCTTACGTTTCTAATGAAAGGGCACAACAAATGCAGGTTAAATTATCTGAATTAAAACTTCTTTTTGAGATCTCTGATTATGTAACTTTGCATTTACCGCGTACTGCCGAAACAGAGAATTTAGTGGATATTAATATTTTAAAATCCATGAAAAATACAGCAAAGCTTATTAATTGCGCTAGAGGTGGAATTATAGATGAAAACGCTTTAGCTGAAGCTCTTAATTTATCTTTAATTGGTGGAGCTGCTATTGATGTATTTTCGGAAGAACCATTAAATAATAATTCACCGCTTTTAAAAGTTGAAAAGAATTTAATATTGACACCGCATTTGGGAGCTTCAACGAAAGAAGCTCAAGAAAATGTTGCAATTGATGTTGCAGAACAAATAAGAGATGTTCTTTTAGGATTATCAGCGAGAACTGCTGTAAACATTCCTGGTTTAAGTCCAGATATTATGGATAGTTTAAAACCGCATTTGCAATTAGCAGAAACTTTAGGCCTTTTGATAAGTCAACTTTCAGGTGGTCAGATTCATAAATTAGAACTTAAGTTACAGGGAGAATTTGCGCAACATCCTTCAAAGCCATTAGTAATCGCAAGTTTAAAAGGGCTTTTAACAAAAGCTTTGGGAGATAGGATTAATTATGTAAATGCTTCTTTAGAGGCTGAATCTAGAGGCATTAATGTAATTGAGAATAAAGATGAGTCTAGACCTGAGTTTGCAAGTGGATTATTGCAACTGACAACTTTTGGTGATAAGGGAGAAAATAGCGTTGCAGGTAGTATATTTGCTGATGGTGAATTAAGAATTATAAGTATTGATCAATATCCAGTAAATGTTTCTCCTAGTAGGTTTATGTTGCTGACTAGACATCGTGATATGCCTGGAATTATTGGGAAATTAGGATCTTTATTAGGCGACCATAATGTCAATATTGCATCTATGCAGGTTGGTAGAAAAATTGTAAGAGGAGAAGCAGTGATGGTTGTCAGTGTAGATGATCCTATTCCCTCAACTCTACTGGATTCCATTCTTAAGGTTGAGGGTATTACTAGCGCTAATCCTGTAACACTATAAGTTTATTGTTTTACTGATGGTATCCAGGAAATGGTTCAGATTAACTTTTTTAATTGAAAAAAATTTAGAGGATTTAATTATTTGGAAGTTAAGTCAATTAAAAATAGCAGCTTATGCTTTTAACTTTTTATATGGGAAACCAAATTTTCTAAAAGTTGAAATTTGGCTACTTTCTACAAAATGTACTGATAAATACAAAGTTAAATTACAAAAAATCTTTAAAGAACTATTGAAAGAGAATAATAATTATTCACCAAAATTTTATTGGAACATTACTAATGAAGATTGGCTTAATAAGTGGAAAGAGTTTTGGAGTCCTGAGCAAATAGGTAAGAATTTCGTTGTTTTACCGTCTTGGATTAACCTTCCAAAAGAATTTGCTAATAAAAAAGTTATAAAAATTGATCCAGGAGCTGCTTTTGGTACTGGAAGTCATCCATCTACCTCTCTTTGCCTTCAAGAGATGGAAAATATTAAAATCTATAATAAAAAAGTTCTAGATATTGGTTGTGGAAGCGGAATACTTACTATTGCAGCAAAACTATTAGGAGCGAATAACTTACATGCATTAGATAATGATTATTTAGCTATTAACTCTACAGAAGAAAACCTTAAATTAAATTTTAGTAAAACAACAGATTTCCATCTTTATGAAGGTTCTTTTCAAGAACTTAAAGATAATAAATCAATAAAAGATTTTGACTTGATAATGTGTAATATTCTTGCTGATGTAATAAGTTTAATGATTCCAAACATTTCAAGAGTTTTAAATCTCAATGGGAAGCTGATATTAAGTGGAATATTATCTTCTCAACAAAGAGAGATTATCAAAATATTAAATTTAAATCATTTATCGGTAGATAATGTATCATCAGAAAAAGATTGGGTTTGCATTAAATCAACAAAAACTTCTCAATAGAATGATAAAAATGCTCACCCTAAATACATAATTTTTGTTACATTTTTTACCTTAAAACTAGCTAAAGTTTTAAAAAAAATGTATAAAATAAATTTAATAATGTATTTTTCTTTACTTCAAAATTTTTGGAAAATGACTTCTTACAAGGTGACACTCATTAGTGAAAGTGAAGGTATAAACTCAACTATCGAGGTACCTGATGACCAATATATTTTAGATGCTGCAGAGGAACAAGGAATAGATGTTCCTTATTCTTGTAGAGCAGGTGCATGTTCGACATGTGCAGGAAAAATTACTTCTGGTACCGTTGATCAATCTGACCAAAGTTTTCTTGACGACGATCAATTGGCAGCAGGTTTTGTTTTAACATGTGTGGCTTATCCAACTTCAGATGTAACAATTAGTACTCATGCAGAAGAAGATCTTTACTAGAGAGATAATTAAATATAAATAAATAATTTTATGTGGTTGTAAGTTTATATTTTTCTGTCAACCTCTAATAAGGCACCCAATTAGCAAAATAATGAATAAGTTTAAATTTTTTAAATTTGGTTCAATTCAATCTAGTTTAGGAGGCCAATATAGTTATAAGATCATTGGTCCTTGCTGTAGGCTATATGATAGAGAAGAATTACCCTGGCCATGCTCAAGACTTGCTTGGAGAAGCAAAGAACCGAGCTGGAGAAGAATTGGTGCAAGATTTGTTGCGGATATGGCCTCTAGAAAATGTCCATCTTACTCAGTAGTAATTTTAGAACCAGGTTCAAAACCAGTTGAGACTGTGAAAACCTTCTTTTCAGATAAGTTTTCGATTGAGATGCAAGAGTGGTGGTATAGCAAAAAACCAGGCTCAAGGGAACCTGGTAATGTCTTTCCTTCAAATATTTAATTTGATATTAAGCTTTTGGCTTAGGAGGAGTATAGCCTTTTAAGCCAGCACATTCGAGGCTGTCAAAAGTATCAACGCCAGTTTTTGAATTAGTTCCTGAAGCTCTAGAACAAAGTGCTTTTCTTTGTGATAAATCTAGGTTAGCGTTTGTAAAGTCAGTTCCTTCAATAACAGCTCCATCGAAAACACTTTTCATAAGCTCACCATTTGTTAAGTCCGCGTCAGAAAGATCAGCATTATCAAATCTAGTAGCATATGCAATTAAATCTTTCATATTTGCTCCTTTGAAACTTGAGTTTTTTGCAGTTGTTACACTCATGTATGCACCCTGCAAATTGACCTCTCCAAGGTCTTGGCTAGATAAATCATATTTAACGTATTCAGTATTCTGAAGATCCTTACCACGATAATCCTCTTTTAATACATCAACTGATGAAGGATCACTAGGGTAAAGAGCATTTACTGATATTGGATTTATTAGTAACCCAAACATCAATGGAAGAAAAATTAAAAGTCTTGTAAAAGACTTTTTAAGGAAAGAAAAATTTGAAACCATTTCGATCTAAATCAATTTATGAAATACTATATGGCTATTATTTCATGAGTTGGCCATATAAAATACTTCTTCTAACGAACTGTTGCAGTTCATCTAATTTCTGTAGTTAAAAAATCTTTAGCTAGAAATGTATTTGGAAAGATTTCTTTTGCCTCTTTTAGTAAATCTATTGGTGTTATTAGGCTCTTGGAAGTATATCTTGGACTTAGATGAGTTAATATTAGTTTTTTTGCATTTGATAATAAAGCAGTTTTTGCAGCCATTATAGTTGTCGAGTGTAATTTTTTTACTGCCATATTTGTATCTTTTTCTGAAAATGTTGATTCATGTACTAATAAATCTGCATTTTTTGAGAGCTTTATGGCTGTTTCGGTAAAAATAGTATCTGTGCAATAAACAAAACTTTCACCTTTTCTTGGTTTGCCGCAAAAATCATTTCCATTAAATACTCTCCCATCACTAAGTTTTACTTCTTTGCCAGCTTGTAACTCTGAATAAATGGGACCAGGAGGAATTGCTAATTTGATTGCTTTATCGATATTAAATTTACCAGGTTTATCTTTTTCATTTACCCTATATCCATAAGCAGGCAATCTATGTTTTAAGCAAGCGCAAGTAACTGTAATTTGATCATCCTCAAATAAATTAGTACTGTTTAATGCAAATTTCTCAACTTCAAAAAAATATAAAGGGAAAGTTATAGAACAATAACTATTTTTTAATGCAGATAAGATGAAATTCTTTAGATCTTTAGGACCATATATTTCGATACCTTGACTATTCCCTGATAAACCTAAAGTGGCTAATAAGCCAGGCAAACCATAAATATGGTCTCCATGCATATGAGTTATGAATATCTTTTTTATTTGCGAAGATTTAATATCACTTTTCATTAGTTGCAGTTGAGTACCCTCTCCACAATCAAATAACCATACTTCAGCTTTTTGTGAGAGTTTTAGAGCTAGAGAAGAAACATTTCTTGTTAATGTTGGGACTCCAGAACTAGTTCCTAGGAAGGTAATGTTCACTTATGAAAATATTTTTGTATTTTATGTCTAGATTAAATCTAAACTTTTAATCAAGCATAGGCAAATTCAAAATTTGTTTTTTAAACAAAGTGGAAATTAAAATCAAAAAATTAATTTATCAATATATATTTATATGCACATTACCTTTTATTATATTTAATCAGAAAACTGTTGAAGCTTCTAATGAGCCAATAATTAGAGTGCTGATTGCAAGAAATAATAATTTAAGAGTTAGATCAGATAGATCAATACCTCTAATCATTAAGGGAAATCAATTTTTTAATAAAAGAGTAAAAGGTCTTACAATTAAAAATATAAATAATAAAAAAGTATTTTTTTTTGATAAAGATTCTTCAAAATTATATAATTTAAGAAATATGTTATCAATTAAATCTTTTGATAAAAGAGGTATTTGGGTTGGCAATAAAAGATATCTAGGGATAATAAACATTATTTTAAAAGATAACAAAATTCATGTTGTAAATAAAATTGGAATTGAACAATACCTTAATAGTGTGGTTGGCGCTGAAATGCCCTATAGATGGCCTCTAGAAGCATTAAAAGCTCAAGCAATAGCATCTAGGACCTATGCATTAAAGAAAAAAAAAGGGAATACTTTGTTTGATATTGACTCAACTCAAAAAGATCAAGTTTATAAAGGGCTTGAGTCAAGAACCATTAGAACAAAAAAGGCGGTAAGAGCTACAAGAACATTAGTGATGACACATAATAATAAATTAATTAATGCTCTATTTCATAGTAGTTCTGGAGGTCAAACAGAAAATAGTGAAGATGTATGGAGCAATAAATATGATTACTTAAGAAGCGTCAAAGACTTTGACATAAATAATCCAAAACTATACTGGAAGAAATCTTTCTCAAATAAGAAATTAAAAAAATTGTTTCCTTTAATTGGAGGCATTGATAAATTAAGAATCTTAAAAAAAACGAGAACAGGTAGAATAAAGTTACTTGAAATTACCGGAGAAAATGGGTCTAAAGAGATATTAGGAAAAGACTTCAGATCTAAACTTCAATTAAAAAGTACACTTTTCAATTATTCTTTTATTAAGCTTAATTCTACAGAAGGAATTAATTTAGAAAATGCTTCTAAAGATTACTTTATAATCTCGGGGAAAGGATCTGGGCATGGAGTTGGTATGAGTCAATGGGGTGCAAAATATATGGCTACAAATGGAGCAAATGCTGATCGAATACTAAAACACTTCTATACAGGGATTAAAGTTAAACCATTTAAAAATATTTATAAATGAAATTATTTCGCATTAAGAACAATTTTTGGTTGTAAATAATTATTTTCTCCCTTTATCAAAATTCCTATTCCCAAAAGTTTGTTGGAAGCATCAATAACTTTTATGAGTTTTTGGGATTGATTTTTTTTATTAAAGATAAGGTCTTCTATACATTTTATCTTTCGCCCAGTCTCCCAATAATTAATATCTTTTGATTCATTGACTATAAAGCCTGGGAGATGATCAAGAGTCTTAATTATTGGAATAATAAACTTATTAACGCTTTTCTCTTTTTCATGTAAATCTTCAAGTTTAAAAGATTTATTTATATTAAATCCTGATGATGAGGTTCTCTCAAGAAAAGATAAACAACCTTCTGAACCTATTGATTTGCCAATATCTCTAGCAAGGGATCTAATATATGTTCCTGAGGAGCATTTTACAGTTATGTCTAATAAGCCCTTTTCTTGATCCCAATTGTTGAGAATTAGTTCCATTATATTAACTTCCCTCGAAGGTAGTTCGAAATCTTCATTTCGGAATGATTTTTGATATGCTCTCTCTCCATTTACATGGATACTTGAGACTTTTGGAGGTACTTGTTTAATAATTCCACGGAAATGATTTAAAGATTCATCTATATCTTTAAAACTTAAAATAGGCCAATCTTTTGTCTTAATAATCTCACCATGTATGTCATCAGTGCTTGTCTTAATACCAAGTTGGATTTTACCAAAATAAATTTTAACTTTAGGTAGATATTGAATAAATCTTGTTGCATTTCCTACAGCAATAGGTAGTACGCCTGTAACTTCTGGATCTAAAGTTCCAGCATGTCCTACTTTTTTGATATTAAGAATTTTTCTGATTTGTTTTACACAATCATGTGAGGTACATCCCTTACTTTTATTTAAAATTAAAAAGCCATTTGGATCATTCATTTTTGATATGAAGATTTATGTTATTAATAAGTTTTTATTTTATTATTTTTAATAAGGAAACTCAATTATTTAAATTTGGAAAATAAAATTATAATAGATCAATTTATTGAAAATGCTTTTCAACTGAAAGAACACTTGGCTCACTTTTTATCTATTGAGCAAATTGAATTGGATAAATTTCTGGAGAATGCAAAGTTAGAATTAGCAAATTTACATCCAGGTGATAATTTGATTGATTGTGCTGATTTTTACAAAGATATTGTTGGAGATAAACATTTGGCTGATTTGGCTGCTTGGCACATAAGTAGTAAAGAATATATTGCAGATACTCTAAAATTACAACAAATGTTTTCTAAAAATTTAGTTTTAGACTTTGGAGGTGGAATAGGAACTCATGCAATCGCAAATGCATTGTCAGATGATGTAGAACATGTGTTTTTTGTTGACATTAATAAAACTAATAGAGAATTTGTTAGATATAGATCAAGAAATTTAGGTTTAGGGAAGAAAATATCTTTCTATAATTCTATTGAAGATACAAACATATCAAAATTTGATACTGTAGTTTGTCTGGATGTTTTAGAGCATTTAAGTAATCCTTCAGATCAACTTGAAACTTTTCATAAAATCATGAAAAATGATTCGAACGCTCTATTTAATTGGTATTTCTATAAAGGAGATAACAATGAATATCCATTTCATATTGATAAAAAAGATATTGTTAATAGATTTTTTGAAGTTCTTCAAAAGAAATATATTGAAGTATTTCATCCAATATTAATTACTGCAAGATGTTATAGAAAATTTTCTTAAGTATCTAAACTACTACATTTATTCTTTTTCTATTTTGGAGATTTCTTTTTATACTTTCGAAATTAACAATTCCATCTTTTAAAGCAAATAAGGTATCATCTTTACCTTTACCAACATTATTGCCAGGTAAAAAAGATGTACCTCTTTGACGAATAAGAATCGAACCTGCTGTTACTTTTTCTCCACCAAAAGCTTTGACACCTAATCTTTTTGAATTAGAGTCTCTTCCATTTCTTGTTGAACCAGTTCCTTTTTTGTGAGCCATTTTTAAAAGTTAAACTAAATCTTTGAGCTTTTCTTCTTAACAGTAGCCGATTTTTTTGTGGTTTCCGACTTAGTTGCCGTTTTGGAAGAACTCTTTTGTATTTTTATTGATTTTACCATAACTCTAGTTAAATCTTGCCTGTGACCCATCTTTCTTCTTGTCTTTTTCTTTGGTCTCATTTTATAAACAATTATTTTTTTATCTCTTTTATGAGAAAGAACCTCTAATTCAATCTTTGCATTTTTGATATAGGGCTTCCCTATGGTTATTTGTTCATTTTCCTTTACCAATAAAATATTTTCTAGAGTGATTTTATCTTTTACTTTTGCATCGATTCTATTTAGATCATAATATCTATTGACTTCAAACAAGATTTGTTTCCCTGAAGTCTCGGCAATAGCGAATAGGATATCTTTTTGATCAGATTTTGTGGTTGATTTTGTTGTAGTCATTTAGTGTTGGACGCATTTAGGTTCAAATTTAAAAAAATGATTATACCTAACTTGCAATCATTAATTTATACTATTTTCTTATTTGGTAGTGTCATTAGTCAAGATCTAACTACAATAGTTTTTATAAAGATTTTATTAATTTAAATGGTTGCAAGAAAAACTTATATTTTAAAACTATATGTAGCAGGTAATACTCCTAATTCGATGAGAGCTTTAAATACCCTTAAAGAGATTTTAAAAACAGAATTCAAAGGGGTTTATGCTTTAAAAGTAATTGATGTATTAAAAAGCCCTCAATTGGCCGAAGAAGATAAAATTTTAGCGACACCGACCTTAGCAAAAATATTACCGCCCCCTGTTAGACGAATAATTGGAGATTTATCAGATAGAGAAAAAGTATTAATAGGATTAGATTTACTTTTTGATGTTTTAAATGAATCTGAAATAAAGGAATAAGAACAAAATTTAAATATAACCTATAATATTAAAACTAAGATTAATTAGAATTAAGAAAAAAACATTTTGAATATTACTTTATGAAAGATAACGCACAAAATAAGTCAAATAAAATGCAGGTTCAAAAGTTACCAACTGGTATTGAGGGCTTTGATGATGTCTGTAGAGGAGGATTACCTACTTCAAGAAGTACTCTTGTAAGTGGGACATCAGGTACTGGAAAGACTGTCTTTTCACTTCAATACTTACATCATGGGATCTTCAATTTTGATGAGCCTGGAATCTTTGTAACTTTTGAAGAATCTCCTTTAGACATTATTAGAAATGCTGCAAGTTTTGGATGGGATTTACAAGAACTTATTGATCAAAATAAACTATTCATTCTAGATGCTTCTCCTGACCCTGATGGACAGGATGTTGCTGGCAACTTTGATCTTTCTGGTTTAATTGAAAGAATAAGCTACGCTATTAGAAAATACAAAGCAAAAAGAGTAGCCATAGATTCTATTACAGCAGTTTTCCAACAATATGATGCTATTTATGTGGTTAGAAGAGAAATTTTTAGATTAATAGCAAGATTAAAAGAAATAGGGGTTACTACAGTTATGACAACTGAAAGAGTTGATGATTACGGACCAATAGCAAGATATGGTGTTGAAGAATTTGTATCTGACAATGTTGTTTTGCTGAGGAATGTTCTTGAATCAGAGAAGAGAAGAAGAACTTTAGAAGTTTTAAAGTTAAGAGGTACAACTCATATGAAGGGAGAATTCCCATTCACGATGGGTGAAGATGGTATAAGTGTATTTCCTCTCGGAGCAATGAGATTGACTCAAAGATCATCTAACGTTCGGATAAGCTCTGGTGTTGGTGATTTAGATGAAATGTGTGGGGGTGGTTATTTCCAAGACTCAATTATTTTAGCTACTGGCGCAACTGGTACAGGTAAAACCATGCTAGTTTCAAAATTTATCGAGGATGCTTATCAGCATAAAGAGCGGGCTATTCTATTCGCCTACGAAGAATCTAGGGCGCAATTATTGAGAAATGCAACAAGTTGGGGAATAGATTTTGAGAAGATGGAAAGTGATGGACTTTTAAAAATTATTTGTGCTTATCCTGAATCCACTGGATTAGAAGATCATTTGCAAATAATTAAAACGCAAATAAATCAATTCAAACCTTCTAGAATGGCTATCGATTCTTTATCAGCATTAGCAAGAGGTGTGAGCTTAAATGCATTTAGACAATTCGTAATAGGTGTAACCGGTTATGCAAAGCAGGAGGAAATAGCAGGCTTCTTTACTAATACTGCTGAGGAGTTTATGGGTAGCCATTCAATCACAGACTCTCATATTTCTACTATTACAGATACTATACTTTTACTTCAATATGTTGAAATAAAGGGGGAAATGGCAAGAGCTATAAATGTCTTTAAAATGAGAGGCTCATGGCATGATAAAAGAATTAGGGAATTTATTATTACAAGTAATGGGCCTGAAATAAAGGATTCCTTTTCTAATTTTGAACAAATTTTTAGTGGTGCCCCCCATAGAGTTCTCCCTGATGAAAATTTACCAAATGTTTTTAAGGGAATTGAGAAGGGTTAAATTAGTTTTTCAACTTCTACATTAGATAAACTTTTTTCACTATTTAATGCATTAGTAAGGATTTCATCTTTATCGGATTGCTCTAAAGGTAAATCAAACCAGAAAGTTGTTCCAATATCTGTTTCACTAGCCATTCGTATTTCTCCCCCGTGCTTCTGAATAATTCCTCTGACTATTGATAAACCTAATCCTGTCCCTTGTTCGGTATGCACAGAATTTTCAACTCTGTAAAAGCGATCGAATATTTTTTCTTGATCAGTCTGGGAAATACCACATCCGGTATCAGCAATTTCAATTCTTACTTTTGGTAGAGGAGATACTAATTCACATTGTGGGGCATTTTTTATCTCATTAGGAGGATTTGCGGGACAAGAGTCAGGCCATGTATAAGCTCTGATCATTAAAGTACTATTTTTAGGACTAAACTTCAATCCATTTCCTAATAAATTATCAAAAACTTGGAGTAATAAATCCCAATTACCTAATATCGCAGGTAAATTTTCTTCAATATCTTTAGCTAGTGCAACATCTTTTTCCGTCGCGTTAAGTCTATAGTTTCTAAGAGTTTGTTCAATAGCCGGCTTAATATCCATAGATTCTAATTGCACAATTTTCCCAGACTCTAGTCTTGATAAATCTAAAACGTCATTTACTAATCTTGTTAATCGATCTGTTTCTGAATTCGCAATGCTTAAGAAGTCAAGCTGTTCCTCATTTGATAATTGATCTTTGAGATCATAAAGCGTCTCAACATAGCTTTTAATGTTAAATAAAGGAGTCCTTAACTCATGAGAAACGTTGCTTATAAATCTATTTTGCGCGGCATTTAGTTCAACTTCTCTGGTTAAGTCCTGAACGGTGACTGCTATTCCCTTTAATTCACCTTTGCTACTATCCAAAACTGATTGTAAAACAATTCTTAAAGTTCTTGGAGGTTCACCTAAGCTGCACCTTATGTCATCACTTTCTTTCTCTTTTTTTAAAATTGATTCGATAGTGGAATGTAAATCGTTTGATAGGATTTCTGGAATTTCATTTAGTAAATCTTTACCTTCCAGATATCTACCTTCCCACCTGAATAGTCTTTTCGCTGTCGGATTGGCAAGAACTATTTTGCCTTTAGAATCTAGTAAAATGGCCCCGTCGGCCATTGTAGCTATTAGAGATTGCTGTTTGATTTGTGCAGCTTTTAACTCATCTATATTTGCGGCATCGTAATTCTCGAGTTGAGAAGCCATATTATTAAAACAAGTGAGTAATTCTCCAAGTTCTCCTGTCATTGGTAAAGTTATCCTAGATTTAAAATTCCCTTGCGATATATCTCTCACTCCCCTTACTAATTCTCGAACAGGCCGCGTGATCGTTAACGCATTAAATACAGCTCCTAATATTACTAATACCCATATTGAGATAAATACAGCGACAGTTACTTCTCTTGTCAGTGCAGCACTAGCGATAGCTTTTTTGTTTGGTGTTACTCCTAACGCTAAAGTCCCTAAATATTGACCTTTCCACAACATAGGAACAAAAACATCTGTAACTTGTCCTTGAGGAGTACTGTGCTGTCTTACTAACGGAAATTGAGGTCTTTTTTTTAGTTCTGAAGGTAGCTTTAGTTTACGAGTTAGTTGGAATTGATTATTTGAATTATTTGGCGTAGCACTTATAGGGATTCCAAGTTGAACAATATCGTTAGCATCTGTAAAGAATATATATCTTAAGTTTCTACTTGATCTCCAGAATTTTTCTGCAACATTAGAAATCTCATTTTTTTGGTTATTTGCTACAAGTTCTGTGACATTGCCTGAAAGAAGTAATCCTAAATCTCTTGCATATCTAGTATCATTCATGCCAGCATCTCTTTGTATACTGTTTAATGCAAAGAAAGTTATGCCTGTCATTAAAAGGCTAACAGCAAGAGTCGCAATAGCTAATAATTTTGTTCTTAAGCTAAAGCCGCTCCACCAATGAATTACTTTTTCCCACCAATATTTATTTGAAATAATATTTTCACGATTGTCTGAAAATAATATATCTGTTTTTTTACTTTCCATATATTCAAGTCTCCTTTGAAAAATTTTTTCTAACTTGATGGCCAATATCTTTTCTATAAAAAATCCCTTTATAATTTATTTTATTTATAAAATTATAAATATTTTCAAAAACATTATCAAAATTTTCACCTTGGCTTACTATGCTTAAAACCCTACCGCCATTGGTTACTAATGTCCCTGATTCTTCGAGCTTAGTTCCTGAATGGAAAATTTGTATATCGTCTCTATCTTGCTGATTTAAGTCAATGGTATATCCAACCTCGTAATTTAAAGGATATCCTTTAGATGCTGCGATAACGCAAGCACTAACTTTTTTAGGTTGGATCATTTTTAAATCACTACACAAGTTACCGCTGGAGGCTTGGTACAAAATTTCTACAAAATCCTTATTCATTAAAGGCATGATTGTTTGGCATTCAGGATCACCAAATCTACAATTATATTCTATAACTTTTGGTCCATTATCTGTGATCATTAATCCAAAATAAATGACACCTTTATAGTCAATTTCTCTTTTAATAAGTTCTTTGATAGTAGGATCAATAATCTCATTTTTTATTAATTGAAGTTCTTTTTCTGTGATTAATGGAGTTGGCGAATAAGCTCCCATTCCTCCAGTATTGAGACCTTTATCTCCTTCCTCTAACCTTTTATGATCTTGTGCTGTAGGTAAGAGAATATATTTAAGACCATCACTTATGGCAAAAATAGAGACTTCTGGTCCCTCTATTTTCTCTTCTAGAACTATAACTTTGCCAGCTTCACCAAATCTTCCATCTAATATCTCTATAGTCCTCTGAAGAGTTTCCTCTCTGGTCTTACAAATAAAAACTCCTTTACCAGAAGCTAACCCATCTGCCTTCACAACAAGTGGATTAATGTTTGAGAAAATAACTTTTTTAGCGTCTTCAATTGAATTAATCTCCCAAGATTTTGCAGTTGGAATTTTCCCTTCTTTCATAAAACTTTTTGCCCATGCTTTACTTGACTCTAGTCTTGCTCCTTTCGCTCCTGGACCAAAAACTAAAAAATTATTTGCTCTAAGAATATCGGCTAATCCATCGGCTAAAGGGGTTTCAGGTCCAATTACAATAAGGTCAATTTCAAGTCTAATTAATTCTGCAATCAACAAATTAGTGTTTTTGTAATCTAATTTTAATGACTTGCATTTTTGGATAAATTCAGATCCACCATTGCCTGGGATTAAGAAAATATTGTTAATTGAATCATTTTTTTGTATTGCCCAGGCTAAGGAATTTTCTCTCCCGCCATTTCCAATAATGGCTACATTTTCTAGTTTCATTGATTTCTTCTCGGTAAAATAATCATCTTTATTTAAGTTTTAAAACAATCCATAGTCTCAAAAGAAAATAAATAATTTGTAAAACTTGTATATTATGAAAAATTTTTATTTATTAGTTAACCTTATTATATTCTAATGGTTATTCTATTTAAAAAATAATTTCTTATGGATGCTAAAAAAAAATTGATTTATGAAGGTAAAGCAAAAAGAATTTTTGAACATGTAGATAAAGATAAAGTAATTATTGAATTTAAAGATGATGCAACAGCATTTAATTCTCAAAAAAAAGCTGAATTTAAAGGGAAAGGGGAACTAAATTGTCAAATAAGTAATAATATTTTTGAATACCTTATTCAATTTGATATTCCGACTCACTTCATAAATGTTATTGATGAAAAATCAATAGTTGCTGAAAAGATTAATATTATCCCACTTGAAATTGTACTTAGAAATGTAGCCTTTGGCTCTATTTGTCGACAGACACATATTAAACCTGGAACGGAGTTTAGAGAGCCATTAATAGATTTTTATTTAAAAGATGATGATCTTGAAGATCCCCTTCTAACAAGAGATAGAATAAAAGCCTTACAAATTATTAATTTGGAAGAATTAGTTTATATAGAAGAAATTACTCATAAAATAAATAATATACTTAAAGAATTTTTCTTTAAAATTGATCTCAAGCTTGTAGATTTTAAATTAGAATTTGGAAAAAATTCCACTGGAGATATAGTCTTAGCAGATGAATTTAGCCCTGATAATTCTAGATTATGGGATCTTAAGACAGAAAATGTTAAAATGAGAAGCCTAGACAAAGATCGTTTTAGAAATGATTTAGGAGACTTAATTGAAGCTTACACTGAAATTAATAATAGAATAAATAATTTCATTGGCTCTAATCGATAAATTTTTCTTTAAATCAAAATTTGATTTTAATTCCTATGACAAATCATCCAATTAAAGCAAAAAAAGTATTAACAAGTTTTGGATTCTTCACCTTGATAGTTATTTCAAATAATTCTGATTTGCATGCTAGATATAATATTGCGAAAAAATTTCATAGTAATAATTTAAAAATTAATAATTACGATGTTGATTCTAATTTTTTAAATTCAAACTATCATCTCAATAAAACTGATCAAATAAATAATCAAAAATATCTTTTAGCTAAAGAAGAAATTAAAGAAGATTCTGCAAATGTTTTGATTTCTGAAATAATTATTAAAGGTTGGGAAGATCATCCCGAAGGAAGGAAATTAGAACTCGTTGCTTATGATTCTATGAGTATCAAACCAGGAACCCTAGTTAATAATGCAAAATTAAAAAAAGATCTGAATGCAATATATTTGAGTGGATTATTTTCTGGGGTAAAATTTAAAACAGAAGACGGCCCTCTTGGAGTTAGATTAATAGTAAGCATAATTCCTAATCCTATTTTCAGAGATGTCAAAATAAGTCCCTCTGATGTAATCATTTCTCAAGAATTTATAAATAAAACTTTTAAAAAATATTATGGGAAAACACTAAATCTAAATATATTGCAAGAAAAAATTAATGATTTAAAAAAATGGTATGAAGAAAAAGGTTATTCCCTCGCGAGAATTGGTGGACCGGAAAGGATTTCTGAAGATGGAGTTGTTCAATTGAAGATTAATGAAGGAATAGTATCAAAAATAGAATTGAGATTCATTGGCGCTGATGAAAAAATAAGAAAAGGGAAAACAAAAGATTGGGTTATAAAAAGAGAATTAAAAACTAATCCAAAATCCATTTTTAATAGAAAAATTCTTGAAGAAGATATCAAAAGACTTTATGCAACTTCTTTATTTAATGATATTAAGGTATCACTAGGCCCAGATGAATTAAATCCTAGTCAAGTAATAATTACTCTTGATATCAGTGAGCAAAAAACGGGGTCTTTGACCGGAGGTATTGGATTTTCAAATACTGCTGGAATTTTTGCGCAAGTAGGTTTTCAAGAAAGTAATACATTTGGGAGGTCTTGGTCAACTAATCTTGGTTTGAACTTTGGTGAATATTCAACAACCTATAATTTTTCAATATATGATCCCTGGATTAAAGGTGATAAACATAAAACTTCTTTTAGGACAAATATCTACTTAAGTAGAGATTATCCTCAGGAATTTACCAGTGAAAAAAACGGAAGATTTTATGGAGTGAAAGATTTTTATCAAGCTAGTGGTGATAATGTTGCGACTGAAATAACAGGAAATTACAATTCAGTAGCTGCGGCTAAAAAAGCTGATCCAAATTCAAGTTGGTTTGATTACGAGGGCGCTTCAATCGTATTAGAGAATGTTGGTGGAGGATTTTCTTTTGCAAGACCCTTAAATGGAGGAGATCCTTTTAAAGACTCTCCGTGGAGAATTTTAGGAGGTATGAATTTTAAAAAGGTTTCAATTATTGACAGTGGTGGAAATGCTAGGCCTTATGGAACTGCATCAAGTAAAACTACTACCCGTAATGTTAGTGAAATTATATGTATTGGATATAAAGATAAAGATGGCGTATGCCCTTCAGAAAATAAGTTAGTTAGTTTTTTAGCAACTGCTTCACGTACTAATGTCGATAGCGTGTCAAATCCAACTACTGGCAATATTTTTAAAGTAGCAACTGAGCAGTTCGTTTCTGTTGGAAATGATTCTCCAACTTTTAATAGAATGAGAGCATCTTACGCTTGGTTTATACCTACTAAGTTATTAAATCTCACAAAAGGTTGCAAATCTGGAGAATCAGATAGTAAAAATTGTCCACAAACCTTGGCGTTTCAATTAAAAATGGGAACAATTATTGGTGAATTACCTCCTTATGAATCATTTTGTCTTGGAGGATCGTCTTCAGTTAGGGGATGGGGTAATTGTGAACTTGGTGTTAGTAAATCTTTCGCGGAAGCAACGGCTGAATATAGATTTCCTGTTTGGAGAATGATATCTGCCGCTTTCTTTGCTGATGCAGGTAGTGACTTTGGAACACAAAATGATGTCCCTGGAAAACCTGGTAAATTATTAAAGAAATCTGGGGCTGGATATTCCCTCGGTGCGGGAATCGGCATAAAAACTCCCGTTGGGCCAATAAGATTAGATGCAGCTTCTCAAGATTTAAGTGGTAATATGCGTTATACAGTAGGAGTTGGTTGGAAATTTTAAGTGTTTTCTTGGCCCTCTAACTATGAATCTTGTTTTACTATCTCTGGATCAATCACTAGAGAGGGAATTGGATTGCATAGTGGTGAAAAGACAAAGATAAAAATTACTCCTTATGATGAAGAGGGTTATTTTGTGTCATTTTCGGATAAACCTAACGATATATTTAAATTAGAACAAAAATTAATTGGTAGTACTATGTTATGTACTGCTGTTAAATTAGGTAAGAGAAATCTTTATACAATTGAACATCTTTTATCTTCTTTGGCAGGATGTGGTTTAAGTTATATCCATTTTGAAGTGGATGGAAGGGAAATACCACTTTTGGATGGATCAGCTATTGAGTGGGTAAAAGCATTTGAAGAAGTAGGGGTAAAAAGAGTGCCAAAACCCTTAAATTTTATGAGAGAAATTAATGAATCTAAAATTTTTAATAAAGATAGTTCAGTTATAGCAGCAACTCCCTCTTCAAAGCTAACTATTATATCTACGATTGATTTCCCCTATAAGGCAATTGGTAAGCAAACGTTTGTTATTGATTTAAATCCAAAACGTTTTGTAGAGATGATTGCTCCAGCAAGAACATTTGGTTTTAAAGATCAATTTCAAGAATTAAGTGAATTAGGACTTATAAAAGGAGGTAGTTTAGAAAATGCTCTTGTTTGCGATGGTGAAAATTGGGTTAATCCTCCATTAAGATTTGATGATGAACCAATAAGACATAAGATTTTAGATTTAATAGGGGACCTAGCTTTGGTAGGGTTACCTAAGGCTCAAATTTTAGTCTATAAAGGATCTCATTCCTTAAATGCTCTTTTGGCTTCTTCTCTTTAAAGTTAATTATTTTTACCTTGGACAAACAAATTACTCTTCCAAAAAATCAACTCTCTTCAGAGGAAATACTTGGACTTTTACCACATAGATATCCTTTCGCTTTGGTTGATAAAGTTATAGAACATATACCTGGCGAAAAGGCAGTAGCAATCAAAAATATAACTATAAATGAACCTCAATTTCAAGGCCATTTCCCTGATAGGCCATTAATGCCAGGAGTTCTAATAGTTGAGTCGATGGCACAAGTAGGTGGACTTATAGTAACTCAAATGCCTGAGTTGCCTAAAGGCTTGTTTGTCTTTGCTGGTATTGATAATGTCAAATTTCGAAGACCTGTTGTTCCAGGGGATCAATTGGTTATTTCTTGTCACCTACTAAGTATAAAAAGAAAAAGATTCGGTAAAGTTAGAGGGGAAGCACATGTTGAAGGGAAACTTGTTTGTTCTGGTGAATTAATGTTTTCTTTAGTTATTTAAAAATGAATAAAAACAGTAATACTGAATTTATTAGAGACAATAATGTAGAAATACATTCTAGTGCATTCGTTGACTCAAAAGCCCAAATACACAGTGGTGTAAAAGTTGAACAAGGAGCAATTATTGGTCCTAATGTAATAATTGAATCTGGGACAAGAATAGGTCCTAATGCGGTAATCCAAGGAAAAACCAAAATTGGTAAAAATAATATCATTTTTCCTAGCGCATTTATTGGTTTAGAACCTCAAGATTTAAAATACAAAGGTGCTGATTCAGAGCTAATTATTGGTGATAATAATACTTTTAGAGAATGTGTAACTATTAATAAAGCAACTGATGAACACGAACAAACAGTAATAGGAAATAATAATTTGTTGATGGCCTATACTCATATAGGACATAATTGTCATATTGGAAATAACACAGTTTTATCAAATAGTGTGCAGGTCGCAGGTCATGTAAAAATTGAAGATAATGCTATTGTTGGAGGATGCTTGGGAATTCATCAATTTGTTCATATTGGTTACTTGGCGATGGTAGGAGGAATGACAAGAGTAGATAGAGATGTTCCTCCATTTTCTCTGGCAGAGGGCCACCCTGGACGCTTAAGAGGATTAAATAGAGTAGGAATTAAGAGAAGCTCTTTAATTGAAAATAATCTTTTAGATCAGAAGTTATTACAAAAAATATGGAATCTCTTATTTAAATCTGAGTTTGTGGTTTCTAAGGCACTAGATTTGGCTATGAGAGAAGATTTAGATGTCTCATCAAATAAATTATGTAATTTTGTAAGAGAATCAATTTCTAAAAACAGAAGAGGTTTTATGCCTGCAATTAACTCATGAACAAAAAGATTTTTATAAGTACTGGCGAGGTTTCTGGAGATTTGCATGGCAGTTTATTAGCAAGGGCTCTTATAAATGAAAGTAAAAAAAGATCAATAGATATTAATATCTTTGGTTTGGGTGGGCAAAGAATGGCAGAGGCAGGAGTTAAGATTTTTCATGATACAACTCCTATAAGTGCTATTGGTATTTGGGAAGCTTTACCTTTGGTTCTTCCTACACTCAAGATACAGAAAAAATTTTATGATTATTTGATATCACATTCTCCTGATTGTTTAATTTTGATTGATTATATGGGGCCAAATATTAATATAGGAAGAAAATTAAGAAGACAAAAAAATACAATTCCTATTTATTATTACATTGCACCTCAAGAATGGGCTTGGAGAGTAGGAAATAATTCAACAACAGATCTTATAAGTTTCTCTGATAAGATTTTTGCAATTTTTAAACAAGAAGCTGCTTTCTATAAGAGAAGGGGAGGAAATGTTTCCTGGATTGGTCATCCTATGATGGATTTAACAAAGAAACTTCCTTCTAAGAAAGATGCTAGAAAATTTCTAAAGCTAAAAAATAATCAAAATTTACTTTTAATAATGCCAGCTTCGAGACCACAAGAATTAAGATATATTTTGCCTGTTTTTATGCAAGTAGCAAAAAAAATTCAACAAAAATATCCTAATCTTATTGTTATTATTCCATCATGCAGAAAGGAATTTGATTATAAATTTGAAAAAGCTTTTAATGACTATAAAATTAAAGGCCAGATAGTAAACTTGGCTGATATTGAGGATAAAAAAGAGTATATATATTCTCTTACTAAATTGGCTCTCTCAAAATCAGGAACAGTTAATATGGAACTTGCATTATATGGAGTTCCTCAAGTCGTAGGTTATAGAGTAAGTCGTGTAACAGCTTTTATTGCAAAAAAAATATTAAATTTCAAAGTTAAATTTATATCCCCTGTTAATTTATTGTTAAAGAAGTCTGTAATTCCAGAATTTGTACAGAAGGATTTTGATGTCGATAAAATTTATAAAAGATCATGTCAATTAATAGAAAATAAAAATAATATAAAAAAGATAAAAAATGGCTATCAGTTATTAAAAAAAGAATTAGGAGAAGCAGGAGGAGTTGAAAGAGCAGCTGAAGAAATCCTAAATTCAATAATTTGAGTTCTATAATTTGTTAATGAAACATCTTATTTCTCTTTTAATCTTTTTATCAATAACGCTAAGTCCTATTGCTACTTATGCGAATGAAATGATCCTCGCGGGAGGCTGTTTTTGGTGTTTAGAACATGATTTAGAATATCTTAATGGAATTAATAATGTAGTTAGTGGATATTCTGGCGGAGTTTTACGAAACCCAACTTATGATAATCATGAAGGGCATCAGGAAGTTGTATTGATAAATTATGATGAAAGTATTATTGATTTTAAAGATATATTGAGATTGTATTTGCGGAATATTGATCCACTAGATGGAGAAGGACAATTCTGCGATAGGGGAAATTCATACAAACCAGTCATTTTTTTTGAGAATGAAGAAGAAGAAAATAAATCCAAAACCGCTTTGATATCGGCATCAAAAGAGCTAGTGATACCTCTTGAAGAAATTAAAGTTGAGTTGAAATCGAAAAGTAAATTCTGGATTGCTGAGGATTATCATCAAGATTTCGCTGTTAATAATGATCTTAAATATAAATTCTATAGATATACATGCGGAAGGGATCAAAGGTTAAATCAAATATGGGGTGATAATGCACGTAAAATATCAGTTTGGAATAACTAAATAATATTAGCTAGTTATCTTTAATCCATTGAACTAGTGTTCTTACTCCAAACCCTGTTGCCCCAGATGGATTAACCCCTTTATTTTTATCGGTCCAGCAAGTTCCAGCAATATCAATATGAGCCCAATTTATATCTTTATCAAAAAATTCTTCTAAGAATAAAGCAGCAGTTATTGATCCCCCCGGTCTAGGACCAGTATTCTTCATATCTGCTATATGAGATTTTAGACCCTCTTTATATGACCGTTGCAAAGGCATTTGCCAAATATCTTCTCCTGCTTTTTTCCCTGCATTAACTATATCTCTAGCTAATGTATCATTGTTGCTCCACAAACCAGCAACATCATTTCCAAGAGCAATAACACAAGCTCCTGTTAGAGTTGCAAGATCGATAATCGTATCCGGATTTAAATTTGAAGCATAAGTAAGAGCATCTGCAAGTGTAAGTCTTCCCTCTGCATCAGTATTATTAATTTCAATTGTTTTGCCATTTGACGCTGTTATTACATCTCCAGGATGAACGGCTGAACCGTTAATCATATTTTCACATGCTGCGACGATAAAGTGAATTTCTATTTCTTCTGGTTTTATACCACCTATTGCCTTTGCAGCTCCTAAAACAGCTGCACTACCTCCCATATCATATTTCATCATTTCAATTTGAGAAGCACCAACTTTGAGATTATACCCGCCAGAATCAAATGTTAAACCTTTCCCTACCAGTGCAATTTTTTTTCTTACGGAACTCTTTGGTCTATATATTAAATGTATAAACTTAGGATCTAAATCTGAACCTTTAGCGACAGCTAAATAAGCACCCATTTTTAGTTTATTACATTGGTCTCTTTCTAGTATTTTCACTTCGAGGTCATGCTCTTTAGCAATCTCAATAGCCCTAATAGACATCTCTAAGGGGGTTAGGCTGTTTGGGGGAGCTGCAACCAATCTTCTAGCAAGCTCGACACCTTCGCATATATTTGTACTCTCTCTGAAAGATATATGCGATAAATTTTCGTTGACAATAAATTCGATTTCCTGAAGAGTGCTTACTTCATCTCTTTTGCTATTAAATCTATTATCTTTAAATGTTGCTAATCTAATTGCTTCTGCTGCAATATTAAGCATGTTTTTATCTAAAATTTCCCATGGGAAAAGAATACTTATTTTTTCTTCCTTATCCAACATTCTTCTCGAAACATCTGATAGGTAATGCCTTATAGTGTCATTCGTTATATTATCCCTTTTCCCTAAACCAATTAATGAAACTGAATTTAAT